>WLWD01003990.1_pt1 | contig 35365 bp, 25 predicted proteins | sample 6712731 | NCBI WGS metagenome assembly WLWD01 (sample SAMN12718690, study PRJNA576275) | sponge metagenome | isolation source: marine sponge | host: Mycale hentscheli | place: New Zealand: South Island, Marlborough, Capsize Point | collected 2014-11-01 | reverse complement strand
TCTAAATACAGGACGGGCTCAGCGGGGGTTTTGTACCACGATGGAGCGTCCTGTACTGCGAAGGAGATATTTTCTGCCAGACAGATCGGACAGTATTTTATTTTGGCCATGATTGGGTCCATTTGTTCCTGTCAATGTGAAAGCTGCCCGCCGACGCGCCCGGACCTGTAAAATGACGCGCCCCTTCTTCAAGGGTCTACAGTTCACGGTATGCGAACCATCCAAGTGGATTTCTTTAAGGGCTTTGCGCAGCAATACAAAGGTAATACTTGCATCCGGATAGACTTGGAGTATGCTCGGGATCACTTCACCCAGGGTCCCGCCCTGAAGCCTGCACATCGTCCCATAGGGCAAGTCGGCGACAAAGTGTATCTGGCCTTTTAGGCCAAGCCTGGGCAGCGCCAGCGCAGAACTGGTAAAAGCGTAGGATGACGGCTGTTGCTGCCGTTGCACCTCTAGCACGGGCCGAATTTCTTCTATGTACCGCGCAACGGCCCGCCAATTCTCAGTCTGCCTCACATAGGCCTTCTGCCGCACCCGGACCTCGCGCAGACGTTGCTCCATTTCACCGGGTTCACGGAACAAACTCATATTGGCCCGAGCGCACTGCACAGCACAGGGGTTAATATCGGAAGCGATCACGCCGTCAAACCGGGCCGCATAAGCAAAAAGCCCGACACTGGGGATAAGCCCAGTACCGCAAAATGGATCCCAAAGAAACTGCGGCCCGTCCCCGGTCTCGATATGCTTCAAGATATTGAGGGCTACTCTGGTAGAAAAACGGCAGGCCTCCGAGCCTTTAAAACGACGCAGCAATTTGCCGTGCGCAAAAATATCCGGATTTACCAGAGCGCTGTAATCCGGCGGCGCTTTAGGAAGATCATCGATTAGGATAAGAAAGGAATCTTTCTGCTTGGTTGGGCGCTAGCGTCGAATCAAAACCTGAGGATAGAAATACCGCCTATAGAGCCCCTTGGGTGGGGTGGCTGGAAGGCGGACCGTGTGTCTGAGGGCCCGCAGGGCCCGAGTTTAGGTCCGCCTGGAAGCCGCCCCACCCAAGGGGCGCCCAAGCCTACCGTTACTTTCGCAGCCAACAATACCTCCAAGACCTGGTCGGAAAAGCTCCCGCTCGGGGATTCGTCGCTCAAGGTTTCTGCTACCAGCCTCAACATCCCCCTTTTCAGGCAGCTCCGGGCATCGTGCAAACGCCTCTTGACCGTGCCGACGGGCACTTCTTGCATAGCAGCGACGACTTCTACCGAATGCCCACCCAGATAGAAAAGGGTAGTCGTCTCCCGCTGTACTTGGCTCAGGCGACTAATGGCCGCCAAGACGTGCTGGCGCAATTGGCTCCGTTCCAACTCAACTTCCGGAGTCAAATCCGTGGCCAATTCGGCGGCGACTTCGCTTAGTTCAAGATGTGCCCGTTTTTGCCGCAACAGATCGATACTGCGGTGGGTCGCCGCCCGCCGCAGCCAGGGACCTAAACGCCCAGGGTTGCGTAAAGTCTGCAGCCCCGCATAGGCTTCAATAAAGACTTGCTGTGCTATATCGTCGGCCTCATCGAAATTGCACAGGCGGGCCAGAGCGACCCCGTACACTTGCCCTCTGTAGCGCTCGACAATTGCATTAAAGGCCTCTGGCCCCCCAGCTAAAGCCGTAGCCACCAACTCGTCGTCATTTCTTCGCTGTACCATAGTCTTTTCGTCTCCTAGTTTTTGTGCTGAAATCTAATATCCCGTCGTAGAATTTAACCCAACCTACGTGCATCGATTCGGTCGCGGCTCACTCGCTCCGTAGCGTATCCGCCGGAAGTACCCGCCCGATCCGAGCGGCCTGCACGCCGACGACTGAGAGAAACACCAGCGCCACGGTCGCCGCGGCGGACGCGAAGGGTACGGCGGTCAGGTCGATCCGGTAGGCGAACCCCTGGAGCCACTCGCTCGCCAGTTTGTACGTCAATGGCACGGCGATCGCCGTGGCCCACACTACCAGACGCACGTGATCTCTCCAGAACAGGGTGACGATGCTCATCGCCGTAGCACCCAGGGCTTTGCGCACGCCAACCTCCCGCCGCCGCCGCTCGGTCTCGTACGCCGCCAGGCCAAACACGCCCAGGGTCGCCAACACGATCGCGGTCCAGGACAGCAGTCCGTACGTCTGGCTGCGAAACCGCTCGTTTTCAAGGCTGAAGCCCCACATGTCCATCACGGGGCGCAGCTCGATAGGCTGCTCAAAATGCTGTTGCCAGGTGGCCTCCACCGCCGCCAACGTCGCCGCCGAGTTTGGCCCCTCAAGGCGGACGGCGAGGGCCAGCTGTGGCCAGGTCCGCAGCAACAGCGGCGGGATCCGGTCCCGCAGCGAGCTGTAGTGGAAGTCTCTGACGACGCCGACCACTGTGCCTGTCCCATTGTCGGCGACATGCAGGGTTCTCCCGATGGCACCAGCCATACCCGCCTCGCCCCATCCAAACCGGCGCACCGCCCTCTCGTTCAGCAGAATCTCGGAGCCGTCCACCTCCCCGGGGCTTACGTTCCTACCGGCCACCAGCTCGATGCCGAAGGTGTCGAGGAAGTCCGAATCAATCCCCAGCACCTGTGTCTCAATCCCGTTCTCCGGGTCGGTGTCTCGGAAGGCCGTGCGGAATATGGTCTCCATGCCGGGCCCCGGAAACTGGGTGGATGCGGCCGCCACGCCGGGGATTCTGCGGAAGGACTCCTTGATGGCCTCGCGCCGGCTCAACGGCGAATTATTAAACACGATGCGTGTCGTCAGGACCCGGTCACTGGCGAAGCCGAGGTCCCCCGATGCCATCCTGAAGGTCTGCTGCCGGACGACGATCGTGCTGGCAATGAAGAACATGGCACAGGTAAGTTGCCCGACGATGAGAAGGTTCCGCGTTCGCAGCGCCGCGGTCGGCGCCGACGCCGTTGGTCCGCTGCTCCTCATCGGCAGGCGCAGTGCCACGATCCCCGGATAGAGCCCGGCGGCCACGGCCACCACAAGGAAGAGAGCGCCGACGCTGGCCGCGAAATACCAGTCCGTCAGGGTGGCCAATGTCATCGGGTTCCATCCCAACACAGAGGTTACTGGATCGACAGACGCAAAGACGGCGCCCAGAATTGTAGCTGCAGCGGTGACCAGGACCGCCTCGGTCAAGAACTGCCCGACGATGTCGAACCACCCGGCACCAATCGCCTTCCGCGTCGCGATCTCGCTCGCCCGAGCCGTGGTGCGAGCCACGGCGAGGTTGACGAAGTTGGCGCAGGCCACGGCCACGAGGATCAGAGAGATCATCCCGAAAAAGCCGAGATCCTGGATCCTCCCCTGCCACTGCCCTGGGCCGTAGCCGAAGAGATGGGCTTCATCCATCGGCTGCAAGTGCAGCGTCACCTTCGACGCCCCCTCGGCGGGGAGAGACCGCGCCAGCACTCGGTTCAGCGCTGCCTCGATGCGTTCAGGCCCCATGCCCTCGGGCAGGAGGAGGTAGTTCTTGGGCCCCCAGAGGCTGGGCAGCCAGCCCTCCCACGCCTGCAGGTCGCGGGTCGTATAGTTCGACCGCGGCGCGGCCGTCACCAAACCGAGTCGAATGTTGGCGTACTTCGGGATATCTTGTAGCACGCCGGTAATCGTAAAGTCCCGCATCGACTCGACCATAGTGATCGTTTGCCCCACCGGGTCGGCGTCGCCGAAAAACTTGCGGGCCAGCGACTCGGTGATCACCGCCGTCGTGGCGTCCGTGCTCAACTGCCCGTGCATCAGCTCGAACCCGAATACTTCGAGCAACTGGGGATCGGCACGGCAGGAGAAGTCCTGCAGGGTCTGGTCGCCGACTCGGAGCCACTCCCTGGTGCCGTGCGAGGCGTAGGCGCGCGCCGCTATCACCTCGGGGAACTGCTCCCGCACTACCACCGTCGTTCCCCCCGATACCCAGTCGCTGTAATTGGTGCGGACATCGCCTCGGACCTCTTTGAGGACACGGAAGATCCGGTGGCCGTTCTCGTGGTAGTTGACGTAGCGCAGCTCTTCGGTCACCAACGAGCACAAGAAGAGGACGCTGGCCATGGCACAGGCCAGCCCGAGAACGTTGGTCGCCGTGTAGCCCCTGTGCAGCCACAGGTGACGCACGGCGACGGTGATGTGATTCCAGAGCATGGATCCGTTCACTTGGGAATGGCAGAGGTGGTGAAACAGGGCGCTTGTTTGGAGTTGTAGGAAGGGCGGCACAAAAAGAGGCGGCCCGGGGAGACGTGTGCCTCGTCTTCCCCGGGAGCGACCAGCCGTTATGCACGTAGGGACACAACCCCGCCATCGCCCGGTCTAATCGCTTTTTCCGCCAGTGCTCTATATAGAGTCGGTTTCAACCCGTAAAAGGTTCGGGTTGGCACGATGATTTCTTGCCTGGATGACCAAGCGCACCAATGCGGCCAACTCAGGGCCTTTGGTGTCTGGGTAGACAGCCAGGGCCTCTGCGGCCACTTCCAACGGCACATGGGGCGCCCAGGGCCCGAGTCGACGGGCGACTCGGGCACGCACATAGGGCGCTGGGTCCTGCAACATAGGAAGGACTAGGGGGATCACCTCGTCACATACGTAGTCTTCGTCCAGCCCCAGTCTACTTAGAACTGGACTTTTGCAAAACGCGGTTAGTATGCATTAATTGGTGCAAAATGTAGTCATTCCCCACCCCCTGTCTCGGATTGGATGCCATGCCTGCCATTATCGGCTTTCCCACGGTGGTTGAAGAAGCGGTTGACACTTGGGGTGGGGTGTTTGCCAACGCGCCTGAGCGGCGTCATTTTGGCGAATACCTGACGGGTTTGCTGGTGGCCCAACGCAAGAATGTCTCGTCGATTAACGCCGAATTTGTCGAGACGACGGATCAATCCTGTCTCAATCGTTGGCTGAATGAGGCCCCGTGGGATGCCCAGCAGTTGAATCGGCAGCGCCTGGCCTGGCTGCAAGGGCAACCGGCCACGCGCTATGCGACGAGGGGCGTTATTCCCATCGACAATACACTGATCACCCATACGGGTGAGTTGATTGAGGATGTGGGCTGGTTGTGGGATCATGCCGACCAGCGCTACGTCATTGCCCATGATTATCTCATCGCCAACTATGTGTGTCCATCGGGCCGATACTATCCGCTGGAGTTTCGCCGCTTCCGCAAGAAAGAAGCCGATCCCGAGGGGTTTAAAGATCATACGACCCTCTGTAAAGAGCTCATTGACTGGGTCGTAGCCGAGGCTATTCCGGGGTCGTTTACCTTCGACAGCTATTTTACCAACGCCGCGATTCTCAACCATATCCAGGGGTTGGAGCGGACCTATGTGGGCGACTTGAAAGCCAACCGAACCCTGTGGTGGAACGGCCACAAACTGGCGGTGAATCGCTTAGCCCGCCGTCTGTTAGCCCCCGACCGACGGCCGGTCGTTTCGGGGACTAAGCTGCAGTGGTATTTCACCAAAATCGTCTCGATCCCCGACGTGGATCATCCGGTCCGCCTGGTGATTCTGTGGGACCGAAAAAACGGCCGCCAGCCCGCCAAGATCCTGATCACCAATCGAATTCACTGGCACGTCAGCACCATCCTCAAAACCTATCGGCAACGTTGGACCGGCACCGAAACCTTTCACCGGGACGGCAAGCAGCATCTGGGTCTGGGTGACTGTCAACTGCGTACAGGCGAGGGCCTGACCAGGCACACATACCTCGTAATCGTAGTGCACAGTCTGCTCATGGCCCAGATGCACACCCGCCGTGCGAGTGCGTGGACGCAAGAACGGCTGACGACCATCGGCCAAGCCTGTCGAGCCGTTGCCAAAGAGGTCTTGGGCAAGACGCTGACCTGGGCCATTCAACAAGCAACGGATGCTAAATGGGAGATCGCAAAGATTATGGACCATCTTGCCCTCACCTGATTTTTGCAAAAGTCCAGTTAGAAGTAGGACAACCGCTCGGGTCCGCACTTTCTTATTGGAATCCTTCAAGGCCTTCTTGATAAGCTGCAGCGAATGCTCCTTTAACGGCACCGACGAAGACGGCTCCCAATACGCACCCGCAACGATACTGAGCGCGTAGCGGCGGGTCAATGCCTGGGGATGCTGCATCGCCCGAGCAAAGCCCTCTAGCCCCTCCGCGGCGTTTTTCCACAAGTGCACGCCGACTTCGGCTTCCCACCGGGCTTCGAACGCGTTTTGTTCGGCCCAATTCCGCGGCCAGGCCCTTGGGTCTCGGTGGTAACGCGTGAGCACATGGAAGACTTGGTCCGAGAAGTCCTCGCCTGGGGCTTCTGTTTTAAACGTATCCTCTACCATCTTTAGCATCTCCATTTTCAACCGGGTCCGAGCATCGTGCAGGCGGCGTTTCACCGTGCCAACGGGTATTTCCTGCATGGCGGCGATTTCCTGGAGCGCATAGCCGCCTAAATAGAAGAGGGTCGTGGTCTCGCGTTGCGCTTTGCTGAGGCGGCCGATCGCATTCAGGACCTGCTGGCGCAGCAGGTTCCGCTCCAGCTCCACATCGGGCGTTATGCCACTGGTGAGTTGAGATTCGGTCTCATCCAGATCGAGGTCGTCCCGTCGTTGCCGGAGGGCATCTATGCTCCGATGAATGGTCGCTGAACGCAGCCAGGGGGCCAGTCGGTTGGGGTCGCGCAGCGTGTGCAGACGCGCAAAGGCCTCAATAAATACGTGTTGGGCAACATCTTCCGCCTCATCAAAGTCGCCCAGACGCACCAGGGCAACACTGAATACCTCCCCCCGATAGCGCTCAACGATAGGATTGAACGCTTCGGGCCCCCCGGCTAAGGCCGCGGCGACCAGGTCGGCGTCGTTCCGCTGTACCATAGCCTTTCATCTCCTACCTAATTAGTCGAAAGGGAGCGATTATTGGTTCGGTTGGATTTTTTAAAGAAAAGGGTCGGATACTGTTGGCCAATTGCCCAAAGTCGTGATTAGAGACTGAATTTCGGGGAAATGTAGTGGCTTAAGACGGCGAAAATCAGCCCGAAATTGGATTCGCCAACAGTATCCCCTCTACTCAACCCCTATATTAGTCGAGAATGCGCTATTTTTGGTTCGGTCGAATTGTGAACAACAAGAAAGGTACGACAGGATGGGGATCGGGCTATTATGTATGCTGGGCGTCTTTGTCCTGTGGAGCATCATCCCGGTGCTGATCAAACTGCTCTTTCCCGTCTTCGACCCCTTTACCATCGCCTTCCTGCGCTTGGCCCAAGGGACAGCAGTCGTATTAGCCGTCTTTTTCGCCCGCGGCCACCGCCCCTGGACTATGCCGTGGTCCTGGTGGCATCTGGTCGGTGGCCTGGGCATAAGCCTGAACTTCTCGCTCTATGCCTTGTCGCTAAGCTATACCACAGCCAGCGCCGGTGTACTGATCGTCCAGATACAATACGTCACCCTGGCCGTGCTGGCCGCAGCCGTACTCAAAGAACGGCTGGGTGTGGCAAAAATAGCCAGTATCGCCGTAGTGCTGACCGGGGTCGCCCTGGTCGTGGGCGTGCGGGCCGATGTGGGCCACTTGCTGGCGCCGCGCTATATGCTGGGCAATGTGCTGATGCTGTTTTCGGGTATCGGCTGGGGCGTATACGGCCTGGCCAACAAAGCGCTGGCCCAACAAGCGCAGACGGTCCAGATCCTGGCGCCCATGCTGACCATCAGTGCGCTGGTCACCGGCGCCCTGGCGGCAACCCATTTTGAAGTGCGTGCGGCGCCGACAGCAGAGGCATTATGGATCATACTGGTGCTAGGCGTGCTGGCCACAGGGGGCCCCTTTATCCTGGTATCGGAAGGGCTAAAAAGACTCAGCGCCGCCCTGGTCGGGACTCTGATCGCATCCACCTCGATCGGCCAGATCACGCTGGCGCATTGGCTCCTGGGAGAGCCCTTGGGTTGGAGCCTGGCCGCTGGCGGATTGTTGATCCTGATCGGCGTGCTGGGTATGGTAAACGCCGAGCGCTAATCTGGGTATCTCTTAGAAGCGTTCTTACGCCCGGGCAGGCGCCATCTTCCGCAGGCGCAATAATAAAAATACAAGCAGCACCATTATTGCCGTCAAAACAGCCAGAGCCGGGGAAAAGCTATTGGTGGCGTCGAATATCACCCCCAGCGATAACGGCCCAAGCACGCCGCCAATCTCGGCAAAGGCAAAAAACAGACCGCCCGCCGTGCCCGCCCGCTGCGCCCCGACCTCGGGCTGCTCGACCAGAATAAGCATGGCAATAATCATTGAAGTGCCCTGGCCAATACCCTGAAGGACGAGCCCCAGCGCCGTGATCGGCAAGGCCTGGGCCTGCAATAACAGACTGGCCCCCAAGCCGCAGACAAGCAAACACAACATGACCCGATAGCGGCGCTGGGGTATGGCCAGACGGGGAATAAGAATTGCCGCGACAATACCAATAGCCACGGGTATCGCCGCCCAAACCCCGGAGGACTTGGCCGACATCCCCCCAGCGCGCAGGATTTCGGGCAGCCAGTTATTCAAGCCGTGACTAAAGAAAAAGAGCCCGATACTCATGAGTAGAAGCAAACGCACAGCGCGCACTTGCAAAAGTGCCCGGAAGACGTCTCCCTGAGGCTCGCGTTTTGCGTTCTTGGCACCCAATTCACTGGCCCGAACAGCGGGATGTGCGCTAATCAGCAACCACGCCGCGCTGGCCAGAAGGACAAAACCGGCGTAAGCCAAAAAAACCCAACGCCAATTCCCCCCCGCCAAAGGCATGGCGATGCTATTGGTCATGGTGAGTGATACGATCCCGCCCAGCGCCGGGCCCGTCATATAGAGCCCCATGGCCAGGCCGCGCTGGCGGGGGCCAAACCAAACCGCCACCAACTTCGGCGCGCCGATACTAATTAACGGCCCGCCGATGCCGAATAAAGCAACCGCCAGAAAAAGCGTAAAATGATCCTCTGCCGTGGCGCGCAGCCCCCCCGATAAGGCGATAATGAGCACGGCGGCCAACAGGGCCCGGCGCAGGCCCATCCGGTCCAACGCCAAGCCCAGCGGAATCGCCGCGCCAATATAGACCAACTGCCAGGCACCCAGAATGCTGCCCATGGCAGAGGCCGACAGCGATAAATCCGCCCGGATGACGGACACCAGAGGCGGCAGCGCCGCAGAGGTCAGACCAAAACAAAAATAGACCAGCCAGACACCCGCCAATACCGCCCAGCGGTAGGGATGCTGTCCTTGCCCATCATCGGCAACCGCCCCGGAAGAGGCTTGGGCGCCCATTGATCAGCCTGATCGGCCCGGCACCAGCTCCGAACCAAATAGCGGTCTCATTCTCGGGCGGCCTTTTCCTGGGCGATAAAGGATGCCACCTCGGCTACCGGCGCCAGCCAGACGCCGTTGTCGGGGTCCTGCGCATAAGCCAACAATTCCCGCAGCATCCCGAGTTTGGTGCCCCATCGAGAGGTCTCGGAATCGCTGACACTGTGTCCGGCCAAAACCAGCCAGTTCTCGTTGCGCTTGGTGCCTTCGATCATGCGGCGGACCCGGCTGAAATCCTCGCCATCCATCCGCATCGCCATCACCTGGGCCGTATCGAAGTGATCGGGGGCGTTGGAGGTTTCGTCCAACCAACGGCGCCCGGTCTGGAAAAGTTCGGCCACTAGAGGCACATAGCTTTGGGTATCGCGACCACGGCCGACATAGGTCTGGCCACAGGGATAAGCGAAACTGACGGGCCGCACACCGAGCAACTTTTCGATCTCGTCGTTGGCCTGCACGATCTCCGCCCGCATGCGATCCAGATCGTAGGATTCGAGCACGACGCCGTCGTATCGGACCCAGGCAAAATTCCCTGTGCACGGGTGGCCAATAGTGTGATTGCCAAATTCGTGACCCGCCACGGCGGCCTGCTGCCAAAGGGCCAGTTCCTCCAAAAGATTTTCGGGTTGTGCGTAGAACGTCGCCTTGACATTCATCGAATCCAACAAGGGCACCGCATGCGTCACCTGGCTCGAACGACCATCGTCAAAGGTCAGACTGAGCGCCATTTTGGCCCCGCCCGGCCAGGGAAAGCCGGATGGGTCGCGGTTGCGCTCTGCTTGGGGGCGCGGATTGGCTTGTTGCGCAGCGGCCAAGGAAGCCATAGCCGCGACGATCAACAAAGCCAATATGTGCGGCATTCCAAGGCACGAAGACATCCGGATTCGACGAAGCATATTCAACCTGCGGTGATCAATAGACATGGAACCCCCTCTTTTAGATATAAAAAAAGCCGCGGTCGAATACACCGCAGCCGTTGCCGTGGACACCGGCGGCGCACACTATGACAACATGCCGCTAACCAGGCGTTCCGGCTTCTTTCTCGGTGAACTGAAACGACCTGAGACAGGCCTCTAAAGACCGCATCATATGATCCTCTATCTCGGCACTGGCCTCTTCCGCTTTACCAGTGGCCACCAGCTTTACCAACTTGCGATGGGCCCGCAGCGAACTGGGTACGTTGCGCTGGCGCTTCAGGCTGACCCGGTAGACCAGGATAAAGACCGAGCCGATTACCGAATCGAGGGTCTTGAGCAGGTGTCCGTTACCGGCGGCCTGCCAAATGCTGCGATGCAAGGCCAGATCGCATCGGGCCCATTCATTGGGATCCCCTCCGGCAGCGACCTCTTCCAGCTCTTTCATGCGGGTCGCCATCAATTGACGGTCTGCCTGGGTAGCCCGTTGCGCGGCCAGTGTAAAGGCCAGCATTTCGAGGCTGCTGCGCAATTCGTGCAATTCCCGCACATCCTTCTCGGTCAGGGTCCGGACGAAACGCCCTCTTGCCCGGGCGATCAACAGCCCCTCCGTCTCGAGAATCTTCAGCGCGTCCCGGGCTGGGGCGCGGCTGATTCCCAGCAAGTTGCTGACTTCATCCTCAGTAACCTTGGTGCCCTCTGGCAAACGCCCGCTGCTGATATGACTGCGGATAGTATCAGCCGCCCGCTCGCTTAACAGGCTGCGATTGATGGATATATCCGCCCGCTCCAAATTCAATACGCTCGACAGCCGAGATTCATTTTCCACTTTACTTGAACCTCCTCTTTGTATACCGTATACCGTATACTCTAATCACCCCCAAGTCAAGAAATACCCATGATTAAAACTAAACGATCTACTCTGGCCCCGTTTCTTATTCTCCCCCTGCTCGTCCTCACTGCCCTCCCGTCCCAGGCCCAAGTGCGAATCAGCGAATTCCTCGCCGCCAATGCCTCCACCGGCCCCGACCCCGACGCCTGGGAATTCTCCGACTGGATCGAATTGCACAACGAGGGCGACCAAACCTTCGACCTGGCCGGCTATTTCCTCACCGACGATCTGGACGAACCGACAAAATGGCCCATCCCCGGCGGCCTGATTGAGCCGGGACAACGCCTCCTTATATGGGCCGACGGGCTCGATTTGCCCGCCGAACCCTTGCCCCCTGCAGCCGGAGAAAATCTGGACATCTTTGCCGACGCATGGGCCCCGGCCTGGGAAATAGACAACCGCTCGCGCGCCGTCCTTGAAGCAGGCGAAGCCGATTCAGTACACCAAGGAGCCGTCTCACTGGCCGTGGATGCCGATCTTTTCACCCTAGACATCACCCCCCCCGCCCCAGTAGAGCTAACCGGCTACGGCAGCCTTATGATCGCCTTTCATCCGGGCGAGGCCGAGGTCGGCCGGGGCCAAGCTTCGTTCAATATAATATTGCAAGGGGCCCGCAACAGACTGGTCCGCTTGCTGGGCGACAATATCCAGGGCCCCCAAATAGATCTCGACCAAAAGCAATGGCAGGTGCTGGAAATATCCCTGGGCGATTTCGACCTGGAACAGCCGCTGACCGCCATCACCTTCAGCAGCAATCTAACCGGCACCTTCTACCTGGACAGCTTCCGCCTGGTCCGGCGCGGCCTGCCCGTATACCACGCCAATTTTAAATTGGGCCAGCAGGGCGAGGAAATCGGCCTCTTCAGCCCCGAGGGAGACCTCGTCGATTCGGTGGTCTACGATCTGCAAATCCCCGACGTATCTCAGGGTCGGCAGCCGGGAGAGGACCCCTGGCTATTTTTCGCCGAGCCCACCCCCGGGGCGCCCAATGGCCAAAACGGCCTGGCCGAGCCAACCCTTAGCGAAGGGGCCGAATTTTCCCTTCCGGGCGGTTTTTACCAAGGGGCACAGACCCTCGCCCTTAGCCACCCGCACCCCGACGCCGTCATCGGCTATACGCTGGACGGTTCCATTCCCCGGCCCAGTTCTCAGTCCTATCTGGCCCCCATCCCCGTCGACACCACCACCGTGCTACGGGTGCGCGCCTTTGTCCCCGGCCAACTGCCCGGCCCGGTGCAGACCCGCACCTATTTTATCGACGAAGAATTCACCCTGCCGGTATTCTCCATTAGCACCGATCCGGTCAACCTGTGGGACGACCAGATGGGCATTTACGTCGACGGCACCAACGGTATTATCGCCGACGACTCGATCGAGCCCAAAAACAGCAACCAGCCCTGGGAGCGGCCCGGCCACGTCGAATTCTACGAAACCGACGGCACTCCGGCCTTCAGCCAGCAGTTTGGCCTGAGTATCCACGGGGCCTTCAGCCGCCACTTCTCGCAGAAATCGCTCAGTCTGATCGCCCGCGATAAATACGGCGCCGATGAATTTCGTCACCGGCTGTTCTCCGACAAACCCATCGACCGCTTCAATTCCTTCATTTTGCGCAACGGCGGCAACGATTGGCGCAGTACCCTGCTCGACGACCCGTTCATGCAGACCCTGGTCGAGGGCCGCATGGACGTCGATATACAGGACTATCGGTCGGCCATCCTCTTTCTCAATGGGCAATATTGGGGTATCCACAATATCCGCGAAAAGCTCAACCGCTATTATCCGGCGACCAATTACGGCGTCGATCCCAACGAGGTCGATATTGTCGAAGGGGACGGCCTCCCTAAAGCCGGCGACGCCGAACACTACCGCGCCACGATCGACTACCTGGAGACCCACGATCTGGGCCAGGACGATGCCTATCAAGAAGCCTCTCAACGGATAGACGTCATCGAGTATATGAACGTGCAGATCGCCCTAATCTACTACGGCCCTTTCGATAATTTTTTCAAAAACGTCAAAAGCTGGCGCCCCCGCACTGCCGACGGCCGCTGGCGCTGGTTCCTCTACGATACCGACCACGGCTTTGGCAACGCCCGCGACAACGCCCTTGAAGTGGCCACCGATCCGGAGGCCGAAAACCGCTTTGGCGATATTTCCTGGGGCACCTTGATCCTGCGCAAATTGCTCGAAAACCCCGGCTTTCGCGACGACTTCATCCAGCGCTTCGCCGCCCATATCAACTATACCTTCGCCCCCGACCGCGTCTCGGCAATAGCCGATAGCCTCCAAGCCGGCATCGAAAGCGAAATGCCCCGCCACATTCAACGCTGGAGGGACGATTGCGCCGACCACGCCCTGTGGGGCCCCTTCTGCGGTATCTCCTCGATAAATAGGTGGCGCAGCGACATAAACCGCTGGCGCAATTTCGGTGAAGATCGCCCCGCCCGGATGCACCAGCACCTAAGCAACTTTTTCGACTTAGCCGACCTGGCCCAACTCGAAGTCAGCGTCGCCGAGGGAGGCGGGGGCCACATTTTAATCAACGATGTGACAGCGGCTGGCAGCGGCCAGTTTTTCCAGCAAATCCCCCTCCGCCTCAAAGCCGAACCTCAGCTCGGTTTTCACTTTGCCGGCTGGCAGGGCGCCCTTACCGGGGAACAGGCCGATACGACCCTGGTGCTCAGTGCAGACACCGCATTGCAAGCCACCTTTGTCCCGGTCCAGGTAGCGCCCCTGATAACCGGCTTGCGCATCAACGAGCTATCGGCCGATACCGATTCCCTCACCGCCGATGAATTCGGCGAAAACGACGATTGGATCGAAATCTATAACGCAGGCCAGACGGCGGTCGATATCGGCGGGCTTTATCTGACGGATCGTTTCGACCAGCCCTTACTGTGGCAGATACCCGCCAGTCAACCCGATTCGACCACCATTGAACCCGGCCAATACCTGCTGCTGTGGGCCGACAGGGATACCGAGCAAGGAGTCCTGCACGCCGATTTCCGGCTTAGCGCCGACGGCGAAGAGCTAGCCCTGGTGCAATTGCGCGGCAGTGAGGCGGCCTTCCTCGATTCGATAAGCTTTGGCCCCCAGGAAGAAGGTATCACCTTTGGCCGCTACCCCGACGGCGGTGACAAGTTGGGCAAGCTCATCGCTCCAACCCCAGGTGAGCGCAATCAGCCCGTTAATACACTGGTCGTGGAAAAAACAGACCTGAGCGCTTTGCCAGCGCAGTTGGCTCTGCGGCAGAACTACCCCAATCCCTTCAACAGCCGCACCACCATCCCCTACGACTTGCCCCAATCCCTGCCCGTGCGCCTGGAAATATTCTCCAGCACCGGCCAGCGGCTAGAAGTGCTGGTTTCGGGCCAGCGCCCGGCCGGCTTCCACCAGGTAGTTTGGGAGGGGGCCTCAGATTTGGCCAGCGGCGTATACTTTTACCGACTCAAAGCCGGCTCCTCGGTGCATACCAGACGCCTGCTGCTGGTTAAATAATAGACCAAGGATACTGATCCTATGCGCTGCGTATTCCTGCTAACGGCCTTCTCATTTACCGTTTTGACCGCTACGCTTGCCGCCCAACCTTTTACCCACCCCGGCCTACTGCATACGCGCGCTCAACTTGCTTTTATGAAGCAACAGGTCCAAGCCGGGCAAATGCCGTGGAAATCCGCCTGGAATGTCCTTGGCGGCAGACGAGGGTCTACACTCGAATTCACCCCCGAGCCCTTCGCCCACGTGGTGCGCGGCCCCTACGGCGAACCCAGCATTGGCGACCGCCAGCTTTCCACCGCGGCCAGGGCCGCCTACAGCCACGCCCTCCAATGGGTCATCACCGCCGACCGGGCCCACGCCGACAAAGCCATTGAGATTGTCAACGCCTGGTCGCAAGCCCTGTGGACCTTTCAGGACAACGACGCCAAACTCCTGGCCGCCTGGACCGGGGACGATTTCTGCAACGCCGGCGAAATTTTGCGCTATACCGATTCGGGCTGGAAAGAGCAGGATATCGCCCAATTTGAGCGCATGCTCAAAACGGTCTACTACCCTTTGTTAGAACGATTTTTCCCCGAGGCCAACGGCAACTGGGACGGGGCCATTATCAATACCATGCTCTCCATAGGCATTTTCTGCGACGACCGGACCATATTCGACCGGGCCGTAGAGCACTATTTGCGCGGCCCTAGAAACGGCGGCATCACCAAGTATATCTACCCCAGCGGCCAGTGCCAGGAAACCACCCGCGACCAGAACCACACGCAAATGGGCCTGCGCGAATTCGCCCAGGCCTGCCGCGTTGCCTGGAACCAGGGCGTGGACCTATACGCCGCTGCCGACAACCGCCTAGCACTGGGTTTCGAATACACCGCCAAGTATCTGCTGGGCGAGGACGTCCCCGCCTACGGCCCCGCCTCGTCACAGGGCCGCCGCCGCATCTCGGATATCTACGAGTCGATCTATCAACACTACCACCACGTCAAAGGCCTCGACATGCCCTACGTCGAACGCGCTGTCGAAAAAGCGCGCGGGCGGCGGCGCGCCTGGAGTGCCCTGACCATGCACGAGGGCCCTCTCCCCCATCCTCCAACCTCCATTGGCCCGCCCACGCCCAGTCCGCAAGCCCCGCTGGCAGGCGCCCAGAGCGGCCCCACTGCCGCACCGCCCTCTTCTGCGGTGCAGGTCGCCCAGGGCGATAATATCCAGGCCGCGCTCGATTCTTGCCCCCCCGGTGGCTGGGTCGTCCTGGCCAAAGGCATTCATACACTGCCGACAACGCTGCGTATCCCCAGCGCTGTCACTATTTCCGGCCAAGGCCTGGAAACAATCCTCTTTCTCGATCCCAAAGGCAAAAGCGAAACTGGTATTGCCATTGTCAATGCGGAGCCGACCATGCACGATGTCACGGTTCGCGATCTCGTCGTGGAAGGGGCCACTACTACCGAGCACCTGGACGACCCCAACCAGGGTCGTCGGCTACGGGCCACTCAGCTGGCCCAGCGCCGCGGTGGCCTAGTGCTAACCGCGCAGCAGGTTGGCCAGATGCAGAATCTCCGTTTCGAGCATATGACCGTGCGCAACTGCAGCCGCGACGGCGTAGCGATCTTTGGTGCCGAAAATGTGGATATCGTCGCTTGCGATTTCAGCGACAACGGCGGCAGCGTCGTACCCGGCCCCGGCATTCAGCACAATCTCCTGCTTTCGGGCGTGGTTGACGGCCATATTGTCGATAGTCGCCTCGACACCTCCCCCTGGGGCTGCGGCCTGGCCCTGGACCGCAGCCGCGATGTTCAGGTAGTCAACTGTGAAACGGCGAGAAACCGTCTCAATGGCATCCGCATCACCGAAAGCGAAAATATTCGCCTCGACGAAAATCTGGTGGAGGGCAACGACGGCAGTGGCATTGCCCTGACCTTCCAGGTAGATGGCAGCCACGGCATTCAGATGCGCGACAATACAGCGCGGAACAACGGCGGCAGCGGCATCGAAATTGCCGCAAGCATGGAAGCCGACCTCATTGGCAATACACTCCACGACAACGGTCGCTGATCCCACCGGCCGACTGTTTCCCAGGAGAATAGACGGCAAATGCATATCGAATATATCACCCTGATCGTCTACCTGATCATGCTCCTGGGATTAGGCGCCTATTTCTCTCGTTTCAACAACAACCTGAGCGACTTTATTCGCGGCGGCGCACAGGGTACCTGGTGGATCGTCGGGATGAGCATATTCGTCTCCGGGATCAGCGCCTTCACCTTTACCGGCAATGCCTCGGCCGCCTATGACGCCGGGCCGACATTGCTGGTCATATACCTGGCCAACGTGCTCTCCTTCGCCATCTCGGGTCTGTTCCTGGCCAAGTGGTTTCGCCAGACCCGGGCGCATACGCTGGCCGATATCATCCGCGACCGTTTCGGCGTCGCCATGGAGCAGTTCAGTATCTACGTGGGTGTGCTGCTGGCACCGATAGCCGGCTCAATTCAATTGTGGGCCCTGGCCGGCTTTGCCAGCACGACATTTGGCTTCCCCTTGAAAACCACCATCATCGCCATTGGCGCTATTGTCGTATTCTACTCGACCACGGGCGGCAAATGGGCGGTGATGGCCACCGACTTCGTCCAAGGCCTTATCATGATGGTCATCACCATCGTCATGGCGGGTCTGGCCCTCAATGAAATCGGTGGCCTGGGCGCCTTCTTCTCCTACTTTTCGGACCCGCGCTTTGCCGATGATTTTCGCTTCGTCAAAGAGCCCGGCCAATTTCCCTCCGACAAATTCACCTGGCACTGGATTATCGTCATCTTCGCGATGCAGCTCTACGGCCAGGTCAGCCTGTCCTCGGCCGGTCGCTTCCTCGCCGCCAAAGACGCCAAAGAAGCGGCCAAGGGATCTTGGCTGGCCATGGGCCTAATGGCTTTCGGGGCACTGGTCTGGTTCATCCCGCCCATGGTCAGCCGCTTTCTCTACGAAGCCGAAATCAGCGCCCTGGACGTCGACAATCCCTCAAACAGCTCCTACGCCTTCATCGCCCTGAAGCTGTTGCCGGATGGACTGGTCGGCATTATGATCGCGGCCATGTTCGCCGCCACCATGAGCAGCATGGACACCGCCCTGAACGGCCAGGCCGGCGTAATCGTCCGCAATATGATCCCCCGACTGCGCCAAAAGATCGGCAAACCGCCTCTGCAACCCGCCGCCGAAATGTGGCTGTGCCGAATGCTCACCGTGGCGCTCGGGGCCGTCATCATCTGCTACAGTCTGCTCTGGGCCACGCAAAAGGATATAGTCCTCTTCGACGCCTACCTCGCCATCAGCTCTATCATTGGGATCCCGCTCGGTTTCCCGATGCTGGCCGGACTGTGGCTCAAGAAACTTTGGAAATGGTCCTACTTCGTTATCATCACCGCCTGCCTGCTGCCCTCGGCCTACGCCTATTACGATGGCCAAGTCAACGATGTAGCCTGGTCGATACAGGACCGGGCCATGTGGATATTCATCTTTGGCGCCATCTCCACAGCCGTCTGCGTTTTATTGTCCAAACTGAACGACGCCGAGTATCGAGAAAAAGAACGGACATTCTTCAAAACGATGGCCAAACCGGTCGACTTTGAGCGCGAAATTGGCGGTGGTTTCGACGGCCGCCAGCTCATTGTCATGGGCAACGCGTCCCTCATACTCGGCTTGCTGCTGTGCCTGCTAGTATTTGTCCCCAACCCCTTGTCCGGCAGATTGCTCGCCGGTGGTGTCGGGCTCACTATCGTGGTGATAGGCGCCCTTCTCCGACAACGCGGCCAATCCGTCGGCTGACCGCTCGATTGCCCTCCTCTGTGCGCAACGAGCGGGTCGTGACAGACGGTTATATTCCTAATTGACGGTTGATCCGTTATATTCTCCAGGTGGTTTTAAGTGGGAAGTGAGCCCGCCCGGATGGAAAGATAGGAACAGCCGAGCAAAATCACGCTGGAATTGCCGGATGAAATGTTCTCGGCCCCGCGTCGCTCTATCAGCATAATTCATCGACTGACTGTGACGGGCTGGTGGGATCCTTTTGGCCAGGCCGCAAAACGAGATCGCTGAATAGATATGGACCTCAATCAACTCCGCAAAGAACATCGCCAGAAAATTCTGCACCTGGCGGCCCAATACGGGGCCCGACAGATCCGTATCTTTGGCTCCGTGGCTCGGGGCCAAGCCGATGCCCAGAGCGATGTGGACTTCCTGGTAGATATGGAACCGGGACGCAGTCTCATGGACATGGGCGGATTGCAAATGGGCTTGCAGGAGCTGTTGGGCTGCACCGTCGACATTGTCTCAGTAAAGGGCTTACGAGCCCGTATGAAGGACCGCATCCTGGAGGAAGCAGTCCTTCTATGAGAGACGAAACCGAGCGCCTTCGGGATATGCTGGAAGCTATTGAGCGCATCGAACGCTATACAACGGGCGGGATCGCGGCGCTGGAAAATAACGAACTTATACAGACCTGGACACTGCACCACCTCCAGATCATCGGGGAAGCGTGCAGCAGACTGGACCCAGAATTCCGCCGGCGCCATGCCGCCGTAGAGTGGACCAAGATCATCGGTATGCGCAATATCCTGGTGCATCACTATTTTGCTATCGACCTGGATATCGTCAAAGCCGTTCTGGAGAAAGATCTACCACTGCTCAAAAGCCAGATTCAAACTATCTTGGATGATTTGGGCAAAGCTCAGTGAGGTGAAAGGAACGCCTTCCTTGGCCCCCAACCTCGGACGATAAGCCATGTCATCTTCTTCGTCTCCGCCAGCCCCCCTGCATCGCACCTGGCGCACCTATACCACCGCCGATGGCCTGGCCAGTCTCAAGGTCGAGCACATCACCGAAGACCGGGACGGCTACCTGTGGTTTGCCACTGTGGGCGGAGTCAGCCGCTATGACGGCGATGCGTTCCACACCTTTACCCGACAAGACGGGCTGGCCGACAATATGGTTAGCTCCGTATTGTGCGACCGTCAGGGCCGCCTCTGGTGCGGCACCCAACGGGGAGTCTGCTGGTACGACGGGCACACCTGGCATCCTTTGGCGGCCGGAAAACCTCCCCCAGTTGGCAAAATCACCTTCCTGTACGAGGACGCCCAGGGACGCCTCTGGCTCGGGGGCGCCCAGAGCCTGGACCGGGGCGGCGCCCTGATCGTGGGCTATATAGAGGGCACGACCTACTGTGATCTGAGCGACCCGTTGCTGGAACTGGACCACCATTCCAGCTCTGAATGTTACGGCATCGCCCAGGACCTTCAGGGCCGCATCTGGTTGGGCTTCCGAGATCTTCTTTTGTGTTACGACGGCGAACGATTTATCCCCTTCGGTGCCGAAAACGGCCTGGCTATAACCGCAAAAAGCGGACCCGCTGTGGCCCTTGCGGTGGATTCGCAAGGCGTCCTGTGGGCCGGCACGGGCAAAGACCTGTGGCGCTATGTCGACGATGCCTTCGAACCGGTGCCCCTGCCTGGGCAGGACGAAGTCGGCCATATGCGCAAATTCCAGCTCGACCGCCAGGGCCGCCTGTGGATCGGCGCTGATGGCGGCCTTTTTTGTCACGACGGTGAGACCCTGCACCGATGGGACGGCAAAAACCAACTGACCGATCAAACCGTCAATGCCGTGTACCTGGACCGCGAGGACCAACTCTGGATTGCCACCTGGGGCGGGGGCGTCTTCTGCTGCGATATGGAGACGCAGCGCATCTTTGGCGCGCCCGAGGGCCTGCCCGCCGACGGCATTGGCAATCTCACCGAAGCGCAAGACGGCCAGTTGTGGATGACTTTTGGCAATCTTATTGGCGTGAAGAAGCCCGCGGCCGAGAAGACGGTCGCCCGCTACGACGGCGAGCAATTTGTCTTTTACGGGGACGATCAGTGGTTACACCGCACCCCCAGCGCCACTATTTGCCAGGACGGTATGGGTTATCTCTGGTTCGGGGGCATGGCCAGATTCCCGGACGAAAAAACGCTGCTGACGCGCTGCCATCCCCAGTCGTTGCAACCCGTCGTCGATGCGCAATTCCCTCTCAACGGCCATATGGTGACCGCCATCGGCCGCACCCAGGAGGGACATCCGGTATTCGCCTATTTGGAAAGTATAGCCGAGTTTTTCGACACCTACCAGGGTGCAGCGGACAAAGCCTGGCAGATAGCCCGCTACGACGGTCGTGCGCTCGAGATGCTATTCGAAATAAAAATAAAGGAGATTCCCAGTTCCTTTATCAGTGCTTTGACGGAAGACGGAGACGGCGGTTTGTTCTTCGCCTTGAGCAACCTGACGACGTTCGGCGAAGGTCCCAGCCATGGCCTTGGCCACTGGCATCGCGACCACGGGGTGCGTCGCTATACCGAAGCCGACGGCCTGGCCGACGACCGTACCATGGACTTGGCACTGGATAAACAAGGCCGTCTGTGGATCGCCACCCTGGGCGGCATCAGCTGCTTTGACGGCGACACGTTTCAAAATTTCACCCTGGCCGACGGTCTGCCCTGCCAGCGCGTCTTCTGCGTCCATTGCGACCGGCAGGGCCGCCTCTGGTTTGGCACCGAAGCCGGTGTCATCCATTCCGACGGGACAGTCTTCCAGCGTCTGCAGGCGCCCCATCTCAGCCCGGTTTTCAGCCTCCTCGAAGACCGCCAGGGGCAGCTGTGGTTCGGCACCAACGATACCCTGGTGCGCTATCGACGCAACACCCTGCCGCCGCGGGTGCACTTGCTGCAGATAGTGGCCGACCAGGTATACGAAGAAGCCGAGGCGCTGGAGATCACCGCCCCGGTACGCCAGGTCATTTTCGAATTTAAGGGCATCAGCTTTCGCACCAACCCCCGCGACCTGCTCTACACCTGGCGCCTCGACGGCATCGACAGCCAGTGGCAGCCGCCCAGCCGCGACCGCCGCGCCTACTACGCCGATCTGCCCCCGGGCGAGTACTCCTTCCAGGTCAAAGCCATCGACTTCGACCTCAACCAGTCCGAGCCCCTCGTCCTGCCGCTGACCGTCCTGCCCGACCCCCGCCTCGAAGTCCTCAAGGAAACCACCAAAGCCAACGGCCGCACCGAGGAGTTTATCGGCGACAGCACCACCCTGGCGCAAGTGCAACACCAACTGGCCCAGGTCGGCCCCACCGATATGAGCGTGCTCATCTTCGGCGAGACCGGCACCGGCAAGGGCGTCGCCGCCCGCGCCCTGCACCGGCTCAGTCAGCGCAGCGGCGCCTTTATCCCGGTCAACTGCGGCGCCATCCCCGACAATCTGGTCGAGAGCGAGTTATTTGGCCACGAGAAAGGGGCCTTTACCGGGGCTGACCAGCGCCAATTGGGCAAGGTGGAATTGGCGCAAGGCGGGACACTTTTTCTCGACGAAATCGGCGATATGCCGCTCAGCGCCCAGGTCAAACTGCTGCGCCTTTTAGAGGAACGGGAATTCGAACGCGTCGGCGGCAGCCAAACGCTGACGGCCGACACCCGCTTTGTGGCGGCGACCAATCGCGACCTAGAGCAAATGGTGGCGGCCGGCGAGTTCCGCCAGGATCTGTACTACCGGCTGCGCACGTTTATCGTCTACTTGCCGCCGCTGCGGCAACGGCAGGCGGACATTATCCTGTTGGCGCACTATTTCCTTGGACGCTTCGCCGCCCATTTGAGCCGGCCGGTCCCGCAGATCTCCGCGCCAGCGCAAGCCCAGCTCCAGGCCTATGCCTGGCCCGGCAATGTGCGCGAGCTGGAGCACCTGATGCAGCGGGCGGCGTTGATCTGCCGCCACGACCGCATTGAGGCCGAGGATCTGGGCCTGGAGCGCCCCAAAAAGGAAGGGGTGGGCGAAACGGGGGTTATTGTGCCGCTGGCCGAACAAGAAAAGCGCTATATAGAGCGGGTGCTCGAGCTCACCAATTGGGTGATCTTTGGCGAGGAAGGGGCGGCCAAGCTCCTCGATATCAACCCCCATACCTTGCGCTCGCGCATGCGCAAACACGGCATTCGCCGACCGGAGTAAGCATGCGACGCTGTTATATATAATCCGCGCTGTTATATTTACTAATTGCCAAATATGTCAATTAATATCAATAGGTTATACTCTTAAATTCTACCGATAATGGCCGCCGAACTCAGATTTAGCAAGTAGATATAACAACAATAGGCTATTTCCACGCGGTCAGGCCAAAACAAACTAAATAGCGTTAAGCTCCATTTTTTCAATCCCTTGGATCAATTATCCAGGGGATTTTTTTGTTTGGCACAGAATGTGCAAAAGATAAAACAGCGCACCACTCCTTTAACCCTGGCCGCACAGCGGCCGCACTTTGGAGGCCCGCATGTTCAGTGCTGCAAGCCGATTTAACCAATGCCGAGTAGACCCGTTCCCCACTCTTTTCAAGGAGACCCCTCCCATGCGATTAGCCCCCCTCGCCCGCGGCTTTATCATCGCCGCACTCCTGGCCGTCGGCGCCGACGCCGCCACCTTTCCGGTGACCACTACCGACGATGCCGGCCCCGGTTCGTTGCGCGAGGCCATTGAGCAGGCCAACACCACGGCCGGAGCCGACCGGATCGTCTTTGATATTGCCGGCGAGGGGCCCCATGTGATCCAGCTGGCGTCGGCCTTGCCCATCATCACCGAAGCGATCGATCTCGACGGCACCAGCCAGGACGGCATTGTCCTGGACGGAGGGCTCAGCCCCAGTCCAGACCGGACGGGCCCGACGCTGGATCGCAGTGGGTTCATGGGCCTGGTCCTCTGGTCCGACGGCAGCACGATCGACGGCTTGGAAATCCGCGGCTTCCTCAGGGGCGTTGCCATCGGCAACTGGGGTGGCGCTGTATCCACCGTCTCCGCCTCGGGCAATACTATCCGGGACAATCATATCCACAGCAACGAAGTCATAGGCCTGGTAGTCATCAGTGAAAAAGAACATCACTCGGCCTCGGGAAATACCATTGAGAACAACGACCTGTACAATAACTTCGTCGGCGTCAGCGTGCAGGCGTTCGCCGGGGGGACGTGCCTCGACAATACCTTTGCTAGCAACCAGATCCACGACAACCTGGTGCTCGGTATGGAACTCACCGTAATCGATATTAACATTAACGCGAGTGGATCCACGGCCTCGGGCAATAGGATCCGCGGCAACCGCATTTTCAACAACGGCAGCGCGGCAGGCGACGCCGGACTGACGCTGGCGGCGTATTCTATCGGCGCTGGTGACGGCACTACCTCGACCCTGGCGGGCAATACCGTAGAGGATAACCACATCCACGACAATGCGCCGCACGGGCTGTGGCTGACGGCCGGGATAGGCAATGGTGGAAGGGCGCTGACGACCGACAATCGGATCGTCAATAACATCATCGAAGCCAATGCCGACTGGGGGGTGGAGATCCTTGGAACCTCGCGCAATTACCCCCTGCCGGTCGATGGAGATGATACCGTGGTCGACAATGTCTTCCAGGGCAATACCTTTGCCGGCAATGGCCAGGGAGAGATCAACTGGCCGGAGGGTACCAACCCGACAGCCGTGCAAACAGCAACCTGGGGTGTCCTCAAAGTCCAGCAACGGAGCAACTCGGGCCCGGGTGCCATTGCGGACGTGCTACAGGGCTACAGGCTTGGACAGCAGGATCGATAGCTAAGCCGGCGCATTTACAATGCGCTCTATATACACCCGTCGGCCACGGCGCCGACGGGTGTTTTTATGCCGACGGCCTCGAGCCTGGCAACCCAGATCGATAATCTACGGATCTCTCCAAGCAAAGGTTCAACGATGATCCGCATTGAGCGCGTAGCCCCAAAAGTCGACCCAACCGTCCTTATCGTAGCGGGCCAACTCACCTGGGAAACCACGGCCGTCCTGGAAAGGGAAAGCCGCCGCTGGCTTGGGCAAAGAAGACGGCTGGTGCTCGAATTGGGCGCTGTCGACTTTATCGACGGCGTCGGCATCACTCTCCTCAAGCGCTTGGTCCGGCAGGGCGTATTACTGCGGGGCGCCTCGCCCTTTATCGCCCTGCTGCTGGGGAGACACGGACTGGGATGCCCGGAATCCCCACAAGGAGGCATGAAATAGGCCGGAAAAGACCGAGCCAGGCCAACCTATTCAAACTCACCCGCAAAAAGCGGGCCGTGACTGTGCCACGGCCCGCCACATGGCGCCCCACGTATTATCGACAATAGCACACCTGTTCAGGACAACTTTTTGCGGTTTGTATCCCGTGCTACGAATTCCGGTCTCTGCATTCACTTCTTCATGCTTGTAGAAAGGGGCTTGCTATTCCAGACTACCCGATCGGCAGATTCCCAACACCCAGATCCTGGACCATTATTTCCGCAGTCAGATGGTCTCGTTTCTCCGCTGGCCGAGGGCCAGCACTGTCATAGGAAAATGGAATGAATCCCATCTTCAGGGCCGGGGAATTTTTGGCCAGTCGGAAATCCCCTTTCTCCGGATTACGGAGACGGGGATCGGCGATTAGACTGTCTTTGTCCTGCCCACCCTGCTGCCATTCTTTGAAAGTGCGCCCACCGAAGTCCATGACCTTGCGGCCCGGGTCAAAATAGATATTCCGATTGATCAAGGCGCCTTTTTCGGGAATGCGACCCGCCCAGACAGTCCCTTCGCGGAAATAGACAATATTGTGTGTAAATATGAAGGATGCATGTTTCTCGGGCCGTAAACGCCGCAGCTGTGTCTCAGACCCCAGACAGAAGATGTTGTTCTTGACAATATTGTCTTTACCGTAATGTTGATCAAAACTTCCCTGGCAGGAGTGGACTACATTATTTTCAATCAGCACATGACTGGAGCCTTCGTCTGTATAGATGCCCCAGCCTCCATAGTGGCGGGATTTGACATCGTGAATGACATTGTAGCGGAGACGAGTCCCGGTGGCGACACCGAGAAGGTAGATCGCGCCCATGTCCGAAAGAAGACCGTGTCCGATATCGTGGATATAGTTGTATTCGATCACATTGCCGTAGGCGCCGCTCTCCTGATACCCCCAAACCCAACCAGCCGAAACACCGGTATAATCGAAGGTATGGATGTGGTTGTGGACGACCCGATTGCCGCTGGATTGGCCGATCAAAACCCCGACCGCTCTATGAAAGAGGTGTCCGCCGTCTGCAATTGTGCAGTCAGAAACTTCGGTGCGGGTGCAGCCATGCCAGATGCGAATTCCACCGGCGCCTAAATCGGCGATGGTCGATCCCCGGATTGCGGTATCCCGGGTGGATTCGGCAAACTCCAATCCATAATTGCCGACGTGTACGATCGAGCAGTCATCAAAGGCAATTTTGCGCGCACGGGAAATGGAAATCACCGCCGGCACACTACAGGCGGCCTGAGCTTTGTCGGTATCTTCAAAGGGATAGCTGGTTTGGGTATGCGAGAAGGCAATACCTTGAAAGCGAATACAGGCAGCCGGGTTCGCGTCCAGGTCTTTCCCTTCAATTAAGAGCAGCTGTTCGATATTGGGGGCGATGATCTCGGTGTTTTCCAGTGTTTCTTCCGGTAGCGGAAGATAGTAGAGCATACCTGAGACGCGATCCAAATACCACTGCCCGGGATATTTCAACTCCTCAAATACATTCTCAATCCAGTACGGAGCCCCCCGCTTGCGCCCCCTGGCCGACATCAGATAGGTGCTGGCTTTGCGATCAAAAGTCACCAGCTTACTCTTCTCATCGACGCTGGCGACTTTCATTCGGGAGTCGACCCAGAAATTGAAGACGCAGACCTCTACATCATTCAAATTGTGCCACTTATTTTTGAACTGTCTGCCAGAGAATATGAAACGGTCATCACCGGCACTCCACGACTCCCTAGTTGGCTCCTTTGCAATCTTATTGATATGGTAAAGTCCTTCTCTTGGCAGCCGGGGCCTGTGGCGACGCCCTCCATTGACCCAGAGTTGCTGAAACGACCATTTGCCATTGGCTACATCCGGGATAGTAGTGGTCCAAACTCGCTGGCCATTGTGCACCCCCTCACTAAAACCAGTGACCAGACGACCACCCGAAATGACGGGCTTTTCATTTTTATAAGCGCAGTATATCAGATTGCGGTCTTCTAATGTCTGGCGTTTGGGATTATCAGGCCCTGCAACACCGCTTTCTTTATCGTTGATCTTCCAAGCTCTTTTGAGTTGATATCGTCCTCCGCGGAGGACGACGTAGACATCCCCTTGAAGATCCCCCTTAGCCCGCAAAGCGCGGAGACGCTTTTGGACTTCGGTCAGCGTTTTTAAAGGACCGTTGTTACCGCTCTTGGGATTGGTAGGGGATTTTCCGCTCCAGGCGTTCGAGCCTGTCGGGGAGACGTAGAAATACACATTATCGTTTTTCTTAGCCATTCAAAGCACTCCTTAAATCCATGGCGACTTCGGGCATCATCAGCAGCGACCAGGACGGCCCACTGCCAGTAGGGCCGGAGGAAGCCGGTCAGTTTTCGCGTCGCGTGCATCTATATCTTTTCTTCCGTCTCAAAACCCCTGGAAGGCATGCCCGGCCGGGGTCCAGCAGAAAGACGCGTATATGGCTATCGACAATCATGTCATCTCGAGCCCGCGCATGGTCCCGGTAGACGAGGCAAAGCGATCGGTCTCGATGTCCAGCCGCTGCAGCATTGAGACAAAGAGATTGGTCAGCGGATAATTGCGCTCGCGGTCAAAGGCCAGGTGCTGGCCGTGTCGGAAACCGCCGCCAGCCAAAAACACCGGAAGATTTGTGGTGGAATGCGTATTGGCGTTACCCAGGTTTGAACCGTAGACAATCATCGTCCGGTCGAGCAGGGATTCGCCCGCCTCCTGCACCGAACTGAGCTCCGCAAGCAGGTCGTTCAACAGGCGCATATGCCACTCGTCGATGGCCTTCAACTGCGCGATTTTGTCTTCTGATTGACCGTGGTGGGATAGATTGTGGTAGCCGTCGCTGATATGCACTCCTTCGATATTGATGGCCGGTGAATTCACCCCATCAAGCATCAGCGAGATCGAGCGGGTAGAGTCCGTTTCGAAAGCAAGCCGGGCGATATCGTACATCGCTTTCACCTTGGCCATGTACTCCCGCGGACTCGATGGGTCTTCTGGGATCGGCACCTCTACCACGGGTTTGGGTTTGGTTTCCCATTCGCGGGCGCTGGCCAGGTGCTGTTCAAGTTGGCGCACACTGGTGAAATATTGGTCGAGCCGTTCGCGGTCATCGGTGCCGATGCGGCGCAACAGATCCTTCGCCTGACCGGCGACGGTGTCGAGTATGCTGCCGCCCAGGTTCAGTTTGTGCATCTGCTCGGCGACTTCCTCGGCGCTGCCCTGCACGAACATTTTACGGAAGACGGCCGAGGGGCTGTCCTCCGGAGGAATGCCGACGCCTGTGCCAGTAAAGGACAGAGTGCTGCTGCTCGAAGTATTGACGCCCAGGGTCAACGAGGGAAACCGGGTGCGGGTGCCGATCCGCTCGGCGATGTACTGATCGAGCGAAACCGTATTGCGGAAACCGCCACTGCCCGGATGCGGCGCCGCGGTAAGGAAGCAGACATCCGCAGGGTGGCCGCCATCCACACCTGGATGGGAGGTACCGCTCAGGACGGTGAAGTCGTCCCTGTGCGCTTCGAGAATTTGCAGATAGGGCGAAGGGTCGTAGCCCCTGCCAGCCTGTTGCGGGAAGAACTGTTCGTTCAACAATCCGAGGTTGTTGCAAATGCCCAGCATGCGGCGCGGCGGTGCCGACTCGGGCTTCACCGCCGAAGCCGCGAGAGCCGCCCGCGGCAGCAGCGAACTGAGAAAGGGCAGCGAAAGGAGCACGCCGGTTCCACGCAGAAACTGTCGCCGGGGGATGGATCGAGTCGTAGCATCAGTCATAGGGTATCTACTTGTTGAGGAAAAGGTCACTCTGGACGATCTCGTGCACCATGGAGCGGACGCCGTAGTCACTGTCCGCAAGGCGGTCAAGGATTCGTTCTATTTCGACCCGGTCGCTAAAGCGCACCGGGGCCCCGGTGGCGTAGATGATCAATTGCTGCACCAGATTGCGCGCTATGGCTCGTTCGTCTTCGAGCAGATGCGATTTGAATTGGCGCACGTCATGGAAACTGCGGCCGTCCGGCAAAGTGCCACTGGGATCGACCGGCATGGCGTAGTGAAAGGTGAACTTGTGGCCATTGTGACCAAAGCCAAATTCCGGATTGGCACCCCCCAAAGCGCGGTAGTTGGTGCGCTCTCCACCCATGACGTCGAAACTCTCTAGGGCAAAACCGACGGGATCGATCTTGTCGTGGCAGGTCGCGCAGGCGGGCAACTCACGATGCTTCTCGATCTGCTGGCGTATGGTCACCGCCCCCCGCGTATCGGGCTCCACCGCCGGAATATCCGGTGGCGGCGGCGGCACCGGCTTGCCCAGAATCCGTTCGAGGATCCAGACGCCCCGCAGAACAGGAGAGGTCGTGGTGCCGTTGGCGGTGACACGCAGCACGCTCGCCTGGGTCAGCAAACCGCCGCGCGGGCTGTCGGCGGGCAATCCGACGCGCTGCAGACCAACGCCATCGACGCCCGGGACGGAGTAGTGGGTGGCAAGCCGTTCGTTGAGAAAGCTGAAGTCCGACGAGATCACATTCCGCGCCGGCAGATCCTGGTGTAGCAATTCGGCGAAGAACAGCCGCGTTTCTGCCAACGATGATTCAGTCAACAAATCGTCGAGATAATAGTCGGCATACAGCTCCACGTCCGGCGAGGCGGCTTCAATTTCGCGCAGATCGAGCCAGTAATCCAGGAATGCTTCGACAAACCGTTGTGACCTTGGGTCGTCGAGGAGGCGATCGGTCTGCATGGACAATTCAACTCGGGTCCCGAGCATGCCTTTGGCGGCAACGGCCCGCAGTTGGGCGTCGGGCACGGAATTGATGAGGAACAGTGCGAGCCGGGTCGCCAGGGCGTGGTCGTCGAGTTGTCCAGGTTTTTCCTCCACGTAGAGGAATTGGGGAGAAGCTAGCACCGCGGTGTAGGCGGCGATCATGGCATTGGTAAAGCTACGGCCCTTGTCCAATTCCCCTTTAATCAGGGGCAGGAATCGGTCGACCTCGCCGTCGTCGACCGAGCCGCGATAAGCGGCCTGCAGAAAGCGGCGCAACAAGCGCTCGCCGTCCTGCAGCGGTTGCTCCGACAGGACGTCGATCCGGTACCTGGGCGGCGGGTCGGCATTTCGCCTGCGCCTGCGTCCGCTGTTTTCCGGGACCGGTAATGGCGGCAGGTCCGTGCGCTTGAGCGGCAGGTCGCCGAACATCAAGCGATGCCCGTCGGGCGGCCAGGCTTCGAGGAGGGGGCCCTCGGCTTCCATCCAGCGGAAGGCGACGCCGGGTTGCCCCTCTTCGGTGGCCAGCGGATTGCGAAAATTCGCCGGTCGCGAGCGGAACAGACGCGCCGCGTCCAATTGGATGCGCTCGCCCGCCACCAGCAAGACATCGAGTTCCTGCACGGCGGGTTCGGGGAAGGCGTCGAAGCTGCCCAGCAGTCGCCGGTTGCCGCCGAGCCTGGCGTAGACGCTCACCGGTTCGGCCCGGCGCCCACCTGAAATCCGGTCGAGGTCGGGAAGCCACCACTTCTCCCACTCCGCACCAGCCACCGGCGTTGAGTCGACGCCGGGCAGCGGTTTGGTGACCCGTGGGTTATCCGGCAAGTCGGTGGTCGTGCCAATCTCAAAGGGTGACGGCACGGTGCGGGTTGGCGCCACCCAGATGGTGTAGCTACTGAAGCGGAGCTTGTAACGGCCACTAACCGGAGCCCGGAAGCGGTAGCCGTAGCCGATAGGGATATAGTTGCTGGAGACGACACCTACCGCTTCCTGGTCGCGCATTTCCGGATCGTCCTCGCCCACAGTGGACGGGGCACGACCGGCGCGCGCCTCGGGCTGCCCACGTGTTTCATCGAGGGCGCCGAGTACTGGGAACCGAGTCCGCTCCGGGTCGGTATTGCCCACGTGATAGCGGCTCAGACGCATGCTCTCACGGGCATACAACTTTACGGTGCGGACCTGCGGCTGTACGACGTCTGCGGCCAGTGCCTGTCGGAGCGCTAAATCGGCAATCTCGATGTAGCGCGCCATCTGCACATGCGAGACGTCGAGGGAGGTGCCAATCTTGTTAAAGCGATTCGCCTCGCCATCGTCAGGCAGTGATTCCTTCAACTTCATCCACGGCACACCCAGCAGATCGCGCAGTGCATTCTCGTATTCGTAATTGTTGAGACGGCGCCGTGTAGAGCGTCCCTGCGTACCATCGCGCTCGGCCTCAAAGGCAATCAACGGCGCGGCTAGCCCTTCGGTGAACTGGACGATTTCTTCCGTTTCGAGAGGAAGCCAGTCCTCGGGCGGCATCTCGCCATCCAGCACGCGGTCATGGATCCAGGCCCAGGTCGCAAAGTTGTCCGGATCTGCAGGCGAAAACTTGAGGGCGGTCAGATCCAGATTGCCCTCGGCCTCCGATCCATCGTGACATTCGAGGCAGACGGCCCCAATAATCCGGGTGACCGGGGCAGGCAGGTCAGCAGCCTGGGCACAGACCGCCACGCCGAGCAGTACGCTTCCGAAAGCAAATTTCCAGGTAAATCTCATAGGTATCATCTTGTCCAGCCTACCAGCGGCTTGGCAACGCCCAGACCCTGAACCATGAGCAGCTCCCCAGCGACTAACGCTTCGTACGGCCGCGCCATAGGGACGCCAGCTACCACCTGGTCAATCCAGTACACTCCGTTTGGTCTGTTCATGCTCTGCCGTGTATTTGACCCTGGCGGCCAGTTCGGCATTCTGGCGCACTACCGAGTTAATCAGACCAGACCCAGACTCCACCTTACCAATGTGCTCCATGGCCAGGTTGCCCGAAAAATCGTCGTCGAGCAGCAACTGCGTGACTTTGTCAAAATCGATGGTTCCCGTCTCCACTGGCTCTTGCCTGGAACCTTTTGTCGCCTGGCGGATATGCATATGTCTCAGGTGCTTGTGCATCTTGGCGATCTCTTCCTGCGAGAATCCGGCACAAACATAGTGCGAGTAATCCAGCGTCAAACCCAATCCCGGCACCTCCTCGACCATTTCACAGGCGATCTCCGGAGTCTTCAACAGAGAGAAATCCACCGGTTCAATATTAAAAACCAGTTCGTGAGAAAGGGCGATCTCGGTGCATCTCCTGAGTATTCGTACCGTATTGTCCCACGCAGTCTGCGGCGCCGTCTCATCTGAGCACACAGGTACCAGCAAGATGGATTCGAAACCGGCGGCTTGACCAAAGACGCAAAACTGCTGGAAATAACTGAGCAGCTTTTCCTGCGTGGCAGCGTCATCTGTCGAGACATCGATATCGTTTCCGTCATCCGTGATTGTACAGATGAATAACTCGTCGAGCGTCAGCCCGTGCTGCGCGGCTTTTTCTCGGATGGTCTTACCATACGACTCTGGACTTTCGATCATCATTTGCTGAGAAAGCTCATCGCCTTGCTTGGCAGACAGATCGACAGTATCGAAAGCCATATTTCTGACCAGTTGCAACTTCTCATCCAGATCCAGGCCCTGGAAATTGAAGGCACAGCATGAAATCTTAAAGAGCATATCCCCTCTTTTGTCTACAAGTGAACTGCCAACTTTAAAGCCAATACCGCCGCTCAGACGTCGTCGTGCACAGGGGTCTCCCGAGTTGCCCCCAGAATCGCCAAGGGCTTTTTCCAGTCCTCCAGATCTGGCCCCGCCGCCTCAGCGGCACGCACCCGCAGCTGCTCCATCTCCCCAGCTGCTAACGGCTCGTGCTGCCGCGCGATACGGACATCCCCCTCCACCTGGTCCAGACTAGTAAAACCCAGGGCGATGCAATGGGTCGGCAGGCTCAACGCGTAGTTGATGCAATCGCGGGCCGTCATCCACTTCAGCAATTTGCCATTGCCCAAGCTTTTCATCACCTGGATCCCCATGCCCCGCTCGACGACAGCAGGCAGGGCGATCTGTTCAAAGCTCAGGTAGGCCGGATCGGCCGGATTCAGCGGGATCAGCGTCGCGTCCCAGTCGTTGGAGGCTTGGAGCAATTCGACCACGGTATTGGGATCGCCGTGGACCGTGAAGCCAATAAAGCGGCACTTGCCGGCCTTCTTCGCCGCCACTAAAGCCTCCATGGCCCCGCCCGGGGCGAATATCGCCTCCAGATCGTCCTCGGCATTGCCGACCTTGTGGAGCTGCCACAGATCGACGTAATCGGTTTTCATACTCTTGAGCCCGGCGTCCAATTCCCGCTCGGCCCCTTCCCGGGTGCGGGCGTCGCACTTGGTTGTAATGAAGACTTCTTTGCGGAAGGGAGGCAGCACGGCCCCGTAGACTTCTTCAGAGCGCCCGCCCCAGTAGTTGTGGGAATTATCGTAATAGTTGATTCCCAGATCGTAGCAGCGGCGCACAATGGCGGTGGCCTCCTCCCAGGAAACCATCCGGAAACGGGCCCCGCCGGGTCCGATCACGGTGAGCATCTCCCCTGTTTTACCAAATAGACGTTTGGGAATATCACCGGCTTTTACTTTTTCCTGGTCACCTACAACGAGACTGCCTTGCATAACTGGATCTCCTCTTCTTTAACGGCAAAAAACCCCTACCACCGACTTCTCAGCGCCAAGCGAGGCGTATCCCGCACATTATCGCTGGCCGCATGTACGGTAAAATGGGCAAAAAACAGAATATCCCCGCATTTGGGTTGCAACTCCACTGGGTCACCGACATCAACCGTGTGCAGATCTTCTTGCAGCTGCCACAAATATTCATACTTTTCGCCATTGGATTCTGCCAGGGCGCGAACCGGCTTGTGGGAACCCGGCCAGGCGACCGTGCCGCCACCGTGTTTCTCGATATCGTTCAGATAGATGAGCGAATTAATAATAAACGGCCCCGGAAAGGTCTTGTGCTGTTTGGCTTTCACCCCCCCGTCGAAATGCCCGCCGCGCCATTGCCATTCCCCTTCGGAAGGAAATACGTTCTGGATCAGCGTTCCTTGGGGCGGCGCAAAGAATTCGGGCTTTTCGCCCGTCAGCTGCGCCAATGCCGCCATCATCTCTCTCGTATAACAAGCCAGTAGATCAGGCTGTTGATTGCCAAAAAACTGAAACAGTTTCGATTTGGGTTGAAATCCCGCCTGCACCGTTGAGGCAAGCGCTTCGTCCGAAGGCTTATCCCATGTTCCCGGATCGTCCGGGTCCATGCCCATCACTTCCCACATCGCCGCTTGGCCCTTGCGGGCAATCGTTGCCGCCATTAGCCCGGATGCCAGCAAAAAACCATCTCGCTGATATTGCTCAACCTGAGCGTCTGACAAAGGACATTTCATATTGGATCTCCCCAATTGCAGTTCTTCGCTTGCGGGCGAGGTGCCGTATCTTACGGCCACATTACTGGTCGTACCCTCTACCCCCCGCTCAACCCATTAGCCAATTCGGTCTTTCTATTTGCAGGCACTTTCACCAGCATAAAAGCGCCCACAGAAACAATCAGCATCCCCAGCGTGATGAGGAACATCAGGTTGTAATCGCCGGTCGAGTCAAAGATCACCCCGGCTAGGATCGGCCCCAAAAAAACCGGCACGATAATGGGCACGCTGGTCAGCCCCATAATGCTGCCGAATTGCTTGAGACCAAAGATGTCGGCAATCACCAGGGGGGTCAGTGCGCCCACGCCGCCCATGCCCAGTCCCAGCACGACCAGGCCGCCCCAGGTGGCCATGGAACCGCCCGCGACGATTAAGACGACCAATCCGATACCTTGCAGAATCAAGATCACTACAAAAGCCAGCCGTGCGGTGATCGTCTCGCTGAGGCGACCAAATATGAGCTTGCTTGAAAAACCAAAGAAAGCCAGCATCATCATCGCCCCAGAAGCCGAAGCCAGACTAAACCCAACCTGCTGCAGATGCGGCACCATCTGACTGACAACACCTGTGCGGAGAAATTGCTGCAGCATCATGCCCAGCCCCAGCAACCAAAAAGCCGAGGTGCGCGTTGCCTCTGATGCCAGGAGGCCCTCCTGGGTACTCAATTCTTCCTGTGCATCCGCCTGGCTGGGGGCCCAGCGTTTGTTCTGTTCCTTTTTAACGTCGTCGTTCCCGTCCCGTATAACCAGAGCGACAAGCACCGCCATAGCCAACAAACCGATGGCCATCGCCGCAAAAGCCCCGCGCCAACCCACCATGGTTATCAAGCCGGCGACAATAGGGATGGCGATCATGCTGCCTAAATTGTTGCCTCCCGTGACAAATCCCATCATCCGCCCGCGAATGCGCGGGAACCAGATATTCACCAAGCGGCCGGCGGGCATCATCGTGGCACCGGGCATGCCGGTAAACATCAAGGCGCTAAACAGATAGAATTGCCACAGTTCCGTCATCACCGCGCGCAGCAGGAAGGCGATAGCAACCAGCGTTATCGACCCTACCATGGTCCATTTGGCGCCAAGCCGATCCATCAGGTTGCCGATAAAGGGCGACAGCAACCCAGAAACGACGCCGCAGGTCAAGGCGCCGTTGACCTGGGTGCGAGACCACCCAAAGGCTTCCTCAAGAGGCAAAATGAACAGGCTAAAGGCAAATTGCGCCGTGCCCAGTACCGCTCCCAGGGAAAGGGCCGACACAAAGGCTATATACCAACCTCGGTAGATGCCCTTGGCTGTTTCCTGAGAAGAATTCGCCCCACAAGTCGTATGCGTGATTGTCGTCCTCGACTCCATTATTTACTGACAGCCGGCA
>WLWD01002292.1_pt1 | contig 35380 bp, 30 predicted proteins | sample 6712731 | NCBI WGS metagenome assembly WLWD01 (sample SAMN12718690, study PRJNA576275) | sponge metagenome | isolation source: marine sponge | host: Mycale hentscheli | place: New Zealand: South Island, Marlborough, Capsize Point | collected 2014-11-01 | reverse complement strand
ATGCTGTTATTGCCAGTACATTTTTGTCCACAGCTGCAAGTTTAGTTCACACGTTCCTATTCTTATTCCAAAACTCCAGTGGATTAGACGTGATTGGTTCATAATTGCATCAAAATAACTTTTTATTTCATATGGTGATGGAATGTACCTGTGGCATGCTGGCTATAAACTGAAATATCTGTGAACACTCTAACTTCCTCTTTTTGGCTGACTGTACTGGTGAAAATGGGAGGTGCTTAAGTACAGTACGAGTATTTTTTCTCAATTCACCAAAAGGATTTGAGTATTTCATGAGGCCATAATGACCTGTGCTTAAGTGTGCTTAAGCACGAGTACCAAAGTACTTCGCCCCATGTCTGATGTGTTGGTGCGCTTAAATCATAAACAGTCATTAAAAATAGAGGAGATCTTGATAAAGGGTTTTCAAACTGGAAAGATGACACTATAGGTATTAAGAAACACAAAGTATCTGGAAGTCATGAGGAAGCCTTGCAGGTAATGATAGTTATACCTTCTAGCTTCTTATTGTCATGCCTGCTACCAACGAAATAATTGAAAGGTCATATAGTGCACTTAAAATTTACATGAGGAGCACAATGAGTCAAGAATGACTTAATCACTTATTAGTTCTACACACTCAGATCGACTCCAGGGTTTCATACAGACTATGGGAGCCCTGGAATCTCCCCTCCCCCCTAAATTTTGTTTCCTGTCCCCCCCCCCCCCCCTAAAAATTTTCGACGACTGAATTCTTCAGAAAATTAATGATTACTATAAATAGCCTTACCGATAATGTAGTTGTACTTCTTCAAAATCAACATTTCTCTACTTCTGGTCCTTCAATACCAATTCGTATTAAAACATAGAAGTTGTAGTTTTTGTATAGTGACAGAGAGACTTTATATTGCTTAGGTCCTCCAGAGAGGAACAACTATAAACTTAGTCTCCCCACTTTGAAAGCAGGGTCAATTTGTGTCCCTCCGATTGCGCTTAGAGTCCCTCCTATTGCTTGTTAAAGAGTAGTTGCTACATTCTAAATTAGTTAGGCGCTGTGCAGCTGTCGTGAACTACTGTTTTTAGGGTCCATCAGGCCCTAAGTAGTGTCCTCGCTGTGCTCGGGATATAAAAGCCCAAGGCCTCCAAGACCCTAAAAATGGTCACGGAGGCAGTGCCTAACTTGTATATAGTTTGTCAAGTTTTCATCTGAAATCTGTTTCATAGTCTTACGGTCATAACTTGACCATATTATGTAGATCAACTGTTTTTTTGCGACTCTACTTAATTTCTCCCCCCTAGCGAAAAATCCTATATAAATCCCTGTTATACTGATTATTTGGAATTAATTACTGTGGCTAATGAGTTTGTATCATTTTCTGACAACTTTTTGGTCACTTTACTGAAGATGACAACATATTATCTGGTCGATATAGTCGCAAATGCAAGCACAGTTTGAAGTGCTGTCTGTGGAGTTTTTCGGGTGCTGTTCAGCTCATCTTGTCGGTTTTCAACTATATTTATGTTTCTTACGCGCAGGTAATGTGCAACAGATGTACAGCAATGAGCTAAAGTTGGTAGACTTTCTTTTGAATTGTGAATAAAATTATCAATTGTTTCCGTTTATTTATAAAATATTTATTGAAAATTGATGAGATGAATAGAATATAAGTAGTACAGAAATAAAAAAAATAGTTGTGGTCAGAGGTGAAGGGCAGCTGGAGTTTTTGCAATAAACTCATGCATAGAGAACCTGTATCCTTTTGGGACAACAGGACATTCAGTCTATCCTGTTTCCACACTTGCAACATAAACTTGTCACGATACAAAGCTAGAAACATAGCCACCAGAGAATAAGCCGTTCATTGTTTACAAAAGCCTTAATGAAGACCATTCGTGTGATTGAGCCGTAGCGCATGATTAAAAGCGGGCACGTGTTGAGCGGGAAACCTGTGGTTTTTCTATTCCCATTGACTTTTGTATTGAGTTTGGGAATACTATTTTCTCTCCAATTTAGGAGTATACCAAGGTAATATTTTTTAACCTCTTCGGCGCGAGCTTTCTAATGGTGCAAATCCCGGATATGTAGCTGCGTCCGTTCAAAAGTTATTCAAGTTTTTTTTTGTCTGGCCAACTCAACTTAGACAGACTATAGTAAGAACTAGTCAAAGTTATGCTAACTTCCATGCAAGCTAAACTTAATTATACAAAAATATGTTACCTTATAACTAGCATAATTATCTCATACATTTCATTCAATTGTCCACTTTTATAATATTCTCCACCATTTATTGTCTATCATCTGCAAAATTGACTCTCCTTTTTCTTCTTTAGCATCACATCTTTCACTTCCACAGTACACAATTCCAATCTACATCTATTCCTTTATTAAAACCAATCACCACACAAGTCACTACACCACAAGCCACTACATCGTAAGCCACTACTTCATGAGGCACTATACCATCAGCTACTACACCACAAGCCACTACACCACAAGCCACTATACCACAAGCCACTACACCACAAGCCACTACACCACAAGCCACTACACCACAAACCACTACACCACAAGCCACTACACCACAAACCACTACACCACAAGCCACTACACCACAAGCCTCTACATCACAAGCCACTACATCACAAGCCACTACATCACAAGCCACTACACCACAAGCCACTACACCACAAGCCACTACACCACAAGCCACTACATCATAAGCCGCTACATCACAAGCCACTATACCATAAGCCACTACGCCACAAGCCACTGCATCATAAGCTACTACATCTCAACCACTGTACCCCAAGCCACTGATACCTTTCTAAGAGTGCAAATTTTCCTTTAAGGCAGAATAAAGTGAAATTTATATGTATTACCTTGCTTTGTGCTTTGGTCCCAGTCTTTTTATAATAGTGTTTCTAACTGCACTATATATTTGTCAGTCCTGATAGCATTTATGGACCCATGCTCTTCTTTATGAAGGACCTACTCTACCCATTTCAATCTCTTCACTTAGTTATATTACCAAATTGCAAAGCTGTAGCATCCTCCGAAGTAAATAAAAGAAAAAGCAAGAAAGTTTTTAATAACTAATGCAAAGAATTTTGCATCACAGTTATGTCAAATTGGGAGAAATGTCCTGCATTTAAAAAAAATGGACATATAATTTTATTTGGAGGATGTACTGTCTTTTAACAATAGCTAAATGTGCTTTATTGTCTCTAATCATATCTTGGTAATAAATTGGCAGGAAAGCTCTTTTCTGTGTTTTGAGTTTAGTGTGTGGTGACAGAACGTCTAGTGTATTAAGGAGATCATGAAGTTGATGGGTTGTGGTCTCATTGTCATTTTGCATCTATTCGTTAACTATTTTCTTCACTTTACTATCACTCTCAAGTACTCTGGCTGTGTTTTTATTTTTGTAGTAGCAACTTGAAGCTATAACACTCCCCTTCTACTAACTTTACCTTGTCCACATCTTAATCATAGTTGGAGATGTTTACTTTCTTTGTTTTTCAAGCAATTATAAACCATTAATTTTTTTTGTAATTATGCTAAATAGCTATTTTGCTGTGGAAACTTTATTGTGAGCGCTATTACAACTTGATATAAGTAATCATCTAATGTCTGACTTTATAAGATGCTCTACATGTATTGATGATATGTTTACTTTCCCAAATGTCTAACAATTTTTCCAATAGGTCCAAAGAGCGACTATATGCAGGCTCGGGAGTTTATAGCGAAGATGTTCATCAATTCTCATCCTGAACGTAGTGCAGATATTTATCCTCATTTTACATGCGCCACTGACACTGAGAATATTAAATTTGTGTTTGATGTTGTCAAAAATCATATTCTCCAGCAGCACATTGTAGAGGTCATCCCAGGACTGTGATTTCATTATGGATTACTGTTAGTGTATTTATTATGTGATAATGTGTACCAACAGTTTTTTTAATATAGTAGCTGTCATATCTTACAAATGTCTAGCCTTTTTCTACCTTGTTTTCTTTCTTTTTTTAGCCCGATCTCTCTATTATTTGCATTATTTTGTAAGCATTTTCTGATATCATTTCTGTGCACCAAGGTAACAGGCTTAATTTTTGTGCAATAACTATATCATATGGTTTGGTGAGATTAAAATTTGTTTTCCTAAGGTGACACGTTTGTTTAGCTTAATGAATAAAGACACTAAAATCAGGTAATAAATATTTGAAAATACTTATAGCTAGTGAATAAACTTTGAATATTACACAGAGCTGAGGAGCATTTGTATGTGCCCACACACATACCCATGCATTGAATTAATAATAATTGCTCTAGAAATTAACAGACCAAATATTAAAGTTAAACATATTAGTCCATTTTTTTTATATTGTTTCAGGCATCTAACTATAGCGGTCAGGGATGCATACAAAAAAAAATTCCAGGGGGGGGGAAATTTTTTTTTGAGATTATTAAACTTACACATAGCTATTAATGATCATCCTTATAATGCCACTACATTTTGTTGATTAAATTTAATTGCTTTAATTTACACATTCCTCAACTAAACATTTTATTAAGAAAAAAGCTCTTTTATAAATCATCTCACAGTTTCTACCTACATTTAGTATGATTCTCATTAATTGCCTTCCAAGCTTGTTTTGTTTGTTTTATTATCCTGCTACAACCAAATACCTACACTACTTGTTCTTTTTCTTGCTTAGTGCAAACTAAATTGAAGGTAAGGCATTAGAGTCACTACACATATGGTTCTTTGTGTAGTTTATACATACACATATACACACAAAAAAAGAATCTAATGCAATAATCAAAAAGCAGCTGCTGGCACTGAATATGTCTAATTCTAGTCTGAGAAACATGGACCTAAGGAAGTTTTTTTCTGTGAAGACTCCTGACCGTGAAGTATCTAGTGGTGAACAGTCAGATGTAGAGAAGTAAGTAGAGAATTCATCACTTGTACCAGACAATCCAGCTTTGCCTCCACCAGATAATCCAGCTTTGCCTCCACCAGATAATCCAGCTTTGCCTCCACCAGACAATCCAGCTTTGCCTCCACCAGATAATCCAGCTTTGCCTCCACCAGACAATCCAGCTTTGCCTCCACCAGATAATCCAGCTTTGCCTCCACCAGACAATCAGCTTTGCCTCCACCAGATAATCCAGCTTTGCCTCCACCAGATAATCCAGCTTTGCCTCCACCAGATAATCCAGCGTTTCTTCCAGCTAAAAAGATAAGGCTTTCACAAAGCGAAAAGAAAAAGAGTTACAAAGCTAAGTTGAGTTACAAAAAAGCCTGGGAGAAAAATCATTCCTGGCTTCAATGTACTAACCCTCAAGAAGGTATGTTTTGTACCATTTGTATGAAATGGGGGAAGCCACCTCCTAGCACTAGAGGAGGATAGACCACAAGGGGGATTTCAGATTGGAATCATGCTAGTGAGCTTATCACACAGCATGAATCTTCCAAGTGGCATAAAGATTCTGTCATTACTGCAAGAATGGCAAAGCAGTGTGAGCATCAGAGTGTAGTAGCCATGTACACTTCAGCAGCTACTCAAGAAATTGAGAAGAAAAAGGAGAAAAATCGTAGTATTTTATTGAAGTTATTTAGGTCTGTGTACTTTTTGGTAAAGAATCGCATTCCACACTCAAATACATACAGTGAGCTTGTTCAATTACAGATAATGAATGGCGACAAGCTACTTGAGCAGCACTTGGCTGAAGGTCCTTTAAATGCAAGGTATATCTCAAGATTTAGTGCCGCTGTACTTATCCGTTCCATTGACACATGGCTGGAGAGGAAACTTCTCCAAAGCATTCAATCTAGTCCCTTTTTTGCCATCTTAGCGGATGAGTGCCAGGATATCTCTTCTCATGAAGAATTGTCTATCTGTGGCAGATGGTTAGTGAATGGAATGCCATAAGAACATTTTTTGACTATATTACACATTCGCTCGACAGATGCTGCTTCAATAGCAGAAGCTTTAAAGACTTACATGGCGTCAAACCACCTTGATCCCCACAAAGTGATTGGCCAAGGATATGATGGAGCAGCAGCTTTTTCTGGAAGACTTTCTGGAGTCCAGAAAAGAATCTACACTCTTGCTCCTCATGCACTGTACATTCATTGTTCCTGTCACAGGCTGCAGCTTGCATCTATTCAAACTGCCGAGTCTGTAAAAGAAGTTAAAATGATGTTTGGAGCAATGACCAATTTATGGAAGTTCTTCTATTATTCGCCCAAGAAGGTGGAGACTTTAGCTTATGTACAAGCTGTGCTGAAGTTACCTGAATTGAAGGTAGTTAAGCCCAGTGATACAAGGTGGCTCTCCCATGAACGATGCATAAATGCTATTTGCAAGGAGTTATCTGCACTGATTATAACTCTACAGCAGTTGTATGAGTCATCTGGAGATGCTGAAGCATATGGGTCTTGTGTCAATTCTTAGCAGTATTACTGGTGTGGCTTGCATCTATCTTCTTTCTGAAGTTCTCAGCCTTCTCGCACGCCTAAATCTGTTCATGCAAAGGAAGACAAGTGATTTCAGTAAACTTCCTATTGTGCTCAGTAGCATTATTCAACAACTTGTGTCTTTGAAAGAGCCTGGTACAGATTGGTGCAATGATGCAGATGAAGCTATTTCCAACTGGGAAAAGGAGCATGGAATTACTGTGAAGGCTACAATTGGAATAACTAGAAATAGTTTTGCTGCTGATTCTGTCAGTGACCTTCAAACGAAAGTTGCCATTCCATATGTTGATGCTCTCATTTCTAATATCAACCATCGGTTTTCAGATGAGGTGGTCCAACTAGTGGTTTCTGCTTCAATCTTCAATCCCAGTCTACTCCCAGGAGATGAAAATGATCTTCCAAAGTATGGAATAGACCATCTAAAAGCCTTAGCAGATTTTTATGGGAAACAAGTAGAAGTGGAGTTTGAAGACAAGAACTATTGTTCACCACCAATCATTGACAGAGATGGTCTCACAGAAGAATGGCGAGTGTTTAAACGAGCCTTTTTTCAAGAAAAGAAAGTAATGGTACAGAATGAAAAGCCTTTGACTATGCAAGCGATGAAGAAAGAAATGGAATCCGAATCCAGTTATTCCGATATTTTCCCCGAAACTTTTAAACTAATGAATATTATTCTGACTATACCAATTGGCACAGCATCTGTCGAAAGATCATTTAGTCAAATGAAAATGATCAAACTAGACTACGAAACCGGCTTTCAGACGGCAGTCTTGCTCAGTTAATGAGAATAGCTATAGAGGGACCAGATCCAACATTGGTAAATTTTGAAGAAATTTTAGAAATTTTTAAAGAAAGCAATCATAGAATTCAACTCTAGTCACTATTTTTTTTCCTCACATTAGTTTATATACACAATGAACTGCATTTCTTTATTCATTCAAATTCATTCATTACTAACAAACTCAACACTGTGATGAAGTTTTACTCAAAATCAAGGGAGGGAAAGAAATATAGTGAGGGGGGGAAACTTTGCTCAAGGGGGGGATATCCCAGGGTGCCCCCCCCCCTCTGTATGCATCACTGGCGGTCTTCCTTAAAAATATAGCCATCTCTCCAGCTGTCATAATTAATTTAAGAAGTGGTATCAGCCTATTTCCTAACTGTTTATACTCGCATGGTAAAGGGTTACCACGATCATATACTGTGTAATTCATAATTCCTTTAATTAGAGTTCTATCTGAAAATAAGTTGCAATTGTGGTGGGTGCGTGTGGGCATATTAATCCTCGCTAATCCAAGTTGACTCAATTCTGGACTTCGAGCCGGATACAATATCTAGTGTCTTTTTGTTGCTGTGTGGTCAACTGCTGGATAAATTGGTGTATTCTAATTATTGCCCATCCTGCCTTGAAGCATGGCCTCAGAATGAGATATATCTAACTACCAGAAGAGAAGAGGCACGCAACACAGATCTCTAAACCTGTTGACAAGGTGAAAGGTCTAGAAGAGGATTCTAGCAGGGAGGATATTGCAATTCGTGCAAAGTTATTGATTGACTCCCTGGATCGATTGGAGACTGAATACAAGTTCAACCACTTAAAGGTAATTGATCTAATCAATGAGGATGATGAGAGGGCCTTGCAAAGAGAACTGGGACTGCTGATAATTTTTCATCAATGGATGCTGACAATGACATTTCTCTTATTGAACTGCACCGTGAGAAGCTAATTGATATTAAAAGGACTCAGGCCACCATCCATGATGATTTGCTGACCGCAGACTTAGATGTCTCCAATTTGAGTGTGCACATAAAGCTAAGAAGCTGCTTACTTCATCTACTCCGGATGCTTCAACACTCACCTCCGCTGTTGGGAAAGGAATGAAGCTTCCCAAGCTGGACGTACTGACCTTTGACGGAGACATACTTAACTGGAGTCAGTTCTGGGAACTATTTGTTGTATCCGTACATGATCGCACTAACTTATCTGATGCTGAGAAGCTTGTTTATCTGCAGCAAGCAATCAAGAAGGGTTCTGCCAAGAATGCTATTAAGGGCCTGTCCCACATCGCCGACTATTACAATGAGGCTGTTTCTTGCCTGAAGATGCGATATAACCGTCCACGTCTTATCTATCACACTCATGTGCAGAAGAATCTTGACTCACTGCGATTGAAAGATAACAGTGGCAAAGAGCTACACTGTCTCTGACACTATCTTATAACATGTTTGTGCTTTAAAGTCTATGAATGATAATCTCGCTTGTGCATTTCTTACCTCAGTCATTGATCTAAAGCTGGATTCAGATACCATGTTTGAGTGGCAGAAGCATACTCAAGACAAGACAATTACACTGTTGCACTAAGACCTCAAGTTTATAGATTTGCGTGCACAAGCCTCGGAGACTGCTACTTCTTCTAGCAACAAACTGCACTTGAAGAGTTCACAAGTCAGTGGAAATAAACCACATCATACCAGCAAGAACGTCGCCTCATTTGCAATGCATGCTGACTGTGAGAGCCCCTGTATTCTGTGCAAACCCGAAAGTCACCCAGTCTATGCCTGTCCCAAGTTCAAGACTCATGCTGAGAAGCTGTCTACCCTCAAGGACGAGAGTCAGCATGAACTGTTTAGGTGGTGGTCACTTGTTCGACAGTGCTAGTCATTGCACAGATTCAAGAAGTGTCAAAGACCACATTACACCTTGCTGCACTCCGAACAGGAGGATCACACCCTAGCCCTTTAGTTGATGTCTTGATTCAATTCAGACTCCATAGAATCACACTCACAACAGACTTAGCCAAATGTACCGGGCTGGGAGTTGATTGACTCTGACCATGACTTGCACAGATTTGTGTGGAGGAGCACCCCTGAGGAGGACTAATTGGACTATCGGATGACACGTTTGACATTTGGCGTGTCTCCCTTTGCAGCTAACATGTCTGTTATTTAGAATGCTATTCAACTCGCTTTGAAGTTCCCTAAGGTACTCCAAGTTGTGAAAACATCTTTCTATGTCGACGATTGTCTCACAGGTGCAAACACTGTCTCTGAAGCTATTGACCTGCAACGGCAACTCCAATCTGCATTCGAGAAGGTGGATTTCTACTCAGAAAGTGGAATTCCAGTGGAGCAAATTCCTGCAGAGCTACAGATATAAAACCCACTCATGGAATCTCATAACTTGGCTGCTCTACCAAAGCACTTGGTCTGGAGTGGAACGTTGTGCATGACCATTTAAAACTTACGATATTGGAGTGGCCCTAAGAAGATACTGTTACAAATCGATTGTTAGCCTCTGATGTTGCCAAACTCTTTGATGTCTTAGGATGGTTTGCCAGCATGAAGATCTTGTTGTAGCAGATATGGGAGCTCAAGCTGGACTGGGATGACCCAGTTCCCCAGGAGATTCACGAGGCATGGTGCAGGTGGAGGTCAGAGCTGTCACCTCTCGCCACCAAGATCATTTCTTGCTGTTACTTCCCCATGGCTTATCAAGTGGAACCCACCCAGTTGTACAGCTTCAGCGATGCGTCTGAAGATGCGTACTAGGGAGTCGTATACATGAGAACTACCAATTCTCAAGATGATGTGCACATATCTTTGGTGATAGCCAGAACTCGTGTTGCTCCATTCAAGTGGCTCACGATTACCCGCCTGGAGTTATATGGTGCACAGCTCATTGCAGGACTCCTGAATCATGTCAGGAACGTTTTTGATCTGCCATCATCTCAGAGAGCTAGGGCTAGGGCTAGGGCTAGGGCTAGGGCTAGGGCTAGGGCTAGGGCTAGGGGCTAGGGCTAGGGCTAGGGCTAGGGCTAGGGCTAGGGCTAGGGCTAAGGGCTAGGGCTAGGGCTAGGGCTAGGGCTAGGGCTAGGGCTAGGGCTAGGGCTAGGGCTAGGGTTGGGGCTGGGGTTGGGGCTGTGGGCAGAGGTAAGGCGATCCTCTTTGTCTTTGGCACAGGTGGCTCCACGCCTAACGGATTGAGGTAGGATACTACCTCCTTAGATCTGTTTCGTGTCTGCATCTTACTTAAACTAAATAGCGACCGGGCTCCAAATAAGTAAATTTTAATAATTTCAGCAACCAACGTTTCGGCCTTGTGTCGGCCTTCTTCAGGGTTGAAATGAATGAAATGTGGAGCGCGTGGTGATTTATGACAGTACATGAGGTGGTATCTGATTGGTCCGGTCTGAAAGTGTGAAAATTTGAAAGGGTGATAATATAGTTCTTTGTCTTGGTCGGTCTTTTTAAATTGAAGTGCGCGTAGTTGCTTCAATAGGTTGGGGGGAGGGGCTGGTTTCCATGCAGACTTCTCCGTGGTTAATTGTGATGTGTTAATTGACTTTAATTTTCGTAGGGTAAGGGTCTTCGTGCTAGAATTAATTAAAGAAGAAAAGCAGAATTTGTTACAGTACAAGTTGTTACCTTTCTGGCTGAGTGGAGGTGCTCTATTCATATCTGCTATTGAGTCCCTTTGGGTAGACTGTTTCTAGAGTGTTTATCCAGTGTCCTTCTCTTCTGGTGAGTTCTTCTGTAGTAGTTTTCTCTAGTATAGTGATTCTAATGTCTCTCTCAAATGAATGATTAGGTAAAGTGAGAAAATGTTTATATATAGGTAGACTAGGCTTTGCTTTGATAGCTGCTCTATGTCCACTGAGTCTTATATTCATACATCTCTGTGTTTGTCCCACATACTGATTCCTTTTGTTACATTTAGTGCATTCCATAAGGTATATGACATTCTTGGTGTTGCAGTTAGTATGCTTAGGTACAGGGTAGCTTTTGTTATTGAATGTTGAGGCTACTCTTTGTTTCCTTGACATGACTTTACAGCATTTGCAGTTGGGATTATTGCAACCAGCTGAGTGGCCATTCATGTCTGGAGTAATGGGGATTGTGATTGGTTTAGTTGACTTAACAGGTTCTGTGCAGTTTTTGATTTTGGCTCTCACCAAGTGTTGAGTTAGATTCTTTTTCTTTTTTAGGCTAAGGCATGGTTTAGGAATATGCTGTTCTTCCTCTGGTCTTGGTCTCAGTATTGATCTTAGTGTGCCTACATCTAGATCTTGTGAGTATTCCAGTACTAGAAATGTTTCGTAATTGTTTTCTGACTGTTTCGTATTGTTGAGTATGTTAGTCCTTTCGCTGTGAGGCATTGAGTTTAGTGTCTGTCTAAGTAGGTAGTCTGGATAACCTCTACTTCTGAATTCAGTGTACAGCTTTTGTTGTACTAAGGTGTATTCATTTATATCAGAGCATGCTCTAAGTAATCTTGTTAGTTCTCCTTTGATTAGGCTTCTGAATGTTTGTCTGGGGTGGGCTGAGTGGAATTGTAAGTATTGAAATTTGTTAGTTTTTTTGAAAAACGGTTTAATGTCAAGTATTCTTTTGTCCCTGTATCGTTTTCCTTTGTATAATGTAATGTCTAAGAAATCTACGCTGCTTTGTGAGCTTTCATGAGTGAATTTTATGGTTGGGTGTGACGTATTTAAATAGGACATGAATTGTTTTAGTTCTGATTGCGTTCCCGGCCAGATACAAAGTATATCATCTATGTATCTTTTCCATAGCAGTGGTGCTTTGTGGTAATTTTGTAATAGTGTTTCTTCTAGCTCTGCCATAAAGATATTGGCATATGCTGGTGCCATTTTAGTTCCCATGGCAGTACCTTGTATTTGGTGGAACATGGAGTCATTGAATTGAAAGTAATTGTGCGTTAAAACTATTTTTAGCAAGTCTGACATTGTGTTAGGTGGAATTTTTACTGTGTCTGTGTTTATATTTTTATAGTAAAGTCTGTTTAGGACTGCTTTTATTCCTTCATTGTGCGGTATGTTAAGGTAGAGTGCTTTTACATCTATTGTGACAAGTAAGCAATTAGGAGGGATAGTTAGTTTTTCTAAGATATTTATAAGTTGTCCACTGTCTCTGGTGTAAGATTCTATCTCTGGTACGTGTGGTTGTAAGTGGTGGTCTAGCAATTGTGAAATTTTTTCTGTGGGTCCTCCACATCCACTCACTATTGGTCTGACTGATATCGGATTTTTGTGGATTTTCTTGAGGAAGTATAATTGTTGCGTTCTAGGCATTTTGGGATTAAAGCTAAGAAATTCCTTAGTTGTTGTGTCTATAATTCCTTTTTTGTGCATGTAGTGTACATATTTATTAATTGCTTCTGCCAGTGGGGTTGTGGGGTCTTCTTCAATTGTTTCATAGATAGAGTCATCTGAGAGGTGATCTAAGCCATCTTTTATGTATTTTTCTGTATCTTCTAATACTATGCCAGATCCTTTGTCTGCTTGTTTTATGATGAGTGTTGGGTCTGACTTTAGAGTTCTTAGAGCTAGTTTTTCCTCTTTAGTTAGGTTTTTCTCAAAATGCTTTGGTGTGATATTTGGTAGATCATTTTCTATACGTTGCAGGTAGCTTTCAAGTTCTGGTGAGCCTCGCGGTGGCATCCAAGTACTCTTCTTTCTGAATGGATGAGGATCTCTTTCAGGCTCATTCCTAAAGAAGTATTTGATTCTGTTAGATCTGTTGAAGTGTAACCTCGCTACGTCTAGTGATTCTGAGTTGGATTTTGTGCTTGGTATGTACTTTAATCCTTTACCTAACAGCTGTGTTTGACCTGGTGTTAATGTTTTGGAGGACAAGTTGGTTATGTATTTGTTTCCATCTGCCAGGACATTTGTTTTTTTATTGATTGATTTGATGTACTTTTTATGATGATGTTTACTATTACTAAAATTGTAAGTTTTTCTGAAATTAATCTTTTTTGTATTAGAATTTTGTGATGTGAATGATTGTGGTAAAGTGTGTGAAGTAATAATTTGATTGCATGATGAATTAAAGTTTGATAAAGTTCTTGAGTGAGGTGATAGGTTCATTAGTTCCTGTGGGGCTGCTGCATGAAGTGCCTGTCCCCTGGCAGAAAACACTGCTGGTTCTGCCCGACCAGCGATGGATGCTGGCCTGGCTGAACGTTACCCACAGGAGCTAGCAGCAATGGACGCTGCTGTCCTGGTGGGATGCAGTAATTGTTTTGCAGCTGTGGTTGCTGCTGTGTAGGTTGTGGTGGGTGGGTTGATAGAAGCCTGTTGAGTAGGCTTTTAATTTCTGCCATCTCCCTCACCGTCTCATTGATGGTAGTTTGGGGTTGTACGGTAGTTTGGGGTTGTACCGTACTTTGTTGTCCAGTTTGCCTTACTGGTCTTGGATTATTGTAAGGTCTGGGTTGGTCAGGTTGTTGTTGTTTGTTTCTGTCTCTATACGGCATACCTCGGTGTCCATTGGTCCTGTCTGTTCTTCCATTGGTCCTGTCTGATCTTCCATTCGTCCTACTGGTTCTTTCATTGTTCCTGTCTGATCTTCGCTGGGCTGGTGGGGTCCTTGTCCTTGGGTGAGATAGATTCTCAAATTTAGTCTTCTTTCGCTCTTGTAGCCGTTCCTCATGTTTAGTAATGTTCTCAAAAGTCTTTTTTAATAGCTCTTGATGTTCCTTCTTTTGTTCTTCATTCACTGTAGTCAATTCTTTCTCCATCTGTTGATTCAGTGTCTCTAGTTCTTTCTCCAGCTTGTCTTTCACTTTGATATAGTGTAATCTGAGCGACTCTGTAAATTCATACTCTGATGTCTCTTTAGTCGACTGGAATTGCTGCTTTACATTGGTGTAGTCTGCTAGCAGTGCATTGCACTGTACATTAACTGTAAGACCCCTAGGGATTTTCTCTTCATTTCTGCATTGTGCCAAGAAGTTTAGGTGACTCTTCACTCGTGCCATATTAGTGCATGTCTTCTTGAATTGCTGTCTGAGTGATAAGAGTGTCTTCCTTTCTGTGGCTTGGTTTGTAATTCCTAAAATGTTATCTTCTTCTTCTTCTGTCATCTCAGTGTCTAATACTATTGCTGTATCCTGTTCGGGGGCGGACCTTGCGATCTGGGAGCCAACCTCAGTATGGGCTAGGGTTGGGGCTGGGGTTGGGGCTGTGGGCAGAGGTAAGGCGATCCTCTTTGTCTTTGGCACAGGTGGCTCCACGCCTAACGGATTGAGGTAGGATACTACCTCCTTAGATCTGTTTCGTGTCTGCATCTTACTTAAACTAAATAGCGACCGGGCTCCAAATAAGTAAATTTTAATAATTTCAGCAACCAACGTTTCGGCCTTGTGTCGGCCTTCTTCAGGGTTGAAATGAATGAAATGTGGAGCGCGTGGTGATTTATGACAGTACATGAGGTGGTATCTGATTGGTCCGGTCTGAAAGTGTGAAAATTTGAAAGGGTGATAATATAGTTCTTTGTCTTGGTCGGTCTTTTTAAATTGAAGTGCGCGTAGTTGCTTCAATAGGTTGGGGGGAGGGGCTGGTTTCCATGCAGACTTCTCCGTGGTTAATTGTGATGTGTTAATTGACTTTAATTTTCGTAGGGTAAGGGTCTTCGTGCTAGAATTAATTAAAGAAGAAAAGCAGAATTTGTTACAGTACAAGTTGTTACCTTTCTGGCTGAGTGGAGGTGCTCTATTCATATCTGCTATTGAGTCCCTTTGGGTAGACTGTTTCTAGAGTGTTTATCCAGTGTCCTTCTCTTCTGGTGAGTTCTTCTGTAGTAGTTTTCTCTAGTATAGTGATTCTAATGTCTCTCTCAAATGAATGATTAGGTAAAGTGAGAAAATGTTTATATATAGGTAGACTAGGCTTTGCTTTGATAGCTGCTCTATGTCCACTGAGTCTTATATTCATACATCTCTGTGTTTGTCCCACATACTGATTCCTTTTGTTACATTTAGTGCATTCCATAAGGTATATGACATTCTTGGTGTTGCAGTTAGTATGCTTAGGTACAGGGTAGCTTTTGTTATTGAATGTTGAGGCTACTCTTTGTTTCCTTGACATAACTTTACAGCATTTGCAGTTGGGATTATTGCAACCAGCTGAGTGGCCATTCATGTCTGGAGTAATGGGGATTGTGATTGGTTTAGTTGACTTAACAGGTTCTGTGCAGTTTTTGATTTTGGCTCTCACCAAGTGTTGAGTTAGATTCTTTTTCTTTTTTAGGCTAAGGCATGGTTTAGGAATATGCTGTTCTTCCTCTGGTCTTGGTCTCAGTATTGATCTTAGTGTGCCTACATCTAGATCTTGTGAGTATTCCAGTACTAGAAATGTTTCGTAATTGTTTTCTGACTGTTTCGTATTGTTGAGTATGTTAGTCCTTTCGCTGTGAGGCATTGAGTTTAGTGTCTGTCTAAGTAGGTAGTCTGGATAACCTCTACTTCTGAATTCAGTGTACAGCTTTTGTTGTACTAAGGTGTATTCATTTATATCAGAGCATGCTCTAAGTAATCTTGTTAGTTCTCCTTTGATTAGGCTTCTGAATGTTTGTCTGGGGTGGGCTGAGTGGAATTGTAAGTATTGAAATTTGTTAGTTTTTTTGAAAAACGGTTTAATGTCGAGTATTCTTTTGTCCCTGTATCGTTTTCCTTTGTATAATGTAATGTCTAAGAAATCTACGCTGCTTTGTGAGCTTTCATGAGTGAATTTTATGGTTGGGTGTGACGTATTTAAATAGGACATGAATTGTTTTAGTTCTGATTGCGTTCCCGGCCAGATACAAAGTATATCATCTATGTATCTTTTCCATAGCAGTGGTGCTTTGTGGTAATTTTGTAATAGTGTTTCTTCTAGCTCTGCCATAAAGATATTGGCATATGCTGGTGCCATTTTAGTTCCCATGGCAGTACCTTGTATTTGGTGGAACATGGAGTCATTGAATTGAAAGTAATTGTGCGTTAAAACTATTTTTAGCAAGTCTGACATTGTGTTAGGTGGAATTTTTACTGTGTCTGTGTTTATATTTTTATAGTAAAGTCTGTTTAGGACTGCTTTTATTCCTTCATTGTGCGGTATGTTAAGGTAGAGTGCTTTTACATCTATTGTGACAAGTAAGCAATTAGGAGGGATAGTTAGTTTTTCTAAGATATTTATAAGTTGTCCACTGTCTCTGGTGTAAGATTCTATCTCTGGTACGTGTGGTTGTAAGTGGTGGTCTAGCAATTGTGAAATTTTTTCTGTGGGTCCTCCACATCCACTCACTATTGGTCTGACTGATATCGGATTTTTGTGGATTTTCTTGAGGAAGTATAATTGTTGCGTTCTAGGCATTTTGGGATTAAAGCTAAGAAATTCCTTAGTTGTTGTGTCTATAATTCCTTTTTTGTGCATGTAGTGTACATATTTATTAATTGCTTCTGCCAGTGGGGTTGTGGGGTCTTCTTCAATTGTTTCATAGATAGAGTCATCTGAGAGGTGATCTAAGCCATCTTTTATGTATTTTTCTGTATCTTCTAATACTATGCCAGATCCTTTGTCTGCTTGTTTTATGATGAGTGTTGGGTCTGACTTTAGAGTTCTTAGAGCTAGTTTTTCCTCTTTAGTTAGGTTTTTCTCAAAATGCTTTGGTGTGATATTTGGTAGATCATTTTCTATACGTTGCAGGTAGCTTTCAAGTTCTGGTGAGCCTCGCGGTGGCATCCAAGTACTCTTCTTTCTGAATGGATGAGGATCTCTTTCAGGCTCATTCCTAAAGAAGTATTTGATTCTGTTAGATCTGTTGAAGTGTAACCTCGCTACGTCTAGTGATTCTGAGTTGGATTTTGTGCTTGGTATGTACTTTAATCCTTTACCTAACAGCTGTGTTTGACCTGGTGTTAATGTTTTGGAGGACAAGTTGGTTATGTATTTGTTTCCATCTGCCAGGACATTTGTTTTTTTATTGATTGATTTGATGTACTTTTTATGATGATGTTTACTATTACTAAAATTGTAAGTTTTTCTGAAATTAATCTTTTTTGTATTAGAATTTTGTGATGTGAATGATTGTGGTAAAGTGTGTGAAGTAATAATTTGATTGCATGATGAATTAAAGTTTGATAAAGTTCTTGAGTGAGGTGATAGGTTCATTAGTTCCTGTGGGGCTGCTGCATGAAGTGCCTGTCCCCTGGCAGAAAACACTGCTGGTTCTGCCCGACCAGCGATGGATGCTGGCCTGGCTGAACGTTACCCACAGGAGCTAGCAGCAATGGACGCTGCTGTCCTGGTGGGATGCAGTAATTGTTTTGCAGCTGTGGTTGCTGCTGTGTAGGTTGTGGTGGGTGGGTTGATAGAAGCCTGTTGAGTAGGCTTTTAATTTCTGCCATCTCCCTCACCGTCTCATTGATGGTAGTTTGGGGTTGTACGGTAGTTTGGGGTTGTACCGTACTTTGTTGTCCAGTTTGCCTTACTGGTCTTGGATTATTGTAAGGTCTGGGTTGGTCAGGTTGTTGTTGTTTGTTTCTGTCTCTATACGGCATACCTCGGTGTCCATTGGTCCTGTCTGTTCTTCCATTGGTCCTGTCTGATCTTCCATTCGTCCTACTGGTTCTTTCATTGTTCCTGTCTGATCTTCGCTGGGCTGGTGGGGTCCTTGTCCTTGGGTGAGATAGATTCTCAAATTTAGTCTTCTTTCGCTCTTGTAGCCGTTCCTCATGTTTAGTAATGTTCTCAAAAGTCTTTTTTAATAGCTCTTGATGTTCCTTCTTTTGTTCTTCATTCACTGTAGTCAATTCTTTCTCCATCTGTTGATTCAGTGTCTCTAGTTCTTTCTCCAGCTTGTCTTTCACTTTGATATAGTGTAATCTGAGCGACTCTGTAAATTCATACTCTGATGTCTCTTTAGTCGACTGGAATTGCTGCTTTACATTGGTGTAGTCTGCTAGCAGTGCATTGCACTGTACATTAACTGTAAGACCCCTAGGGATTTTCTCTTCATTTCTGCATTGTGCCAAGAAGTTTAGGTGACTCTTCACTCGTGCCATATTAGTGCATGTCTTCTTGAATTGCTGTCTGAGTGATAAGAGTGTCTTCCTTTCTGTGGCTTGGTTTGTAATTCCTAAAATGTTATCTTCTTCTTCTTCTGTCATCTCAGTGTCTAATACTATTGCTGTATCCTGTTCGGGGGCGGACCTTGCGATCTGGGAGCCAACCTCAGTATGGGCTAGGGTTGGGGCTGGGGTTGGGGCTGTGGGCAGAGGTAAGGCGATCCTCTTTGTCTTTGGCACAGGTGGCTCCACGCCTAACGGATTGAGGTAGGATACTACCTCCTTAGATCTGTTTCGTGTCTGCATCTTACTTAAACTAAATAGCGACCGGGCTCCAAATAAGTAAATTTTAATAATTTCAGCAACCAACGTTTCGGCCTTGTGTCGGCCTTCTTCAGGGTTGAAATGAATGAAATGTGGAGCGCGTGGTGATTTATGACAGTACATGAGGTGGTATCTGATTGGTCCGGTCTGAAAGTGTGAAAATTTGAAAGGGTGATAATATAGTTCTTTGTCTTGGTCGGTCTTTTTAAATTGAAGTGCGCGTAGTTGCTTCAATAGGTTGGGGGGAGGGGCTGGTTTCCATGCAGACTTCTCCGTGGTTAATTGTGATGTGTTAATTGACTTTAATTTTCGTAGGGTAAGGGTCTTCGTGCTAGAATTAATTAAAGAAGAAAAGCAGAATTTGTTACAGTACAAGTTGTTACCTTTCTGGCTGAGTGGAGGTGCTCTATTCATATCTGCTATTGAGTCCCTTTGGGTAGACTGTTTCTAGAGTGTTTATCCAGTGTCCTTCTCTTCTGGTGAGTTCTTCTGTAGTAGTTTTCTCTAGTATAGTGATTCTAATGTCTCTCTCAAATGAATGATTAGGTAAAGTGAGAAAATGTTTATATATAGGTAGACTAGGCTTTGCTTTGATAGCTGCTCTATGTCCACTGAGTCTTATATTCATACATCTCTGTGTTTGTCCCACATACTGATTCCTTTTGTTACATTTAGTGCATTCCATAAGGTATATGACATTCTTGGTGTTGCAGTTAGTATGCTTAGGTACAGGGTAGCTTTTGTTATTGAATGTTGAGGCTACTCTTTGTTTCCTTGACATGACTTTACAGCATTTGCAGTTGGGATTATTGCAACCAGCTGAGTGGCCATTCATGTCTGGAGTAATGGGGATTGTGATTGGTTTAGTTGACTTAACAGGTTCTGTGCAGTTTTTGATTTTGGCTCTCACCAAGTGTTGAGTTAGATTCTTTTTCTTTTTTAGGCTAAGGCATGGTTTAGGAATATGCTGTTCTTCCTCTGGTCTTGGTCTCAGTATTGATCTTAGTGTGCCTACATCTAGATCTTGTGAGTATTCCAGTACTAGAAATGTTTCGTAATTGTTTTCTGACTGTTTCGTATTGTTGAGTATGTTAGTCCTTTCGCTGTGAGGCATTGAGTTTAGTGTCTGTCTAACACGGTAGTTTTTATTGAATGGGCCGTGGGACACTTAAACACACCCCCCCAACAATTTTTCCCAGAGTCAAATTCCCTAGCAACCTCATTAGCAACCAAAGTGTGGCAGGATGCTAATTGATGCTAATTGAGTTTTCAAAGTTCATTCCAGTTCTGCAGCACAGGAAGTTGAGGTAACTTAGTTCAGTTCCTAATTGACTAACTCAAAATAAAAAAACTCCAGGCGCCAGCGAGTAGCGGTGGGCTGTACTCTGCGAGTTTATTTTTTGTCTACTTGCATTTGTGTACTTTTTTAAGGCAAGAGATCGAGGTAAGTCAAAATAGCTATTCTTTTCCAAGCTATTGCAATTGGTTAAACGATAGCACTATTTTTATTTCGCTTGTACCAATCGTTCAAAGTGGAACTGATTTTAATCTTGGTGTGCATATATTAGACTGTGAGTTGTGAAGGACTAGCTACTGAACACTGCCATTGTCAATTGCACTCTTCCTAATTGTCTGGTGAGTGCTTTCTCTTCTTTGGAGGTTGTGGCCTTAAGGCTGTCAATGAAGGATCTGCCTCCAGCAATTGCTCCTTAAAGATGTATTTCAACCTTGTCACTTCGTCAGGTATGTGTCTGTGAGTACGGTCTAGTGAGTTCATGTGGGCATGAATAGACTCTGCTCCCTGCTCCCCCATCAATCCAGAGCCAATCCGCCACCTTCTAAGCCATGGCACAGTGTGATCCTCCATGATGTGCATTTTTGGAAGAATGGAGGCGTTCGGAAAATTCTTCCGATAAAATTTCAAGAAGGTGAGGATGTCTTTTTCTGAGTTTAATACATTAATATTAAGATTATATATAATAAAAAAAGGACAACAAGTAATTCTGTTTTACCAATTTTGTCAATGTCCCCATCAGTCAAGCAAGTGGAAGAATTGTATCCCTTGTGGCAACTACTGAAGAGTTGAAATGCTGAGGCAAATGTGCTTGCCATCTCATTAGCAGCTTGTGAAATGGACGGATGAGGGGAAGCAGCTTGACGTATGCCATCACAGAGTACGCTGATGCTCTTTGGCTGAAGAAAGAATGATGATTCATTACGGTAAGTTCAAGAAAATTATAGCTGTTACCTGTAGCAATTTGTGGACATGATTTCCCACGAAGGTACCCCCTTGGTATGCCTGCCTCTGAACATGTAACTGCTGCAGGCTATTGTCCAGAGTGGAAAAGAGCACTCCCTTCGTGTAATCAAACTGCTTCTTTAAAGTGCCTTCAAGTTTCACAATTGCTGTAGTCTGCAATGTAAGATTTATTGTAATATATATTTTTTATTTTTGGGTTGGTACTTATTACCTTGTCACAGATCAGTTTCTGTGCTTTGTCGACATCCTCTTTCAAACTATCATACACCGGATTGTTACAAGGGTCTTCAACAGTGAGAGTGATGAAAGTAAGCATATCAGATAGCACAGCAGCCAAGTTCTTCTGTGCCTCTAACTCTACTCTTAACAGGGACAACTGGCTGAATCCACTGCTGCTACTTGCACCTACGCTGGCTGAGACATCACAAGTGGCAAGATTGAAGTCTAGCTTGTGACAGGCTTCCTCGAGCAGATTCCACAGGCGATTATAGATGCCAAGGGACATATGAAGACCAGGTATGCAGACCTGTTTTGTAAATTATTGTCATGCTATATACATTTATCAGGTATTATTCTTACATTGTCCAACGGAATCTCCAAAATTGACTCGCCAATTACATTGTTGTAATCTTTAGCATACTTGAGAAATCCATGCCCTTGTGATGTAAACCTGCCATAATCGGATTGGAGTGTTTCCAACGTCCTGAGAGGAAAAGACCCCCTCTGAGCTAATGGCTCTCTTAGCTTTGCGCTGGGAATGAGACACCACAGACAATTATGGCGACCTTCGTTCAGTAAGTGAAGTATAGATAATATTTATTGTAATAAATTATATTAAAATGCACCTACCACTGGCACCACTAAGACCGTACATCCGGCATAGAAACTCATAATCTCCAGTCAAGAAGAGACGGAGAGTACAGTTACTATAAGTATATGTTATTTTTATTAAGTATGCAATGTATATATTTCATATTATCATACTTGATTTCCATTCCTTGGGCTTCAACCACATGGTCTCTATACATGTGTAGAGCTGTGTGAAGATTGGTAGTGGTGTCAGCTGCCTTGAACACAGAGAGGAGACTAGTGTTCTTCATAGAATTAGGAGTTGCAGTGTTCACGAGCTGCAAATTGAACTTAAAGCTCCCGTGTCCCTTATCTCCTCCTAGCTTGACCCAAATCTCATGCGAAGGTATGGCTCCTTTGTGCCATGTTAACCCAACACTAGAACTATGGTAAGCCATAAATTTCGTGCATAAAATATATTTATTATTATTATTTTTTTTAAAATGTACTTGTGATGCCTGTTCACTGTATCTGCGATGGCAGCAATGAGATTTGGGCGGTACACAAACGGAACTTCTCTCACTTCAGATATACCCTTCTGCACATCGAAAGTGAAAGCACCACGCTCAGCCACGATGGTTTGATCAATGATCGTCTTTGCCAGCTTTCTCTGTTGTAGCTCACTTGCCACAGCAACATTAAAGGACTTAAACCATCTATGTATATACAATTGGTACGATCATTATTAATTTTTTAGAATAATTTAATTACCTTCTAAGAATTCTCAATTTAGACCATGGAATTTGAAGATCACCTTTCATCGCTAGTGCGTGGTCTGCTGGGATTACAACGGGGAGTCTTGCCTGTTGTAGCAGGTCTTCCCTTTCAGACTTGGTGAGTGACTGAATCTCAGCAGCTAACTGTACATGGCTATCACCGCCACTAGTAAACTCCCGCACTGAACTTAACAGGGCATTTCTGCGTTGGATGGTCTTCTTGGAAGCATCAGCTGATGGAACGCGGCAGCCTTGAACTTGAACCAAAGTAATTGGCTTTAAAATTAAAAAAAAATTTTTTTTATGTTGTATGGAAATATTACGATATATACCTGACCATGAGGAGACTGTATTCTGACTCTTCCAGGTGTGGAAGATGATGGTCCTTCTCCTTGATGAATAAGGCGCTTAACCAAGTGATGTGCAGCCTTCACTTCAACAGGAGTTGCTGGCAATGTAGATGGCTTACTAAGCACATCCCTCAGTGTAACTTTCGATGGTGAGTCTACATTTTCACGATTATTTCTGCAATTGCTGCGAAGGTGCTCCTCATACTTTACAAATTTAACCTTGCTTCCACACTTTCTGATGCAGGAGACTACTAAGTCATTGACTAGTGACATGAGCAGATGAGATGGTGGGTGAATGGTAGCACTACTAAGGGTGTGGTCTCTACAACAAGGGCAGTTTAGTGACCTGGTGGACTGTATGGCTGTACAGCAACATGTGCAACAGATGATATGGTCACATGAGAGCTCAACTGGCCTATGGACTACATCCATGCAAACAGGACAGGTAAGCTTCTTGGTTGTAGAGGAGGGAATAAACTGAGGTTGTGGGTCATCATGAAGAGCTGGTGGTGCAATGGAATTGATGTATTCAATTACAGCTCTGGGAGTCTCCCCACTTGGTCTACCTCTGCCTTTGGAGGCTTTAACCTGAACACCACCCTTGGAAACTTGCTTGAAGTGTAAGCAGATCTAATAATAAAATAATTGTAAGCAAATCTAGAATTTCATGGTTTATTTTGGTGGAACTATAGTATTGCTTGAATTAATATTATAATTGTTATTATTATTATTTTTTAAAAAGGAAATTGGAGAAGGCTAGAAATTGTGGGCAAATCTGTAGTAGTACTACTGAGCTGAGGCTAGACAACTTTATCTCCCAGAAACCACCAAAAAGTAAATTTATTTTAAATTAAAAATATTTATTAATTTATTATTCTTATGATTATACCTTGCAGCTCTCCTCCTGGTGTATGGACCATTCCATGCAAGTGAAAGAGGGAAAAGGAACTCCATCTTTGGCTGCCTGTTTTGCCCTGCTAAACTTCGAATGGCATGAATTGCAAAACTGCTGGGGGAAGATATGGTCATCTTCACTGTTGCCTATTTCCACTCTGGCATAAGTAGAAAGGTCACTTGTGTGCTGTGTGCAAGAATAAACTGTCTGTGGCTTCCCCTTAGTCTTGTTCAGCCTCTTCCCACAGACCCTGCAGTGCTTCTGAAGTTGCTGTTGGTGATACTCCATTGAACTTAAAAATTATGTGTGATTTTGTTTGGTGCATATACATTGTAAAAAAAAAAAGTTCCACATTATTACTGCTATAATATGATCATTCCATCTTAGTTTCACTCTCTTACCTCTGTTGCAACCTCTAAAAAAGTGCCAGTGAGGTTCTATTGGCTTGCAAAGACCACAAGCTATTCACCAATTACCGGTGTGGTTACTACTTGGTGGTAAAGGATGGTTGCGCACATGGCAACCAAACCGGTTCAGCCTGCTCAGTAGAACTGGAATAGAACTTTAAAGGTTACTAAGCCAGTATTTGGCTGTGGTATTGATTGGATCCAAATAAAACCCTAGATCCAGACGCTTCAAACCTTGATAATATATTCATGATCTATTAATATATTCATGAGCATACCAGGTAATTCGCGCAGCGCAAAGATTACTCGTTAAATGTCCATGAAAAACTACCGTGCTAAGTAGGTAGTCTGGATAACCTCTACTTCTGAATTCAGTGTACAGCTTTTGTTGTACTAAGGTGTATTCATTTATATCAGAGCATGCTCTAAGGGCTAGGGCTAGGGGCTAGGGCTAGGGCTAGGGCTAGGGCTAGGGCTAGGGCTAGGGCTAGGGCTAGGGCTAGGGCTAGGGCTAGGGCTAAGGGCTGGGGCTTGGGCTACTGGCTCGGGACGTTAGACTCCTTATATGAGGTTCAGTCTCTAGCCGCAGCACAAGCGTAGCTCGCTAGGGCTAGGGCTAGGGCTAGGGCTAGGGCTAGGGCTAGGGCTAGGGCTAGGGCTAGGGCTAGGGCTGGGGCTATGGCTGGGGCTCGGGTTAGGGTCTGGGCTCGTGCAACACAAGTCAGATCCCTCCGGCGTTGACTTGGGGTATGGATCCTCTTACGCCAACTAGAATGAAGATCGGGTCGTCGTGGGTGGGTGGGAGTGGTCGCTGCGCCTGCCCGAGCTGGAGAACCTGAGAGTGTAGCTAGTACTAAGACCCTAAGTAATGTTCACTGATTTGAGCTTTCGTTCTAATGGTGACTTCTTCAGACTGAACAAAACTGAGAAAAACCTGGCCTTATATAGGCTGAAAAGTGCTGAGTCATTGTGTATGAATATCGTTAAGGTGCTCAGTCCGGAACCAATGGTTCCAGGCATGTGCAGTGACTTTCCGGTGAACTAGCTAATGATATAAGGTGGGTATGTGTACTGTTGGAAGATGTGCATGTATACATTGAGACAAACAAAAATGATATCATACCGAATGATGTTATCGGTTCTCTTGCTTGGACGACTTGCTGTTTGCTGCTAACTCAGTAGGTGTTGAGGGTTGAGAGATGAGTAGAGAGATAAGTAGAGAGGTCTTTGCTTGCACGTTAGTCATCGGTAAGTCTGGCTCGGACAACTTGCTTTTTGACGCTTCTCCTGGGGATTTCCACTGTTGAGAAGTGGAAGGGGAGGTTCTCGCTAGACAGAGAGGAGATTACTTGCCTCTTCGAGAGACCAGGATGAAAGGGAAGCTTGAATCTGACATCATATGTGGACATCGCGTAGGGTCTTCTGTGCCTTGCTGTCAGGTGAGAGTTTCTCTTGGCAAAGATGATATCCTCCGTCCACTTTCTGAGCAGGCGATAGGGGTAGCCTCTACGACTGAACCTAGAGAAGGTTTGTTGTAGCTCCTGGCCATAGATTTCAGGGCTGGAGCTGTTTCGGAGGCATCTGATGGCTTCTCCTCTTACTATGGCACGGAATGTGCGACGAGGGTGCGATGACGTGAAATGAAGGTATTGGAAGGTATTGCAGGGTTTCGCGTATGGAGCTACATCAAGAACCTGTGTCTGGGCGAACCTGGCGCCTTTGAAGATCATTATGTCTAGAAATTCCACTGAGGACTGTCGTATATGTGTGGTGAATCTGATATTGGGATGAAACGAGTCCAACTGATGTGCGAAGCTCCTGAGGTCAGACAGAGAGCCCTCCCAGATGATCAGCAGGTCATCTAGGTATCTCAACCAAGCAGTTGGCACGGTCAGTTCCTGGTCCATTCTCCGTCTGAGGAAGTCTTCCTCCACGCAGGCCATAAACAGGTTGGCCAGTGACGGAGCGCATCTAGTGCCCATGGCCACCCCACAGGTCTGTCTGTAAACTCTCCCATTGAAGGTGAAGATGTTATCCCTCAAGATGAATCTCAGGAGTGTTGTCATTGACTGACGTGAGAAATGCGGTGGGTAGGGGTGGCCGTAGACCCGATCCAGTACCAACTGGGTTGCCTCCTCCTGAGGTATTCTCAGGTACAGGCTCTTGACGTCTGATGTTGCTAGTAGGCACGATTTGGAGACTATGAGGTTCTCAAGGGTATTGATGACTTGCGTAGTGTTTTGAACCACATGAGGGCAAAGTTGCACGTAAGGTTTGAGGACCGAGTCCACCAGGGCTGAGACAAGTTCTGTTGGTCCGTTCACTCCCGACACTATCGGCCTTACTTGATGAGGCGATTTGTGGATCTTCCTAAGGAAGTAGATCATCTGCGATCGTACTTCATCTGGGTTCTTCCTGAGGGCTAGGTAGAGGTCTTCCGTGATGTCTTTTGCTGTTAGGAGATCCTTCAGGAATGAGTTGATTTTGCCCGTAAGAAGCTTGGTGTAGTCCGTATCGATTCGTTCATAGGTGGTGGTGTCATCGAGGTGTTCGTAGCCTTCCTGGATGTATTGGGACTTGTCAACGATCGTGATGCACATGCCCTTATCTGCTTCCTTGATGACTATGTCACCGTCATGTACGAGATCCTTAAGAGCTTCTCTTTCACGATCAGACATGTTATCTGGGTATCTTGCTGGCTGTAAGGAAGAGACGAGATACTTGGATCTAATCAGGATTTGTTCCACAGGTAAGGGACAAGTTGGAACGTCCTGGATGGAGGCTTGTTTCCTGGATAAGATGTTGCCTTGGTTCCTTAGAGTGTAGGTGCTGATGTTACCTTGAAGGATGTTGTGATAGGATTTTCTGCATTGGCGAAGGAGGTGTGGCCAGTACAAGTCGAGCTGAGAGTTGATTCTAGGAGATGGGGTCGGAACGAAATTGAGGCCTTTGATTAGAACGTGCATATGATCTTGATCCAGCTTTTTTGAGGAGAGATTGAGAATGGTTGTTTCTCCTGGGGCCGAGGGCACCCCTAGTTGTGAAAATCCTGGTTGGGGGTGGGGCTTGGTTTACGCGAGGAGTGGGCTAGGGCTAGGGCTAGGGCTAGGGCTAGGGCTAGGGCTAGGGCTAGGGCTAGGGCTAGGGCTAGGGCTAGGGCTAAGGGCTGGGGCTTGGGCTACTGGCTCGGGACGTAACCTTCCACTTGGGGGGTGTAATCTCGAGCAGCAGGCCAAGCTTAGCTCGCTGTAGTGGTGTCCTAATTAGTGCGAGGGTAGGGACTGCTCACCTAGTCGTAGAGTGCCGATGAGGATCCTGGAGAGTCCTGGGGGGTCCTGAGGTGAAGGGCTGCCTTTCCACTTTCCGCGACCTTTGACCTGACCTTTGAACTTGGGCGCGAAGTGTCACTGGGGGGTCCGGGAGGGTCCGAGGGGGTCCAGTGAGGGTCCCTGAGGCGCGAAAGTGTCTTTCCTGGAAGAGTCTAGCGCTGCGACCTTTGGACCTAGCCCTGTCCTTCTGCCTCAAGCTCGCGGAGTCTCGCTGGTCCCGCCCACTAGTAACTACCACTCAATCTCCAGAGTTTTAAATCTTAAAACTTTTGAGCTTTCGTACAAGAGTGACTTCTTCAGAACTGAAGTGAGGAGAGTGAGTGGTCTACTTATATAGGGTGAAAAAGGTCTATGAATATGATTAAAGTTACTGGAGCATGCTCAGTAGGAATCCAGAGGATCTACGCACGCTCAGTGGTGATAAAGAGTGACAGGGGGATGTGCTACATACTCAGGGGGTGTAATGTTGATATATATGTGCATGTATACGTTGATATTATATGTGGGTGTTTGTGTGTTAAGTTGTTGGAGTTTTCGGTATGTGATAACTTTCATTCTTTGATTTCTTTCCGGACGAGGCTTGATCGCAGAGACTTGGAAGGAAGTTCGCAAAGTAGAGGAGAGAAGGGGAGGTCTCCGGAAGACAGAGAAGATTTGATCGCTCTTCTTGAGATTCCAGGATGGAACAAAGTCTTGACCGGGACCTCCCAAACCAATCGGTTGTAGATCGGACGGTTGCACGCAGGGTACAGGAGTCTCTCCCTCGTCGAGTATGGAAGATCCGCTATCCAGCAGCGAAGTAGATGAAGGGGGTAACCTCGAGACTGGAATCTATCCAACATGAGCTTGGCAGCGTTCCCAAAGATTCTGATATTGGATGAGTGTCTTAGCAACCGTACTGTTTCCCCTCTAACAATGCCTCTGAAGGTATGGGGCGGATGCGAGGAGCTGTAGTGAAGATACTGGTGTGCATGACAGGGCTTAGAGTAGGGTGCTATGTCCAAGATTCCAAGTGTGGAGAACCGGTTTCCCTTGAAGAGCGTAAGGTCGAGGAAGCTCACCGAGGTGTCACCTACTGTGATGGCGAACTGGATAGACTGGTGCAGGGAATTGATGTGTGTCACTAACGATTGAAGAGCCGCAGAGTGATGCTCCCAGATCATCAAGATGTCGTCCAGAAACCTAAGCCACAGGCTTGGCATTGGGAGCCCCTGCCTCATTCTATCATCAAAGAGGTCGTCCTCAAGTTGGGCCATGAACAGATTGGCAAAGGACGGGGCACATCGCGTTCCCATTGCAACACCGCAGATCTGGCGATAGACGTGTCCTGCGAATTCGAAGAAATTGTCTGTGAGTATGAAGGCCAGTAGTTCTTCAAGGACTGGTCTTGGAAGTGATGGTTTCTTCTGATGGCTGTAGATACGATCAAGGACACGTCGTACGCCTTCTTCCTGTGGGATTCTGAGGTACATTGCCTTTACATCGATGGTTGTGAGAACGCAGGAGCTGGCGAAGGATTGAGACTCAACTATTCTGACAACATCTGCACTACAGGAGACTACGTGTGGGCAAGAGGAGAGGTAGGGCTTCAGGATTCTGTCTACAAAGGCCGATATGAATTCAGTAGGTCCACGGATGCCAGACACTATCGGTCGCAATTCGTGAGGTAGCTTATGGACTTTGACGAGGAAGTACAAGTGTTGGATTTTGATCTCATCCGGGTTGCGACGTAGGACAGCATAGGTTTCCTCCGGGATGATGTCTTGCTGAAGGAGTTCCTTGAGGACCACGTTGATTCTGGCTGTCAAGGCCACTGTGTAGTCAAGATCAATGCACTCATACGTCGATCTGTCAGCCAGATGTTGCCTGCCCCGTCCAACGTAGTCTGCCTTGTCCATCACGGTGATACCGGAGCCCTTGTCCGCCTGTCTGATGACCAGTGAACGATCCTCGCGCAGGTTTCTGAGTGTTTCACGGTGACTGTGTGAGATGTTGGCCTTGTACTTGTGCGTCGGGAGCGAGAGTAGTCTGTACTGGGAGGATGCTAGGGCTGTTTCGATGGGTGGCGGGCAGGAGTCTGGTTCCGAGAGTTTGGCCTGTTGGGTGCCCAGGAAGTCCCGTTGATTCCTGTATCTCTCTAAGTGGGGTTTTCCTTCAAGCAGGTTCCTGTAAGCTCTCCTACATCCCTTCAAGTAACTAGGCCAGTGAGTACCAAGGTAGCGTTCATGGCTAGCGTTGGGCAGAGGAGAGGGAACGAAGTTGAGTCCTTTGGAGAGGACGGCGAGTTCATCTTTGTTGAGCGATCTGGAAGTGAGATTGATTACAGGATTTTTTGGAGGGGCCCTGGGCGTTCTCAGTGACGAAAACCCGAACTTTGTGAGGGTGTGTGCTCCGTTTGGCAGGCCACTTCCGAGTAGAGTTGAGATCCACTGAAGGAACGGGCGTGTGATGAGATGGGAAGGTTAGAGGGAGTTGACGTAGAAAGACGCGAACCACTGCTGGAACGGGGGTGCACGTGAGTAGACATGCTGGATGACGTTGGCCTCTTACTTCTCTCATAGCATAGGAGCGTCTTCTGTTTCGCCAGTGGAAACACGGACGGGTCCTTTGGGTCCGTACCTACGCTCCTGGTAGAGGTTCTGGATGAGTGAGCTTGAGTAGCTGGGAGATGTAGCACTCGCAGTTGCCTTTGAGCAGTTTCTATTTGCCTCTCAAGTGTGTCGCTCACGTGCGTCCTAGTCTGTACAGGCTCAGGCTCCTTTGGGGGATTCTGGGGGTTGGGGCTAGGGCTAGGGCTAGGGCTAGGGCTAGGGCTAGGGCTAGGGGGCTAGGGCTAGGGCTAGGGCTAGGGCTAGGGGTTAGGGGGCTAGGGCTAGGGCTAGGGCTAGGGCTAGTGCTGGGCTAGGGTCTAGGGCTTTGCTGGCTGCTGTGCCTTGCGACCTTGTCTCTCGAATGGGTCCCACGCCTAGTGGGTCGAGGTAAGAATATTGCTGGTTCCTCCTTTGAGCTGGTCTCAGCTCTTTGCAGCTATACCTCTTAGCCATCTGGCTCAAATTAACTAATTAATTAAATACACGGACTAAGTTTTTAACTTTTAATAATCACTGACGTTTCGGCAGGTTGGTTCTGCCTTCTTCAGAGTGAAATAAAAAAAAGTAACAAAAGTTGTGCTTATAATGGAAAATGGTGATCTGAAATGACTAGTCCGTGGTAAAGATGAATTGAAAATGGATGAATAGTAGTTCCTTTAGGTTTCTCAATGGGTGTGGGTGGGTACAATAGAGGTGTTGATTGGGTAGTTCATATCCTCCAGAGTTTGTGAGTCAGATCTTTGTGGTAGAGTCTGTTGGAGTCTAATAGAGTCTAATGGGAATGTGGCAGAGTCTGGGAGTCTAATAGGGTCTGATAGAGTTTAATAGAGTCTGGTAGAGTCTTAATTAATAATTTAGATTGGATTCCCAGTTAGATTGTTCACACCTTTCAGTTATGTGATAGGATGTGGTTGATTATTCATATCTACTGTTGAGACCCTTAGGAAAGACAGTTTCTAGTGTGTTAATCCAGTGTCTCTCTCTAGAGTACAGTAGTTCTTTGGTAGTTTTTTCTAGAATAGTGACTTTAATGTCAGATTCAAAGTTATGGTTAGGTAGACGGAAATGTTTATATATTGGTAAATTAATTTTGATTTTTCTGGCTGCTCTGTGCCCTGCTAACCTTTGAGACATATTTCTTTGTGTCTGTCCTACGTACTGGTTGCGTTTAGGACATTTTTTACATTCTAATAAGTATATGATAGTGTTAGTTCTGCAATTGGTATGCTTAGGGGTTGTGAATGATTTGTAATTAGAACTAGATGTTATTTTAATTTTTCTGGACATGACTGAGCAGCATTTGCAGCCTGGAGTGGCGCAACCAGCTGAACGTCCGTCCAGATTAGGTTTACATGTGATGGTTATTTTCTCTGTGGATGTTATGGGGCTATCTGTATTTTTTATTTTAGCTCTAACTAGTTTATCTCTTAGGTTTTTAGTTTTCTTAAGACTAAGACAAGGTTTAGGTATTTCACATTCCTCTTCTTGTGGTTTAAGGGATTGTTTTAATGATTTTAGGTCTAAGTCAGGTGTATATGGCATGACTAAAAATGTGTCATAGGGACTATTTTCTTTTTGTTTTCCTTGTAATATTTGCGTTCTTTTTTCAAAGGGAACAGTTTCTTGAACTTTTTTAATTAATTTTGCTGGGTATCCTCTGTCTCTAAAGGCTCTGTACATTTTATCTTGAATATTATTGTATTCTTGTTTATCTGAGCAAGCCCTGAGGAGTCTAGTTTGTTCTCCTTTTATTAGGCTAGAAAATGTATTTCTCGGGTGGGCAGAGGTGTAATGAAGATATTGAAATTTATTTGTTTTTTTAAAAAAAGGCTTAATGTCAAGCTTACGTTGTGTTTTGTATTTGGTTCCTTTATAAACGGTTAAGTCTAAGAAGTCTATTGTTGTATTGGAACACTCATATGTAAATTTAATTGTTGAATGGGCTTGATTAAGATATTCTATGAATTTTTTAACTTCCTCTTTTTGTCCTGGCCATATGCAAAAAACATCATCTATATATCTTTTCCATACAATAGGTTTAATTGGATAGTCTGCAAGCAATTTTTCTTCTAACTCAGCCATAAAAATGTTTGCATAGGCTGGGGCCATCTTGGTTCCCATGGCTGTGCCCTGTACTTGGTGGTACATTTCTCCAGCAAATTCAAAGTAATTTTTTGTAAGTACTATATTTAGTAGGTCTTTCATTGTTCCTGTAGGTATGGGAATCTCGTCTGATTTAGGGTTGTTATAATAAAGTCTATTAGTGACGGCTTGTATTCCATCTTTATGGGGTATATTTAAGTATAGTGATTTAACATCTATTGTGACTAGACTACAATTAGGTGGTATGGTTAAGTTTTCTAATATGTTTATCATGTGACCACTGTCTTTGATGTAGGAATCAATTAGTGGTACATGAGGTTGGAGATGGAAGTCTATGAATTGGGATATTCTCTCTGTCGGACCTCCACTACCGCTAACAATGGGTCTAACTGCTATAGGAGTCTTATGTATTTTCTTTAGGAAATAAAGTTGTTGCGTTCTTGGTGGATTGTCCTTTTTAAATGTTAGGTAGTCTTTAGTGATGCTGTCTAATATTCCTTTACGGTAACAGTAATTAACATATTCATTAGTAGCTTTAATTAGTTCTGATGTGGGATCTTCATTGATTGTTTCATAAATGTTTGTGTCTGATAAATGTTCTTTGCCTGCTTGAATGTATTTCTCTGTATCTTCAACAACAATTCCTGAACCTTTGTCGGCATTTTTTATAATGAGTGAGTCATCTTTGGCTAAAGTGTTTAGAGCTAGTAACTCTTGTCTATTTAAGTTGTGAAAAAATGGTCTGATGGGTGGGTCTTTTAAAGTGTTATTAATTTTTTCTAGGTACATCTCTATTTCTGTTGACGCCTTAGGAGGCTGCCAAGTGCTTTTCAGACGGAATGGGTGGTTCTGTCCTGGAGGTTGATTTCTAAAGAAGTATCTGATTCTATTTTGTCTTTGAAAGTGTGTAGCTGCTTCCAGCATTGCAGGTTTCTTTAGTTTGCTACTAGGAATGAACGTTAGACCTAGACTGAGTACTTTTGTTTGTTCTAAATTTAGCTTTTTTGAAGACAAATTAGTTATATAACTTTGAGAATCTGTAATTTCTTTTGACTTGTTAGTTAGTGATTTTTTAAACCTATTTGTGTGATTATTACTTACTCTAGCATTTATTCTGTGTCTACTGTACATTCTATTGTTATTTTTGTAATGCTTAATTAATTTTTCTTTATTATTCGTTGTATAATTAGAGTTATCGTAATGTCTATCAAAATCTTTATTGTTTATGGGATTATAATGTTTGGTGAGAGGTGGGGGGTGGGGTTGTACATGCTGAGTAGGACTATGAATCAATTGTGAATGAGTAAAGTTAATATTGTAACTAGGGGTGATAGCTTGTTTGTTGGCTTGTCCGGCTGCTAAGTTGGTAGCCTGTCCGACTAGTGAAAACCCTGGTGACCGTACCCAGACAGCTGTGGTGGCTGCCCAAATACAGTCGACATCTGTGGGACTTGCAGCGCAGGGGGCTGCTGTCCCACAGAGCAGGGTGTGTGCGGCAACAACGATGGTGGTTGCTGCTGCATTGCATTGGGTTGCTGTAGTAGTTGACCGAGCATACTGATAATGCTCGATAGCTGTGGTGCTTGAGGTTGAGGAGTTGGTAGTGGTCCTTGCTGATATGGGCTGGGATTCTGCATTAGGGGCTGAGGGGGAGTGGCCTTTGTTTGGATTGTGGTCATTTCAGTGCTATTCATGGTTATACTGGACTGAGGCTTATTAGGCTTGGGATAATTCCTTTGTCTATAATCAGATCTTCTGGGTCTAGGGGCTCCCTTAGGATTATTATTGTATCTAATCTTAGAACTATCGTAATCCTTACTTTCTCTTGGTTTTTTCTCCTTCGGGTGTGACAGTACCTCAATCTTCTTTCTCTTCCTCTCTTCCAGTCTTTTCTCTTGTTTTTCGATGTTTTCTCTCGTTTTTGACATCATTTCTTGGTGGATCTTTAATTCGGCATCTGTTGCTCTGGTCTGCTCTGTTTCTATGTGTCTCTCTAGTTCTGTTAATTCTTTCTCCAAGGTTTTCTTGACTGATTTGTAGTGCATGTTCAGCGATTCAGTAAATTCGTATTCAGCTTCCTCTTTGGTATCTTTAAACTTCTGCTTTATGGTAGTAAGATCGGCTAGTAATGCATTGCAGTGTACGTTCACAGTTAGACCCTTGGGCGTCTTCTCATTATGCATGCATTGATTGATGAAGTCAAGGTGGCTATTGACTCGTGCTAGATTGCATCTATTCTTCTTAAAAGATTGCCTGAGAGATAAAAGGTTCTTTCTCTCCTGTTGGTTTTCTGCTGGATCCATTAGTAGTGCATCTTCGTCATCCATGGTGATATCTTCTGGTTCAATTGTTTTCTTTGACTGCTCACTGTGGTCATTGGTGGACTTGGTGGATTCTGGTGGCATTGGAATTGGAGAAGTCTCTCCTGCTGGTATCGTCTTTTCTTTGCTGGTAGTGTTAATCCTGGCGGACTCTCTGGTCTTGGGACCGATTCTCTTAGTGGCTAGTGCTGGGCTAGGGTCTAGGGCTTTGCTGGCTGCTGTGCCTTGCGACCTTGTCTCTCGAATGGGTCCCACGCCTAGTGGGTCGAGGTAAGAATATTGCTGGTTCCTCCTTTGAGCTGGTCTCAGCTCTTTGCAGCTATACCTCTTAGCCATCTGGCTCAAATTAACTAATTAATTAAATACACGGACTAAGTTTTTAACTTTTAATAATCACTGACGTTTCGGCAGGTTGGTTCTGCCTTCTTCAGAGTGAAATAAAAAAAAGTAACAAAAGTTGTGCTTATAATGGAAAATGGTGATCTGAAATGACTAGTCCGTGGTAAAGATGAATTGAAAATGGATGAATAGTAGTTCCTTTAGGTTTCTCAATGGGTGTGGGTGGGTACAATAGAGGTGTTGATTGGGTAGTTCATATCCTCCAGAGTTTGTGAGTCAGATCTTTGTGGTAGAGTCTGTTGGAGTCTAATAGAGTCTAATGGGAATGTGGCAGAGTCTGGGAGTCTAATAGGGTCTGATAGAGTTTAATAGAGTCTGGTAGAGTCTTAATTAATAATTTAGATTGGATTCCCAGTTAGATTGTTCACACCTTTCAGTTATGTGATAGGATGTGGTTGATTATTCATATCTACTGTTGAGACCCTTAGGAAAGACAGTTTCTAGTGTGTTAATCCAGTGTCTCTCTCTAGAGTCCAGTAGTTCTTTGGTAGTTTTTTCTAGAATAG
>WLWD01004220.1_pt1 | contig 35389 bp, 16 predicted proteins | sample 6712731 | NCBI WGS metagenome assembly WLWD01 (sample SAMN12718690, study PRJNA576275) | sponge metagenome | isolation source: marine sponge | host: Mycale hentscheli | place: New Zealand: South Island, Marlborough, Capsize Point | collected 2014-11-01 | reverse complement strand
GGTTGTTTTTAACTATGTGTGCATACATTATAACAAGTGAGGGCAAAAAAATCTGTACCAGATAAAAAGAGGGACGTAGGAATGGAGGGGTTCTATAAACGTCAATCTCACACCTACGTTATTGCCTCAACTGGTTGTTATCAAAGTCCACTAGCAATAACGTAGGTGTGAGATTGACGTTTATAGAACCCCTCCATTCCTACGTCCCTCTTTTTATCTGGTACAGATTTTTTTGCCCTCACTTGTTTGCCTTATTTTTTGACATGCAATCACAGCCAGGTGCTGTATATGTTGTCCTATAACTTGCACAATGTCAGTTTTTGTGTTTTGTTCCAACAAACTTTAAATTATATATGATCTCTCTCCCTGCAGCAATGATACCATCATTATGAAACAGAAGTTACAAGAAATTCACTTACTATTATTAGCTCTCCTTGCCCCATATCTGGTTGGACCTACATGACAACGTTGCATGATTGCACTATTGATGACACACAATGTAGGAGGCATTAGAAGCAAGCAACAGATCCTGTCTACATAAAACTTTCTCTGAGTAGCTGCTCTGGTAGCTGGTACCTTCTTGATAGGTTTGAGCTCTTTAAGCCTTTTCCCCCTATTCTTTCTCCTTGTAAATCCCATCCTAAGTAATAGGGCCACCAGTTATTGTAGCAAAATAACTTAGTTTTAGCTTGTGGTAGGAAAATCAGTCCAAGACTCCAAGTAGCAGGGTAGCTCTGAAAAGAACTGTTGTTTTGAGTCACACGCAAACTGAGTTTAGAGGTATACTTTTGAAGCGTGAAGAGGTGTGAAATATTGTTAGGGTGTGGTGCAGAACAATGATTAAAACACAATGATGCTATGACAAGGTTCACACCCCTTACCTAGGGGGGTCAAAGGTCAAAGTACAGACTTGAAATTTTCACACATGCTTAAGTACGATGTAGCAATGCCACATACTAATTTTGGTACAAAAATATTCGCTGCAGGGTGAAATAATAATTGTCGGTGATGTAAGCCGTGAATGCTGACCTTTGACCTCTGGCGGTCATGACGGTTGTAGTCGAAATGACTAGACGAAGAGAATGATACCAAGAAGTCTACCAAAATGTGGCGTAGTCTCATATATTGGATCTGGTAAAATGTGAAAATTTGGCATATTTTTCACTGACTTCGAGGCTCCCTGGGGCGTGAAATTTACACCAACACTGAACGTAACTATGCCGATGCACTGGAGACCATAAAAAGGAACGCGTTGGTACCAGTTCCACGTTCATATCTGTAACGGTTTCGGAGTTACGCGCTGCAACAAAAATATCTGAAGAAGGAGATGATGAAAATTATTATTAGGAACGTCCTGATGAAAACGGCTCTTTTTCAAACTACCATATTTCCGTGGTTTTTCGAGGTAGAGACTTGAACTTTTGAAACAACCTTCTAGTTGCGTTGAAGTTTATCTGAACCAAATATGGTGGCCTTCGGCCACCCGGGGTGTGAGATATGGCGGCCAATGTGTTGTATTAGGTCAATGGGACGGCCGCGTCATTCCAACGTAGGGAGTGCTAGCGCACTCCCTGTACTATAGTACTCTGGTAACAGCTACAAATTAAAGTTGTTTCCCCAGTAAGTTTCCCACTGGATTATATGCAGGATTGGGACACTCATTGGTGATAATTTGTAAATTTCGATGTAGTAATAATGGTAACAAATAGTAACCGTGGTAACCCTCAGAGTTATCGCTAGCTAACCGCCCTCTCACTCAGGTTTCTTAGGACAAGATATAGTTTCTCAAGTGTATAAGTTTAGCATAGCTATGTATATATCAGCTGTTTGCATAGAACTTGAAAATATAAGTTAACATGGTCTAATAAATTATAAAAAGATGTTTTCAACAAATTACAATAGTATGCATTTGTAACATGTCTTATAACATCAAATAAAATTAGATTAGATCATCAGGGCAATGAGTGCTTATACATCTTTCAGGAACTAATGTATTATAGTGGAATCTCTTTTTGTGGCAACTAGATTAAATATATTCTAAAACAGTTTTCCTGCTTTGTAAAATAAACTATGAAGTCAATGTAGATAAGGAGGAAAACACATGATGCGCTCTAATAGCACAAAATAGCGAAGCGAGCGATGCATGTTCCCTGTAATTGCAGCTATTCCAGGCTACAAAATACTGTCAAAGTGAGAAAACAATAGTGGTAGCTTTCCTATGATGAAGGCTCCTGGTACTGTTTCTAACGTTTTGTCTCTCTTTCGCATAATTTGTTTCACTGGGCATCGCTACTTCGTACGGCGGGTGAACAAAACAAAATGTTGCTAAGAAGGTTACCTGGCCCGCGCAAGCGTGTAGGAGAAAATGTGCACACGTACACGCAAGAACAAAAACAATTCCTAGACCTAAATATATATATTGCGAACTCATTAGAGAGTCAGCTCCGCTCGCTTCGCTGAATTAATAAATAAAGATTAATAAAGAATAAACAAATAAAATAACTAGTGATGTGCTTGAGCACAAATGGCGAGCGAGCCTAAAGACTATACTATTGTTATATGAATGATTTTGACTTCTAACACTGAAGTAACTGAAAATAAGGTCCAGTTTTTAAATTTAGCATATATAGGGTAAAGGGATTTCAGTGCCATAGTAACAACTCTAACTGCTTGGAAGGAGAAACAAAACAAAACAAAACAATACAAGTTATTTAAAAGTTTTCTTTGTGGTATTCTTTAGCTAAGTAGTGGTTGTAACACACAATGCTTTGACACAACTGGACATGCACCTACACAGACTTACCTTCGCAGTAGTCTAGTGGACAATGTATTTTCAAGTAAAATACTGTTGCCACGGCTTATAACTATGACAAAGAACGCATTGACTTACCACCGCCACTAACTCGAATAGTCCCTTAAGTTTTCAAGTTTTAACTGCACCCACAAAAGAATTCAAAACGGTAAACAATTCAATTTCTAGGGTGATACGGGTACTGATCGATAAACCAGAGGATTCTGTTTAGTGCAATTTGGGACGGGGTCGATAACCGAACTAACACAAAAACGCGAGGGTCAAAGTACAAAATGACATACGTACGTCTAAACATATATACAAATAAACTAGTGGTGTGCTTGAGCACAAATGGCGAGCGAGCCTGATAGTTAGGTAACATAAAATGTTACTATGTTTTAGCTTACTTCATGCAAACACTATAATAGCAGTTATGACATTTGATTTCAGCAAACAAATACAAAATCACTGTCTTACCTTATTAATGGTAATTTTTGTAGTATCAAACATCTGCCATTCTGATAATCTCAATCACCAGTAACTCTTGAACAAGCTCTCAGCTACGATAAAAAATAAACCAGTGTTATTATTTGTAATTTTAGCCAACAAATATGGAATGAATTACTACTTACATCATTCTTGAGTATTGATAACTTCTGTAGTATCAAATTGAAGTCTACAGTCCCGCAGTTCTTATCAAAAAACTCATTTCATTGGTTAATGAAATCATGTGACCAATTATAGCGCCGCGCGTGACCAATTATAGCGCCGCGCAAGGGCTAGGGCTAGGGCTAGGGGACCAATCAGAAGAATTATTTGATAAGAACTGCGGGATGGCTCATTGAAGTTACTTTGACCATCTGAATTACCTTGAATTTTTTCTTACCTCATTTTCTTGAGCAGTGGTAACTTTTGTAGTACCAAATTTGAGTCCTTCTGACTATTTGAATTTACCAGTCACTGTTGACAACAAGCTCTTAGCTATAAAAAAGAAAGGCCACAGTTATTTTGCATATTAAGCTAACAAATATGGAATTGCGTACTTACCTCGGCATCCCTCGAGTAGTAGTAGCTTCCTTAGCACATTAATACTTTATGTGCTTACATACGCTTTTCAGAAGTAGTGATAGCTCTCTTAGTACTGACTACAGGTGGCTCTTGACAACTAGTAACAAGCCGCACTTAGCCGGAAAAAAGGCGAAGTTTTGAATTTAAATCTGGTAAAGGATCTTCAATGTCATAGTAACCGATCGAATCAACTTTTTGTTTCTTGAAAAGCAAGCGTTTTCGCAGGAATTTTCTCACACTTTGGAGCTTAAGTATAATGTCAAGCCTAAAAAGCCGTGTTTTTTGAAGAAAAAACTTTCCCCGCGCGCGCGTTTAAAGGGCATACGTACAATCCATACATACATACTTACATATGTATATATAACATATACCCGATTTTGCATTATCCACCACTAATACTGTCTCGCTCGCTTCGCTCGCTCGCCAACTAGTGATATGCTTGAGCACAAATGGCTAGCGAGCCTAAAGACTATGCTATTTTTATATGAATGATTTTGACTTCTAATACTGAAGCTACTGAAAATAAGGTCCAGTTTTTAAATTTAGCATACAGGGTAAATGGATTTCAGTGCCATAGTAACAACTCTCTGCAACTGCTTAGAAAGAAAACAACAACAACAAAACAATACATGTTATTTAAAACTTTTCTTTGTGATATTCTTTAGCTAAGTAGTGGTTGTAACACACAATGCTTTGACACAACTGGACATGCACCTACACAGACTTACCTTCGTGGTAGTCTAGTGGACAATGTATTTTCAAGTAAATACTGTTGCGCACGGCTTATAACCATGACAAAGAGCGCATTGACTTACCACCACCACTAACTCGAATAGAAATGGAAGTCCCTTAAGTTCAAGTTTTAACTGCACCCGCAAAAGAATTCAAAATGGTAAACAATTCAATTTCTAGGGTGACACGGGTACTGATCAATAAACCAGAGGATTCTGTTTAGTGCAATTTGGGACGGGATTGACCACATAACTAACACAAAAACGCGAGGGTCAAAGTACAAAATGACATACGTACGTCCAAACATATATACAAACAAACATCCCCGATTTTCGATTGTGTTACCCCTGTAAGTGTCTCGCTCGCTACGCTCACTCGCCAATAATAATTGAATAGTAAAATAGATTTTTTTTAAAATAAAAAAAAAAAAAAAAAATAAAAAAAAAAAAAATAATAATAAATATATACTAGATAAACAAAATAAATAACAATAAATTAATAAAATAAATAAAAATTAAATAGTAAACAAAATAAATAGAAAGAAGTAAATAAATAACAATAAATAGGAAATAACAAAATAGTATAAAAATAAATAAAAGTAAATAAATAAATAAAATAAATAGTAAACATTTTAAACATGAATATAACTAATTATAAAAGTAATAAAAATAAAAATATACTGTATACTATGTGAAAATAAAATAAATTTTAAAAGTATATAAAATAAATACAACAAATAAATAAATAAATAGTAAATATGATAAAATAAAGGAATATAACTTAATACACATTTAATAAAAATACATAATAAATAGATAAATATAATAGATCAATAATTAAACATTGGAAACCTTGCTAATTAAATATACCTTGCTGAAAGCTATATAAAGATGTCCAGACAGTCGGACAAGTGACAGGAGCAGAATTGATAGGACAGACAGTCTGACAAGTGACAGGAGCAGAATTGACTGGATGAACAGTCGGACAAGTGACAGGAGCAGAATTGATAGGACGAACAGTCTGACAAAAATTACATCATTTTCTGCAGCAGATTTTGATGAGTTCTAGCATGTAATGTGAGGAATCATCTAGTACCAATGTGGTGGAATACCTCCACATAACAGCACCACAGCACTGAACACTTATTTCCTAATAATCGTTACTTATCAGAACATCTGAACTCATTAATACTAATCCCTTAATAAATGTTCTATTCAGTAGCACTATTCCATTAATGTATCATTAGCACAGCACACACTTATTTGTCATCCCATTAAGCTTGTGCAGGACCCTGTTCTATAAAAGGAACACTCTTGCATCTGTTCTTTTGTCTTGTTTTCTCTCATGCTGAAGAATTGTCCGAATTACATTTAACTTCTTAATCAATTTAGCCATTGTACGGGAGGTTCTGTGTAAAGCTTTAATCAGCTTAGGATACTTAAGCATTTGAACAGCAAGAACTGGTGGCAGCCTTCTCAACCTAGAGTTGCATTTTACCACAACCAACAACAGTGGGCGACAAGATGCCCCATGCCGTAAAAAATGATTAGAAAAGAGCTCTTGTATATTGCTTATACATTGAGTTATATTCAAGAAGAGTTTCTTTGAAAGCTGAAATAAATCACCAGTTGAATGCATGGTACCTTTGGTTGCAGCTGAGATTTGAGCTTATGCTGTCAAAACAAACACAGACAAATATAAACACAGACATTAAAGGCACTCATTTGTTAGCATTTATGCAGTACATAATTAATGTATCGATTGATTATACTGATTACTGGTGCAACAGCCTCCAATTTGTATCTATTCTCACTAAAGGGGACATCATCCCATACAGCTGTGCCACAAAACTTGCTCTTTTAGCAATGGAAGTTCATTTACAGTGAAGATGAAAGATAGCGAGCTACAAATTGCAGCAACATCATCACAGGACAGTCTCGCTCACAGAAGAGAGCTACTCCATGATCTGACCATATCCCATGCAGAAACACTTACAAACCACTTTTGAGGTTGCAAAAATACCCCATTATAACCCCAGCTCTTTCTTCACCAGAGCCCTCTCTGGAAGAACTTGCTAGAAGACTATTATTTATGTCTAACTACTAATAAAGAAAAAGCCAATCTTCAACTAAACTTATTTTAGAAGGACAGTACAACTCAGTAAAGTTAGCACTTAATTATTCTTAAACTATTTTTCAGTAACTTACTATTTGCGATACTCCTGCAGTAGTGAAAACACCTTAAATTTGCGCAGGAAAAAGGCCCTTCATTTTGATGTGACCTGCGGCAGCGCTGAACTGAAATAAATGAACCGCAATCTGGGGGTGGGGCTACTAATATTGGACTGTCCACAGACTTTCTGGCAGCGAGTGGCACAGTTCGCCAAATACAAAATAAAGTGCGGGTGACAAAAAGTTGTTTAGCCTTTGTTGATGCCAGGTCTTTTCCTGCCAGTGAACTCAGGCGCCGTAGTATGTTCCTACTTGCCATGACTATAGCAGTTGGTACATAATAGGGTGATACTTTGAAGACTTCTCCTCAGCTCATCAGGAGTGGATTGTCAGACGAGAGAGGTGATAGATCAATATCATCTGCCAACAAGATGTTGTCAGACAAGAGAGGTGATGGATCATTTACACTGCCAACAAGATATTGTCAGACAAGAGAGGGGGTGAACATTTTGCTGGAGTAGTAGTTGTACGGTCAAGATAGTCTGGTGCAGTAGACAGGTATTCAAACAAGCCATACTTGCTAAACCTAGCTTTGAAAGGGTAGTATTGGAATTTCTATTTGTGATTTAGGGGGGCCATTCATAGTAATTTGCTAACGGTAGTTGACCGCCGCAATATATATGCAGCAAAGCAATGGTGTGGCCATGTCCCCTGACCCTTTGTATGAGTGGTTCAATAAAGTACCATTAAGTGCCATACAATAACATAGGGCAGTGGTTGGTAAAGGGTCTGGCTACACCAGACTACGCATTGGTAACTAATATCAAACTACTTGACAATCACATACTAGTAACACTATGTTAAGCATTCTTTAATGAAAATTTATTTAAAAGTAACAGTAAAAATAAAATAACAATGTGTAAATTTGAAATATGGGATATGATATACAAAAAAAAATGTAAAGTGCAATGCAATGAGTGTTTTCAAATGTGTTTCCATGTGGCTTTGTCAGACTTGATTCCACTTCTATTACGTAAACAATACAATAATTCAAATACACAATAATAACAATACACTTACTGGAGCTGTCGCTGTATTTTATCTGCTAAATGATTACATTCTCCTGTTTGGAACAATACAGTAACAAACTCCTTGAGAGCTGAGGGTCTCGATGAAAAGACTCTACGAATGTTGTCCAAAAGAGTCCTTGCTCTATCTTCGTCAATCAGGTCTTTACGCTCACAAAGTTGGTCATAGGTATACTGTGATATGAGTCCAATACTGTAGCAGTGATCAGCTACTGTCATAACACAAGGCTTCACTGAGAGGACCAAGTCAGGATACACACTCAGAAATATACTCAAGTTATTGCCACCTATTAATAAAACATTTATAATGAAACCAAATAAAAACAATAACTTGACTTACTTTCAGAGACCTCTACCTCAGGATCTTTCTTCTCGTATTTCTAAACCAAATAAAATAATTGTTATAGTTATTGCAAGTTAGAATAGTTAGTCTATTTCTACATACCTGTCCATACCAAATGAGGTGTCTATTCTGAAGTGCAATTCCTTGGGAATAGTTGACACATGTCATGGCTGAAGGAATAGACTCGACTTCATGAACTATCCCATGATGATTCCCTCTTTCATGTGAGAACCAGTCAAAGGCAAACTGGTAGTCCATGGAGCTGTTGTAGTTCATTCTGGAACTAGCCTTCTTTAGAGAGTCTTCTATTTCTTGTTTTAGAGCAGCACATTCATGGTGAATGGAGTCTTTGAAAGTAGGATCACACGAAACTATGACTTCAAAATATTTACATCGAGATATAATGTTACACGAATTTGTTTAGATCCATACATAAAGTGCACCATGTTTTTCTTGACTCCTTCTCCAATGAAAGTGAAGGACTTGTTGGATACGAGACATGCCATTGCAGCAGGAAAGAGTCCCATAGGAGTAAACCCACTACTGAAGTATATCAAGAGAGGCTCCACAAGACTTGAGCTACAAGATTCTTTGTGGAATTGGTCAAGTTCCTTTGAACTAGTGTTTTCTAACACGCAAGGCATGATGTATTCTTTCTCCTCTTCTAAATCTGAGTTTGTATCAGAAGATTCGACTGATGCAATCTCAGCTATCAAGTGAAGATATGCAAGCAAAGCTACCAGTTGCTCTGGTGGCATCAGATCTCCTGAAATGTCAGCTGTAGCTGTCTTTAAATCTGTCAGAGAATCGACCTGTCTTCCTGAATCTCTCGGATGTGGCATGACCTACGCTATCAAAGCTCATGGCTTTGAGAATGACACCAGTGATACTGTCATACACTACCTGGATGTCTATGATGACCACGTCTTCCAAATCAGGCACACTGGGGAAGTACATCAGAACACCGGCATGGTTGTGAAGAAACCACAGAGCTGCTTTGGTCTCGTAGGGTGTCATATTGAAGGCATGGGACAAGGCCAAGCAGGTTTCCAGGCTGGCAGTCCTCACTTCTCTCATGCGAAGACACAAGCTGAACAGAAGCCACACAGCTGGAATTTTCAGCTTTTAAAGTGTTTCTCCATGGCATTCTCTAATAGCTGATGCAAGTTGTGGATCTCTTCTACTCCGCCTCCCATATTGTCTAAAGAAACAACAAGCTTGTCTTTTGAGCAGAACTGAACTATGCCTTTTTTGTAGGAGTCAGTGTCTCGAATCACTTTCTGAAGCTGTGAGTCGACTGTAGCGATGACTTCCTCAGAAACCTGGTCTTTGTGAGTACCAACTATATACACTACTGACTTGGAGGACTCCAGTATCTCACCAATGGCTGAGTTGTCTGGTCCTGGTAGAGGTTGAAGATGGGTGGAGGAACAGAAGCAAGATATACTGGCCAGAGTACGCAAAAGCATCTCCTGCAGAGTAATCTCAGATTTCTCTGGTGCAGTTGTCTCTCCTGAAGCTCTCTGATAAAAGACTCAATATTCCTCATCTAGTTGGAACATGTAACTAAAGCACAGCAAGTAGAGGCCAGGTCCTATGGTGAGTGCTGGTAGCATGTCCATCAGCTCAGGCTGACCTCCGGTGTCCTCCATTCTTAAAAAAGCTTTAAAAGAATGCTTCACTTTTTCTGCAAAGTGTGGTTGTTTGGACACTGTCTCGAATATGGCAGCTATTTCAGAATAATCTGGTTGGTCATGAAAGGCATAGTTCAGTTCTGCTCAAAAGACTTTCTTTATATATCATATCCCATATTTCAAATCTATTTCTTGTAAAAGATTTCAATCTTGCCATCATCTTCTGAAATAATGAAGGTTGGGTTGGCTCTTCCACAGAGTGAGACTTCCCTGTACTGCTAGCCTGACTGACCTCTACCCTGGTGTCACTACCTCCATGGGAATCAGCAGTAGCCTCAGAAGTGAATTCAGCTTCAGAAATGGATTCAGTCACCAAACTATCTTTGAGAGTGTGAAAGAGTAGAGATGCTTCCACAGTGAGATTCTTTACAATGATCCAGTTTGTGGTTCTTTCTCCTGTAGTTGGATCAGGATCAGACTTGCCTGTGACTACCATACTGGAGCAACACTCCACTGTGCCTGTGCTGCCATGAATCTGCTCCTTTTCTCTAGCTGACAGAAGATCTATGATCTCTTTTTTTAATTCTCCTGAGAGTTGTACTCTTGCCTTGTCTTGGAGGACCAAGGGACATAAACTTTAAAGACGAAAGCTCCAGCACTTCCTTGGAACAATGAAGTGTTTGTATGCATCTTCATACTTGAGAACTATTGAACATAAAATAAATTAAGCATTATAGCTAAATTGTTGCAAATAAGCACTAATTACAGTTATTACTGTCTCTTTGGTTATACTGTACAAGTAGGTTGTTATCGGTACTAGTCACCCGAGTAGCTATCCCAGAGACCAGACATTTAGGTCTTACACTAAAATCTGATTTAAGGAAGAATTAACATATGCATGCATGGCCAGATAGTTCATAAGAAGGCCGACGCATGTGCAAACACAATGATGCACACAATATGGACACATCCGAGGCACAACTCATACCACAAAAATAATACACTCCTTACTAAACGAGATAGCTATGTGAAACCATAAATTATATAAGCATACATACATTTATATATAAAGAAACTGACTATCTATAAGTTCAGTCTTTGTCTTCATGTTCTCTTCTGAGATCCCGCCCCCACACTCACGCAATTATCTTTTCTTTTGAACTGTCTGTCAACACAAACAACATTCCATTTGCACAGGTGCAAATGGAGTATGATTTATGCTGTGTTCACGCAGTTCACTGTTTGGCCCTAGCTATAGCTAATACAATGCTTTAGGTTATTTTACATTGTGGAAGATCACTTTGTTCAATATATTTTGGTTGTTTTTGATAGTCATATTGCTTTTCAGGGTCACTTTGTCGAGAGATTCCACTATAAAATTCCAACAAAAGGATGCACACCTACTGATAAATGAATCAGAATGACAAATATTTTATCACAGACTGCATGGTTTAGATTATAAAACGGATATTCCAAAGTGCACAAATTTAACATGAGCTATAACTATAAGTTGCTTCATTAATAGTCAATAAATGGAGTCTAGCTAAATAAAAAGTTAACTACTCTTACATTGGAAAGAATATTCTGACAAATATCTTTGCTTTAGGGTGAAAATGGTTACAATAAAAATTGCTTAACTTTCCTCATTCACTCCACTGGTAGTTTTAGTTTAGTTAACCGAATTTGCTGTATTCTAAAGTAGCTAATTAGCTAGTTTTTAGTTTCTTCATGCTATTTACAGCTTAGTCTTAGTTTTTTCTTACCACCAGTAAAATACCCCAAAAGTAAGGGTTTTTATTTCAGATTTACGTAACTACAACTAGTTAAAACAAAAAAAAAACTAATGACAATATAGCTATATAATCGCTCATGTCGAGAAATTTTTGGAGCATAGTAGACATTATCAGATAGCATAGCTACACATAGTTCAATGAATGGGTAATATACATAGTAACAAGATTATAATTAATGTGAAGCATAATAGCATAGTAAGAGTGTGATAACTGCTAAGATAGAAGTCATAACATGTCCTGGATTTAGTTTCAGTTGCCAGCTAGCTTGCTACTAAAACGTTTTGTAGTAGCTACACATATGGAGCTATAATTGTCATTAGTTGATAGTAGCTTATAGCAATTGCTGTAGACATAAACACATATTCAATCTAAGTAAATAAGTAGAGAAGAAGTGAAAATATTTTGTTGACAAAGCAAGTCAACGTACGTCTGAAAAGTCCACCGAGGTTCCTACGGGCGTTTCAACGCAATGACCAGTTACAAAGGACCCCTTTAAGAATTTTTTACACCTGCTGTAATCGAGCTTAATTTAGAAAGGACTCGTGTAAGTTAGAAAGGACCCTTGTAAGTTAGAAAGCACCCCTGTAGGTTAGAAGGGACACCTGTAAGCCTACAGTTACATGGGTCAAAATAAGTTACATCGGGCCGAAGTGACTTATATAGGGCCCATATAAGGTACTGATTTTGGTTACAAAGGCTGAAATGTTGACTTATACATAGGAAACGCCAACTTAGAGCAGTGTCTTGCTGAAGGATGTATTACCTGCCAAGGTGCCAAGGCCATCAATATTATATTTGATTGGAGCATAGCAGGACCCCTCACCTCATCCAGTTCAGTCACATCTCTGGCTATCCAAGCTCGCCAAGACCCCTCAGACAAGGACATGGAATGATTGTGGCGCTGGATCAAATCACTGATACAACCCTTCTTCCACCAGAGGAAGAGAAGATCATCCGAGAGCTTGAAGAGACTCACCAAATCTTGGAAGATGGTCATTATTATGGTCCCAACTTCCCCGCCTGGACAATCCACCCCTCCTTGGAGAGTCTAGAAGTCTCGCTATCAAGAGATGTCAAGCCAATGAGACATCTCTGGGGAAAAAAATTACAACCCTTCCAAGAAGCCATGCACAAATATCTCACCCTCGACCACGCAGAGAAAGTACCAGCAGCTGAACTCCATGCCAAGCCTCAGTATTACCTTCCGATGCATGTCTTCAAGGACTCGTCGTCAACCACGAAGATACAACCCATGTTCAATGCATCTGCCTGAACAACCTCAGAGTTTCCATTCGACGACACACTTGCAGCAGGCTCTAACCTATATCCCTAGCTCCCTGACATCCTGATCTGTTTTTGTCACTACACTATTGGAATAGCAGCAGATATATCCAAGATCTTCCGTGAGATCTTGCTCCACCATGATGAATGGAATCTCCAACACTTTCCTATGCGTGACAAGCATAGAACACTGGTAGACTTCAGAATGAAAGGTTGACCTTTGGGGTCAAATGCTTTCCGTACTTGGCCATGCAGGTCCTTATGTGTTTCTGCAAAAATTCTATCCATCAATAATCCCCTACAGCTACCTAATGATGTTTTTTTAATATATATATTTGTAAGACAGACAATTATTATGGGCTAGAGAAGAGGGTTAGATTTGACTACGTTGCCTTGGACCACTAGGAACAAGTACATTTCACCAATCACTAAATAACGCTCTGCGATAACAAAATTGTATGAAGTTTATTACTACTACAAAAGTTATTGACTCAAAATTTATTGTATTACTACTAACCTTATGTATGTGACTACTTAAAAAAATAAAACTGGGAATATTACCAAGAGAACAATCACATATCGGGTTAAACTGGGTGATTCCATAAACCTGGAGAGAATCAGGAATTTGCAAAGAAAAATGGGAGCAACCTGGCTTAACAGGGATTGTTTGCAACTACGATTAAGACTTCAATATCCAAAGTACAGTTTGATCTTAAGTGTGATGATAGAAATACGACACTTGGAACTTAATAAAAAATAAAGCTATACCTTTTAGCTAACTATCTCTTCTTTAGCATATGAATCATAAATATACAATGCAAATTGAGTGTGTATTTTAAGAATATATAATTATATCTTAACATTTCTCATACTAATAAGGAATATATATAGGCTACCATATTCACCACTCAAGCTGAATCACACTACTTAGTAAGTATATACTTATGTGCGACATACATACACATACCTACATGCATCAATATATACATTTATATGCTTGCATACATGAACGCATGTGTGGCTGCATGTGTCTGTCTGTCCATACATATATATGTGACCGTCTACGGGAAAATCGGGCACAACGCGGCATGCGTAGACATCGCAAAAAGATCGATTTAGTTCTTAAAATAGTATTAAATAAGCCAAACGAAGGGAACGGTTAGGCGATATATAGCGGGAATGGCTAAAGCTACGGCGATAAAACTTGGAGAGCTTAATATCTACTTGCCGAGGAGTCTGTAAGTGCAAAAAAAAAATTTTCGTCGGGGCCGCGTTGTGCCCGATTTTCCTGTAGACGGTCACATATGTAAATGATATTCACAACCTCACTACATTTTTTTTTTTTGAAAAAAATTGAGTAATTCTGGTCTCTATTTGTCTGATATTCTTCATTACCAAAACATTAGCAAATACCACATTTATCACTATAATTATAAAAATAAATACAGTAGGGGTCAAAAAAAACTTTCCATTGAGTCGTTTTAAGGACTTTCTAAAGTCTGTACATAGTGACCTTTCTGTGTCTGAGTTTTTTACAGTTAGGAACAGAACCCTTTTAGAGCACTACAGTTATTGTGGTTAAACAAGTACAGGACAGCACCTGCTTGATGTGTAGCAGCTGCAAAATTAGATTAAAACTAGGCTGCTAATGGTTTAAAAAAAAAATAAACTGGACTTTAAAAACCAAAGTAGGCTCAGCAGCTGGTGACATGTGTAGTAGGCATTGGTTGATAAAAAGTTTGTTAAAAAGTTTCCTTACCCTAGAGACTATTTTTCTGTTAGTCCCTAAAAAGTCTGGTCACTATGGGAACTTTTATTGTGACCCCTACTCTATGTATGGATATTGATTAACACAATAGTAAAACAAGTGATGCTATTACCTAAGTATTTTTAAAAAAATAGTCACGCTGAATAAAAGTCAATAATATAACTAGCTACATTCACAATAACGAGAAACTAAAACTATTTATACCTGATTACAAAGTAAGGCATTTATTCTGTCAGACTAGAATGTTATCATTGTATAAAGCAATTTCATATTGCACACATTTAAAAGGCATTTATTTTAAACTTACACATTCTGACATGATACTCACATTCTTCTTGTGAAATACACTGCAATTGTTGAGACTGTGAAGCCTGATTTTGTAGAGCCTGTGACCGAGGCTGTGGACCATGTGATGATAGAGACTGAGATTCTGAAGGTTGAGACAGTGAAGATGGAGATTGTGGAGTCTGAGACTGTGAAGCCTGAGACTGTGAAGCCTGAGACGGTGAAGCCTGAGACTGTGAAGCCTGAGACGGTGAAGCCTGAGATTGTGGAGTCTGAGACTGTGGAACCTGAGACTGTGGAGTCTGAGATTGTGGAATCTGAGACTGTGGAGTCTGATACTGTGGAGCCTGATACTGTGGAGCCTGATACTGTGGAGCCTGATACTGTGGAGCCTCTCTACTTTGAAGTACTTTTTGTAGGTGTTTCTCTTCTTCCTTCAAGTTTTCACTCGTGATAATTACCTTCCCGAGCCCCTGATATCGGCACCTCCCAATTTCTCTCTTAACATGATTAGGATCACTGTTTACAGAAAATCACATAGTTATGTTTGCTTAAAAAATTTGGCAGCTTAAATTTCCTTAAAATCCCACAAACTCTATCCCTGAACTTAATTAGTATTAAATACTAATTAAGTTGATTGAATCTACTCTTCAAAATGTATCCCTAAGTGAAAATAAAATTTACTGAGCTGTGACCAAAATAAATATGCCATTAAATAGAACACTTCAGGCTCATTCTAAATAATAACTAGGCATTGCCTCAGAGGGAACTACAATTTCAGGGTCCTTGTAGGTTTCAGGTTGTTGTGTCTCAATAGAAGCGATGATGCTACATTTAGGGCCAGAGACCTAATGTAATTTATGACTGCTGACAATGCCTAACTAATTTAGAACATAGCAACAGTTCCAAACAACACAATTAGAGGGACTCTACATATACAAGCCCAGCCCTGAAGGTGGGGAAACCACATAATCCCTCTTTGAAAAACCTGATGAATCTAAAGTCTTTCTGTCACAAGCTAACCATATATCATGGAAAGAAAAGCAGAGAAACAAAATGCAAAAGTCAAGAAAATAGAAGCAAGAGAGAAAAGGCTGGTAACTACTTTCAATGAAGAAGTGAAAGAAATACACAGAAAAGCGGGAGATACTGAGGAGCAGGTGAGATAGACAATGGAGAAGAAGGGAATCTATGAATTGAAAAGAGGAATGAGAGGAAGAAAGAGAGCAGGAGAGGGAAACCGTGGATCACACTTATGCCCAATTTGCAAAATTTAGTGTATCAGGTGCCACAGTGTAGCGAGGTGCTTGCTAAACAGTTCACTTTCATGCCAGTAATGACAACAATAATGGTGTGTGCATTCACGAATAATTTCTGAGCTGAGGCTCTTCTCATATTTTCATTCCTAGGTTTTCACTGTCTACCCCCGTGCTCTAAAAAACTGAACAGTATTCATGAATAATTCATTTGCTGGACTGAGTTGGGAAAGAGAATTCACCTCCAGTAGCTAATTATAAATCATGGGAAGAAAGGGAGAGAAGCAGAATGCACAGGTCAAGAAAATAGAAGCAGGTGAAAAAAAGCTGATAATGTAACTGCTTCAATGAAGTAGTGAAAGAAATACACATAAAGGACAGGGATACAGTGGATCAGGAGAGATAATCTATGAAAAGAGGAATAGGAAAAACTGAGGTGACTCAGGAAAAAGGAGACCAAGAAAGGGAAACATGAATACAAGTACCTTATGCTGCTGCATTACTAATTTCCAAAAGTTGGTCTTGCTATTGTTGTAATAGCTAACCTGAATGAAATTTCAACTAATGTGGAAAAAAAAATTGTCACAAGACCTATCTGAAGCCATAACCCTGCCTGAACTTTCAGTGGGTAAACAATTGGAAGATGCACAACAGGGAAATTACTACTCTGTATGTGTACATACTGCTATCTTCATTTTTTTTTTCAGCTGAGAGCATAATAGAGACAGTTTCTTATATTATTCTTTTAATTGATATTGCAATATCATTGACTATACCACAGCTTATATTCATACGATAAAAGTGTTAGCACATGAAAAGTTCTTTGTAAAGAAATGCTATATTTAGTCTTTAGTTAATAGCAATACTGTGCATAGGGCAAAAAATTATTACAAACAGCACATCAACCAAGATAACTTACTAATGCCACTAATACAATACAAGTTTATAAGGCCTTACAACTGAGTCCATGCAATTTCAGATGTCATAAACAACCTAATTTAAAGGAGTAATTACTTGAATTTCCTTGGATGATATGGGAAAAGATAAATGGACTAAAATTGATTCTGTTTAGTTTAAACAGAAAAAGCAGCATATAAGAGGAAGGGAAGCAGTAATGCTTTTGAATTCACAGTGGAGTAAGAAGATGAATAATACTGGGTGAAGGGGGAGGGGCAGTGATGTTAAGAGTGCATTGTCGTAAGTACATTCACAGAATTATGCTACATCAAATGATTACAATGTCATAGTGATAATATTATTTATATATTATAGCTATAATGTATGTGTGTATTTATATAATATTAGGCTTGTGTGTCAGTAACAACGACAACAACAACAATGGTGACCATCGATGACCAATTATGGTGACCAACGACTGACGATGGCATTCACGAATAATTCATGAGCTTCTCAGAATTGGTCAAGTCTAATCATGAACTGAATGAGAAAAACTTATGACAAGAGAAAAGAAAGGGAGAAAAAAATGACTTTGCCCGGATTCAAATCTACAACAGGTCGATGGCAGAGTGCACACTCCAACCATTTAACCATCGAAACCTAACAGCTCACTTTAGTTTGAAGTGCCTTATTAACCTATTGCATTCAATAATCTTGCTGAACTGAGTTGGGAAAGAGGCTTCATCTACAGTAGCTAACCAAAATGGGTGTAAGAGAGATAGAGAAGCTGGAGAATGCAAGGCTCATAAAAATAGAAGCAGGTGAGAAAAGCTGACTGGTGTAACTACTTCAAGGAAGAAGTGAAAGAAATTACACAGAAAGGACGGATACTGAGGAGCAGGAGAAATAGACAAATGAAAAGTGGCGGGGTACTTGCTAGTACATATAATGTTCAAAACGACACTTTTTAAGCCTTTTAGGGGTGAATTTACCCTTTAAAAAAATTGGTTTTTGTCCCCAAAATTTACTATAATATTCATGGTTACATTAGCCACAAAATATTTCATCAATTTTATGGATATGAGAAATCCCCTGAATTTTCAAAAATGTCGATTTAATTCTTCTCGAGTTTGATTCTAAAATTTGTGTTGTAAGGAAGAACATATTGAAAGCTTTTATAGCATTAGCTAAGGTGATATGTCAACATGCTGTAGTCTTTTTGATGGATGTATTCAGGTAAGTATTTAGATTGTGTTTTTTTTAAATATGCAAATGTAAATTTCTTTCTCATCTGGATTAGGAAAACTACTGAGAGAAGACAGCTGCAGTAAGTTCTCTAAGCAACTTTTGAAGATGCTGCTAAATAAGGAACTGCTAGTTTTCACTTACCACCTGCTATTATATCAGATCTATACTTTAACTACAAAAATTACTCCTCATCAATGTAAAACATCTTATGTAATACAAGCATAGGGATATATTGGAGGGCCAAAGCGAACCAGAAACAATCAGGGTAAACACAATTAAGAATAGGGGATATTTGTGTGCTGGTGAGTGAGTGAGTCGTTTACTTGGGTTACACAATCGAGATTCTGTGGTGTTTATTTTTTGCTTATTTATATGGTATGTGCAACCCGTTTTTCACTAGCGCCACTAATCACATAATGAATCAAGGCATGCAAAGGCGCATTAGTAGAAAAGGGTACACATACGCCTATGCAAATGAAGACATAGAAATATATATATATCGAACTCATTAGTATACAGCTTTGCTTGCTTCACACCATGCTGAATTATTAGTGCTCTATTACTTGACAAAATGTTGATTCCAATGGACAAGCCCACTCCCCTTTTGTACTGAAGCGCTCTACCTTGCAGAATAGTTGTAGTTAGTGTGACCTGTATGAAAGTATAATATAATGTTATTATTACAGCCAGCCAGGTAGCTAAAAATAAAGGGGAAAAATTTTTTTTGTACAACCCCTTGGTGATAAGTATTGACAATTAGTACAAACAAAAATCACCTAAAAAGCGCTTAGGAGGGTTAGGGATTGCAAGTAAGAATTGGCAGTAAGTCTCACTGACTCCCAAAAAAAGCTTTATTACCAACCCCTGACACTTACTCTAGATAAGGCTGTTTGGATTTTGAGAGAATCATAAACATCAAATTTGCAAATGTATTTTTGTGAGGATATTACTGAAATAACAAACTTGCACATTTAATTCTGCGTGGATAACAACTACTGACAGACTTCTATGAATATCATTAATTTGAAAGGGGGGTTACATGTGTTGGAAGATATGCCACAGACTAAGAAGGAGTTTAAAATCACTTCTGTAGTTACAGAACTCCAAGCTTGCTTCACCCAATCCAAACAAAGACTCTATCAGGAGCTCTCATGTTGCTAGCAGCAGTGTAGGACTTGTTTCCAGAGGACATCCACTGATTGTATTGTTCACGGTAAGCAGCCTTGAATGGCTTATTCCAGGATACATCAGCAGGTTGCAAGTGACTAGTGAGGCCACCACGAATTGGGACATATCGTTCTGTAGTGTACTGACATGCTCTTTTACCTTGTCAGTCATGTGGCACTTAATTAAATTGTGTATGCAAAAAAAAATGTTTAAAATTGTATTAATTAAAAAAAATATTTGTACCTGTAGGTATCCCAAACTAATAACCGACGACTGAAGCTGAGACGTCCCCAAACCGAGTCAACCCACTTTACTGTCAGTTCTTCGTTCTTAATCCAGCTCTTTCAACTAATAGTTGACAACAACACCAGATCTTTTGGAAAGTGCAGATATTGGGCGAACTCCTTTGAACATAACAAATGGCTTCAGCTTCCTACCATCTGCCATTGCTGCTAGGATGATAGTGAAGCGACCTTTATCATGTCCACATAGTTGCCAACTATCCCGGTTTTGCCGGGATTATCCCGATTTTTTTAGCCTTTCCCGGTTTCCTGTTTTTTTTTAGCCTTTCCCCATAGGTTCCAAGTGCCACGAAAGCTCCGTGGCAGTCACCGAATTTTACTCTATCAATCTGCCACGCACGGAAGTTCTGATTGCCTATTGTCTGCCACGGAAATCCCCCTATCAGAAACCACAGTTTACTTAACACCTAGCTTTAATAGAAAACCATAATCTATCAGCAAAGCCATGCAGTGTATCCATGTAGGCCCTCATGATGCAATTCCACACAACACTTATACATATCAAATTTTGATTTCTGATCTTGAATACTTCTTTCTTGGTAGTACTGGCAATGGCAGAGTGTTCCCAACCACCTGCTCCTAAGAAAGCAAAAAAAAAAAAGGAAAGACAAGGCTAACTCATTTTTGATAATAAGTGGATAGAACATATATCATAGTTGATGTCTGGACTTTTGAATATTCCTTGCTCAAATGCAGAGGCAGAAAGGGGCTTCTCAGTGCTGAGGAAAGTCCATACTGACCAGAGGGCCAGTCTTAGCCACTCTACTATTATTAGCTTGCTGAGAGTTATGATGAACAATAGTGATTGCTGCTCTTTGACACTATAATTATCAGATGAATTGATTACAAAATGCAAAAAAGCTACAACCATTCTCCAAAATAAATCAAAATAACAATAGTCATTGTCATTAATTATATTCATAGCATTAATTACATGAAGGATGTGGTCAATTGAGTTGATTTAATTAATGGGTGTGGTTTGTCACTGATTTCCATTTCTCAAACTTGGAACCTATGTTTCCCGGTTTTTTTAGCCTTTCCCGAATCCCCTGTTTGCAATAGGATTTCCCGGAATTCTGATAGAGTTAACCAATTATCGGTCAAATACTCGAAATAGAGTACCCGTTATTAAGGTCCACGTAACGCCAAATACTCGATTCCTACAACAAAGGGGGTTAATAACTATTAGCCAACAGCTGCACACCATAGTCTGCAAGTTAGTCTGCTTGATATCAGTGGTTTGTGTAGTGGTATAGCTATCTGTACAGCATATCTACAAGGGTGGTTACTATAAAACATTTTTCATATAAACTTGGTTGAAAACACTGAAACAAAGAATAAAATATTATTGTATGAAATAATAGCACAACAGCAAAAGTTCATCATTTAATACAGGTGAGTGAATCAAGAATGGCTGAAGTCTTCTCAAGGAGGTTAGTGATTATTCAGTGATATTCAGGATCCAGAGTTGGAACACAAGTAGCTATAAATAGCCAGGCTGTTTTGGTAGACTGTTGGACGTCAGTGGTGTTCTCAAGCGAAAAATAGACCTGGAAAGTATCAAATAGAACAAAGAAATGACACAGAACTTCACTTATTACTCCTTTCTGATCAAGATTATTAGCTAAATTCAGTTGTTTCTGTTGTTTACTTCCGCTTGTCAAAATATAGTGTATGTATGTCCATTCCTGTTTGACTCACAACCATTACTGACATCTCTGTAGGTGTCTTTCAGGGTAATACCATAGCTAGCTTTCTGAACCTAAGCAACGCCGAAGTAGCGTGCCGAAGCTTAGCAACAACTTAGCAGATTTTCTCGTAGCCCTGGCATTATCTTCTATAATCACAGACTGGAACACTTGGGCTCTTAATTTCTTTCAGCAATATTCATGCTATCTTAATGATATTCATGATGGTTAATTAGTGGGCGTGGCCTATCCCGATTTTTCATTTTAGAAAGTTGGCAACTATGTGTCCAGTGGCACGTACACTCACAGACCTCTCTCCAATACGTGATACAGAGGTGTCACCAGGCATGTCTAGTCAGAGAGGAGTCTCATCCATGTTCCCAATGGATGACAGCTGATATCCAGTACTCATTCTCATCTTCCTCACATAAAGAATGAAGGAAGAGTCCTTGGGAATCAGATCTTGAGGAAGTCTCTGACTAACTGTGGTTCTTCTTCTTAAAGAGAAGCTATTTCTCTTAAGGAACTTCTCTAACCAATCTCCTACTAGCAGTGAACTCGCCATCCCCATCATATAATTCAACGGCCTTCCTCTGGATGGCAGTTCTGGTGACTCTGAGATGTCTACCTCTCTGCTGTTCAATCCAGGCAGTCAGAGCTTCCTCCATGTCCTCAGCATGGAGTTTACGACCTCCACCAGGCAAACGCTGACTCTTTGAAGGTAAAGACCCAAGTTTACACTTTTGCCTCTTCCAATCCCTCACACTACTCTCTCCAACATTAGAATTTTTGCCTGCCTCTCTATTGTTATGTTTTTCAGCATACTCGATTACCCTCAGTTTAAATGCTGTATCATAGGATTTTTTTTCTTTTTTATAGATTAATGGTAGATGAACTGCTGCCTGGATCTGAAGTATGTACCTCGTCCATCCAAAACTAAAATGCACACACCAGTCACTACAGTACAAATTACAACAGGATGCAATAATGGTATTTCAATTTTTAGTATGCGATCGGGGTAATTTAATTAAGTTGGTAATGGTCGTCAAACGATGGCGGTCTATTTGAAGGCAGCATTTAGGGGGTGGGGCCCTTTGGTGAGTGTACACAAGGGTTGCATAGCTATTGGCCGCTTTTTAACTCATCTCTTTTGCATCGAACACAAATTTGTGAGTACAAAATGTTGGAGGAGGTAGAATAGTTTTCTAGTGTGTGATTGGAGTTTCATATAGTAGTTAGTACGTTTTTAGTAGTTAGTACTTTTTAGTGTACGTAGCTACCTATCTAAGCGTTGGTGCAGCAAGTGCTACACTGTACTACGAACATATATCAGATCTAATAGGTTCATGTAACTTGACAGCACTGTATGATATCATTATAAATTAGATGTATTCATTTGGTTTAGATCAACCATGGCTAGTTCCCAGTCCCAGCCAGGTTATGAAGCATTGGGACTAAATGAAGTACAGGTTACTCTTACAATCAGGAACAACTTAAATGAAGTTGCCAAGTTTCTGATGGATGAAAAAATAATCAAGAGGAGTATCTATAACCAAGTCACTGATCCTGAATCAAGAAGCACTGTAGCTATCTTAGCACAAATAGTGTTTCGAGAGCTAAGAAACAAAGTGGAGGAAGATGATGAGATATACAAGAAATTTGTAGAGTATCTTCGCAATGAAATAGCCTCTAAAAAAACTGTTGCCGAGCTTGACCGTACATATGATAAGCAACTAAAACAAATCATGAATGAAGGTAAGCTTAAGATAAGTACTGTTACATTAGAAATATGATTCTATCTAAGTAGAACATGTCTGAACTTAACTAAAAATAATAATTTTGCACAAACACTTTTATCTACTGGAAGCTAGAGCATGGGTGGTTCACTGTAACCGTATTGTATTTCAATGAATTGAACTGGCAAAATTATTAACATAGTCATCTGCAACAACAACAACAACAAAAAAATACAGCCTTCCCCTTTGAATTTTTCGCCTTCCCTTTTGGAACTATTTCACCATCTTTCCTCTCCAATTCCACCAGCTTTTCTACACCAATAGTCATTATTATCACCTACTAAAATATGATGGTCGTTTACCCAATCAAGCAATAATGATGCTTTACCAAACCACTTAGCTCTTGAATTATTCATGAGTACACATCATCACCGTTGTTATTCACAGATAAGCATATTAATAGACAATATTACATTATAATTTTGAACAGATTAACACCAACCACTATACTACAAATAATTCAGCTGAATTAAATTGTTAATTACCCAATGGTAAATTAACTTTTAATTTAGATGGTACCAAAATTGAGATAATATGACAAATACCTAAAATCACAAACTATTAGCAAAGGTGATCTTTATATCAAATTGTCCAATGCTGTCTGAGGTCCAGTAAATAAATTTTTAATAAATGGACTGTCTTTATAGATAAGAGATAAGGAGAGATAAGGCCACACAGCAACCTATTATGGTTAACAATGCAAGATTTTTGCAAAAAGGATATTTTGTCTGCTGGACTAATTAGTAGCTAGGTGTGTTTATATATATATATATATATATATATATATATATATATATATATATTTAAGGAGAACAATAAAGGATTTGTACTTGTGGCACGTTTTGTGCAACTTTACATGCGCTAACCCTTTTACCGTACTGAATAGTTGTGGTATAGTCAATGATATGGCAATATCAATTAAAAGAATAATATAAGAAACAAACAGTCTCTGTTATGATCTCAGCTTAAAAAATAAATGAGAATAGCAGTATGTACACATAGAGAGTAGTAATTTCTCTGTTGTGCATCTTCCCGTTGTTTATATGGCTTCAGATAGGGCTTGTGACAATTTTTTTTCACCTTTGTGAAGTTTTATGCAGGTTAGCTATTACAACAATAGCAAGGAACTAATTTTTGGAAATTGGTAATGCAGTAGCATAAGGTACTTGTAAAGTTTCCCTTTCCTGGTCTCCTAAGTTCACTTCTCTTGTTCCTTAGTATCTCTGTCCTTTCTGTGTATTTTTTTCACTACTTCACTGAAGCAGTTACATCATCAGCCTTTTTTCACCTGCTTCTATTTTCTTGACTTGTGTATTCTGCTTCTCTGCCTTTCTTCCCATGATTTATGCTTAGCTACTGGAAGTGAATACTCTTTCCCAACTCAGTCAAGCAAACTAATTATTCTATTCACCCAGTGTTCAGTATTTTTAGAGCAGGGGGTAGACAGTGAAAAACCTAGGAATGAAAAAAAGAAAAAAGAAGAGAGCCTCAGTTCATGAATTATTCATGAATGCACACACCGTCATCGTCATCATTACTGGCATACACGCAAACTGTTTTGCAAGCACTTCGCTACACTGTGGCACCTGATATACTAAATTTTGCAAATTAGGAGACTGTAGGCGAGGGACCGTCAGAGTAACGAGGGAACGAATCTGCTAACTCTCCGGCTCCGTGTAACGTCCCTCAGAGGGTAGTTGACGATGTCACCAGTCCAATCCACGGCTTCAGATACCCAGTCAGGCTGTTAACTCCCGGACTAGCTACCCTTCACTACTTAGACCAAGTCCTGGTTGTATGCAAAATTGATCTTGTGGAAATGGCAATGTATACATGCACGTGTGTGTCCTTTATACACTGGACACATGTACACACAAACAAATGACAAAAACAAACAAGTGATCGTGACACAGCAAAATGCGACGACAAGAACATACAAGTTCTAAAACATCATAACATTGAATTAAGTTCTAATGCATGCACAACACATACAACACTGCCAATAAACAAAATAAGCAATTATGATCCACACACACACATAGACACACACACAGTTTTAGGTTCTTCTGTCTTCTTTTCTTCATTCTTGACTCTTGTCTCCTCCCTCACAGATACAATAGCATAAGGTCTTGGGATCCATGATTTCCCTCTCCTGCTCTCTTTCTTCCTGAGTCATTCTAGTTTTTCTTATTCCTCTTTCAATTCTTGGGTTCCCTTCTTCTCCGTTGTCTTTCTTAAAGTAAAAAGAAGAACTTTAATTTACAGTTATATTGAAATCTAGAATTCACTTTAACTTTAGGAATATGAGGTATCAGTAAGACTATAGTTTTCAAGAATGGCTATATTAAAAATGCTGTGGCATTGTGCCAGAATCAGGACAAATAGAAAATAAAGTTTGTGGCAGTCCAGATTAGAGAAAAAATTAAAATGTGGTTATGTGGCTTCACCAACTACTTATTTTTATATATCTCTGACTTACTAAAACTTCACAGAAACCTTTTGTTGAGGTTCACTGTTCATAGCATGAATTAATAATGTACTGACATAGATAGGATATGTGTTGCCAGATAGACTGGACTGCTACAAACCTTATTTTCTCTTTGTCATGATTCTGGCATAATGTATTATGTAGTTATAGCTATATCTCCTTCCCCATCTTCAGTCCTCTTCCTTCTGTTCCCACATCCCTTTTCCTTTTCTTTTACACTCTGTAATGATTTTACTTGTAATCCTTTCAATTTAATAGTGCTGAAGGTTTCCACCACTGATTGCTCTAGTCTAAATATTATATTTAAATGTCTACTATAGGAGCTCAATGTCTACAGTATTTGTAATTCCTCTACAAACAATTGTGTGATTTGTGTATATAACCAGATTTATCTCCTCAAGCTTCACAGTCTCAAGCTTCACAGTCTCAGACTCCACAGTCTCAGACTCCACAGTCTCAGACTCCACAGTCTCAGGCTTCACAGTCTCAGACTTCACAGTCTCATACTCCAAAGTCTCAGACTCCACAGTCTCAGGCTTCACAGTCTAAGACTTTACAGTCTCAGACCCCACAGTTCCAGTCTCCACAGTCTCAGGCTCCACAGTCTCAGACCCCACAGTTTCAGTCTCCAAAGTCTCAGACTCCACAGTCTCAGGCTTCACAGTCTCAGACTCCACAGTCTCATACTCCAAAGTCTCAGACTCCACCATCTCAGACTCCACAGTCTCATAATCCACAGTCTCAGACCCCACAGTCTCAGTCTCCACAGTCTCAGACTCCACAGTCTCAGGCTTCACAGTCTCAGACTCCACAGTCTCATACTCCAAAGTCTCAGACTCCACCATCTCAGACTCCACAGTCTCATAATCCACCATCTCAGACTCCACAGTGTCAGACTCCACAGTCTCAGACTCCACAGTCTCAGGCTTCACAGTCTCAGACTCCACAGTCTCAGACTCCACAGTCTCAGGCTTCCCAGTCTCATTCGCAGTCTCAGACTCCACAGTCTCAGGCTTCACCATCTCACACTCCACAGTCTCAGGCTTCACAATCTCAGACTCCGCAGTCTTCACATATTGATGCTTCAAAGTCTCATCCTCCACAGTCTGAGACGTCACAGTCAGAGACTCAGTCACAGAGTCCACGATTTCAGCATTGTTTACAAGAAGATTTCACGGATCAAAACAGTTCCAGTAAGTTTGAACTGTATAATTATTTAAAATGCATTTTGAATGTGCACATTATAAATTATGCAATATAAAATCCTTTATGTAATCATTAAAAAAATTGTTTTACTAGATAGCACTATGTTTTTCTCTGTTTAATTCACTATCTTATCTTGATATTATTATAATAAACCTCAAAGCCTTTGCATATGTTTTGGTAAAATAAAAAGAAACAAGCAAATCCAAAGAACTTGTTACTATAATTATTTGGTACTGTATTAAAGCTAAGGGTAAAAATATGAGTTATGTTGACTTAGCCTCTGTTAACTTTAATAGATGCCTAGTTCCAACCTTGCCGTCAATGAATCCATTGCAACTGATTTAAATTATTCTGATTGAACAGGAGTCTCCACCAATGGTTCACTTGGCCAAGAAAATCACTTGCCTACTATTTGTCTCATTTTTTTTTACATCTAAAGAGGCCAATCTTTGCCTTAAGCTGCACTCTGAAACTACAAGGCATTCAACATTATGATGAAACAGTTACCAAAGACTAAATTTTTCGTCTCATCATCTGCCAAGCTATAACTCATCTCAGATATTTTATACTTGTGACTTGACTCACTACTACAGGAAAAGCATGAGATTAGCCTTTTCTCTTGACTATTCTCACTTGCAAATCAGCATTCAAAAACCACTGCCCAGGTTTGTTACATTTAAAACAGAATTTTCCCAAGGAATTTCGCTTGAACTATCTGACTCCAACAATTTTTGTGCAGCCATTAATGTATCCTAACTTTCAGCCAATTTCTCCCTTGCTGCTTTTTTTTTTTGGGGGGGGGGGCTCTTGGTGTCCATCACACCGTGCTGCTGTCACGATATAGTTATTTTAAACAATTTGGTAATTTCATCAACAATAACATTCCATGTAAAGACGCTCTCCCTTGTTAAACATCCATTTTCCTGTGTACCTTTCTTGATGATTTATCTCTTTCGTTTTCCCACTGTTTCTTTGAGATATGATGAGAAAAGCTATTTGTCTGCCCCAAGAAACGAGTTTCCAGCCTACTGGCACAATATTGTCTTTAAACTAGGATGGTTGATAAGCTCATTGATATTTCTTGATGTAGGGTGTTAGCTTAGTCAACAGTATTTTCTGCCACTTGGGAACCAATTCTCTCTGAGTGTATATGCTGAATTTCAAGTTTTTCAATTCTTCTTGGGGACAACCTTATCAGCACATTTCACCTACACGATTAATCTGAACTAATTCTCATGCTTAGTCTACTCCTCTCAATCGTTATTTCATCTCTAGTTGCTTCTTAATTCTTTTTTCTCTTATCTGTTTCCTCTATTCATTGAGTTCTCTATCTCAACCATTTGTATTACTCCTAACTTCTTCAACTTACCCTTTCCCTCTTCCCTTCCCCTGCAATTCACCTGCTATTTTGTTTTCTCTTTGAAATTATACTTTGACACATTTTGGTTAAGAAATCTATATCAGCACCCATTTTCTCAGTCATATATACTCTTTCTCAACTAATACTTGTCTTTCCAGCGGTTATTGTTGACATTTCACATCTAAGTGTATTGATCCACTGATTTCCAGTATACAATCTGATATACTAATATGCCTTGTGTTTTATGTAAATAGCACATACAAGTAAATCCCTAGGTTCCAAGGGAAACTCTGAAAGAGCAAACAACTGACAATAAAGACTCATACACAATAATAACCATTGTACTTTTCACAGTACTGTGAAAAAAAACCTCAGTTAGAAAATTGATATGTTTTGTGATTTCATTAGTGTAATTGTGTGTTGTAGCTATAATTCAATGAAGTGAATGAAGCTGTATATATTAATGAGTTTCGTATATTAAACTATATTAAAACATACTTGTGGTTTACTAGATTAGGTAGACAAGTTTACTCGAATAGTGACCACAAGCACTAGAGTTAACATGCCAAGTTACAAGAGTCAAGTAAAGTAACAAATACTACGAAACTACTTTCTTACCTCAATTCCCAGTGTAGTGGAATTTTCAGTAGTCTCTCTGACTGTCTGAATTACCTATAGCTTTGACAACAAACACTCACAGCTTCTAAAAGAGGGCCAATTTTTTTTATTACATATGTTAAAGGTTTTCAATACCATAGTAACATTTCACCATAGCATTTCGAGCTTGAAAATAACAAGAAGTTCTAAAGAATTACTGTACAGTGTGTAGTCTAAGTAAGTGTTAAAGACCTAAGTGCGTCTTTTTTGCTCATAATTATTATATTCAGTATAATTAACTTTGCAGTTGATTTAATTCTGTGGTTGTGTAAAAAATGGTCTACGGACTATAATTAAATTTACATGAAGCAAAATCTTAACTGTTTCTCTCTTGCTTTACTTGATGCACACCAATTAATATTTGTATATCAATATTATTATAATTAATGAGTGAAAAACTTTATATAATCACAATATTCATTGCATTTTTTATTATTAATAGCTAAACAAAAAATTGGTTCCTGGGAGGAACGGTTTAATGACCTAAAAACGAAATTTATTAAAATTATTTTTAATGAAAGTGATGCTAATTTTGAAAAGTTCAGTTTTAAATTGGAATACTGTTTAACACAGCGATTGTCAGGCTTAGAAAAATTTATTAGTTATGAAGGCTGTGAAAAGAAATCCAAACAGTTTATTAAATCACTAAACCACATTTGGAGCTTTATTGATTATGAATTACTTTCTGAAGCTATTAAGAAAGTAGGAGATGAGAGTCTTATTGCTGATATGAATAAGTATGAAGATGATATTGAAATATTTTTCAGCAACACAACAATTGAAGAACTAATTATTGGCATGAAACCAAGAGTTTCCATTGATGAGGTTGATAAAATGAAACCATGTATTACAAAATTTAATTGGGATCCAAAAACAACTAAATTAAACAATTTGAAGGAAATTCAGGATATTATACCTAATGTTATTCGTCAAGAACTTGTGGTGATAGCATTCTCTGTTTATAAAGTGCACCATTCTTCAGTAACTGTGACATGGAAATTTTGGACAAATTCACTTGATTGTTTAATAAAGAATGCCAAGGAATTCTTTTCTAAAAATCCTGACTTCATTTGTGATCACAAAATATCCAGCTTCATTCTAAATGACGAAGTTCTGATTTTGGATAATGCATTTGTAAGTTCTATTTACATTTCTTTTACTAATTATTACATTAATGTCGCTTGTACAATTACTGCCGAAAATATACTTTAATAAAAACATTTTTTTATTTCTTTACTTTTAGAATGCTTCTTCATTCCACAATGAAATTAAATCAGGTAGGGTGATAGCATCCAGTGAGTATTATTAATATTATTATAGTGTTGTTTTTAAAACAAGTAGAAAACATGGGCTGTTCTGGTCTACAAATAAGTATATACAATTAATAATGCTATTAATTCAGAGTTTCCAAAATTTCAAATTGTAGTTCAGTGAAACTAACCCACACCACATACCACACCCAAAACCTCATCAATACAAGGAAGCAACGATAACATGATAGTTAAAACATATCTATTTATGCAAGTGAGTGTTAGTAGCATTTTGCAATAGTTCCTGCTCAAGCTGAACTTCGCGACAATGGTGGAAAAAATCCATAATAGTGTAATGCAACGAATCGGCGACAATAGGTAATGATCTCTTCTGACAGATTAAAAATTGTGCAATAATTAACAGGACCTCTGATTGAATCTATATATTTTTCAAAAAAAAGAGCAAATTGTAGTGAGATTGTGAATATCATTTACGTACATATGTATGTACAGCCACACATGCGTTCATGTATGCAAGCATATGTATTGATGCATGTAGTAGTAGTGTGATTCAGCTTGAGTGTGAATATGGTAGTCTTTATATGTATATTCCTTATTAGTATGAACAATGTTAAGATATAAACGTTCTCAAAATACACACTCAATTTGCATTGCATATTTTTTATTCATATGCTAAAGAAGAGATAGTTAGCTAAAAGCTATAGCTTTAGTTTTTAATATTAAGCACCAAGTGTCGTATTTCTATCATCACACTGAAGCTCAAACTGATCAGCGCCCAGGCAGGCGATTATATAAGTTTGTTGATTGTTCTTGTGACCTTGGTGGGAGCTTACTTGGGGTTTGCTTGGTCTTCTACACTGCTTTCTCTGTTTGGGGTGTGGACCTTAGGGTGGAGTCCCAAGCATCCTCTCGGGTGACATTGCCGATGAGGCTGTGTCCTGGATTGTTGTAGCTTTAGAGCCAAAGGTGGAGCTTGTTGCTATATAGTAGGGGGTGTAGCTGAAGTCGAGGTGGAGGGTGGGAAAAGAGAAAGTGTGTTTCAATATAGCTAAATACACTTTGAAAGCTGTGTTTCTGTTATTGAATAAACCACTTAAACCTGGTGATGAAAATGATCAACTAATACACTATAGGAGATTTTTTCTTACTTGTACTTCAGATGAAAAAATTGTAATGCTTGACAAACTACAAATAACAGGTGTAGTTGACAACATTTCTGAGAACATGGACCTATTTCAACTTGGAGTGGCAATACCATTGTATTGGCAAGACAGACTTGATCAGGATGCAGATAACATGTACAATCCAATGGAATTGGTTGGGTATGAAATCGAGGAAAATAAAATTATTATGGCTCAGATTGTCTACTTGGTGAAATCTGAGCAACCACAGAGTGTTTATTGTAAGAAGTACAAAATATACATCGATGATAATGATGAAGATGGAATCGAAGTTAGCATTCTCAAGCTTTACAAGTTCCTTGAAGGAGAAAAAAGGAGTGCTGCACTAGTTCATCATGGCGGTGGCAATGATTTGACAAATTTGAGAGCCTCTTTTTACCAACAAAGTGCAGCGAGCAAAAGGGTCTTAATATGTTATCAACTCAGAGAAATTTGGCAGCTCCCTGAGGATTTAAGAAGATTAGCAATACGTCGGATGTATTTTAGATATCATCCAGACAAAAATCCCGATAATGCAAAAGAATATGAAAAACTTTTTATTTGTTTAAAAGCTCAAATTGTTCATTTAGAAAGAGGTGAACCATTGGATGATCCAGAAAGAGAAGACCGATTTCAAAGAGCATCCAGAAGTAGATCCCAGGATACTCCCACTACTACTTGGACAACAGATTTTGACGACAGGAATGTGACTCTGGGAAGTCAAAGAAGATGCAGAAGTAGACGCTAACAAAATTGTGATGAAGAAATGCGCTTTCCTTTCAACAGACATGGTGAGGATATAGCCAGGCCTAATCCATCTGAAGGAAGGCGTTGGATACGTCAAGCAGAACATGAAATTGCAGTTTTGAACCTGTGTCTGCTTCATGCTGATGATACTAAAGGATATGCCCATGTGTGTTTCCTTAGCCATGAAGTAGTTGAAAAAGCTTTGAAGGGAGGATTGTATGCTCTGTGTGGCCTTGATGCAAGAAAATTTTACGGTCATCAACTATTAAACAATGCCCACGCATTACGGATGATAAGACCACATGTAGCACGCCATCTTCCCGGCCATTGCATTCCACTGGAAGAGCACTATTTGAATACACGATTCCCTCCCAGATGGCCTGGAAGTCAAGACGCTCCTTATGATCATTACCACCTGCAAGATGCTCAGGATGCTAAAGAACATGCTGAAGAAGTCCTTGATATTGTGAAGTCCATAATGCCTCAAGAATAAACAATGTATCTATAGACTAGTCAGTTAACATGCACTACACTTTAGTTGAGTTTCAAAATTGTCTAATTCTAGTATCATATAGCGATTACATGTGTGAACATTTTCTTTCAATTAGAACTAGGTTGCTGTAGAATATTTATGTTGAGAAAATTTTTATTATTCATGAAAAAGATATATTTATCATGCAAATGATTAGAAGCCTTGATCATAAAGTAACTTATCAGATGACCAAAGTAGACACTTAACTGCTGTGTGCATAATGGTTTGTGAATAGATCTAAAATAGCCAAATAGTATGTACTGTAATCCAAATATAAAAAAAGATCAGGTCAGCAAAATCGTTATGGTGATTACACACTCATAGTTACTTGTATTATTCTGAGACCTCATCAATTCTATATAGGAGGTTTGGGCAGAATTAACACATTTCATTAAAATCTAGTTTCTATTATTTCTATTAAGTTTAGTATTGTCTTGTTTTATGGTTCAAGTAAAACATTTAACAATTCAATTTCTACAAATGTTCCACTGCATTATTAGATTCTGAGTTCTAATTCAGCTATTGTTACCAGGGTAGGAGGAGATCAGGCAGTCCAGGCAATTGCCTGACCAATTATAAGGACACAAATGGGTAAAGGATTCTCAAGGGTCTAGGTATACTTGACTTGCACAAAAAAGAAATTTAGTTCTTATGCTGTAGCTTCAATTCATATCTTGGTGAGCCATTACTATACTTAAAAAATACAATAACAATCACATTGAGAAGACAAGTTGGCATATAAAATGGCACACATAAAGTCTCCTCTATTTAAAGTGAAAAATAAACTTTGGTTAACTAAAACTAAAACTACCAGTGGAGTGAATGAAGAAAATTAAAAGCAATTTTTATTGTAACCATTTCACCCTGAAGCAATTATTTAGTGAGGATATGAATTAGCTAGCTAAGCATTTTCTAAACCAGCTATATATATAAAATACAGTATCTAGTTTACTTTTATTCTAAAGATTTCATAGATATTCTAAGTTTCATTAATTTGGGCGGGGGGGGGGGGGGGGGGGGGGGGGGGAAGTAGCTAGCCAGTAAGCTACACAAACTTAGTCAATTGATACTAAAACTTGGTAGCTAGATAATTTTTTACATTATATTCAAAATATTAAGTCATCATGAAACATAGGAAAATGACAACTAAAACTAAGATCTTTTTTCAGCAAAATTAATAATTATCTGGAATCTCTAAACCAAAACTACACTGATTATCATTATCAATGGAAACTACTTCTCAGTGGACTCCCTTGTATTATCTACATATCTCTTATCTAGCTATAATGGATAATTAACTTACTTTGTAATTCTTTAATTACAAAGAAGACAATGCGTTATATTGTACTTTGAATAGATAGGTGCATGTCCATTATTCTAGTTTGATATTTGGAACTACTACGGATAATTATTTGGTGAATATTGTGATATTTGTCAGAATTATTATTTCCAATGTAGGAGTAGTGAACTTTTTGTTTAGCTAGACTCCATTTATTGACTATTAATGAAGCAACAGTTATAAATTTGTGCACTTTGGAATATCTGTTTTATAATCTAATTCATGCTGTTGGTGGTACAATTTATCACCAGTAGGTGTGCATCCTTTTGTTGGAATTTTACAGTACAACCTCTTGACAAAGGGACTCTGAAAAGCAACATGACTATCAAAAACAACCAACATAATTTGAACAAAGTGATCTTCCACAATGGAAAATAACCAAAAGCATTGTATTAGCTATAGCTAGCTGTTTTGGCCCTGCCAAACTGTGAACCGTTGTGAACACACTATAAATCATACTCCATTTGCACAGGTACAAATGGAGTGTGATTTGTGTTGACAGAGAGTTTAAAAGAAAAAATTAATTGCATGAGTGTGGGGGCGGGATCTCAGAAGAGAACAACATGACAAAGACTGAGCTGATAGATAGATGTATGTATGCTTATATCGTTCACTGGAAAAATGTTGGGATTTCCTGTATCAGGTCAGGTAAAGTAAAGGCTACTGGAAGGTCACATTTCAGACACATGGTTGTCATCTTTCCATACTCAAGGAAATGTCTAATTCCCCTGTACATGTCCTGCTAAAGTACGAGGCCAATTTACCTATACAATTTCCTTTGATTGAAATTGTACATGACATATCACCTGTCCTACACTTACCCTTTTACTGCATGACATTCCATCTTATGTGTACTATTTAGATACCCAACAATTTATCTATACTGGGGCATTCCAGGCACATTTACTAGATCTGTACTGAACATGTCACTTCACATATACTAGACCTGTCCTGAACATTGTCAGCTCATCAATACTGGACCTGTCCTGAACATCGTCTGCTCATTAATACTGGATCTGTCCTGAACATTGTTGGCTCATTAATACTGGATCTGTCCTGAACATCGTCAGCTCATCAATACTGGATCTGTCCTGAACATTGTCAGCTCATCAATACTGGACCTGTCCTGAAGATCGTCGGCCCATTAATACTGAACCGAATACTGGACCTGTCCTGAAGATCGTCGGCTCATTAATACTGAACCTGTCCTGAATATCGTCGGCTCATTAATACTGGACCTGTCCTGAACATCGTCGGCTCATTAATACTGGACCTGTCCTGAACATCGTCGGCTCATTAATACTGGACCTGTCCTGAACAT
>WLWD01000756.1_pt1 | contig 35419 bp, 27 predicted proteins | sample 6712731 | NCBI WGS metagenome assembly WLWD01 (sample SAMN12718690, study PRJNA576275) | sponge metagenome | isolation source: marine sponge | host: Mycale hentscheli | place: New Zealand: South Island, Marlborough, Capsize Point | collected 2014-11-01 | reverse complement strand
TTTTGCTCAGTTATCATTCTCTACTATTAAGTATGGTTAATTAGTTTCCTCTCCTGCTCTCTTCATTTTAACTATCTAAGCTTTTCTTATCCCCCATATTTCCTTTCTTTAGTTCTGTCTTCTTGAGTCATAGAGTCCTTTATCTACTGTAATTATCCTGCTTCTGAATCTCTGTCTTACCATCATGATTGTGGACTTACGCTCCACGAAACTTTTGAAACCTACACTGCCTTCCCTCATCTATTCCACCCACTTTTTAGTAACAATTAATCACTCTTTACTGAATGTGATGACTCTTTACTGAATGTGATGACTCTTTACCCATTGAAGTAAGGATGATGCTTTGCCAGACTGTTTAAGCTGATGGAATATTCATGAATACACACATGGTCATTGTCGTTATTTGACACACAAGCGTAATATTCAGGGATTCATTTAGAAATCACTTTAAGAGTGGGCGAGGTTGAGTTTGTGCTATCTAAAGGGTGACACAACTTTCGTGCAGAACTATGACGAGAAAGGAGATGGGCATGATTTAAGCATTTCCCTTCACCTTAAATATTCACTTTTTAACTACACATTTTGCTTACGATATTTTAAGAATATTTCAAGGGGGCGAGTGTCTCCCCTGCCCCCCCACCCTAAATGAACCCCTGTTACTATAATATTAGTAAATTTTTCAAAATTTTAATGAACAAGTCCAATCCGAGTTTTTTTTTTGTTTTGTTTTTTTGGGGGGGGGGAAGTTCTCTTGTTGCAGTATTTAAAATTGTGAAGTATTATACTATTGTGAAGTATTATACTATTTTAACCCACATGGCTGAGGGTGTCTGTTGTTACATATAAAATCTTGTAATAGACTGAAAAACTGTGACGAATAGTTGATTGTAACTTTGAGCTGACATTTGAAGTTGATCGTATCATTCATGTGAGAATTGTTTTGCTTGGAGTAACAGACACGTGCTGTGTGTGTTTACTTAGACACACCCTTTTTCTAAACATTCTACTGTGATGCACATGCTTGTATGAGAATGTATATACGCATTGATCAATGTTTCATGCATGATTTTATAATCGTAATATTCATACAATTAAACATTAGCTGTGCTATATTTTCCCCAAAGTTCGAAGGGGGATTGGGGATCCTAGGTTTAACCCCCTCGGTATGTTATAACTAAGTTGTGCTGAAATAGCAGCCAGCATAAGGAAATTGTATGGGTGCACAATCTATGCTATTATCCTATTATTTGCATAGGCTGCAACAACTAGTGGAGTGAGATGACGTAAAATCTAAACTGCTGGAGCTGTTACTTTTGCATATGACATCAGAGGCAGAAGGAGTGGTGAAGAATTCTCATCAATGAAATATCCTTATTGGAAGTGGCAGTAGCTAAGGTATGTAAATGATTGGTAAAACAAGAGTATGGATTTGGTCAAGCGAGAGTATGAATTTAGTAAAGTGAGAGTATGAACTGGGTAAAGCGAGAGTATGGATTGGATAAAGTGAGAGTATGGATTGGGTAAAGCGAGGGTATGGATTGGGTAAAGCGAGGGTATGGATTGGGTAAAGCGAGAGTATGGACTGGGTAAAGCGAGAGTATGGACTGTAAAGCGAGGGTATGGATTGGGTAAAGCGAGAGTATGGATTGGGTAAAGTGAGAGTATGGACTGTAAAGCAAGGGTATGGATTGGGTAAAGCGAGAGTATGGATTGGGCAAAGTGAGAGTATGGACTGGGTATAGCGAGAGTATTGATTGGGTAAAGTGAGAGTATGGACTGTAAAGCGAGAGTATGGACTGGGTAAAGCGAGAGTATGGACTGTAAAGTGATAGTATGGGACTGGTAAAGCGAGATTAATGGCCTGGGTATAGCAGAGATGGTTGGGTAAGCGAGATTATGTACTGGGTAAGCGAAGTATGATTTGGTAAAGCGGAGTAATGGACTGGGTAAAGTGAGAGTATGGATGGTACATCGAGAGTATGATTGGTTTAAAGCGAGAGTATGGATTGGGTAAGTGAGAGTATGGCTGGGTAAGCGAGAGTATGGATTTGTTAGCGGAGAGTATGACTCTGTAAAGCGACTGTATGAATGGTAAAATAGAGAAGTTATGGATTGGGTAAAGTGAGAGTATGGACTGGGTAAAGCGAGAGTATGGATTGGGTAAAGCGAGAGTATGGACTCTGTAAAGCGACTGTATGAATTGGTAAAATAGAGAGTATGGACTAGGTAAAGCGAGAGTATGGATTGGGTAAAGCGAGAGTATGGACTGGGTAAAGCGAGAGTATGGACTGGGTAAAGCGAGAGTATGGACTGGGTAAATCGAGAGTATGGACTGGGTAAAGCGAGAGTATGGATTGGGTAAAGCGAGAGTATGGACTGGGTAAAGTGAGAGTATGGACTCTGTAAAGCGAGAGTATGGATTGGGTAAAGCGAGAGTATGGATTGGGTAAAGGGAGAGTATGGACTGGGTAAAGCGAGAGTATGGACTGGGTAAAGCGAGAGTGTGGACTGGGTAAAGCGAGAGTGGATTGGGTAAAGTGAGAGTTTGAATTGGGTAAAGAGATGGCATGAAATGGGTAAAGCGATGGCATGGATTGGGTAAAGCGAGAGTATGGATTTGGTAAAGCGAGAATATGGACTGGGTAAAGCGAGAGTATGGACTGGGTAAAGCGAGAGAATGGACTGGGTAAAGCGAGAGTATGGACTGGGTAAAGTGAGAGTATGGACTGGGTAAAGTGAGAGTATGGATTGGGTAAAGCGAAAGTATGGATTGGGTAAAGCGAGAGTATGGATTGGGTAAAGCGAGAGTATGGACTGGGTAAAGCGAGAGTATAGACTGGGTAAAGCGAGATTATGGACTGAGTAAAGCGAGAGTATGAATTAGGTAAAGCGAGAGTATGGACTGGGTAAATCGAGAGTATGGACTGGGAAAAGTGAGAGTATGGATTGGGTAAAGCGAAAGTATGGATTGGGTAAAGCGAGAGTATGGATTGGGTAAAGCGAGAGTATGGACTGGGTAAAGCGAGAGTATAGACTGGGTAAAGCGAGATTATGGACTGAGTAAAGCGAGAGTATGAATTAGGTAAAGCGAGAGTATGGACTGGGTAAATCGAGAGTATGGACTGGGTAAAGCGAGAGTATGGATTGGGTAAAGCGAGAGTATGGACTGGGTAAAGTGAGAGTATGGACTCTGTAAAGCGAGAGTATGGATTGGGTAAAGCGAGAGTATGGATTGGGTAAAGGGAGAGTATGGTCTGGGTAAAGCGAGAGTATGGACTGGGTAAAGCGAGAGTATGGACTGGGTAAAGCGAGAGTATGGATTGGGTAAAGTGAGAGTTTGAATTGGGTAAAGAGATGGCATGAAATGGGTAAAGCGATGGCATGGATTGGGTAAAGCGAGAGTATGGATTGGGTAAAGCGAGAATATGGACTGGGTAAAGCGAGAGTATGGACTGGGTTAAGCGAGAGAATGGACTGGGTAAAGCGAGAGTATGGACTGGGTAAAGCGAGAGTATGGACTGGGTAAAGAGAGAGTATGGACTGGGTAAAGCGAGAGTGGATTGGGTAAAGTGAGAGTTTGAATTGGGTAAAGAGATGGCATGAAATGGGTAAAGCGATGGCATGGATTGGGTAAAGCGAGAGTATGGATTGGGTAAAGCGAGAATATGGACTGGGTAAAGCGAGAGTATGGACTGGGTAAACAGGGTTTCATTTAGGGGGGGGCGAAAGGGGGCATTTGCCCCCCCTTGGGTTCTAAATGCCCCCCCTTGGATTCTAAGTGCCTCCCACCCTTTTGAAAGAACCGATATTTATTAAGAGAAAAATGTAAACCAAATTAATAATAAACAATATTCACACAGCAATTCGTCTAGGTTTTTTGTTCCATACTGTAATAATGTCATTTAATTGTGTAGATGAGAGCGTCTCGGGTGTCTCCATGGCTATTTTCATCAAATAGGATAATTGTGATTGCCCAATTCGATTTCGAATTCGTGTTTTAATTAGTTTCATTTTGGAGAAGCTCCTTTCCACTGAAGCAGTGCTGACAGGGATAGATAGACATATGTTTGCCAGGGTGCTAATGTTTGGAAAAAATTTCACTAAGCATATCACTTGTGGTGAGCTCTTTCAACTGCAAGTGCAGGTTACCTTTCGGCTTCTTCGATAAGTAGCTTCGAAATGTTTTCCACTCCTCTCGGGTTTCGCGGGAAATAAGAGCTTCTTTGGTGTATTCATCTCCACCAGCAGTCTTAGCAGGCAGCTCTGCACCATAGTGAGCTAATAGTACATCTATTAAGTCCTCAGTATGGAAGTCAGAAGAGTCAGCAGCTGGCACTTTCTTCGGATCAAAGATGCCAAATGAGGAGACAATATCTTGTGAAATAAATCTGCTGGATATGTTTGCCTTCAGCATCCTGATAAACGGTTCAGCCACTTGTCCTTGGAATGTAGCAATGCTTTCCGTGGTTAACGTGATGTCAGTGACTTCTTCGATCTCATTCTTTGCATCCATCAGTTCTAATACCCAGTTAGCAGCAGGTAACATGGCATCATCAAGTGTATTGAGAGTGGCATCAACAAGAGGGGTGATAGCTGTCAAGTCTATTCTCTCAGTCTGGAGAGCTCGGCTCAACTTCGCCACTTGTGGCAGAACATAATCAAGGAGGTATATGGCCACTAAAGTTGAGGGCCTACATAAGGCTTTACTGATACCTAGAGCTTCAGGTGCATGTGTCTGCTCATAGATATTGTTTAGAGCAGTCACAATTGCACTGCAGCTAGCTTTGACTGCCTTCACACAGCGTTCATGGGACAGCCAGCGAGTATCTGATGGTTTCACAACTTTCAGCTCAGGTAAGTCAAGCACCTGCTGTACTGCTTTGAGACTCTCAGCTCGCTTAGGAGAATAGTGGAAAAATTTCCAGAGGGTGGTGAGTGTGATGTACACATGTTTTATCCCACTGGTAGCATTAGCTGCTTGAACGCATGCTAGCTGTAGCAAATGGCAATGGCAGTGTACAAAAAGTGCATGGGTGAAATTTTCTTCAGGAGACTCTGCACACCATTGTGTTTCCCAGAGAAAGTAGCTGCTCCATCGAATCCCATACCCACCAGCTTGCTAATCTGTATGTTTTTATCTTTCATGAATTCAACAAGGGCAGAATAAATAGTCTTTGCATCAGTAGCTTCAATGGAACTATATCCAAGAAGTGCTCAACAGGTTGACCGTCCATGTTCACCCAGCGGAAGAAAATTGAAAGCTCTTCTGTGGTCGTCACATCAGTGCACTCATCTGCCATTATGCTGAAATGGGAAGCTTGGCGAAGCCGTTTCAGTGAACATTCTTCAGCCCATAAGCCAACTGCCTCAACAAATTCAACAACAGCAACTTTAGATGTGTAGGTTGCATTTAATCTAGCTCTTTCAAGGAACCCCTTTAAATCTTCTGCACCACAACTTACGATTAGATCAATAAGTTCATCAAAATTTGTTGTGTGGGGAATGTGGCGACAAGCTAGAAAATGGGTGCAACGAATTAGAGCTTTAATGGCCATTCTGTTCTTCAACTTTTCCTCATCATTAATTTGTTGGAGTTGCTGAATGACTGACCCTTCTTGTAGTGCTGTAGCTGCAGCCATCTCTGCTTCACATGATAGGAGGTGAATATCACTCTTTGCATGAATTTTCATCTTCTCTATTGCCTTCTTCCAGTTCGTGAAAGGTTTTGAGATCCATGTTCCTCCTGTTCTTTGAAGAGAAATTCCTCTCTTCCTGCAAACCTTACAAAAAGCTCCTTGGAAATTTTTTATCAAACATCAGCCAATTGAAGCTCTTTTCCCATTTTTTGTTGTATTTTCGATTGCTTGCAGTGATTTTCTTGCTTTTCTCATGTGTAGTTAATCTTTCCTTTGCATGCTTCTCATGGACAATTAATCTTTTCTTGGCAGGACTTGGCTCCAAAAACTCAGTATCAGATTGATTGCTGTCAATTTTATCTTCTGTGTCACTGCTACTTGAGTGGCCAGGTGACTTTGAAGAGCTTGCACCACAGAAGAAAGAGCGAATATCCATTTGAGACTATCTTAAGCTGTCAGGGACTACGAGTGCTTAGAGTTCTGGTTCTGGAAGTTGTAGAATCTGTATAGATCAAAACTCAACAACTGCTACGGTGAGCTGAGGGCTGGCCTTTTTATAGCCAGCCAGCAACCGTAAGTGTGAATCAACGTGTGATAAACCTAAGGGGAGGTGAGAGTCAGAGTTGAATAGTGTGTGAAAAGCATCTAAATAGTGAATGTCACAGTTGACTGAAAATTGCTAGACGGTGGAGGTGAAAATGAGTAGCTGAATTAACTTGTCAGGATCTGACATATGCAGACCTCATTAGATAAGATTATGTTTTTTTAATGTAGGACATAGGCCTTCCAATAATTCTATTTCACTCCCATGGTGACCAGTGCCGCCCGCCCCCCCCTTACATTTTCAAAACTCTATTTTGCCCCCCCTTGCAAGAATGTCTGGATGAAACACTGATACGGCTCGGCATTTTGTACTGCCGGCCTTAGAATCACCATCACTGACCACTTATACATAACCGCAAATTCAGGTGCTCCACAGAGCGTTTCCACAACTCCAAAGCAGCCTCAAGTTCCATGAGCGCAGATGTGCCCCTATGGTTTAGAGTGCAATGATCTTCATGGTCTGCATACCACGTCTGGAATTCCACTGATTCCTTGGCTTGAACTTCATCAATGCCCAAGGAATTCATCTTCCGTGAACAGTGTCGGCAATATTTGCTCAATACTACCTGATCCAGAACATGACCCATGTCCCATGACATCACCACACCCACACCATACATGGCAGTGTAACCCCATTTAGACCAAGTTCCATCAAACGTTACAGTAACATCTAATGGGGGCTCGGTCCAATCGTTAGATGGGACGTCACTGTCGACACCCACCCCGTCAGAGTCAGCCTGATCATCATGACTGCAACTTGCCTCAGAATCTGACTCAGAGGATTCCTCCTGAATCACTTGACTCGGCATCATCATTTTCACTTGACTCTGCATCATCATTTTGATCTGACTCTGCATTGTCAAGTTGATTTGCCTCGGCTGTGTCATTCCTAGACTCATCCCCGGTATTATTTTCAGAATCAATACGAGGGGAAACAAGCAAAGTCCCATCAGCAGACATAACCCGCAGTCTAGCAGCACAAGCAAGTTGATGGGAGCGAAGCTCAACCTTGCTTGCCTCAAAGAGATCAGCATTGTACTCTGCATAACTGGAATGCGACAAACCACCTGGAAGATCCATACCCGCACAGGAAGTATTCAGACACGTCTGATCCCTCCCTATCAATCTCATTGACAATACCGCTCGAGAATTCACAGAGAGATGGTCTCTATTATAAGGGTCAGTTACATGGTGGAACCACCCACACTCGCAACCAAGCGTTACTCTAGAAACCAGCCCCCTTCTACCACTACTGTTTTCTGAAACTGTCAAGGGATACTTTGGGCAGTGGTGAATCTGCACTACAGAATCCCTCAACTGGCCAAAGGAACAGATAATATAATTATTTGCTTCACTTGAACCAGCATCAGATCTATTGTTTGTCAATGGACTCGAGGATTTACTATTTCTTGGGCGCAATAGAGCACTAGAGCTCCCAGCAGCAAACCCTATAGACCTAGGTGGTGAGCTAGACAATTTAGTCTTACTCACCGAGGGATGAATAGCCTCTGAATCCGTCCTTGTTCGTTTAGTAGGTGACTATTGTTGCCACTGAGGCAGATCTATTCGGTTATCACAGAATGCTGCTGACATTTGATGCCTATCATGTGTTTTATGGACTACTACATCCAAGCACTTCTCGCTTTGGAATATAGTAATGTGCACTCAATGTTTCTTACAAGCACGGGCTGTTCAACTCGAAACTTCAATTCCAGCACTCTGTTAACTTCCGCAGCATAATAGTAATAGTTATGCACAACTTGATATTAAAGTTTTATTTTGATTCTGGATCTGTTCCAGTAATAGACTACATAGTACACTTCTATGAACAGTTTCTAATGATAATGGTTGTTCATTGGTTTGTATTGTCTGCAACTAGAGCACTAGGAGTGCATGCCTGGGGTACTAGTCAGTTGGTTCAACCCTATGAGATTCTTCAGCCATTTGTCAGGCCTTTTCGTGGGCATGGCACTCTGTATTGGCCTGCTTTAGCATTATCCTTGGCTTGGTAGGAAAGCATTTACCTCTGCAACATTTAGGACTTTCTGTCATGCATGTTACACGAACACTTAGGGCACACTTTTAGGTGTGAAGAGCAGGCGTGCTTACAGTTGATGAAAGAAGCACAGCTCCAGCAACAGCGACTTCTTAGTGTAAAATATACCAGATGAAAAGGTCAGCACAGGAACTAATTTCAACTGGGTGAAGGAATAGTTGTTGCATATAGCTAGATTATTCTAATTACTCGCTGTGAAAGAACTTCGTCGTGTATATTTAACAGCAAAGTGTGAGCAAAGCATCCAAGAATGTTTTACCCACTATCACACATTACTTTAAGCATTTTGAGCCTTTCATTGCCTCAAACTAAAACGTTAACCTTTTTTTTTTCCACCAGTATAAAATAATAAAATATTCCTCTTACCTGAACCAATCTCGCCTCCAAGGACAATTTGGAAAAAGAGACAGATGCTGAGAATTTTTAAAAACATTATGTCTCTACTAGTCATCTATTGTTAGATTCTTTTTTTTTTTTTTTTTTCTTTTTTTTTTCTTCCTTCATTGTGAGAGATCATAAGCTGTTGCCTGCTGAAGAGCTCAGGGTCACACATTACGGCTTCGTCAAAGAAATTCCTAGTCCAGACGATGCCACAGTAATATCAAAACATCATCCCCTCATTTAATTAATTATATATTACAGGGTGCCATTTGTATTTTGGGGTTGAGAAGTGCTCTTTAGTAGAGCAAACTAGTTTCTAGCTGTTTGACCCCTTACCCACCTTCAGTGAAAGGATACTAGTGGCTACTTGCAATGCTAGGCTGTTCGTTCTGCCCTTTAGTGTTATGATATTATACACGATGTGTCAGCCATGCCTACTATAGAGAACACATATATTCAGTTTACATACAGCCAATACTCGATTTGTAGGACGTGCCTGATTTAGGAACTCTGATTGACAGAGGGGAAGTGCAGTCAACAACTCTAACTGTAGTGATGTGCAATTTCATATTTCTGCACTTATCTGAGACTGCACTTTGAACTTCATCCAGGAGAAGTGGTGAGGAACAAGCTGTGTCACTTCCTCTCACATACAAGTTGATGAATTTTACGACGAATAGCATCTCTATCAAAATCTTATTTTTTTCCCTCAACGTAACTAATTGACAGCTGTATTTGAGACAGCATTGGTAAATCCCTTGATCTTCATAGTTGAGATTCACAAGTCGCAATTCAAAATTGTCTGTAATTACTATTTTGCCATCTGAGGTGTTGGGAAGTTCCACAGAATTATTGTTAGCATAATGTAGCAAATAAAGATAAATCACGCAACGTCATCTGCCTGGACACTTCTTCAGGGTTGATGTCAAACATTGTCAGCGGCCGAGTCAAGTTTTGTGGTGTCTGAGAGGTCGAAGTTGTCTTTAACTAGTTCAAGAAGAGTAACGTTTTATTTCCTCTGTTAAATCTTATGTTTGATAATTAGAGGGATGGATCTTTGTAATGCTTCTAGTGATCACTTTACCACTTAGACCGGTTTTTGTCACAAGATGCTCCTTCATGAGCTTGTCGGGATAAGGTGTTTTAAAGTAGACCGTTGTCAGAGTCAGTAGTTGCTCCAACGTAAGATACTGCCTCGTAGGTTTCCACTGGTCAAGAATTCCAAAACTAGCACTATTGAAATAGTTCTTTTGGTCATTGGTGGAACAAGCTGTGTCACTTCCTCTCACATAAAAGTTGATGAATTTTACGACGAATAGCATCTCTATCAAAGTCAAATATTCTCCCTCAACTTAACATTGACAGCATTATTTTAGCAAATAAAGAAAAATCACGCAACGTCATCTGCCTGGACACTTCTTCAGGGTTGATGTCAACATTGTCAGTGGCCGAGTCAAGTTTTGTGGTGTCTGAGAGGTCGAAGTTGTCTTTAACTAGTTCAAGAAGAGTAATGTTTCATTTCCTTTGTTAAATCTTATGTTTGATAATTAGAAGGATGGATCTTTGTAATGCTTCACTGGTGAAGAATTCCGAAACTAGCGCCATCGAAATAGTTCTTTTGGTCATTGGTGGAACTCGTGCCTTCCAAGTTTTGTTTGTGTGAATGGGTTCATTTGTTCAGCCAGAGAGTGAAGATAGCTAATCATTAACTTATTATTCCTGTACCCATCCTCTAGTGGGCGTGTTCTATGCAATGGTCTGCGGCTTATCTGTTTGTTAATACAATGAGCTAGGGCTTATCTTTTTCTAAATCGTGAAGTTATAAGTTTCGTTTCTCCGACGCGAGACTTCAATTCCAGCACTCTGTTAACTTTGCAGCATAGAGTAATGTAGACACAACTTAAACATTAAAACTTTCTTTTTGATTCTGCTTGTGCTGTGAGAATTGACTTCACAGCACACTTGTACAAACAGCCTCTAAAGAAAGTAGCTGTATATTAGTTCTTACTGTCTGGTCTTACACTACTGATACACTTGTTCCTTATAAATAGAACATAGTTTTTGCTCGATACTAAAGCATAAAGGTCAAGTAATATTGGAAAAGTTCACGGACACGCTCAAATCTTCAAACTGTTATCTCTCCAGCCATTGCAGGCGTTGGATACTTTCTGTCGGCAAACGGCTCACACAGAGTGTCTGAAAGAGGCATGGATGTTGAATAAAGCCAAGTTTCATCGATGTATTCATATACTGTCTTCCTTGCTCCTGCTGGAGTATATTCGATTGCTTTCTTTCTCCCAACTATTTCTTTTAGCTGTCAGCATTAACTAAAAGTTCACTAATAAAGTGGGATATGATAGAGTGCATAACAACAGATGTTATTGAAACACAAAGGTGTGAACCCTCAGTGCTACTGTTCACAGTTAGCTATTAAATCATTTCTCAGACTAATCAGGCATTACAGCTGTGCAATGAAACCAGTAGGTGGAAGTGAGGAGAAGCTAAACGTGCAATTGATTGTTTCAATGCGAAACTCCAATCCAAGCACTCGGTTAACTTCTCAGCATAAAGGAAATGACTATTGCAAGAAATTGTTAGCTCACGTGATTAAGACGTGACAAAAAGGGTCGTCACCCATCAAAGCTAGTGCCTACGAAGAGCTGGTAGCTTCATGTTTTTCTATTTCATTGATGGCCTTTTTGTCTAGTGTGTAGGAACTACAGTGAAGTTATTAGCATTGCAGTAGCGGGCAATGTCACTAATTCTTACTCAGTCTGTCGTTGCAAGAAAGTGTGGCAGTACAGGACGTCTGAACCTTGACAATGCTGTAAAAAGCATACGTGATAGATTAGAAATGTTTTTGTGCAAGTGGTAAGGGTGGTAGGGTTCCGAGAGTGTAATGTAGTTCTGCAATATAGTATCGTTGATACCGCCCAGTGCTAGCCACTGTGTTTGCATTGTATGTGCTCACATAGAAGTCATGTGACCACGTCTTAAAGCACTAAGGGTTTGCACCAGTGGTGCACTTTGAAATGATGCTGTTTACATTGTTGTTTATTGTTTATCATTGTTGTTTATTGTTGTTCTCTATTTTTGTTGTTAGGGAGTAATCAAGGACATCATCCATGATCCAGGTCGCGGAGCCCCGTTGGCCAGGGTGGTATTTAGAGACCCATACAGATACAAGCTGCGCAAGGAGACTTTCATCGCCACCGAGGGGATGTACACCGGACAGTTCATTTACTGTGGCAAGAAGGGTAAGAGTTGAAGAAGAGAAATTCACTTATGTGTTTGGTGTGATGATTTCTGGCATCTTCTGTCTCATTATATATCCAGTGGTGGTAACTTTGGTAATCTAATTTTTTATTCTCTTGAGTCTGATGTAATGCTAATATATATATATATAATTTTGTTGTTTTAACGAAGGTCTAATCATTTCTATGTAATTGCATATTTGGTGAGTGTTTGTGAAGGAACACTGACAGTAGGGTTGGGTGGTTTTGTATTATTTATTATTATTATTATTATTATAGCTTCTCTCTCCGTGGGTAACTGTCTTCCTCTGGGCTCCATGCCTGAGGGCACCATCGTGTGTGGTGTGGAAGAGAAGCACGGTGACAGGGGCAAACTGGCCAAAGCCTCGGGCAACTATGCCACCATCATAGCTCAGAACCCTGACACTCACAAGACTAGGGTCAAGCTGCCATCTGGCTCCAAGAAGGTATGTTGGTTTGGGCTTGGGGACTAACGAACGAAGTGTTTTATATAAAGGAAAGAAATTTTTCATTGGAATGTGGTTGATATATAGACTTTCCATTTCTATTTTTTCTTTGGGTTGGTCTAACAAATTGTAATTACCACTTCCCTTGTTTTTGTTTGGGTTTTGTTGTGTTTACTTTTACAAACCATTCCTACTTCAATTAATCACACTCACTTAATCGGAAATTGTAGGCGTGTCCATTCTAACCCAATTAGTACAGCAACCTTAATGTGGTGTCTCGTGGCTATGAGATGGACCATTGGCACTTTGTATTATATATATATATGTGTGACAGTCTATGGGAAAAGGGGGCACTTTACTCAAACAAAAAAAAATTGAGTTTTTATGCTAATAAAAAGCTACAATTTATCTCAACTTAGTGCTAAAATCCTACTTCAATTCTAATTAATCACACTCACTTAATCGGAAATTGTAGGCGTGTCCATTCTGACCCAATTAGTACAGCAACCTTAATGTGTCTCGTGGCTATGAGATGGACCATTGGCACTTTGTATTATTATTTTGTACTGTTCATTTATTGTATTAGGGCCATGCATTGGGGTGTGGTCGGTTGTGCTCTTAGCAATAATAGGTGGTTTATTTCGTTAACATTTTAAAAATCTTTCTGAAAGTTTGTCCCCATCTAAGATAGCTATGACACTCATCTTTTAAAATTTGTCAACGGTGTGTTTATCAGATGGCTCCATTTGAAATGGCGTCAGACTAACATATTTCTATGACATTGTTTTTATAGCTTATGAACGCTTTGTTGTTCATGGGATAATCGGGTTATTAGAAAAATCTAATAACTGAACTTAGTTCAAATTTATGGTGTACCAAATAAAGCAATCTAATTGTGTACTAGTTTTATAATTTTTGGTATCTTATTAGTCCCTACAGTCCACATGTCGTGCTATGGTGGGCGTGGTCGCTGGTGGTGGCAGGATTGACAAGCCCATGTTGAAAGCTGGCCGTGCGTACCACAAGTACAAGGTGAAGAGGAACTGCTGGCCTCGTGTCCGTGGTGTGGCCATGAACGTAAGTCTTCCTGGACGGGATAACGGGTAGTGACATTTGTGTGCAGGGTTGGTGTTTTGAATGGGTTGTGTGAGACATGAGAGTGTATTTCAAACTTCGAGTTGTTGTTGTTATTTCCTAAGCAAGTGTTTACAATTGATTTCTGCCTGTATAGTCTGTTATTGAAACTGCTGATGAGTGGTCTTTGTTGCCGTTCGAATGTTTTTTGCATCGTGATTGTGTGGGGTTACAATTTTCAATTGTTTTTTTTATTCGTGCGATCTCGTTTTTTTATTTGTGAATGTCAACTAAATCTATTGCTAGTGTATTGTGTTTGTAATGTGATCGTGTGGTATTGACCATGCCTTACCTGTTTGTTCTGCTGACCTCTCTTTGTGTAGCCTGTTGAACATCCTCATGGAGGAGGTAACCATCAACATATCGGACATCCTTCCACTGTGAAGAGGAGCACTCCAGCTGGTCGCAAAGTCGGTCTCATTGCTGCCAGAAGAACGGGCAGGCTGCGTGGAGGCAAGACCAGCAAGTCTGGCAGCAAGGACGATTAGAGGATTATCTGACTTGTGTCTGTATTGTGCATTTGCTTTCTTTGCAATTTCCATCATTTCTTATGAGAATAAAAGAAAAGAAATCAAGCTTGTATTGGGCGTGTTTTTTGGTTGGGTTAAAATTTGGACAGGAAGTGGTAGACTATTAAATGATTTTCATGAGTATCCCTTGTGGGCTATTAAATTCCTCGCGCGGTATAGTGTGAGTGGGTGGATAGCATCTGTAGATTAAAAAGTGCTAGGCGAAGCAACTTCTCCTGTCGTCGATTGGTGAGAAGTATGGGCATTTCGTTTAGCCGCAAGACCGAAGAAGTTAGAATTCTTCTTTTGGGTAAGGTTTATCTGCGGTTGCTTTGTGTTTGCAAAGGATGCTTCTGATGTGTTAGGCCTGCAGGGAGCTGGCAAGACCACGGCGATGTACAAGCTCAAACTTGGCGAAGTCACCGCAGTGAGCCCGACTGTTGGTAAGGTTGTTTTGTACGGGGAAGGTGTTGGGTTTTTATGGTGACCGTGTTGGTGTTTCTTGTGGTTGCCGTAGGTTTTACGACGGAGAGCTTGCAATACAATGGATGCAAGTTTGTGCTATGGGACTTGAGTGGAAGTGACAAGAATGTAAGTTGCAAGTTCTTTCTAGGGCACACACACATACACACAAGTTCAGTATCAGCTGGTCCAAGTTGCTCTCAGTTATTCTGGAGAATTCTTTAGCTGTTTTCACAACTGCATTCACTCACTCTTAGGAGACAATGCAAGTTGTACTGCACATTGTAGTGCCATTAGCCTTATCTGGTAGGAGGTATGCTATTGCAATGGAAGTGTTGGTTTGGTGTCTCTGAGTCGGTGTGAATTCCACTCGGTTGTTATCTCATATAATGTGAACACAGCTAGACACACAAGTTCTCTCTGTTGTATGATTAGCTAGGTTTAAAATACACAGAGTGGCAGTCTTGTTATAGTAGGACTAATATTTTTTTTAAAAATTGTCATTTTTTCCTTTTCTTTCTTTCTTGGAGGGAACTTTGCAACAGTAGGATTGTTATTGTGAAACACAATTCCCGGTTAAGAGCGGTTAAAATATTTGGAAGTAACATTGTGTTATACTAAAAGTTCCCCGATGTCCTTGTGGCAATCTGACTCCAAGCATTACTACCATTGCAGAGCTTCAAGGAGTAATTGGTCAATTCTAGTGAATTATCTATTTCACTTGTGCCCATAAATGTGACAGATGTATTATTCAAGGTACCATATTGGGCAAGGGACAAATTGTAGTCTTTTATAAACTCGCATAGTTTTGGTTGAAGTCTCAACTGTTCTTATAAAAGGAAAAAAGTAATATATATTCAAATGCTGTATTTTGGTCAGACAGTGCATGCCACGCCCTCATGTTTCATTATCAATGGTAATCTATTCTATAGTATCATTTTTATTTTATCCCCCCCCCCCCCCCAAGCATGCAGAATCTTGTGGATATTACATGGGGATAGTGTAATCTGGTACAACTTGCATTGTTGAGAAGGCTACTATTAGTGATAAGTTGATTCAAGCCAGTGTAGACAAACCATTGGAGGGGAATAACTAGATGTAAACCCATACACACACCCTCTTCAGTCATGTTGTGTCACTATGTCCTAATACTGCCACATGAGCTTGCAGACTGTGTTTACTCCGAATGGCTATAGTCGTGGGCTAAATATTGACATTCAGCAGCCATGCCTTCTTCTTGGACTGCCTATATAAGCACACTTCCCGTTTGATATCAAAGCTCAACTGGTGAACTTTTGCTTCAGTGCAGTGGTGGGTAGTTGTTTTTTTAACTATTTTTTTATATGATGGTACATAGTTGCTAGTATATTAGGTATGGGGGTATGGAATTCAAGTTTGGCTGCTCTACTGCCTGAATTGTAATTGGAAGCACATGCTGTTCATTATGAGCAAGTGCTGGAGACATTTTTTCATTGTCTAGCTTAACTGAGTATTAACATGGCGTAAGTGGGTTACTTTATAAGTGTATTCTACTTTGAGAGGTTAACCAAAAAGACTGCTCAGATCATGTGTTAAGATGTATGGTTTATATTTTAATTTTGAGGTTGTGAAAGCAGGGAATTGTTTTTATTTTTTCTCTGTCAGTTGTGGGCCCTTGCGCGAGCCCCTTCTTCATCGTGTTCTATGTGTGGTATGTATGGTCAGTAGAATAATCAAGTGATGAAAATAAGGCTGTGTCAGCATGTTTGTGGGAATATTAGTGGGACTGCCAGAGCTGGGGACTGTTCCTCCTGTACCTATCCTTTTATCCAGTCCTCATACACACCCATTTCCTTACATTCCATAACCACCACTGCATGAGCACATGCACACGTGTGCACACGCACACGTGTGCACACGCACAACACTCTAACAAACACACATGCATACACACAACCTAACAACTAAATGTACACACACACACACACACACACACACACACACACACACACACACACACACACACACACAAGCATTCCGATTGTAATCTCATTATCTCAGCCAAGTCTGCCTCCTTCTTTGTTTGGCTCAAATTTGTTTATTAACCGTAACAAGTACAGGCAGCTGCAATTAGCGATATGCTTGGTTTTGTACCAAAGAAAACTTGTCCTGTTTATCTAAACTAAAGGTCTCTATGAGCTACTTTTCTCAAAAGAAAATAAAAACCTGGCACAGAAGGGAAAAAATCAATTTCAACTTTATTCTATATCCAGTTTCAGTTGTTGTTGTTGTTGTTGTTTTCAGCGCCCAATGTGGAAGCATTATTATCGCGGCACTGATGCTGTAGTTCTGGTGGTGGACAGCAGTGACCACTACAAGGTACTGGAGAGTAAGCACGACTTGTGGAATATCCTGAAGGAGAAAGAACTCAAGACTACCATCTTTTTGGTCATGGCCAACAAGCAGGACTTGCCTGGAGCTGCCTCCTCAGAGGAGGTGTCCAAAGAACTTGAGGTGGATAGAGTCAAGGATAGACCAATATGTAAGTGCACACACGATTAATTAATTTGATTGATTACTTAATTAATAATTATGTTTTGTTTGTATGACGGTGAATTGGATGACCTAAATAAAATCAAGTAGATAGCAATAAAAAATGTGAGGTATTTAGTTGTGAACTATCAATGTTGATTTGCATTTCTTAATATGTTCTATATTTCTATCAAGGCCGCTATTTTTTTTCACATGGTTGATTAATTTTAGCATGCATGACGGTAGTCTGAATATCCGAGTATATCATTCATGAGCAAATTGGAAGAGTTCCATGTATGTACATTCATGGCTAGGAGCTGATGAAGGCAACCAAAGATAAACAAATTCACAAGCACAAATACAATCTTACAATATTCATAGTAACCTGACCAATGTGTATTAGTACATGGCCTTGAATTAGGCAATGAGCTATATAAGTGTAGTACCTGGCTATTTTTGGTATATATTCCACATCCCACCACCACCACCACCCCCCCCCCCCCCCCCCTTTTTTTTTTTTTTGTTAAATCAAGTGAGAACTTTGTAGATGATACTTCTTTTGTATTCATCCAGTGAGCTCATGTTGCATTTCCAAGCTCACCCTCCCCCATATGTACCACTCATACATACTGCCAATTTTCATATTTTCACAATTTGTTATGTACCAGATGTGCAGAGCACCAGTGCCACTCGTGGATCAGGTCTTCACGAGTCTCTGGACTGGGTGCTAACAACACTGATAGAACAACAGCCCAAACGGTTCTCCGCCCTCAAAACTAGCCGGAGTTACCACAGCAGAACTTAACGTACACTAGTGGTCATGGTAGAATGAAATGTGTGTCTACTCCTTACCCTTTCTACAGTCATATCACAAATTTCCTCTCTTCTCTAGCAACTCAGCAGCATTTATTAAACCGTAACTCAGCAACCAGCCTCTAACTCACACAGGTACAAAACCTCGACTTTTTTGTATTTTTCTTTGTTTTGCTAACATTTTCTCTTGCTGTGTTCTTTTGTTTTTACTCCATTTGTTCTTTCTACGTACTTTGTCATATTCAAATCATGTTTATACATCTATGGTTTAGAAGCTACCAGATCTCAAAGAAGGGCTTTATTTGGGGTTGTGTTTATACTAAAAACTTATAGCAGCCAATCCATTATGAAAAGTGGTGCAGGTTGTGTTGTGTGGCTCTGCTATTTATTATCTTACTCAGCGATTGTGAGTAAACTGCAAGAAAGAAAACGAAGCACTCACAAAGTAATCCGTAGGGTGGTATTTTCTTTATCAACTGTGACACCCAACACTCCAGCAAAACTTGCCTGGTTCATGTACTATTAATATATGACATGTGAGCTGTTCAATAACAGTTCATTGCATCCATGATTATGGATTAAAATATTCCTATTTGGGTACAAAAAGACCAGATGGTCCATTGGTGTTTGACTGGGCTTGGCTTTTGTTGGGCGGGTCTTACATAACTATCAGTAAGCTGCAATGTCTACCTACCTTTTATGGATATGGAAAAAATCCTCTTGATTAGTGTATGTGAGCAAGATGAAGCTACTGTATACTCTCTTTTTTTCACTAACAGCCCATTCTCCTTCCCTTTCCCCTGCAAGTGATGATATTTTCTCCCGTGTGGCTATCAATATATTCTCAAATTCGTATTTTTGGTGGGTGTGGCACATTGGTAATTTGTGTGACTGCGTGGTTCTGGCAGTTTTTCTTTGCTCTTGTGTTAGTTGAAAATTAATAGCCTGAAACTCAAGACCAGTCAGATTTCGTGGGCAGAAGCTGGTGGACAGTGAATGTGTTGAAGCTGGTGGTCAGCGAATGTGTTGAAGCTGGTGGTCAGCGAATGTGTTGAAGCTGGTGATCAGTGAATGTGTTGCAGCTGGTGGTCAGTGAATGTGTTGAAGCTGGTGGTCAGTGAATGTGTTGAAGCTGGTGTCAGCTGGTGGTCGAAGTGAATTGTTGAAGCTGGTGGTCATGAATGTTTAAAGCTGGTGGTCAGCGAATGTGTTGAAGCTGGTGATCATCGAATGTGTTGCAGCTGGTGGTCAGTGATGTGTTGAAGCTGGTGGTCCAGTGAATGTGTTGAAGCTGGTGGTCAGCGAATGTGTTGAAGCTGGTGGTCAGCGAATGTGTTAAAGCTGGTGGTCAGCGAATGTGTTGAAGCTGGTGGTCAGCGAATGTGTTGAAGCTGGTGGTCAGTGAATGTGTTGAAGCTGGTGGTCAGTGAATGTGTTGAAGCTGGTGGTCAGTCGAATGTGTTGAAGCTGGTGGTCAGTGAATGTGTTGAAGCTGGTGGTCAGTGAATGTGTTGAAGCTGGTGGTCAGTTGAAGCTGTGTGGTTGAAGCTGGTGGTCAGTGAATGTGTTGAAGCTGGTGGTCAGTGAATGTGTTGAAGCTGGTGGTCAGTGAATGTGTTGAAGCTGGTGGTCAGTGAATGTGTTGAAGCTGGTGGTCAGTGAATGTGTTGAAGCTGGTGGTCAGTGGATGTGTTGAAGCTGGTGTCAGTGAATGTGTTGCAGCTGGTGGTCAGTGAATGTGTTGAAGCTGGTGGTCAGTGAATGTGTTGAAGCTGGTGGTCAGCGAATGTGTTGAAGCTGGTGGTCAGTGAATGTGTTAAAGCTGGTGGTCAGTGAATGTGTTGAAGCTGGTGGTCAGTGAATGTGTTGAAGCTGGTGGTCAGCGAATGTGTTGAAGCTGGTGATCAGCGAATGTGTTGCAGCTGGTGGTCAGTGAATGTGTTGAAGCTGGTGGTCAGTGAATGTGTTGAAGCTGGTGCCAGCGAATGTGTTGAAGCTGGTGTCAGTGGTCAAATGCGTTGAAGCTGGTGGTCATGAATGTGTTGAAGCTGGTGGTCAGTGAATGTGTTTGAATTGGTGGTCATTGAATGCGTTTGAAGCTGGTGTTCAATTGAATGTGTTTGAAGCTGGTGGTCAGTGAATGTGTTGAAGCTGGTGGGCAGTGAATGTGTTGAAGCTGGTGGTCAGTGAATGTGTTGAAGCTGGTGGGCAGTGAATGTGTTGAAGCTGGTGGTCAGTGGATGTGTTGAAGCTGGTGGTCAGTGAATGTCATGTGTTGAAGCTGGTGGTCAGTGAATGTGTTGAAGCTGGTGGTCAGTGAATGTATTTGGAGATGTTTGAAAGATGTATTTATTATTTTAGTTTCGATCATCATCACTTGGACTTGTGTTAATAAATATTTCCATTACATCATCTCTAACATAATTTTTATAAGCATCCCTATGCAGCCACTGACTGCAGTAATTAATTCCACTTTGACCACACCTGTAGCTAAGTATACTGTCGATATAATAGGAACTCCTAGCAGTAGTAGGATATAGGACTGTGACAACATTACTGAGACTGGGTAATGATGATTTTTCACTTTCATCACTCGCTGAGAAAAACATTATGTAACTTACACACAATTATACATTGGCTATTCAAAATGGGCTAGTGTAAACACTCCTTGACTAAGAAGTTAAAAAGACGAGACCTCTCCTCATTAAAGTTTACTTCCTATTTCTCGTCTATAGTAATAGATATATACAAATTGAAACAACAGAACTTGCGAGATTCTAGTACTAATTTCAATTTGAAGCAGCTGTGGACACTGAAGGATCATAGTCTATACAAAAGATTCAAGAAGACAGATATAAAGAATACCTTATCAACCTACACTCCTCCGGCTTACTGATAACTATCCATATGCCTTAGGTAGTGTTACTCGGCTTACTGATAACTATCCATATGCCTTAGGTAGTGTTACTCGGCTTACTGATAACTATCCATATGCCTTAGGTAGTGTTACTCGAGGCCCACGACAATTTATACACTTTGCACTCATTCATAGGAACAGCTGCTTATTAATTAACCACCCATTCATGCACATTCACGAAATACTAATGCTATATCCTGTGCTGTATCCCTGGAATGGTAGGTAACAAGATTACGCCCAAAGTCTATATAGACTAAGTTGAAGAGATTTGTTCGCATGTGCATGTATGTACATACTGCTCGGTTAATTAAACTAGAGGATTGTCGAGTGGTGTTGCCGTACCTACATTCAAATAACACTCCTCCCACATGCACTATTCAATGTCTCCTGGCAATCCATCCTCTTCTCCAATGTGGTCACATGGCATTGCGAAGTTGCTAATTTGCTTAAGACCAAACACAATGAAACTAACTTTTCATTTGTGAAGATTGTACGCCACTTGGATAGCTAGTGCCAACTAGAACTGGCCGTAAGACAGTCCCACTAGCCACCAGCGCACTTAGCGTTACGCAGTTGACTGTAGTATAACGAATTGGAGGTAACCAACTCTTAACTCTGGCCAAAATTGTAATTGTAGAATACAAAGTAATTGTACAAGAGAGGTAGGTTAGTAACACACATGGCAAAACACGGGAGTGATGACATATGACGTAAACAAATAAATTGAAATCGTTATTGTCTTGAACGAAGTCCAGGATGCCTAGCTTACTCCATTAACTTGCTGCAGTGAGTCTCCAACAAAGATTTTTTTCAATGACATTTAAAAATGGAAGACAAACATTTACTATGTTGCATAAGAGCATTAAAGAAGGAAGAGAATAAGAAACCACCAAGCAAAAGTAATAAAAACATGCTATGGGATACCAAAAAAGTGGCATGCTTGGCAGATGTGATATTACCAGCTCCCAGCTCATTGCCCACTTGAATATTCATTGCTGATGTGATACCTTGAGCCAGCTACATCAATACATACATACAAAACCACAACAATTAAACCAACCAAGAAATAAACAAAAACAATAATACCAAGCAAAGCCAAACAAACAAAGCTAACAAAAATAAAATCACAGCATTAAAAACAAATAAAAAAAGTCTAGCAAATAAATCAGACAATAATAAAAATAACAAATAAACAAAAATAAACAAACAAATAAAATTACCTTGGGTAGCAATTAAAAAACAAAAACACCAACAATAAGACCAAAAACAAAGCAAGAAACCAGGCCAGCAATTAAAGTAAACAACAATAAAATCAATTAAACAATGAAATAAATTCAAACAATAATTGAAACAACAAAAATAAAATCTGAAAAACAGCAAAACCAGATAACCAAATAAAATAACAAACAAACAAAAAACAATACAACAGCAAAAGATAAACATGTAGCTACCTAAAAAAACAGTATAACAAAACAAAACAACAATAAAATGCCCCCTCCCCCCCCCCCCAAAAAAAAAATTTTTTTAAATAAAATAAAACAGATAAACATAAACAACAAATAAAGCAACAATAATAGACCAAAACAAAGACATCAAATCGACTACATGTAAGTGTTCGCAGCTAGTTCATGGCTACCGGTGTATAGCTAGCTATTTGTTCAGAAACCTTGACAAACAGGTAGGAGCAGAAAAGGCATAGGTGTAGAGCACAGAACAGGCGTCTCAGCTCTGGACACTTCACTCCAAAGTCGCTGCCACCAAAGAAATCCCACACACTCTGAAGTCTCGGTTGAACTTATTGAACTCGTTGGGAAATCTGAACTGAGACAGGAGTGGTTGATAATTATATAGTCTGATCATGAATGTATGAGGTAAAGGGTGCACATGTGAATGAAATGGGGTAAGATGTACACAACTGAAACACATAGCTCAAACTTTGAATAGAATGAAATAGAGGGTGAATTACATAGCTGTTAGGTAGAGTGTATTCACCACAATTATTGATATGGTACGGATTGAAAGGTCCATAACATTTATCACATCTCAATGACATCACACTTTCAATAATGCATTTATTGTAATTTACTTTTAATTGGGTGAACAAAATAGAGAGTGTTAGTATGACCTGAGACATCAATGAGCTCTATGAGTTAGTACACCTCACAGATCTCAAAGGAAGAAGCAAAGTTTGTGAGTACCTACATTACAAGTCGGTAAAGTACCTCATTACCTGATAAACATCCTCATGTTAACTGTGTCCCACCCACCATCATGATATCTGTACGTGAGACAGGTGAACATCCCAGGTTGTCCCATGGGATTGGATGAACAGCTTCAGACATGTCCATCATTCATCACTACTTTGTATGTGACCTAAACATTTCCTACAAGGACTTCAGTATAAATGATTGTGTTAAATAAGCAATTCTAAGCATAAACAGCCAGTATTAATCAAACCTCTCTAGTAAGAATTTATCTAGATATGTTGTAGCTCTGTCTAGAATATTACCTCCCCACATTTGATTGAGTTGTGTTGGTAACAGTCCAAGAATAGCAGAAACCATGTCATTGCTGCATCCATTGTGTAGAACTGGGCTAAAAAGGTGTGCTTATTCCGAGTAGATGACATTCATACGATGTTGACAGCATTAGCACAGTTGAGGAAATTAATGAATATTATACAAGGCTATGAATTGAGTTGAACTTTACTTATATGTACCTATGGAAACTACCCCTACACACCTCTGTGCTGTCTTAAGCAAAAGCCTTTACTTTTCCTCTTCGGAAAAAAATTAAGTTTCGCTATTAAAGCTACAGTTTGTGCATATTTGATGGAGCTTGAGTGCAGCAACCTACACCCCCGTGCTGAAAGGTCACACCAGTCCGACTACACCTACAAGAAAGAAGATGTTCCCGATCTGGTTACAGCTCTAGCTGATAAACGTCACAAGTGGGAGGAAATAGCCTTGGCATTGAGATTGCCCGAGGCAGTGCGTGCAGAATGCAGAGAAGGTAATAGCTTAACTATTAAATTGCATAATGTATTGCACAAATGGGTTGAGGGTCAGTATCCGAATGCTGTGCTGGCCACAAGAGATAATCTGAAGACAGCACTGGCCACTCTAGTGCCAAGTCTTGTTCATAGTCCTGATTTAGCTACAAATTGTGACTTAGAAGAAAACGGTAGCACTTCATTGAGTTCAGACACTCTCACTAGTTCTCAGTTAATGTCAATAAAGCAGGTCTTAGTGGATAGTTATTCCCAATGTTCAGAAGTTCCCAAGGGCTCCTGGCCTCCTGTAGGCTGTAAGAAATTCATCAACTTAGGTCTGGTAGAAACTAGTGGTCAGCCATTAAAGTCAGATTTCTCCATTCGAGGAGATGCTGATGATGTTTTAGCAAAGAAAACACAGGTTGAATATAAAGAAGTATTCGAATTATACGCAAGAAAAAAGAAGCTTTTAATTGTCGGTCGTCCAGGAAGTGGGAAAACTACTCTTGTTCACAAGCTCATAAGGGATTGGTCTGCAGGTAAGGTACTGCACGGAGCTGAGCTAGTGTTTCTGGTTAGCTTGAGAATGCTCAATTCAAGCAGCAGCTTTGAATTGTCAGAAAATCTTCAAAGCTACTGCAGCTCTAGATATAAACGAGGATTAGCACAAATACTTCAAAAAATGTTTCGTAATGAAGAGCAATTGAAGCAAGTTATCGATGCCTTGGAGAAAGTGAATGGAAGAGGAGTTACTTTCATTTTGGACGGCTTTGACGAGTTCAGTTCTTCAAACCAAGAGGAGTCTATTGTATTTGCACTGGTTAACAAATCATACTTTGCGGATGCTATGATTATTGTAACCTCCCGTCCTGCTGCAACTTCTGCTTTACGTGACATTTTTGATGAATCATACAAAACAATAGAAGTGTTTGGGTTTAGCAAGAATCAAATATCAGAATATGTCAGCAATTATCCTTTCCTTTCATCTAGTGCTGATATAAGTCACCCTGAGAAACTCCAAGAGTTTCTTTCTTCTAACCCTGGAGTATTGGACTTGTGCTATCTTCCTGTTAACTGTGCTATTATATGTTTTATATACAACTTCGAACCAGACAATCTCCCAGACACACAGACTCAGATCTATGAACTGTTTACAAAATCTATTATTCTTCGTCAACTTATAGGTGAACATAAATATAAACAACTTCATTCTCTTGAAGATCTGAAAGGTCAAGAAAAAGAAGATTTCAAAAAGCTGTGTAGTCTAGCATTTACTATGATTATAAACTCCCAACAAGTCACTACTACAAGCCTAGAACATAATGCCGAGGCACACTCTCTTGGGCTAGTTACTACCGACGTTACAGCTGGACTGAGTGGATATTTAAATAGTTATTCATTTCTTCACCTGACATTACAGGAGTTCCTAGCAGCTTACCATTTGTCTGAGCTAAGCCGCAAGGAGCAAATGTCCTTAATACAAAAATATGGAGGGGCCATTCACATGAGGACCACTTGGAAATTCTATTTTGGACTTGTAAGTTTTGAAGTAGGACTAGACAGGGCAAAGGAATTGTTTGCTAGAGTTAATAACAGACTATTTCAATTTCAGTGTTCATATGAGGCTAAGCAATCATGTGTATGTCAATTATATCCATTTAGCTTCCTCCGTTTATTTGATACACTCAGTAGCTATGACATATCTGCCGTAGCCTACGTTATCTCTGTTGCCACACACAGGAGCACAATGAAGCCCTTAAACAATATTACTTTTTCAACTTGGGGTCCAGGAAATGAGAAGCTAAAAATGTTTTTGAATCAAATCAGTGATAGAGCTTTAAATTATATTGAAGAACTATCAGTTAGCCTTGCTGATGTGAGCATAACTGATTTAGAAGCGTTGGCTGATAAATTGAAGTTGAATAAAATGAGACATACAGAAATGCAAGGATTGAAGAATCTCAAACATCTAGAATTACGATATGTCCAAATGAGTGATGAAGGCGTGGCTGAACTATGTGCTGGGCTGAATGGAAACCATAAGCTGGAATATTTGGATTTAACACGAAATTCATTCAGTGCCTTAGGAATAGGTAAACTGATGCAAATAGACTGGCATTTGCAACGGCTTGATCTGACTTATAATAACATTGGTGATGAAGGAGCTATAGCTGTAGCTAGAGGACTCAAAGGCAACCTCACTTTGAAGTCTATTGATTTATCATATAATGAGATTCACAATGCTGGTGTTGAAGCTCTATCACTAGTATTACAAGGAAATGCTATTAATCTTGATTTGTCTAGTAATAATAATCACTCACCTGAGTCAGAATCATTATTCACTTCACAGCCTGATGCAGATGTACTGCCAGACCCAGCAAAAAATATTGAAGCAGCTTCCTCTGGTGCAACACCTTATTGCAATCTGCATACCTTAAATTTATCTCACAATGGTTGTGATGGAGATCCATTAACAATAATTTCTAAAATTAAATCAATTTCCCACTTGAATTTGTCACGAAATATACTTGGAATATCAAAAGCAATGTCTATTGTAGAGTATGTGGCCCATTCCAATAATTGTAGAGAACTAAAGTTACTAGAGCTAAAGAATATTACTTCTCCCAAAGTGGAGGAAATGCTTGATGACTTCTCTGAACATGGCATTCTCTCAAAAGGATTAATTGTAAATTTATCATTCAATGATATTGATAAGAAGACGGCCGTCTCTCTACTCACAACTATACAGAATTATGATCGAGTACGCGGAGTTCTCTTGAAAAGTGATAGAATCAGTGATAAGGACTACAAAATTCTTGGTTATAAAAATGTATATCCATACACAGCAAGACTAGTACCTCATGGAACTTATAGTGATTTAAACTTTTATTATAAACATACTCACAGAGAAACCAGAATATGTTCAATACTGTAATTTCCATAGCATTTGTTTATGTCTTTCATGTGTTACTTTCTGTTCTTTTGTATTTTTGTGGCTTGTTGTATCATTAATTGTGATCTTATACTTCTTCTTTATCCTATTCAATCAGTGATTAATTGTATCATGTCATAATATTATTTGTGTTGATTGTCAATTGATTTCAAATTATTATAAACCCGAGAACTTAACAGCTGGCGACAAGATAGAATCAGGATGGCAAAAGGGTTTGGTCAAATTGGGGAATGTAATTCAGAGTCAGAAAAAGTTTTCTTTATTTAGCTACTTGGAAAGGGTGCAACTTTATCTTGAGACGATAATAAAAAAATAAACATAATATTTCCTTACAATTTTCGGTTTAAATGTTATGTAGGTGCAGGTCCATCGCTAGTGACAGGGAAGGGCCCAAATATATTTAGGTCAAAACTCATGAAATTTTATAATTATTAATGATTGACTGTACATGATTTCACTATTAAGTTATGAGTGAAGAGCATAAGTAAGTCAGCAGTTGATCTGTAAACTATTGCCTCTATTGGTACATTTGTCCTTATAACTTGCCAAAAACTTAGTTACGTGGGGGGGAGGACCCCATGCCCCCACACCCCTGGATCCTCTCCTGTTAGTGAACTGTTTCTTTTTGGATCAAGCTCTCAGGAATCAGCTTTTTGTGGTTTGAAAGATGAAAGGTCCAAAAAGACATTACAGAGACTTATAAAAAAAAAAAGGGGGTTGGGGGTTGATAATTAAAACAATTACTGTACTAAGTAATACAATAATAATATTACAAGATATATATATTTTTCTTTCTTCCAAAATCCTAGTCACAGGTGAGCAAAATTTGATTTCAAGATTCGTTGCCTCTTTTTGTGAGCAAATAGATTGTGAGCCAGTCAACCCTAAGAATTTTTGTTGGAACAGTTAGTACAATGTGAAAATATTTTTTTCTTACCTTAATTAAAAGGCAAATTTCAAAGCCATCTTTGAGCTTATCACAATCTATACAGCCAAATATTTCGATCACACAGAATCAAATCACATGATTGGGTATCAATTATCTGTACCGGCCATATAATTGGTGTTGTGTTTGTAATGGGTTCAATTTACTTTAAATGTTAATATTAATCTTGAAACAAGAACACAACAACACGTTCACATAACCACTGAATAAGCTAGACGGACTGGAATGAAAAGTTCTAGAACATATATAGCATGCTGTAGTTCTGGGTATGAATAGAGGTGAAAATAACAACAATTAACACATACTGTGACACATCAATAGAACTGAATAAGGTGTGAATTGATAGCAATTAATTAAAGGTAAACATGTCAGGAGTAGGATATACTGCAATTGGTAGTCATGAACTTACTGATATCGTACATGAAAATGGGTATATAGTTTCATATCACCGGAAGTTCAATGATTCAGAAAGTTAGCAGCAAAGTATGTAATTAGCTAATAATCTATACTATACACATTCTGTCAAATGATAGGACTCACTTCAAGATTCTGCGGTCTTAGTGGTGGACAGCAGTGACCATTACAAGGTACTGGAGAGAATAAGCACAACATGTGTAATATCCTGAAGGAAAAAGAACTCAAAACCACCATCTTTTTGGTCATGGTCAACACGTAGGACTTGCCTGGAGCTGCCTCCTCAGAGGAGGTGTCCAAAGAGCTTCAAGTGGACAGAATCAATGATTGACCAATACGCAAGCACACACATGATTGATTAATTGATACTTAATGAATTTGTTTAGTTTTTTGTTTGTATGATGAGTAAATTGGTTCACTTAAAAGTCTTAGACTTTAGCAATCACAATGTTAGGTTAGTAGTGAAATGTCAATGTTGATGACCCTTACAGCGTGCATTTTGTGAATATATTCTATATTTCTGTCAAGCCTAACACTACTATTAGATTGTACACTTTAGCTTAATATCTGTAGTATATCCTCTTCCACTTCTACAAGTGAGTTAAGAATTTCATGCCAGGACATTTATAGCTATGTTGCTAAAGGAACTGATCAATTTCATAGCAAGCTATCCGATCCACTGTTGCATCCATGGCTTGAATTAGGCAATAGGCACTTACATAGTACAGACTATGTTTGGTATACATTCCACTTTTTTTGTTGCAAGAACAAAAAATGATGTGGTATCCACCTGTGCACATGTATGACAAAACATTAAGTTTATGCTAAGTTAATTTATTTATTTCAGTAGATATGCAAGATGAATAAAATATTTATCTTTGCTGCTTCATGTCCTCACTTTTTCACCAACATAACATTCTTTGCATCCTCTTGGTCCATTCCAAAGGTAAACATTAAAGGTATTCTTGCAGCAAGTTGCTGTGAGTTGTCTAGCTGCATCGTTCACACATGGACAACTGTGATTATTTTATTTGAAATCAAAGTAGCCTCTATATATAAGACGATCTACAAGTAAAGGTCGCAAGTTAACAGCCTTATAGTGGTCCTTTAGAGCCGCATGTCCATGTAAGGAAGCGCGGATAAGAGAGGATTGAGAGTGATAATAAATGATAACAATAATTTAATCTGTAAAGGTGAATTTGCAGCTATATAATATACTAAACCAATAATACAGCAACAAAGAGTTGAAGAATCCATTGTAAACTTACAAGAAATATATTTTGAGCATTAACAACTCATTATTAAAATAACTTTAAATAAAAATTAAAAGTATCAGACTCACTGCACTTTCCCAAATTGAAGAGTGACATTGGTTGTCATGGCATGGGATTATACAAAAACAATAAATATAAGTAATACACACATTGTATAATGGCACAACTATCTGTAAGACAACCCAAGAAGTTTTCTGTTTGTGAAATGGATTATTGAATAGATGTGTTGTACCAGAAGGACACAATGGGACAAAAAAACAACGTAATCAAAATATTGTTAAAAAAAAAAAAGAAAGATCATTTTTAGACTCGCCACTTGACAGTAATGAGCTGTATCACAATATTGGAGCCAATGAACTCTATGTAGATCTTCTCCAGCCCTTTAACAAATATATTAATTAAAAAGTCTAATGTAATTATGGAACAATAAAATATCTCCAATTTATAAAACCTATAAGACAAAATGGATTAAAAAAGTAGAAGGTCTATAATTGTGGTATTGTTGAAATGGGCATGTCAGTAGTAGTTCTTGAATCTGCAGAATATGTTGTGAAGATGTCTGTAGTCTCATTTGCATACATCGTGTCATTGGTGCTGCAGTTCAGTGGGCTGCTGCGCCGAATTGTGGCAGCCAGAATGATGCCCACTCCGAGAAAAACAGTACCAGCTAGCAAGAAGAGTCCCCGACACACCAAAATACTAATCCTTGAACGACAGAATCTACTGCTAGAATCATACACAGGCTGAGACACCTGCACTGGCTCGTCACTATCAGCTGCTGAAACTAAGCTTCGTGTTATGGCCCATTGGAGTCGAGTACATCATCTTCCTCTTCATTCACCATTTCATCTTCCTCTTCATTTGCCATTTCATTCACCATTTCATCTTCCTCTTCATTCACCATTTCATCTTCTTTCTCTGGGTTAAGTCTATCACAATTTCTGACTGCCTCGTCGAATACTTCAGTTACTTCAAGAACATCTTTATTTGACAGCTCTGTATGTACCTTGGAGATATTTACTAGTTCCACTGCTGATCTATCATCTTCAGCAATGTCTTCATGGCTTCTATGACTAGCTTGGGCAGTTTTCACAGCCTAAAATTAGACAACAGCCAGCTAAGTGAAACACAACTTGAACGAAATTAATTGGTGGAAAAACAACAACAAAAACAACAACAAAAAAACAAGTGTGACTGTATACTATTAAGCCAAACATTTTACAAAATTATTTCCTAGATAAGAAGATTTCTCTGGTGTTGCTACATTAGGTATCAATATTATTCATTGCAGTGAAAATGACATGAGTAAATTGCAGTTTCTATAAGAGAAGCTAGCTCTATAGCTTATATCCATAAGGTACATGCGACAAACATCCACCAGTAGTTACAAACATTGCCTCTCAATCGTGAATATCTAATGTGATCGCAACTTGACAATAGGGCATTACCTGTAGTGCAATAAATTATGGTGGAATGACCAAAATTTTAGCTCTTTAAATGATTTTCAGCAGTCTAGTACAATAGTTTGCACTTTCAAGCACATGAGGCCATTGTCTTGAAGATTAGCTGTTAAATAATTGACTATCTGACTTCGTGACAAACAGAAGAGAAATCAGTACTATAACTCTCTTGTGCAAGCGCACTGAGGGTTGTATACATGTATATATAGTGTATACAAAACAGACCCAGAGCTGTAGAGGCTCTGGCTATATAAAGCTGGCACACAACTTAATTAAACCAGCTAGCTGTGTGCATTTGATTGGGCAATCCATTTGCCAACCAGATTCCTGATCCTACCCAGAATGCCCGCTCAAATGCACACACATACATCTACTGACTAGCAGGCACAATCCTGCTCACACACACAATGACAATTGTTCATTGTTCCACACATCCAGTCAGCCAAGGCCGTCTCCACAATCACTACAAAAAATACCAGATTTTATCTAGTAAGGGGACAGCGGGAGTTGGTTGGGTGGGGAGGGGGGGGGGGGGGGGGGGGGGGGGGGTTGGGGGAGTTTCAGCTTCCTCCCAAAAAATTCTCAGATTTCCGTGAATCATCTAGTGCGCAATTAAGCGTAGCGGCTGGTTACCTAGTAGCAACACAACTAGCCCTTAAATGAACTAACACTGCACTGGATATGTCTCTTCCTGCGCAAATGTCCGTTGTATGCTAATCCAGAGTGCAGTTAGACTACGCCCCAGATAATCAAAGGTAGATAGGGTTTAAGTTATATGGAATTGAAGTATAGTACAATGATGAGTAAACGAATGAATAGGAAGTCGAATAATATTCAAGAAAATATGAAATGAAGAATGCGATGAATGGCTAGAAGAGTTGAACAACTGCAACAAAACTGAACAACTGCAACATAACTGAACGACTGCAACAAAACTGAACAACTGCAACAAACTGAACAACTGCACAACTGATTGGACTGAGCTGGGTCAGTCCACTATAATATACTGTAGCTCAGTCCAAGGGGGGTTGTTTTCATGAAGCTAATGCGTAAATGTGTGTGTGAATGAAGTGTGAATGTATGTTTGTCCTTTCTCAATAAGGTATAAATCAGTAATTAATTGTTTATTGTTGTGCCATCTGGCCTATGTTTGTCACTTGTTTGCTTGCTCCAACATTCCTCCCTAAAATTTAGTTAGTATAAATTTATGCTAATTATTCTCACTGACTTAAATAGAAATGTCATTTTTGGTTTAGACATGATTTCCTTGACAGAACCCTGGTAGTATGTGCTAAAAAGGTGACATCTTGCCAACCTGCACTCCTCTGGCTACACTGATACCAATCCATATGCCCTTGGTATTGAGGCCCAAGACCAGAGCCAGAGTGATGCCCAGAGGCAATCCCAGCACCCAGTAGCACAGGATCCCTACAATCGCCATAGTGGCTTGTCTGCCACACCCCACATGACTTTCTGTTCACACATAGGATTAAGTTGGTGTAAATGAGTCAATGCACAACCTTACTTACCTGTATCTGATCAAAGAAGATAATGCTAATGGCTCCAATCATGGCATCTGCTATTTCCTCCACCACATCTCTAAAATAGAATTTGAGGAAACAAAATGAAAAGACCCAGGTGGATGTTATGGTTATCGCAAAAACTTGATATAATGAATTCAGCTATAGGTCAAACATTCTTACAGAGTTCCTTTCCTGAAATAGTCTTCTAGCATGAATTTTATAAGCAACAGTACAATTTTAAACTAGAAACTTAACAGCCATTTGTGTGTAAATGCATGTTTCCATTTAGTTGCATCAAACCATCACAAAATCAATATACTGGTCGTATGTCCCAATAAATAACATCTACAATCAGTTTTCTGTAGTACATCTTAATGAATCAATTACGTAATTAACCAGGGTGGTTTCATAGAGAAGGGAGTAGGGGGGGGGGGGGGGGGGGGGGGGGGGGGGGGGGGGGGGGGGGGAGACCTGAGATACTTCAGCACCAATGGCGAGCAAGCTAGCCTAGCTTTAAAGTGATAATTAAATATGAGATACAGCCATCGGCATAATTTATAGAGCAGTTGAAATGTTCGAACTTGACCTAGATGAGGGCCAAAATACTATTTGAAATGCACATATCGATCTTAGTCCAGCCTCACAAGCAAGTCTGGACAGGGAGTAGTATCAGGATCATTCTCTGAACATTGTTAACATCATTTATTTAGTTACTGCGCATGTCAAGTATTTTGTGTTTTGTTAGTGCATATGTAAAATTGTAGTTAACCGTAGTTGTTAAAGTTACCTTTTAGTTGTTTCAGTTGTTCATTGTAAAAAAACTACTTTTAATATATTTGATTGTTCACCAAGGATTTAGTTAGTACGTAGCTATTCCCATCATTACCACCTCAGTCAGATAGTTTAAATAGTTTCAATTTACTCCAGCACAGTTGGCTCTATCAGATAAGTACATGAGTTTGAGTGAACAATTTGGCTATAAGAATGAAGTATGGTAAAACTACTAGCAGTCCCAAAGTTTCCCACATGCACGATATATTTAGTATTCCCATTTCAGGCTTTGAGATGCACTTAGTGAAAAAAAATTCTGAGAAAATACAATTGCTATAGTGTTGTCACTTGCTAATACATGGGACATTGTAACAAAAATAGAACAACTTACTCTTCAGTCGTAAATATTCTTCCAATGTCATTTCTGAAAATTAATATTAGTGATACAAGCACCAAGGACATTCCAGCTATGTCACAAAAAATACAACTTAAAAAGGTGATAAAGAGTACATAAGCTAGGGAAATTAAACTCTCACTATGCATGGTAAGGGATACCAATGTGGCACCTTAGCAGACGTGATATTACCGGCTCCCAGTTCATTTCCCACTCGAACATCCACTGCAGATGCCGCCATACCCAGAGCCAGCTACATCAAAACAAACAAAACAACAATACAACCAAGCATACAATTAACAATGATAAAAAAAATATATATAAAACAAAAGCAACTAAACAATACTAGCAACGACAATACTACTAATGTAACAATTAAACGAACATAACCAAAAAAAAATTAGCAATAATAATTTACAATCTGGCATCCAACAGATTCTGACTAAAACTACTTTCCTACATAGCATTTTTGCATTGTTCATAGCTATGAACGTACATACATAATAGCTCAGTTAGTCTAATTCAAAGGGCTGCTTTGTGGGCTATAGGTTGTGCTGCTGCTCACTATGTACTTCACACAACAATAACTACCTTGCAGCTATTATTTTGATATTATCACTCAGAATCAGGGGTGACGGAAGTGGGGGATGGGGGGCAGGGAGGCATTGCACCCCCCTCCCCTCCCCAAGATTTATTACTTGGGCGGCACACATAATGTAGTTTTATATCACGTTGCAAATGAATCACGTATTAAATCTCAATGATATTGATTGGCACCTTAATTCAATTTAATTTGAAAAAAAAAAAGACTAATACCAACTACAGAACTCAGTTTGTATTTACAGCTGTTATCTTGGCTTCTTGACGAGTTAAAGGTGCCTGCCACTGGAAGCCGAAGTGTGTTATTGCAAATTGACTGTCTTTGCTATATATTTATTTTTCATTCTATGTGTGTACTGTGGGCGTACTTCATTGTTACAGTAGAATGAGCACTAACAGAGGACTCCAGCAAGCCAATTCGAAGAATGAAGATCCGTCTGGGTGCATACTGGCTACTATTCAGCGTTATTCCAATGTGGCCGAAAGAGCTACTGTGCTGATTACTTTTTCCAGAACATTACAGAGCCATATTTTTAATATTTATAATTTTAATAGTTACATTCTCACATCATTTTTGTTCATGCACTATTCTAAAAAAAAAAAGAGTAGAAGGTCTGTTTTTTTAATGTTTTCTTTTTTGTCTACAGGTGCAGTTGTGTGAAAGTCAGACATCTAAAATCTTGCACAAATAGGGGATTTGCATGATGACATCACGGAAGCTTCGGCCACACCCACCAATGGTATCACTGCACCATCGCTCCCATTGAAAATGTATTAGATTTGCTTACCACTTGGCTTATTTTTTGCTGTAGCACCTGTAGCACTGCGGTATGCTGCAAAGAGCTACCAAATTACAGGAATAGCTATAATATGAAATTTCCCACGTGCTGATAGCAAATTCAGAATTTTTTGGTTGGTGGTTGTTGGAGTTTTGGAGAGTGATAGTTGTGTGATAGTTGGCGAGTGTATACCACTAGTTCTTCTCAGAACTCATTGACAGGTGGCCTCTCTTCTAGTTCTTCTCAGAACTCATTGACAGGAGGTGAGGTTACTGGTTCTTCTCTCAGAACCCAATGCCAAGAGTGTGCCACTTCTTGTGCTGCTGTGGATTTTCCTGGAAGTGACCTAGCTTATGGTGAAGTGGCTGGTTTCTCTGGAAACATCAGTGAGTCTCAAGAGAGAAGGTTGGCTAAAGGTATGAGGGGTGGGTACACTTGCTGTGTCCCTGGATGTTACAATAACAATAAAAAGGACAAAGAAGTGAGTTTTCCTAAGGATAAACTAGTGAGGGAGAAGTGGATTAATGCTATAAAAAGGAAAGATTTTATACCCACTAATCACCATCGAGT
>WLWD01003820.1_pt1 | contig 35424 bp, 23 predicted proteins | sample 6712731 | NCBI WGS metagenome assembly WLWD01 (sample SAMN12718690, study PRJNA576275) | sponge metagenome | isolation source: marine sponge | host: Mycale hentscheli | place: New Zealand: South Island, Marlborough, Capsize Point | collected 2014-11-01 | reverse complement strand
TTACATAAACAGCTCAGTACTCTAATTTACATAAACAGCTCAGTACTCTAATTTACATAAACAGCTCAGTACTCTAATTTACATAAACAGCTCAGTACTCTAATTTACATAAACAGCTCAGTACTCTAATTTACATAAACAGCTCAGTACTCTAATTTACATAAACAGCTCAGTACTCTAATTTACATAAACAGCTCAGTACTCTAATTTACATAAACAGCTCAGTACTCTAATTTACATAAACAGCTCAGTACTCTAATTTACATAGACAGGTCAGTACTCTAATTTACATAGACAGGTCAGTACTCTAATTTACATAGACAGGTCAGTACGATACCAGTACAACAATCGAACACTTTCTCTTAGATTGATGTAAGGTCTTTATGTTTTTCACAGAGAATGTCTGCATATATACCCCACAAATACAGCATTTAAAGATTACATAAACTACAAACAAATTCAATTATCTGCAATATCTATATATATTTATTTATATATATATATATTATGTCATTGCCAATTAGGTTCTAGTTTGGGTATACACTACTGAATCATTATATACTGGACATTGTGTACTTGCAGTTGTTGAAGCCACTGCATGTTATGATCATAAATACTAATTTACATTTGAACTAATTCACGCCTTCATTCACTCACTAGTATTCCTATTTCTGCCATACCCCCTCCCTGGCCGGTGTAGCCTGAACTTTTTGTATATTTATTGTCTCTTTTTGTATATTTATTGTCTCTTTCTGTCTCTCACACTAATTACTGCTAGCAGGGTTTCATTTAGGGGGGGGCGAAAGGGGGCATTTGCCCCCCCTTGGGTTCTAAATGCCCCCCCTTGGATTCTAAGTGCCCCCCACCCTTTTGAAAGAACCGATATTTATTAAGAGAAAAATGTAAACCAAATTAATAATAAACAATATTCACACAGCAATTCGTCTAGGTTTTTTGTTCCATACTGTAATAATGTCATTTAATTGTGTAGATGAGAGCGTCTCGGGTGTCTCCATGGCTATTTTCATCAAATAGGATAATTGTGATTGCCCAATTCGATTTCGAATTCGTGTTTTAATTAGTTTCATTTTGGAGAAGCTCCTTTCCACTGAAGCAGTGCTGACAGGGATAGATAGACATATGTTTGCCAGGGTGCTAATGTTTGGAAAAATTTCACTAAGCATATCACTTGTGGTGAGCTCTTTCAACTGCAAGTGCAGGTTACCTTTCGGCTTCTTCGATAAGTAGCTTCGAAATGTTTTCCACTCCTCTCGGGTTTCGCGGGAAATAAGAGCTTCTTTGGTGTATTCATCTCCACCAGCAGTCTTAGCAGGCAGCTCTGCACCATAGTGAGCTAATAGTACATCTATTAAGTCCTCACCATATGTATGGAAGTCAGAAGAGTCAGCAGCTGGCACTTTCTTCGGATCAAAGATGCCAAATGAGGAGACAATATCTTGTGAAATAAATCTGCTGGATATGTTTGCCTTCAGCATCCTGATAAACGGTTCAGCCACTTGTCCTTGGAATGTAGCAATGCTTTCCGTGGTTAACGTGATGTCAGTGACTTCTTCGATCTCATTCTTTGCATCCATCAGTTCTAATACCCAGTTAGCAGCAGGTAACATGGCATCATCAAGTGTATTGAGAGTGGCATCAACAAGAGGGGTGATAGCTGTCAAGTCTATTCTCTCAGTCTGGAGAGCTCTGCTCAACTTCGCCACTTGTGGCAGAACATAATCAAGGAGGTATATGGCCACTAAAGTTGAGGGCCTACATAAGGCTTTACTGATACCTAGAGCTTCAGGTGCATGTGTCTGCTCATAGATATTGTTTAGAGCAGTCACAATTGCACTGTAGCTAGCTTTGACTGCCTTCACACAGCGTTCATGGGACAGCCAGCGAGTATCTGATGGTTTCACAACTTTCAGCTCAGGTAAGTCAAGCACCTGCTGTACTGCTTTGAGACTCTCAGCTCGCTTAGGAGAATAGTGGAAAAATTTCCAGAGGGTGGTGAGTGTGATGTACACATGTTTTATCCCACTGGTAGCATTAGCTGCTTGAACGCATGCTAGCTGTAGCAAATGGCAATGGCAGTGTACGAAAAGTGCATGAGGTGAAATTTTCTTCAGGAGACTCTGCACACCATTGTGTTTCCCAGAGAAAGTAGCTGCTCCATCGAATCCCATACCCACCAGCTTGCTAATCTGTATGTTTTTATCTTTCATGAATTCAACAAGGGCAGAATAAATAGTCTTTGCATCAGTAGCTTTCAATGGAACTATATCCAAGAAGTGCTCAACAGGTTGACCGTCCATGTTCACCCAGCGGAAGAAAATTGAAAGCTCTTCTGTGGTCGTCACATCAGTGCACTCATCTGCCATTATGCTGAAATGGGAAGCTTGGCGAAGCCGTTTCAGTAAACATTCTTCAGCCCATAAGCCAACTGCCTCAACAAATTCAACAACAGCAACTTTAGATGTGTAGGTTGCATTTAATCTAGCTCTTTCAAGGAACCCCTTTAAATCTTCTGCACCACAACTTACGATTAGATCAATAAGTTCATCAAAATTTGTTGTGTGGGGAATGTGGCGACGAGCTAGAAAATGGGTGCAACGAATTAGAGCTTTAATGGCCATTCTGTTCTTCAACTTTTCCTCATCATTAATTTGTTGGAGTTGCTGAATGACTGACCCTTCTTGTAGTGCTGTAGCTGCAGCCATCTCTGCTTCACATGATAGGAGGTGAATATCACTCTTTGCATGAATTTTCATCTTCTCTATTGCCTTCTTCCAGTTCGTGAAAGGTTTTGAGATCCATGTTCCTCCTGTTCTTTGAAGAGAAATTCCTCTCTTCCTGCAAACCTTACAAAAAGCTCCTTGGAAATTTTTATCAAACATCAGCCAATTGAAGCTCTCTTCCCATTTTTTGTTGTATTTTCGACTGCTTGCAGTGATTTTCTTGCTTTTCTCATGTGTAGTTAATCTTTCCTTTGCATGCTTCTCATGGACAATTAATCTTTTCTTGGCAGGACTTGGCTCCAAAAACTCAGTATCAGATTGATTGCTGTCAATTTTATCTTCTGTGTCACTGCTACTTGAGTGGCCAGGTGACTTTGAAGAGCTTGCACCACAGAAGAAAGAGCGAATATCCATTTGAGACTATCTTAAGCTGTCAGGGACTACGAGTGCTTAGAGTTCTGGTTCTGGAAGTTGTAGAATCTGTATAGATCAAAACTCAACAACTGCTACGGTGAGCTGAGGGCTGGCCTTTTTATAGCCAGCCAGCAACCGTAAGTGTGAATCAACGTGTGATAAACCTAAGGGGAGGTGAGAGTCAGAGTTGAATAGTGTGTGAAAAGCATCTAAATAGTGAATGTCACAGTTGACTGAAAATTGCTAGACGGTGGAGGTGAAAATGAGTAGCTGAATTAACTTGTCAGGATCTGACATATGCAGACCTCATTAGATAAGATTATGTTTTTTTAATGTATGACATAGGCCTTCCAATAATTCTATTTCACTCCCATGGTGACCAGTGCCGCCCGCCCCCCCTTACATTTTCAAAACTCTATTTTGCCCCCCCTTGCAAGAATGTCTGGATGAAACACTGGCTAGAATTACTCTCTTATACTGATTGCTTTCTCTTCCTTGTTCAGTTGTTGGTTCTCTCTCTCTAAAACTTTGTGATTTGGACTTTTCTCTCTCTATTATTTTTGGTATCATCTCTCATTTTGGAAGGTTACTACCTCTACTAGTTCGTTTTGTGCTCACCGACTGCCTTTGATGTTGTTCTTGTAATTTACTATTAATAATATTTATTCGTAAATTGTATACACTTGAACTAATTCTGAAGGCGAGTCAAACGGCTGGAATTTACAACCCAGTCAAAGGTAGCTTTCATCAGTTTATTTAGCCATCGGTTGGGTCAAGTCGGTGGTCTAATTCATTGTAATGAATTAGTTCAAGTGTAAATTAGTATTTATGATCATAAGTTAGTTTTCATGCAGCGGCTTGAACAACAGTAACATGTGATATGACTGGTCATGTACACTGTATAGCTAGGCACATGTAGTGAAGCTAACCCTCACCACCACCTGTGCTGTATGCTAGGAACATGTAGTGAAGCTAACCCTCACCACCACCTGTGCTGTATAGCTAGGAACATGTAGTGAAGCTAACCCTCACCACCACCTGTGCTGTATAGCTAGGAACATGTAGTGAAGCTAACCCTCACCACCACCTGTGCTGTGCTCTATGTTGTTCAGTCAGTTCAATTCCAATACTTCAAGGGGCGGGTCCATTTGATGAAAGGACAGGTGGATCAGGTGAGCAAAGATTATGTGTTTGTATGTAATCAGTTGTGATGATGAAGAAAAAAAAGATTTTGTGTCATTTTAGGGAATTTATTTATTCCTGTTAGTTGTAAGACAATGCTTCTTTAATATTCTATTTAATGATGATGAAATTCACAATAATTAGTACATTTAGTTCACACACGCAAACACAAACTCACCATCCGTCAGCAGGCCACGAATACAACAGGTAAGGCATCCCAGGAGAGTCCAGAGTATGACACATCATAACACAGAACTATGGCTGGTCATAGCAAGTCTTCTACATGCTGAAACTATCACCTCCAGCCTTGAGTTAGCACAAGTGGCCAGAGAGTTGATGCAATGTATTGCTCAGTGTGCATAGCTGTAGGTGTGTATGTGTGTGCGGGCATTGTTGACGAGGTTTGTGGAAAGGGGGTGGAATATTGCGTTATGGGTGACGTATAGTCGTGCCTGGTACGGCCTGTACGCTGGCTATCTATCACACAGATAGTGTTATGGTAACAGAGGCTAACAACCAGAACATGCAAGCAAGTGTTGTTGCTACCCTCCATGCGATCACAGCTGAGAAATACTCTCCTGCTGCTCCCCCTCTCTCTATGTTGTAATATGAGTATCAGACCAATGATAGCTTCAACAATGACACCAACACTTCTACACATGTGCAACAATTAATACAGCATGTATAATACAACATGTTAAAATTATAGACATAAAGATAGACTTCCTCCGAACAAAATAAGAAGAAAAAAAGAAAGGAAAAAAACAACAACAATAGAACGCTAGAGTCTTAATTGAGGTTTTAATGACTTGAATTTCCAATAAAATTATTCTTCCAATTTAACATAACTGTGATGCTGAGTTCCCTGCATTAGTTCTCGTCTCACTAAAACCTTTCCTGCATTAGTTCTCGTCTCACTAAAACCTTTCCTGCATTAGTTCTCGTCTCACTAAAACCTTTCCTGCATTAGTTCTCGTCTCACTAAAACTTTTCCTGCATTAGCTCTCTTCTCACTAAAACCGTTCCTGCATTAGCTCTCGTCTCACTAAAACCTTTCCTGCATTAGCTCTCGTCTCACTAAAACCTTTCCTGCATTAGCTCTCGTCTCACTAAAACCTTTCCTGCATTAGCTCTCGTCTCACTAAAACCTTTCCTGCATTAGCTTATTGTGTTTCTTATATGTATACTTCTGAAGATGTTAATAAAGTAAATGATATTGTAGTGTGTGAAGTTATGCTGCATCTCCATATTGGACCGCCCTTTTAATTTATTCACCTGATAATTGATGAAGAGAAGGCCCACCCGATACTCACTGAGTGAAGTAATGATGTGGCATATATTGTGTGCAGTGCTAGTGGCCCGTGCAAATAGAGGGAAGGACTCCCTCTCTCTCCATTAAGATCTGACTTCAGTGTTGTGATGTGTGTCCTCATCTCCTCACCTCTCAAAGAGCTAGCACTCAGAGTGACTCACTGTCACAAGACTGGACCAGATATTGCACTGGACCAGCCTTCTCTTTCCTGAGGTGTTCATTTAGTTTGCTTCATTAGAGTTAACAGCATTTGTGGTTGCAGAGGTCAATAGAGAGTGGGCTTTATTAATAGCTATTATATAGTTAGGGATGTAGGAAGGTCATAGGTCAATTAGATGTGTCAACTCTGCTGTGCTGCATGGATATATCTCCTCAGTATTGCTGAGGAAATGTGTGTGTGAGAGCATGCTCACATGAGTGTGGGTGTGTGTGTGTGTGTGTGTTCTCACCTAGTCATGAGAAAGGACAGAGTCACGATGGAGAGTAAGGAAGCCATCACCTGCCAGCAGTTCAACAAGAATGGGACCACCCTAGGCTTGACCAATGAAATTCATCCATTGAGTCGACACTTGGTCACCTCTGTCACCTCTGCTCTAGCCGGACTGGGCATGCTCCATTGAAGACTGTCACGCTCACTTTACAATTTTTTTTCTGCATCCTACAAATTTTGCTATAAGTTTGACTGCATAGAGTGGGCGGGGGGGGGGGCGGGGAGTAATTCTTATTTTATTACCTACCGCCCACACATAGTATAGATTTGAGATTAATTACCTCCAAGCCTAGCTCCAATGTTGGAGCACTCTGGTACATTATACATTAGTTAAATATTTTGCAGGAATTCTGCTCCTTGATAAAGTTAATTGACCAATTTTACAGTATCAAGTTATGCACAGTGAAATTGTGGTTGGGATTTATTAAATTTTAGTATGTGCTCAAATGACAATACTTCCATAGCAGCCAAAGGATACAATAAAAATTCTTTTTTTATATATTATAACAAGCATTGATGGATAGACCACTGGAGCATTCACTGACTCTGGTAGCTTGCGAAATATCAATAAAGACTTGCTGACAGTGTGTATTTAAGTTACAGATATGTAAACCCAGCTTATTGCGAGGGAAACATCTGGTAATGTACATACTCTAATGCGCAGGTTAGAGCCAGTAACATCAGAGCTAGGGAAGACAGACTGCCAGTCATATCCTGGACTCGGCTCTAGGGTTGCAGCTGCGGTAATAGCGGTGTGGAAATCGCACTTGTGAGTGTGCACGAGGTCTAGGCTTCCCTGAAGTGGAGTTGAACTTCCTAGAAATCCAACTATTTTGAATGAGGGCTTCCGAAAGCCTAGAAGAAATGTAATACTTGCTAATAGGTGGCCAGGGTAAATGTATGAAATATCCAGCAGGGTAAATGTATGAAATATCCAGCAGGGTAAATGTATGAAATATCCAGGAATGTTGGGAGGAATGCAGAAATTCACGAAATACACCTTCCTGGAGCATATCTTAGTTTACTTGTATGAATGCACCGAGTCAGCTCACCTCTGCTGTGAACTAGCTGTGCTGTTCACAATCCTGTGGCTGGTGAATCGTTAGAGTAAATGCCAGGGTGGGAAGGGGGGGGAGCTATACTGTATTTTTCCTGTAACTGAAAGTGCAAAGTTCCCCTGATATGTTGTAGTTGTTATTGTGTTAGGTAATAACAAATCATCAGAGAAGGCCATTCCTATTTATTCCAGATTTATAACTTGCTCATTAAAAAAAAAATAAATAAATAAACCAAGTCTTAATTTAGTATAGTATTGGTATTTCATACTTTGTTATTAAACTAGGATCAGTCTTGACTAGCATCAGTTCTGAAATTGCTAGTGGGAGTATTTTATGGTTAAAAATGTGTGAAATTCTATTTTGAGTATTGTTTATTGCTGTTGCTAGTTTTATTATAACTAATGTTAAATCTTGAGCCTAAATCGCTTCATTAAAAATAACTCATAAATTACTGGATGTATTTTAGTGGACAGAGTACAAAGAGACCGAACCTCTTTAAAAGCAGCATCAGTAATTAAATAACATTGTGGATTTGCATTGTACCATAAGATGTGCCAGTATGGATGGTGTTTCAATGCAACTCTGCAATACTAAGTACAATTGCATTGGGGAATATAGTTTAATGGTGAATGAACACAACAATTAATATACTGGTAGAGATACAATATTAGATAATTAATCACATGTATTTCATCCTCCCTTTGGTAACTGGGAGTAGTGCCTTTTATTTTTTCCTTAAAGTTTTTAGCCACAATTTAGTTAGCCTGACATTGTTTTAAAGGAAAGATCTCTTTATTTAAAAATTTAATTACATGTACCTTGTGGAAATAGATAACTTTTCAGCTGGCCATAATGGGTAAATAGTTGAGGTGTGAAGAACAGCTACCTGTGTTTGTATAATGAGAACAGCTACGCTTGATGAGTGATACCAGAGCTACCAGAGCTACCAGAGCTACTGGCATTAACTTCAATAGATGTGTTGTATTTGAATAAAGAGATTCAGTTTGAAGATTAAATAAATACTAACAATGTAATTGTGGTATAGTCTCTCAACAGATTCTAATTTGTATTATAATAGAAAATGAGTCCAGCTCTATATGACAATGAGATTTAGTGATAGATATAGACTCTCTAGAGTGTGAATAGATTAGCTTTTCATTCTCAATGTATTGTAAGTTGATAGTCTCAGTACTTACTGAGACTGATGTGCATAATATAGTCCAGGTGGGAGAAAGAGGAGGGTGGGGTGTTGAAGGAGGGTGGGGTGTGTGGAGGAGGGTGTGTGGGTGTGGAGGGTTGGTGTTGAAGTGTGGGGAGGAGTGTGGGGTGTTTTAAGGAGGTGTGTTTTTTAAGTAAGTTGGGGTGTTTGGGCTTATGTTTGTGTTTCACGTAGTTTTGTGGTTTTTGGCGGAGGATTGTTGTTTTGGTATGAGGTGGGTGTGTGGAGGAGGGTGGGGTGTTGAAGGTGGAGGAGTGTTACCATATGTTTGAGCAAATGCAAAATGTAATAATTATGCAACAATTGAAAAGACAGCTTCTGTAAGTTTAGAAAAGTGTGTGGTCAATTAAAGTGAATGGTATTAGTACACAAGTACACAAGTACAAGGTGAAGGAGAGCGAGAGGAAGACATGTGCAGGTCAATCACTGTATGTGTGTGTGTGTGTGCGTACATTAGTGAGGCTATTCTGAAGTTCCACTAGTAGCTATGAGTGCCACCTGATACTATTTCACACTGTAAATGGATAATGGTGATAATGGCTGGGCTGGGGCAGCTTGCTCTTTACCAGCAGCAGCTGTTAGTGTGTGTACTGGTTGTGGCAAACACCTGTGGAATGGGAATGAAAGAATGAGAATAGAAACTTTGAATTTCTTCATTTATTGGACTTAATTACAGGATGCAGTGGTATACTCTATTCAAAGAATTATTGTCACCCACCAAGGCTTCTCTGCAAGATTTGCCCTTTATTTCTTATCTTTTTTTTCCTTTCAACATGGCTTCAGGGAATTCCCCCATTGGTGCCTTCCCTATTGTTCTTCTTCAGAATTCTCACTGCTTGGGTGTAAATGTGTGTGTGTGTGTGCGTGCACGTGCATATGAAGGGTGTCCCTCTGTCTGTCTGTACATATTTGGTATTTACCTGTTTTTGTTGTAGCAGAAGGGGCAACTTTGCAACACAGACTTCCTCCTGACATATTTGGTTTTCCCCGATTTATAACAGAGTAGGAAAATGGAGTGAATTAGTATAATTATCATAATATAAAGGGAATGAAGCCAGTCTGCATGCATCCTAACATTGAGGAAGCCTGTCACATGCAGTGTCGACTGCAGACTGTAGAATTTGTGTTTTTATTATAGTTGTTGTTTTTAGGCTATGGAGTGTTTCCATGCAGCGATTCATAGTCAGGATGAGTGGCATCAAATCAAGCATCTGATCTGGTGGGAGCTGGCGTGGTGCCACTGGTGAGGGGGCGGGGTTGGGGGTGGAGACTAGAATGTGTACATGTTTGTTTAATACATGTATGTGTTTGTGCGTAGTATGAAGACTGAATGGGAAGAAGCTTCTCGTTATTCTGAAATGCTCTATAAAGAAAGCAGATGGTCTAAGGTAAGTGGGAAAAATGACCATCTCATGTTCATACGTTTTTTACCCTGGCTTCACCTTGCCTCTCTTATCCTGGCTTCACCTTGCCTCTCTTATCCTGGCTTCACCTTGCCTCTCTTATCCTGGCTTCACCTTGCATCTCTTATCTTACCTCCCTTTCTATTCCTTGCCTTTACCATCTCTTCTTTCCTTCTTCCTACATCTCCTTCTTGGTCTCTCTCTCTCTCCAGGCGTCATTCCTGTACATGCATGCAAGCTTTTTGCTGATGGAGTTGCGACACACCCACCCTGCATCAGAGAGAGATTCAGATAGTTTTGCATCTGCTGAACAGGAGGTTGCTAGCAGTGACGTGCATGATGATGAAGACGAGACCAGTCAACTGCACGCCTGCACTGGAGAGGGCGTGGCTGCTAGTGAGGAAGGCCTACCATCTGATAAGATTGAGGAGGTGGATGATGGATCAACAACAAGAGCTGGTTGTGACAAGACCAGGGAAGACCACATTGCAACTCTTATGAAGTAGGCACAATTGCATGATGGGGTGGAGGAGTGAAGTGGGCTAATAGTAAGAAGTTGGAGTGATAACTCTGAGACTTGAGTCTAAGTTTAATTAGAATGTGGTTACAGAGTTTAGGGTCGTAGTCATCACACATCTCCCTCTCCTCACCCCCCCCCCCCCCCCCCCCCCCATCATCATTTATTGCCATGAAAGGCCAGCTAGAGCCCCACCATAATGCTTGAATGCCACGCGCTTTGTTCTGGGAATGTGACAGAATCCACTGGGAATAACGGACAGAAAAGGGAAGTATTTGAACAGAAAGTGTAGTGTCATGTGTGCATGCAGGCCAGTAGGGATGAGATAGGAAGTTCAGGTCGTAGTCGTCTCATGACTATGATGTAATGGTGAGCATGCACTCTTGCACATGTGCACACGTGCACGTACTCTTAAAGATAGGTAGCTGTCCACACAAATAAACTTCCTCATGTCTGCATCGTTTCCACGGCAGTAACAAAAACAAAGGATGATGTTCTCACTTCTAAACGGACATTGTTGGTCATATAGCAAACATTCACATCATGGGATTATTGTTAGTTTAACCCGCCAAATTGCGTATTTATTCTAGCATGAATGGACAATGGAAACTTCCTGGCATGTGCACGGTAGGAAGCTGATCATGACTCACTTCCAGCCTTCACACACTTTATCACTTCTTAACACTTCAACAGTGTGCGAGGAGGTGTGAGATATTTTAAGAGAACCTTTTAGTGCACTAATTCGAACATTATTAAATAAAGTTTTTGGAAAAAATAAATAGGAAATGATATTAGTAATGATGTAGTTCAGCCTTTGAACTGTCTGATCTCTTCCCTCACAGTGGCAGAGACATAGAGTGTCACTGCTGACAATGTGATAGTATTTGTGTACTGGATATGTCACTGAAATGGCCAGTGGCGCGGAGGGACTAGCTGATGGAGTGTTGAGATGCATTTTCCCACTATTTATTCTCACTTTGTGTGTGTGTGTGCGTGTGCTGTAGAGACATACCAGCTCTGAAGCAAAAAATAGCTGGTAAGAGCATTCCTATTGAAGTGTTTGGAGTCTGCAAGTCTCAGCGCTACTTGACAGGGGCTAGACTGCCGCTGTGTGGAATGGTGAGGGGAGGGCCGGTGACTGTGTTGATCTGGGGGAGTTGGAAGGATGCCGTCTGCTAAATAATCAAATAACTAAATCTTTAATTTGAACTCAGTACGTCAGTGTGCACTACCCTGCTGGTTAACATCTGTAGTCTAATTATGTAAGTGTAATACATGCACAGCAATTTAATATCGCCATATGTTTACCAACTGGATTTTTACATAATTTTTTTTTGTGTTGAAGGACAGTTTGGTAATAGATTATAGGTTCAGTATATACTAGTCATTGTGTCCAGCTTGGGCCAGCCGGCCCTGGATAGGACAGGGTCTGTCTCAGATAGGCTCAGTTATTAACCTTTCTATAGAGCACCAGTAAGCACTAATCCTCACTGTCACCCACGACTTCTAATTAACGTCAGTTCACGTAAAAATAATTATAAAAAAGTGATACCATCCTGTCAGACAATAGCTTATTATGTAGCTGCAGAGGGGAGAGAGGTTGGTGACCTTTGTGCAGGGTTCAGATGGCTGGATTGGTGGTGGTGTGTAGGGGAGTAGCTGAGACCTATAAGATTCCAATGTTTGTGTTGACACTTCCCACCATCCATCCCTCCTTGTCAATGGCTCACATTTCTTCTCACGGCTGGATACAATGTCCGCCATTGTTCGTGTAAGGATAGACTGGTGCTCCGGGGACTGTATTTGGAGAGTGGAGGCTGAACTGTTGGTCCATTTTTGGGCTACAGTGACGAGATTCTCTGCATTTTGAAGGTGTGGTGTTTCAACTGCAGAAGTATCTGTATCAGTTCTAATCGGTGTTCCACCCTGCAATGTACCGGGTCAACCCACTGGCGGCCGGTCTACCCACTTGGCTGGAGGACCCCCTTCTTCCCTTTGCTCTTTGAGCTTCCTTTATCTCCTCCACTTCTCACTTTCTATTTTTGTCCTTATTTTGATTAATAATAAACAGTTTTACGTCACTCCTCTGTCTTCTCTTAACCCTCCTCTCCTTCACCTTTCTCCTACTCTTCTCTTTCTCTTCTCTCCATCCCCTCCCTCCTCCTCCTCCTTATTTAGGAGTTGATGTACTCCAACAATGTGTTCATACTGCTACGAAACAACCAAGTGTTACTGCACCAGCTTATTTCACAAGTGGAGGAGGAGTTGAAGTTTGTGGACGCTACGCAAGGTGAGTGAGGGAGTGGTCAGTGGAGCTGTGAACATCAATGGGTGCACACTGCAGAACTGAATATATGAACATTTGGAGTGTAAGAGTTGATTCTACACGACTATAATTTCACCGTTTGCTACCATCAGCTCTTTCAAAGAATCAAACAATGCTGACCTATCTGTTATCCAGGAACATTTGTTATAACACTTCAAAAGGAAAATAAATATAAGTCCACACAATTACTAATTACTGTCTCATCTAAGTCTAGTCAATAATCACTTGTTGTGTCCTTTATATCATTCACGGAAGATCACTTGAGTATAAATAAATATATTGATATGTTTGTGTGCAGATAGGAACTCATTTTATGCTTCAGACATGGGCGTTTGCTATCTGGTAAAAGGTTGTCTCCTGCGTGTCTTGGGAGAGTATGAGGAGGCGAAGGAATCGTTGCTCTCTGTTCTGTCTATGTGAGTTTCTGTTCTGTCTGTGTGAGTCTCTATGTAGTACAATTGTATGTAGTGACATTTCATGGAAGAAAATGTATTTAATCAAAAGAGAGAATATTTGAACAGATCTAGATGCAATTAGTGGCGTGTGAATAAGTGGGAAACCTTTTATTTCTTTACAGGAGGAAATAAAGGAAATGGGTTACAATTATGGAATAGCTAGCTCCCAGTGCCTGTGGCTGTTAGTGTTTTGATCTTGGACTCTTCTATTAGAAGGAGGACTTGCACTGTAAGTGCAGTGGCCCAGCTGGCAGTCCCTTGCAGATATACAAGTCATTATATCCATTCATTCTCTCACATCTGTGCTCTTTCTAGGTCAACTGATTGCCATCGGGTGAATCGCTACAAGTTTTCTCACCTCTTTAGAGACCCATTAGTGCTAATTGTGACTGATGTTGATAAGCTCTGCACTTTTTAGGTGACCATAAATGCAGCCCAGCTAGTTAACAGGCATTAGTGCACCATAATGAAATATAGTCTTATCTGGAATCTTTCTTTTTAGCTATTTCTCAACCCTAAGTAGCTGAGTTGTGGTCGTGATGGGCTAGGGGGGAGGACCTTAGGAGAGGGTCAGTCAATTGGAGAATACTTTAGAGTGGTTGTCAAGTACCAGTTGGCCATGACAAGTAGAGAAGGCTTGACTAAAGGACAGTCACTCAAGTTCTGTGGTCAGCTGCAAGGTTGCTAGTTTTACCCCTAAGGCAAGACCCACTCATTCATTAATTGGATTCATTTAATATTTTGATTTTGAATCATTTGCTCTTGTGTAATTTCATAGCAGATGCTTATCAGGTCACTGGGAATCTTGGTGTCAGAAATTTGTTCTGTGTGTGTGTGCGTGTGTGGCACTTACTGTTGCAGTCTGTCGCTGCCTTACTGGGCAATCCAGCAGCTGAGCACCAGTCCCATCTCTCAGAAGAGTCTTTCACCTCATTGCACCAGACACACTGGTTAAGGTTCTATCCATCCCAGAGTTCAGGATGTTTGCTGTATTTTGGTCAGAGTGTCTCCACTTGTGTTCACTCAAACAAAGTCCTAAAGAGTGAGCGGACATTGGAGACCAGCTATTCAGACATGTGTTGGCCTAGGAGACCTAGGTCATGTCTTCATACTTGCATCCTTGCTCTCAATCTGGGTCCATGTCCACAAGGGAGGGAGTTTTTTATGGCGAAATGCCTTGCAGGAATCTAAAAATAGTTGTGTTGGTATTTTGCAAGGTATTTTTTTTTATTGCAACATTTAATCCTTAGTATTATTTTAAAAATTTTTAAGAAAGAGGATAAAAATTTGCTTGTTTTTCCTTTCATCCTTGGGTTAGGCTTCCATTTGCTGTAATTTGTGGTGCCTCCAGGAAATTTGGCCACTAGCCCTGATAAGCACGCACTTGTCCAGTCTTAGGATGTCTGAGTAAGTTTTTGGAACTGAACTAGTAGGACAGGCAAGCAATGGCTTTAAGTTCAGCTATTCTGAATGAAACAGGGAAACTTCAGGGGAAAAATAATCTAATCCAGGAAGCTTTACTTTTTTTCTTTTATAAGTGTTTATATATTTTTTAGGTGTGAATAGGTGACCCCTTACCTACACTAAGGAGCATAGTGCTCTTAATTACTAAATGGTTATATGGTGCCACTTTGCACTATTGGATGCATGAATGCTTTTTGCTCTATCATAAGTGAGCATCTAATGTCTTGCCAGAGGTAATGCTCTTCAATTGTCCACTAACTGGTAGTTACAGCTTTTTGTATAATGGACCATTTACTCTAACTAACAACACACTTTAAATGCAGAGGCTGAGGAATTCATGAAGTCTTGAGAGCTAATTGGTTCAAGATGTTTCAGTCCAGCAGGCAGGCTGTGGTGAAAGTGATCTATGGTAGAGTAATTGACACTGTGCTGCCCAGCTAATATGGAGCATCAATGGAAACATGCAATTACCTTTCATTTATAAACACCAAGTATGACTTGTAGGAATATGTATGGCATGGGGTTGATAGTTGATCTTAATTGTTTGCTTTCTAATTACCTACTTGTGACGTGATCACACATCAGAGCTTTATAAATAACAATTCCTGCCTCATTTTTATGGGTGTGTGCATTTTATAAACAATGTGCATGCTTATGTTTACATGTAGGAAGGCAGAGTTGCAGAGTGACACGTACTGCTTGCCTGCAGCACTGGCCGAACTAGCACTTCTTTATCTAGACACTGGAGCAGAGCTGGAAGAAGCAGAGAGAGCACTGGAGGAAGCTAGGTAAGGAGAACAGAGAATCCTCATCCTCATGTCACAGCCACCCTCCTGCCCTAATAGTTTCATTGTTTTGATTTTATTTTGTTGTTTTGGTTACTTCTTCTTTCTTGCAACCCAGTATTTGATGGATTGGTCATGCCAGAAAGAGAGACTATGTCAATGTGTTGGCATAGCAGTCATGAGAAGTCATCAGAAAGACATTTTATTTGAACTCATAGTTTAAAAAAAGAAAGAAAACTTTCTGTGACCACCAAGTGTTGTTTATTTTGACTAGAGTCTCATTCCTGAGGTTTTATTTTTTGTTCCTCCAGGGAATTGAGTGGAGCGTATGACTAGATGACCAGCTACTTGTGAGTGTAGACTAAGCCATTGAGGAACTACTTGTATGAAGTAGTGAAGTGTATAGATCAGTGGGGGGATCACTGGCCACTTGGGGGTTGGCTGGCCTCAGATACTGTCTTCACTTGGTCTGTGGCTGAATGCTGAATGCTGGTGCAATGTCTTGCTTGTCCCTTTTCTTTATTTTAATTTTGGCAAATCTAATTTTACATAGTCACCTTCTTTATTTTCTTGTTTATCTTTGCTGAATATTGTTAGTAGCAGCTTTACATCCAGTCATTTTGATCATAATATTGCATTTTGCATCTTATTAGTATGAATTTTACCTGAAACTATATGCCTTTTTGAGTAAATAATAGTTAAATTAAAGTAATTAATGTTAGTGCAGTGTATTTTAATGCTATTTATTATGTTGTATTTTAGGACCCAGTACAAAAATTATGTCCTTGAAAATAGGATACATTTTAGAATTCATGAAGCTAGGAATAGAATTGCGGCCTGCAAGGAAAGCCAATAGAAATCAAGCCAGTGGAGAATTGTCATTCAAACAGTGTTTCAGACATCACATTAGTATCAGTCACTGTTTTATTTTTCATTGATCAAGTAAATATCAATGACTTGAGTTGATTTTATTAGAACTTCGTGTTTCATTCGTCAGAAATATAATTATTCTAAATATTGGAGTTCTCGACTGCAATTAGTAATATTTAAATCAGGCTCAGAAAAAAAAAGTGGTTGTCATATAAACGTGCGTCCCCCGGCTGCGGCCAGGGAGGAAATACTTGACCTACGAAGTAATTAACACACAATACTACTAATAAATGGGCTCATTTCCGCCTGAGCGAGTATAAATGACGGGCTCTACTGTCCAGTAGAGCACACTCAACCCAACGAGCAAGAAAAAAATTGTAAAAGAAAACGTGGAAAAGCAACCTGCAAAGCGTGGCAATAATGGCGACTTTCAACTTTTCTTCAGTTCTCCAAGTTATCACCGTTCTCCTAGCTGTTGTGGCTTCTATACCAGCTGAAGGTGAGTTCGCCTCCCTAATGCCAGTTGTGCATTTAAAGGTTTCTTTAAATTATTATGCATGCAAACTTACTTCAAGAGCTTTCCCCCTTTCTTTCAATTTTGAAGTATAACCAGTCCAGGCTCCTAGTCTAGCGAGAATTCTCCTGGGACTTTTTATGTAATAAAAAATAACACCTTGAGGGAGTGTGAATTTGTAAAGAATTATGAGCTGAGAAAGGCTTCTACCAGCAGGTTGTCAACCAAATAGCCTGTAAAGAAGGAATTGTGACCTTTTCTGGTTGCTTGGTTGTACTATCAGATCTCACGTGGCAATGTTGGGGGCTTGTAAAATGTACTGGGTCATTTGTTACTGGCTTGTACTAGTGGCTAAGTGTGAGCCACACCAAAGATAGCCAGTCACCTTGCCCCCCTAGCCCTGCCTTGGTTGTGCATGCTCTTCTAAGTGTAAATATGGTTTTTCATTCTTTACCACTAGACTTTTACTTTTGACTGTATAACATTCTTATGGGTTCATCTCCTTTAATATTTTACTTATTTATTTTCACAGGTGCTGTACTGCGGCATAGACGCGCTGGTCGTGTTGAATGCACGTCCACTCTCTCCTCCTGTCAGTACTACTCTCACTGTATCAATGCCAACTTCCCTTGTGGACAAGATGGATTTCTCCTCTCATACGTACAGAAGCGCTGCGAGCTGATTGATGGCCTTGTTCTCAGACGTCCTGGCCGACAGTGCAACTCTCCCTCCTGCGTCAGCTACAATGGTTACTTGTGGGCCCACGAAACTGATGACTGTCTCAAGTCTGCACTGGAAAACTTGAATGGTGAATTTGAAGTGAAAGGCTTGCACAGCGACCCATCCATGTGCTTGAAGTGGGAACAGCATGCAGTACTGAAAATGGACAAGTGTTATCGCGCAGCATGGGAAAAGTACCCATTGAATGATGAAGATGCACGTGTCTTGACTAACTTGTTCCGTATTGACGAGTATTTCGATAGTGTTGTGGACCAAGGAATCCCTTCTCTGGTGGCACGACATACTAACTGGACCAATTCTAGCCCTCTATCCAGCAACCGTACTTATGACAGAAGGCTGTTCTGTGTGAAAGGCAGTGGAAATACTCCACAAGGAGATGATCGTGATTTGTCCAGGGAAGAAGTTATAACTGTTGTGAAGAAGGCCTTGGAAGGTCAGGATCTTTCTTCTGCTCAGTATCATTATGGTGGTATGGATGGTTTCTATGATGAAAATCCCTGCATCACCAACGAGCCAGCTGGAATCAATATTAATGTGTTTGATTATCATTTGGTCACTTTGCTTGTTCCTACCAACACAACCGTCAGAAAGCTCAGCCAGTATCGCACTGCCATCATAACACGTATGGGGAGATTTGCTGCCAGCTTGTACCAGCTCTCGGTCCAAGTTGAAGAGGACTCTGCCTACTCTGTGCTCCGGTTCAGTCAGTGTGGCGATGGCATCAGACAGGCTGGTGAAGAGTGTGACTATGGCCACAGTGGAGAAGGATGCACTACTGACTGCAGGATCATGAGTGGCTATGATTGCACCGTGGATAGAATGCAGCCCTCCATTTGCTGGCCAGAGGTGTGTGGAGATGGTTATAGGACTCGTGGTGAAGAATGTGACGATGGAAATAGAGATGGCGGTGACGGGTGCAATTCTGAATGCAGACTGGAGACAGCGTCTCACTCCTGCACTACTACATACAATGCAACATCGACATGCCAAGCCGGCCAGAAGGTCCAATTGTCTCCCAAGCAATCTCCTTCCTACATCACTGCTAAGCGATTGTCTGCAGCCCAATCTAAGGCACTAGCCAACACCAAGAGAACAATCCAGTTACCAAGAGAAGCCTCAGGTGCGAAGTCTTCTTTTTCGTCTCTCTCGCTAACTCTTACCCTCACATTTGCTGCCATTGTTTCAACGACCACTCTAGACTTGTGGAGATGAAAAAAACAGCAACAACCCATAATCAACGTCCAACACTTCCCCTCCTTGCAAAGGCAATTTTTCATCTATCAAAATTTAATTTAAAAAGGTTCATCTGCTGGAAATTTGACAAGAGAATTGACTGTGGATTGTCATTTGTGTTGCTTCACATCACAGGTCTTTGAAACCTCACTTCTCTCTTCATGAATCACACCTTAACCATACTCATCTATCAATTATATATAAATACATCTGTATCAAGATTTAAGTAGGGTCTTAAATGGAAGGCATTATTTTTAAATCTCATATATTTTTTCATTTACACTTATCTTATCAAGTGCATTAAAATCTCTTATTTGTCATTTTCTCTGTTATTGTAAGCCTGTATTCAAATTATTACAATTCAACATTATTCAAGAGTTTAAAAAAATATTGAGACATTCAAATTAATTAATGTTATCTACATCTTTCCCAGAGCAGACTGTTGGTGGAAGAACTATCTATGCATTAGTATAAACAAGAAACATTTAGTTCTACACACAGAACAAGTTTAAATTGCCAACTATCCAGTTGGTGAGCTATGGACACATTAGCACATGCATGGTTGCATACTGGCTTTTTATATCATACCCATGACTTTTTTATCATGTTGTCACCAAGACAACATGATAAAAAGTGGACAGAAAAACAGGAAATGGTTGCTCAAAGATAACTCAGTGGCATAAGAGTGACAGCTGTAAAGTGGGCTCCACCAATACCATACACCACCAACATCAATTGCTGGTTTAGTTTGCACTGATCTCAGCATTGCATCTCTTTGATCTTCAACTCGTAATAAGAATAAGTTCATAATGACAAATTAAAAAATTGAATATCAGCACATCTTGTCAATATTCAAATAATCAATCATCAGGTGAAGATGTCTTGTAATGTGGGCGTACTCTCATGAGGACCAGTCATGTCTTCAATACTTGAAGTACTGAACAGCCAAGTCCCACCAGAGATAAACACTTCCCCCTTTCTATTTATTGAATGGGTTTGTCGAGCTTTATTTCCTCTGCATTGTCATTATGGCGAATCCTGAGATTCTGAATCCATGCATGGCGTTGGCCTGGTACCGTACTGAAGTACTGCCTCTGTAACTCTGAATAGCACTCACCTGCTCCACCCACTACTATTTCTCTGAATGTCCAATCCTTCCAATTAAAGTTGAATCTATTGAGCAGTTCAATTCTGTTGACCTGGTCAGGTACGCAGTCTGGAGGATCTGATTGCTTCAACGTAGCTTCAAGGAGCTGCTTAAAAATTAGGACACCTCTGAATGCAAAGAACCCCCCAAACTTTGGATGGACAGAAACACCAAATATTTTCTTCTCTTTGGGCCATGGATCAGGATCCACATCGACCCTCTGGTAGTAGCGAGCAGCTCCAGACACATGACCAGCTGTCTGGACTAAGATACGAGGTCTGCGACTAACTGGATCCATTTCAAAGTCTTGGATAATATCAATACTGACAGGTGGAAACAACTTGGCTAAACTGTAGAAATACTGTTTCAAACATTGGTCCAGAGGATCCAATTGTCCAGGTTTATAATTAGGGAAAGTCACGTAAGGAACAAACAGTTTCTCAAACATAGACGGAGTACTGATGAGTAGCAATGCAACAGTATGTTCTGGGTAAGGAAGATGAAACTTGGAGTTGCTTACACTCTGATTGTACCAGCCAATTAGAAATGGATGAATCTGCATTCCAGCCTCCTCACATTTGCTTTCCAGAATATCCACGACCTGCTGTATACTCAAATCGTCGCTGCTACACGAAGTAGTGGGAAAATCCATGGTACGAAGAGGGGGAGTGTTCCAGCGGATCGTCAAGGCATTAGTAGAGGCGGTAAGTATCGTTACTTGAATATGTTGCGCGCGCGACATGATCCCTGCGTCAACAGTTTTTACTGATGCCAGGGGTTTTCCCCTTTTGCGTGACCCGCCCTCCTGCTTCCCTTGCTTTGTGTTGAGCGGCTGCAGTCTTGTTTGTAATCGGTCAGCAAACAATAGATAGCTACCTGGTGGCCGCGTGCAAGCCTGTGAGGCTAATCTCCCAGTAGCGACACTTGTGGACGTGTGCCTCGTTCCTCCCTGACTAGGAGCGCGCTGGAGGAGTTCCTCTCTGTAGTAAGTTGTCTGCCTATCATCTCCTTGTGACTGGAGACATTGAAATGTGTCTCTCCTTGTGCAATGTGCAGCAGGTGTGGAGATGGAGGAGGCTGTCCCCAGACCTTTCCTCACCATCCATGTGTTTGGAAGTGAGGCCACTGGCAAGACAACCCTCAAGACGCAATGGTTTGACTCCTCCCAGTGCTCGGCTCTGTCGGAAGTAGCTGATGTGCACATTAGAATACAGGTTTGTGTGTGTGTGTGTGTTTGTATGCCACGGGTGTATATAGTGTGAGTAAATCTATTATATGCATGTGTGTGTATGTGTGTGTGTGTAATGCATGCACGCTAGCCTTGTTTGAATGTGTTGAACTCTCTCTCACTCCATATCCCATGACGTTCTTGTTCTGACTCCCATCTATTCTACTATTGCCATGGCGACTGAATTATAAGAGAAATTAGATGGAATTATATAATTAAGAAAAATTAGGTTCTAACTTAAGCTCCACCCACTGTACTTAAAGAAGATATGGTGTGTTGCGGGTGTTAGAATGGGGAGTTATGGAATTGTGGGATTATAGAATTATGAAATGGTGAGATTATAGAATTATTGGATTATGGAATGAGGGATTACTGAATATAATGGAGGTGGAACTCTGATTTGGAATTAGAGTGAATTTTTATTATTATAAAATAGCTCAAGAAGGAGTTGAAGAATATGTTATGTGCATGTGTGTGTATGTGTGTATATTTGTGTATGTGTGTATATTTGTGTATGTGTATGTGTGCATGTGCATGCTTGTGTGTATGTGTATGCTTGTGTGTATGTGTGTGCGTATGTGTGTTTATGAGCATATGTTGGTGGAATGTGTTGCTGGTTGTTGATTCCTGCGGGTTACTGGAGTGTGAAGTTTAGCATACAATGAAGTCTGGTAGGCACTAATAAAGTATGTTTGTATGTGCATTTATATACAGAGTGGACATGTACACAGCTAGTGGTGCTCTCAATATAGCACAGTGGTGAGTGCAGTACAGGTTGTCGACGTGTTCACTGTGCTCTGGTGCTTTACCTAAATTACCATTTTAGGAACGTTTACAGACTTTAGTAAAATGAGAGTTCATGAGTCTCCACCAAGTCATTTATCGTCTTCCCTCTTTACTGAAAGCATAGCGTGAAGATACATCAGTGAGCATCGAGTTGAGTATTTGAGGATGGTTTGGTACAACTATAGTGGATGCTGTGCAAGTTAATAAATGAGGAAATTTAATAGATAGCGCGTTAATTTGCGTATCTTATGTGAAGGCATGAGACATATTAAACCTGTATAAATATAATATATGTGAAAACATGTGAGACATATTAAACCTGTATAAATATAATAATGTGAAAACATGTGAGACATATTAAACCTGTATAAATATAATATATGTGAGACATATTAAACCTGTATAAATATAATATATGTGAAAACATGTGAGACATATTAAACCTGTATAAATATAATAATGTGAAAACATGTGAGACATATTAAACCTGTATAAATATAATATATGTGAGACATATTAAACCTGTATAAATATAATATATGTGAAAACATGTGAGACATATTAAACCTGTATAAATATAATAATGTGAAAACATGTGAGACATATTAAACCTGTATAAATATAATATATGTGAGACATATTAAACCTGTATAAATATAATATATGTGAAAACATGTGAGACATATTAAACCTGTATAAATATAATAATGTGAAAACATGTGAGACATATTAAACCTGTATAAATATAATATATGTGAGACATATTAAACCTGTATAAATATAATATATGTGAAAACATGTGAGACATATTAAGGCTGGCCGCACATAGCAACGCGCACTGCCTGTAGAGCCAGACATTAATTTATTCCCCGCCAATACCCCACCATTTGATAATACGCGAGCAGAAACTATCGCGCAGTAGTAGCAGAAGTATACTTTGCGAATTTGTGGTGTTTTAGTTTAGCTTCTTGTTGTCTCATATCCGTTTACAGCAACTCTCCATACGTCGTCTGAGCTCACGCGGCAAGGTGCACCAGGCTGCCTCTCCTCCTGTAGCCGTTCTCCGGACTCTGTGCACCTGAACTCAAGCGGATGGATATACCAGGCTCAATTTCTGCGGAGCGAAGACTTCCCAAGCTGCGCAGATCTAATACCTTCACCTCTGGCTATCTCCAATAAACTGCTCTCTCTTCTGACTCTCTTGTTATTGTTGTATTGATGTTTGTTTACTCTTGATATAGGCGGGCTCTTTTTAGAACCAATACAAACTAATTGAAAAAAAATTGCTCGCGTACTCGTAGTACGAGATATGGGGGTGGGGCTATTTCTTAAGAATTGCGAGTGGAATAGAAGTATCCAATTTTGAATCAGTTTTTCTTGGAATCAAATAATGAGAACGACTATATTTTTTGCACACGTGTAGAACACAAAAAAAAGAAGGGCACCACAATTTGAATTTTTCAAAATCTTATAAAAGGAAAAAAATGTAAATAAATCATAAAGTAATATTGAAATGGAAAAAAACTCGTTGTCTTGCCCTAGAGTATAGTCTTGGCTAGCGGCGTAGAAAATTCTGGAGCTCCAACTTGCCGCACCGCTCCAAAAAGTTGTTTCAAAGTTTTACATCGGGGCCATGATATTTCCTTCAGATTCACTCCAAAGTCGGTGTGCAGTATCTTCGGCAGGTACTTTATCCTTCTAGTATAGTAGAGTAGCCCTGCAAATAAAGAAAGTAGCAGAATCGTGCTTAGCAACCAACCGGGTAAAAATTGCGTGGGCGGTGTGCGGCCACCCTTAAACCTGTATAAATATATATGTGAAAAATCCAATTCACTTGCTCACCAATATAATAGAATGACTTCAGTAGCTGTTCAAAATGTTTCAACTCTTGGGGTGTGTGTGAGTGTATGCATGTATGTATGCGTGTGAGTGGGTGTGTCCAATAGATATAACGAATTCCTTATTCAGAATAAGTTTGTGTTTGCGGGTGTTGTTAAACTACACCAGTTGCTTGTTTCCATGTCGCTAAAAAGACTGTCAATGAGCTTGGAACAAGCCAGTGTGCCACGCCCCTTCCTACACAGTGTGTGTGCAGTTGTTGCCATGGGTACAGCACAAGGTAGTTGAGCTAATGCCCATGTGCAGTAGTAAAGGTATCTGTTACAGTAACATTACGTTTCAGACAACATCTGGTAGCCCTGTTGCTAAGGTAACAGATGTTATGGGTTGCTTGATATTACATTTAAAAAAACCCTCAAAATCTCTTCATTGGAACAGACACAGGGAGGAGTCTCTGAGATGTGATGTGTGTGTGTGTGTGTGTGTGTGTGTTTATGTGAGGTATCATCACACCATTCAGTGCACATGCACGGAGCATGCACAGGGAACAAGTGGTTAAACAGTAGTCTCGCCAGGCCAGACCCTTTACCGTAGGCAAGCGAGGTAGGGTCTGGTCAAACTCGGTACTCTAAATTGTTCCACACCATCAGCAATATTTTTACTGTACGAGCGTCAACAGAGTGCTTACGTCATGGGCTAAACATATAATTCTAATTTACAATGCGAGTATTTATACGAGTGTAGGTGGCACTATTGATGGAGTAGGTATTACACATGTCATCCACAATTTTCGTGGATAACGTGAACAAAAAAGTCAATCGAATTTAACCAGACCCTTCCCCGCCTGCATTTGGTAAAGGGTCTGTCCTGCGAGACTAGGTAAACAGGTGGGTGAGAGCGTAGGTTGACAGGTGGGCGTGGTGGTTGACCAGGGTGCACGCACAGGTGGGTGAAGTAGGTGAACGGGTGGTGTATTGCTGTTGATCTTTCCTGGATGTGATCTTTCCCAGAGAAATGTGTCAGCATTATAAACAATGGGTGTGTCTCTGAGGGTGTGTCTCTGGTATTGTGTCTCTGAGGGTGTGTCTCTGCAACCATAAGAGTGTGCGTGAAGAATCAATCCTGACAGTTTCACTTCTTTAGATCATCAGTCAATTCCTGCATGAGAGAAAGAACACAATATCAGTATGTGTGGTATGTATGTGTGTTTGTGTTGCATGGTATGTATGTGTGTTTGTGTTGTGTGCTATGTATGTGTGTTTGTGTTGCATGGTATGTATGTGTGTTGGTGTTGTGTGCTATGTATGTGTGTTTGTGTTGTGTGGTAAGTATGTGTGTTTGTGTTGCCTCCAACTGTTGAACTAACAATAAGCGTTGAAGCAGTTTGACAGAACTAATCAGAGTTTGCCCGTGCCTGCCTGGACATCAGAGTTGCTTGGAGTAGACGTAATATTTGTTGTTCTCTCTCTTCTAAACTGATCGTCCAGAGAGGCATTGAATGCATTGACATACAAATTCTGTATACAGTATGTAAATCAGAGCAATGGATCTTTAGGTGCAGTGACTAGATAGAAGTAGTGAAGAATGAGGCTAGAATAGATCCTGACACATTACCTGTTATACCTGTACTACTAATAGCCGTATGGCTTGCTTGGCTTCTTGTTTGTGCCTAGACACAATAGCCACACCCACATTGGTTTATTAGTGATCAATAGCCACACCTACATTGGTCTATTTGTGATCAACTACTAGGTTTGTATGGATGGACACTGTGTTTTCTGAAAAATGGACAACTGACGGAGTGTGTGTGTGTGTTTACAACATAGCAGGTCTGTTAGCCATACTGTTTATTAGATACTAGACACAACACATGCCACTGGTAGCTCAATACAAACCAGTCTGTATTGACATCAGTCGTGTGAATCCAGTGCTCGATATCATGTGCTCAACTCATTCTTGCCTTTGCTTGACATGTGCTCCATTATGCTGTCATGTGACGTGTGCTCCATTATGCTGTCATGTGACGTGTGCTTCATTATGCTGTCATGTGACGTGTGCTCCATTATGCCGTCATGTGACGTGTGCTCCATTATGCCGTCATGTGACGTGTGCTCCATTATGCCGTCATGTGACGTGTGCTCCATTATGCCGTCATGTGACGTGTGCTCCATTATGCCGTCATGTGACGTGTGCTCCATTATGCCGTCATGTGACGTGGGCTCCATTATTGCCGTCATGTGACGTGGCTCCATTATGCGTAATTGACGTGGGCTCCATTATGACGTCATGTGACGTGTGCTCCATTATGCCGTCATGTGACGTGTGCTCCATTATGCCGTCATGTGACGTGTGCTCCATTATGCCGTCATGTGACGTGTGCTCCATTATGCCGTCATGTGACGTGTGCTCCATTATGCCATCATGTGACGTGTGCTCCATTATGCCATCATGTGACGTGTATTCCATTATGCTGTTGCGTGCAGATGTTGTGATGAATCCGTACTTTGAGTCTCTTCCCTACTGCCAGTCCTAATGGAGTGGGAATTGGTGCCATCTTTTCTAAACCATCCATAGCAGAACTAGAATTACCATGATGGTGTGTGTGTGTGTGTGTGTGTGTGTGTTGGTTTGCAAGAAGTTTATCTAAACACTTCAATCGAGAGCCTGACACCAGAGAGAAATGATGATAACACAAGCACACACACACACACATACATACATACTAACATACATACATACATACATACATACTAACATACATACATACATACTCACATACATACATACTAACATACATACATACATACATACTCACATACATACATACATACTCACATACATACATACTAACATGCATACATACATACATACTTACATACTAACATACATACATACATACATACGAACATACATACATACTTACATACATACATACTAACATACATACATACATACTAACATACATACATACTAACATACATACATACATACATACACTAGTGATGTGCTTGAGCACAAATGGCGAGCGAGCCTAAAGACTATACTATTTTCATATGAATGATTTTGACTTCTAACACTGAAGCTACTGAAAATAATGTCCAGTTTTTAAATTTCGCATACACGGTAAAGGGATTTCAGTGCCATAGTAACAACTCTCTGCAACTGCTTGAATTGAAGGGGAAAAAACAACAACAAAACAATACACGTTATTTAAAAGTTTTCTTTGTGATATTCTTTAGCTAAGTAGTGGTTGTAACACACAATGCTTTGACACAACTGGACATGCAACTACACAGACTTACCTTCGCGGTAGTCTAGTGGACAATGTATTTTCAAGTAAATACTGTTGCGCACGGCTTATAACCATGACAAAGAGCGCATTGACTTACCACCGCCACTAACTCGAATAGAAATGGAAGTCCCTTAAGATTTCAAGTTTTAACTGCACCCGCAAAAGAATTCAAAACGGTAGCTAAACAATTCAATTTCTAGGGTGATACGGGTACTGATCGATAAACCAGAGGATTCTGTTTAGTGCAATTTGGGACGGGGTCGACCACATAACGAACACAAAAACGCGAGGGTCAAAGTACAAAATGACATACATACGTCCAAACATATATACAAATAAATAAATAAACATCCCCGATTTTCGATTGTGTTACCCCTGTAAGTGTCTCGCTCGCTACGCTCGCTCGCCAATAATAACTTACATACTAACTTACATACTAACATACATACATACTCACATACTAGTGGTGTGCTCGAGCACAAATATGAGTTAGTCAGGTAACATAAAACTACTGTATTGTTACTACAGAATTTATATCTTAGCTTATGCAAAACTATAATAGCAGTTGACCATTAAATTTAGCAAACAAATACAAAATTACCCTCTTACCTGAGTAATGGTAACTTCTGTAGTATATACTTGAGCCATTCTGACTGCCACAATTACCAGCAACAATTACAAGCTCCAGCTACAAAAAAAAAAAAAAAAAAAATAGGCCAGTGTTATTTTATTTTGTAATTTTAGCCAACAAATATGGAATTACAAACTTACCTCAATTTCCTGAGTATTGGTTATGGTAACTTCTGTAGTATCAAATTTAAGCTATTTTGACTATCTGAATTACTGGTAATTCTTGACAACAAGCTCTCAGCTACAAAAACAAAAGACAATTAATTTTAGCAAACAAATACAAAATTACTTTCTTGCCTCATTTTTTGAGTAGTGGTAACTTCTGCAGTATCCAATTTAAGCCATTCTGAATATCTGAATTTACCAGTCACTCTTGACAACAAGCTCTCAGAACGGCCAGAGTTATTTTTTTAGCTAACAAATATAAAATTGCGTACTTACCTCAGCTTCTCCCGAGTAATGGCGGCTTCCTTAGTACTAATATTGAGCCACTCTGACTACCAGTGGCACTTGACAACCAACGAGCGGCATTTAACAGCCCCCCCCCCCACCCCCCAATTATTAATGCTGTAGTATCAGAAGAAATTGGGGTCAAGCCTAAAAGGCCGTGTTTTTAGGAGAAAAAAAAGGCACCTACATGCAACATTTAAGGGACATACATCCATCCATACATACATATATACTAGTGATGTGCTTGAGCACAAATGGCGAGCGAGCCTGATAGTTAGGTAACATAAAAATAAGTATTGTTACTATGTTTTAGCTTAGTTCATGTAAACACTATAATAGCAGTTGTGACCTTTTATTTCAGCAAACAAATACAAAATCACTCTCCTACCTGATTTGTTAACTTTTGTAGTATCAAACATCTGCCATTCTGATAATCTCAATTACCAGTAACTATTGAACAAGCTCTCAGCTATGATTAAAAAAATAAACCAATGTTATTATTTGTAATTTTAGCCAACAAATATGGAATTACTACTTACCTCAATTTCCTGTGTATTGATAACTTCTGTAGTATCAAATATAAGTTACTTTGACTATCTGAATTACCTTCGGAATTCTTGACAACAAGCTCTCAGCTACAAATACAAAAAGACAGTCAATTTTAGCACACGAATACAAAATTACTTTCTTACCTCATTTTTTTCTTGAGCAGTTGGTAATTTTTGTAGTACCAAATTTGAGCCAAAGCTCTTAGCTACATAAAAGAAAGGCCAGAGTTATTTTTGCATATTTAGCTAACAAATATGGAATTACGTACTTACCTCAGCATCCCTGGAGTAGTAGTAGCTTCCTTAGCATTAATACTACGGCATTCTGACTACCAATGGCTCTTGACAACCAACAACCCGCACTCCGTATCCCCCTAAAACGGCAAAGTTTTGAAATTAAGTCTGGAAAAGGGTCTTCAATGCCATATTAACCGGTGTCGAATCAACTTTTTGTTTCTTGAAAAGCAAGCGTTTTCGCAGGAATTTTCTCACACTTCTGCGCTTAAGTATAAAGTAAGGCTTGCTTAATACTGTAGTTTCAGAATAGACTGGGGTGAAGCCTAAAAAGCCGTGTTTTTAGGAGAAAAAAGTTCCCCGCACGCGTTTAAAGGGCATACGTACCATCCATACATACATATATATATATAACATATACCCAATTTTGCATTATCCACCCCTAATAGTATCTCACTCACTTCGCTCGCTCAATAACTAGTGGTGTGCTTGAGCACAAATGGCGAGCGAGCCTAAAACTGCACTATTGTTAAATGATTGATTTTAACTTCTAACACTCAAAAGCTACTAAAAAATGTTGAGTTTTTAAATTACATATATAATGGTAAAGGGGATTCAATGCCATAGTAACCACTCCCCTCAACTGTTTGACTTGTAAAAAAAAAAGCAACCCCAAAAAAAAGTCACGTTATTTAACATTTTGTTTGTGATATTCTTAGTAGTGGCTGTAACACACAATACTTTCACACAACTGAACATACCTACACAAGACTGGTTAGTCTAATGGACAATGAATTTTCAAGTAAATACTGTTGAGTAGGGCTTATAACTGTGACAAATAGCATATTAACTTACCACCACCATTAACTCGAACAGAAATGGAACTCCGGTAAGTTTTTAGCTTAAACTACACCTACAAAAGAATTCAAAGCGGTAAACAATTCAATTTCTAGGATGATACGGGTAATGATCACTAAACCAGAGGATTCTGTTTAGTGAAGTTTGGGACGGGGTCGAACACCGACACAAAAATACATGAGGTACAAATCACATACGTACATCCACACAATATAAACAAATATCTCTGATTCTCAATTTGACACCACTATAGTGTCTCGCTCACTTGCCAAACTAACATACATACACACTTACACACATTCATAACTAGTGATGTGTTTGAGCAGAAATGGCGAGCGAGGCTCCCTAGTTAGCTTACAGTATTGTTTATGATTAATTTTAACTTCTAACACGCCAGCTTCTATAGAATGGTCAAGTTTTCCAATAATGTGTATATGGTAAAGGGGTTTCAATGCCATAGTAACCACTCACTGCAGCTGTTTGACTTAAAAACAAAACAAAATAAAACAGGATAACAACAGGCATTTCTAAGGAATTACCGCACAGGTTTGAACCTAACCTATATATATAAGACATGCTTACTGCTGTAGTAACTAACAAAAGCTGTGTAAAGGTAGCTAATAATATTTATTAATTACTAAAACGTTTACTTGGTGCTTCTTTTTTTTTTTTTTTTTTTTTTTAGCTAAGCAGTAGCTGAAATGCAAAGAAAACTTTCAGACACACTTGATTGAATATCCAATACAAGACTTATCTTTGTGGTTAAACTATTGGACAATGGACTCTCAAGTAAATACTGTTGCGTAGGGTCTTATAACTGGTAAATAGCGCATTAACGGCCATTGCCACTAATTAGAAAATGAACTCCAGTAAGTTTGTAGGTATTGCGGCACTCACAAAGGAATTCAAAGCAGTGAACAATACAATATCCTTGGATTGTGTGGGTAAAGATCGACAAATCAGAGGATTCTGTTTAGTGAAGTTTGGGACGAGGTCAGCCACCAAGTTAACACAAAAATGTCGGGGTCTAAGTATGAAATGACATACATACGTCCAAACATGTATATAGACAAATATCCCCGATTCTCAATTAGTTACCCCCTGCATAGCGTTCGCTCAATAAAAACATAGAATAGATGTGTTTGTTCCTCTTTATATAAAAACACAATTAGTGGCAGACAGGACAGATGGACTAATGGACAGACAGACAGACTGACTGACAGACTGACTGACTGACAGACTGACTGACTGACTGACTGACTGACTGACTGACTGGTGGTTGTATGAGAGTGTACTGAGCCCCGATTACCTGAAGTTCTCCTCCTGTGGTGTTGTTGATGGTGTAATAGAATCCGTGTAGGCTGGAATTTCAGAAGTGTTTGCTGTGATATTCCAGGTATGCTAGGAATGTGAGCATGAGATCCAGACACGTGCGTGTGTATGTGTGTGTGTATGATTTGTTTTGGTGTCAGTGATGGTATTGATGACGTGTTTGGTTTGAGATCATTAAGTTCCGGTGTTTGGTGTCGGAGCTTGTGTTGAGGTCTAGAGGATTAGGCCATTAGAGATGTATTGGGATGGCAGTCTAGGGGGCGGGGCTGCTGGGTGTCAATGTTTGGGACTGTTCATGCGTATCAATTGCTGCAGTGTTTCAACTTAAAAACTCATTTTATCACGGGTTCTAAATAAATGGAATATTAAGAGGTGCATACGTGTAGCTCCTCTAGGAGTTAATTGATTTTTATCGACTGCTCCATCGCTTGGCATGTCTGGTTAACTTGATACGTATACCATAATACAGTTATCTGACTGACCTCACCTTACCATTTCTGAATGTTGTCTTCTAGCTATGGTGTATTGGCTGTTGGTCCTGGCGGAGAGATTGGCCTTATGATGGCTCAAGTTTGTGTTCTTTTATTTGTCCTTCTCCTTCTCTTTGTGCACTGCCTTCATGCTTTCTTTCTTTCCCTATTCCGGTCTTTATTACATTTTTGTCTCTCTCTTCCCCCCCCCCCCCCCCTCTCTGGCTGTAGATTGTATAACACAACCGGCTCAATTAAACTCAATTAATCTTAATTTAACTTAATTAGTGAATGCATACTGATGTACAGTGGCACTGCCGGTCTAGTTGTGAGACATTGGAGTGTTTATTGTTGTTGTTGTTGTTGTTGTTGTTGTATTTGTGTGGGTGTAGCGAGACTGTAGTTATGCTGTAATGGACTCTATTAGAGATAGCGCTGGTTTTGGAAAAGACAGGAATCTCGCATTTCTCATCCTTTATCGTCCTGACCAACAGGTAAGGTGTGGTTACTCTTTTTGGCAGGAGTCAACAATATTACATGTTCACATTGAGTATTTCCACACGGAGTGTTCAGTATTGAACGCTCTAATGGGCGTGTGCACAGTTCTGGACATAGCGGGAGTTACCTCTGAAGCAAGAGACTTTGAAGCAGGCGACCATTTTACTGTGTTTTGGAAAATTATCGTGTGTATGATGGATCAGCAATTGATTCCACTCGTCATACAATATGTGATGATATTTCACTCTCACAACTGTATCTTCACTTACCTTCAGCTCGTGAAAAGACTTACGCATGTTTGTGAAAATATCTCCCCATATTGCAATATAAGCATTATACTGTAGCTATTAATATATGCGTGTATAATATTTAATAGTACATGTCAGCGTACAATATGGGGAGATATTTCACAAGCACATATATGTATTTTCATGAGCTGAAGGTAAGTGACAATGCAAGTATGAGAGTGAAATACCACCCCCATATTGTACGATGAGTGGAATAAATGTTTATTATAAATTGGACATTTTCCAAAGCAGCCATAAGCCAGTGTGGACATGTAAATCAACTTAACTATTACCAGTTACAGTTGAACCTCTCTTATCCCAGCATCTTGGTTTTGGAGGTTCCATAACTTAGAATTGCCTGTATCTGATGAAACTTGAAAACATTGTGAGCCAGAGTGTTCTCTCTAGGATATTGTGAGCCAGAGTCTAAACTAGTGTTCTCTCTAGGATATTGTGAGCCAGAGTCTAAACTAGTGTTCTCTCTAGGATATTGTGAGCCAGAGTCTAAACTAGTGTTCTCTCTAGGATATTGTGAGCCAGAGTCTAAACTAGTGTTCTCTCTAGGATATTGTGAGCCAGAGTCTAAACTAGTGTTCTCTCTAGGATGTTGTGAGCCAGAGTCTAAACTAGTGTTCTCTCTAGGATATTGTGAGCCACAGTCTAAACTAGTGTTCTCTCTAGGATATTGTGAGCCAGAGTCTAAACTAGTGTTCTCTCTAGGATGTTGTGAGCCAGAGTCTAAACTAGTGTTCTCTCTAGGATGTTGTGAGCCAGAGTCTAAACTAGTGTTCTCTCTAGGATGTTGTGAGCCAGAGTCTAAACTAGTGTTCTCTCTAGGATATTGTGAGCCAGACTAGTGTTCTCTCTAGGATATTGTGAGCCAGAGTCTAAACTAGTGTTCTCTCTAGGATGTTGTGAGCCAGAGTCTAAACTAGTGTTCTCTCTAGGATGTTGTGAGCCAGAGTCTAAACTAGTGTTCTCTCTAGGATATTGTGAGCTAGAGTCTAAACTAGTGTTCTTTCTAGGATATTGTGAGCCAGAGTCTAAACTAGTGTTCTCTCTAGGATATTGTGAGCCAGAGTCTAAACTAGTGTTCTCTCTAGGATATTGTGAGCCAGAGTCTAGACCATCCAAACAAGAGTTGTGTCTGTTTTGTGAGTTCTCATTTTGCGCCAGATGGAGTGGCAGCTGCTATGCCGGCTACTTGCAAGTCGGTAATTAAATCTGTCGATGTAGCATGTGATATACCATAGATTATTGATCTAACACACACCCACTGAGACACACCCACTCAACATTTGTCTCGTCTGCTAGCCATATGGTAAGAGTTCCACCCTGCATATTCGGCCAGACTCGACCAGAAATTGATACGAATTAAGAAATTGATGTTGTGTTTCAACAGTGACTGTGGAAGTGTCGGACAATTCCACTGTCCAATGGCAGCAACAATCAATCAGCGATTGAGTAGTAGGCGGGGGAGGGGGAGGGGATTTTATAGAAATGGCAGTTTTGTCCTATCACATACGAGTCCTTCAGTACTTCACACTTTATAGCAGACAAGATTATTTAACTTCTGTAATGCAGTGGAGCTGCGAGTTTGTAGTTCATTTGATAATCAACTCTCAGTTTAGAGGCGTGTCTAACCTTCACAGGCAGAGGAGAGAGAGAGAGAGTAATGAGATGTAACTAGAGCATATTCTGTTGACAGGCAACTATCAGCTCACTCTGGTATGTGGCTCGCTGGTTGCTATGTGTACTAGTTGTTTGGTAAAGCATGTGCCTGTTAGCTCACAGTGTGCATTACTTGTTTGAGAATGTTTGGTATGTTGTGTTACTATATTTAGAGTAGAGCGTTGCAGCCTTAGCTTGTGCTGTGTTGTGTTACTATATTTAGAGTAGAGAGTTGCAGCCTTAGCTTGTGCTGTGTTGAAGTCACTCTAAGAAAACTTGAAGAATTCATAGCTTGCAGGATGCTACCAGTTTCTTGGGATGACATTTTTAATGTATTGAACGAACAGAACTTGGAGGAAATACCTCCAATACTAGCTCACTTCAGCAAACTGTTCATGTCTTTTATCTCCAAACTTGTAAAGAATTTTTCCCCCATGTTTCCCATGGTGGTTTTTGTTGTTGTTGTTTTTGTAAAGTCAGAGATTTGCTTCTGTCATGAGTTATAACTTGACTCTTCTCTGATGAAGATACTTTACCAGTGCCCATCTGGCACAGGGTCATCAAAAGTAAATGTGGCAAAGGCACACACCACATTGAACTTATCGGCTACATATATCTGGTTCCATCAGTTAACCTCACTGGTGTGTATAATTGTGTGTGGGTGGATGATGCTAGATCCAGTTGGTACAGTACTACTTAAGTTAGTCACCTTATATACAGGCACACAACTTCCAGACCTAGAAGAATTGGTAAAGCGCAGAAACGAGTAGTCAAGTGATGTATTGATTGGTTCTGTTGAATGTGGTCAGAAACCTTAGCTCTCTCTTCATCTTTCAAACCAGACATCAGGCAGTAATGTCGCAGGATGCAATCACTGCCTGTCTGATCCAGCCACATAAATAGCAGCTGCTGAATGAGTATGTCATGAACTCATACAATACTTGACTTATGACTAGAGGCTCTAAAGGCACACTCACTGTGTGTCCTACATGTGTGTTGACATGTTATAAATGTTATGTGTATGTGTGTGTTTATGTGTTCATATGTGTGTGTGTGTGTGTGTTTGTGTGTGACTAGGAGAGTAAGGATTACTGTGAGTCAGTGTTGGAGAAAGTCTACACAACCTTCGACTACAACAGTCATATCTCTGTCACGTTCCTGGAGAATCATTTCCAACACGACTACCAGCCAGCACTAGTGGAACCAGCCCAGGTGAGGATGGGTGGGGCTAGGGTAGGTGGGGCTGGAATGGGTGGGGCCACCTGGGCTTGCAGAAAGCATGGCTGTTATAGTCTGTGAATGTGGTCCTATTCAAACTGTATTGGCAGTCTCAGGTTTGCACTTGCACCTTGCCTTGTATTGCCTTGGTAAAGTCACCTGTTAGAACAGATCCACAGTGAGTGGCCCACTACAATAGTGACGTTATAGTT
>WLWD01005092.1_pt1 | contig 35427 bp, 32 predicted proteins | sample 6712731 | NCBI WGS metagenome assembly WLWD01 (sample SAMN12718690, study PRJNA576275) | sponge metagenome | isolation source: marine sponge | host: Mycale hentscheli | place: New Zealand: South Island, Marlborough, Capsize Point | collected 2014-11-01 | reverse complement strand
AAGAAACACAACCTTACTTATGAGGTCAAGACGCTCTGGGAAGCTTTTGGAGATATAGTCACGTATGTGATAAAAAAATAAAATAAAATAAATCATTATGAATAATTGGTTTAAAAAAAAAAAAAAAAAAAAATCATTATGAATAATTGGTTACAGATAACTTGTGTGTACTACAGATCTCTGAAAAAGTCTGGTCAGGTATGGCTGGACGCATGGGACCTCAATGTCAACATGAAGGACAAATGAAGAACTATTTTACAGAATATTTATTTACATTTACACTAGCTTTCTGTTTTATCTTATTATTTCAACTTTTTATGTCAATTGAAGTTACATTGCTGTCTCAGAATAAAAGCTTTATACAGAACTGTAGTTAGGAAATGGAGAATTAGTTTACAAATAGTTCAGTTTTGGTGAGGAACATACCTATAAATTCTGGATCATGCCCATCCTTTTTCTTTTCTTTATTTTAATATAACTACTAAGACACAGCATTGGTCACAATAGAGACATCGGATTGTAAATTAAACCTTTCAAAGTATAATAATAATCTAATGCAATCAAGTAAGCACTACAACTTGTAGTATCAATTTCATAGTATTCCATAATGTTTCACAAGTTTGAGTTAGGGACGATTGGTAGTCACTTCTTCTTGCTCAAGCCAATGACACCGCAAACCAGACGACCTCCTGCATGACCAGTAGTCTTACTGTCTGTAAACCCACCAAGGCCAAGATCATCCTCATCAGCGTGGACCTGCATGGAACATTAAAGAGTCCCTGACTGTATGTTAATATATATGGCTTGTTTCGTGTGTATGGTACGCCTGGTAGTGATTGTGTAGTGGCTAGATCTTGTAAAAGTTTCTTACGCTTTGAAAATTGCTGAATCAATAAGAAAGGGAATGCTAACAGGACTATAGTCTGTCCCTAGAAGAGCAAACAAAAAAAGGAATACCTCTTTTAGAAGGAAGAAGTTACGCATCCACAGCCAGTACAATTTGAAAGTTTGCCAAAGCAGCTAAAAATCTTTCCTTAGTATACTTAAAGAAGAATTTAAATGCCACACAAAAATTCACAGGAATAGAAAAAAACAACAAAAACAACAAAAACAAAACCAACAAACAAAAACACTGCTTTCCCACTGTACACACGCCTAAATATATTACACAATGGCTCAATTGATCATATGGGAAAGCTCTGATATTTCTTATTATTAAATATATTACACAATGGCTCAATTGATCATATGGGAAAGCTCTGATATTTCTTATTAGCGTAACTTGCAACATAGCCCCAGTTACAAAAACAGGCCACCATAGGCTAATCAAGCGCTCTAACTTGTATTATTATTATAATTTCTTTCACTACTTTTCTCTTTTTCTAGGTGTGGCAATCCTGAGTGATTCTTTATTTTTGTCAATTTTTAATGTATATACAAAGAATGAAATATTGACTATCAACAATTTATTCGATAAGCTTGTACTGCACTTAACGCATTATGCAAGACTATACAAATTTATACTACGAACTAACTGCACCATTCTTCAGTGTAGAGCAGGAACTTGAGAGAACTTTTCCATCCACATGTTTCCCCCAGCGCACACTGCCAGTCGCGCAAGAAACATTATAAAATATCCTTTATCACGTGCAATGCTGTCGTATTCACACATCATCGCCTTTCGGATTCCAGCTATGTATTAAGTGAATTCCTCGTTTACCGCGCTTGCGGTCGTGCCAGCTAGGACAGACTATATTAATACCTTACAATAACAAGAACACTAAGTAGTACTTTTGAACTTACCACTACGCTACGTCCAACGATGGAATTGGGTCCCGTGAGAGGGATCTGGGAGTCCACTATATCCAGTGTTACAGTGCCGTTGCTGTCTGCCACCACATTCCCGAGATCTCCAGCATGTCTGTTGTCATCCTTGGGTCCACCATGTTCCTTACCAGCTGGGTTAAAGTGGCCCCCGGCACTGACACACCCTCCAGTGTAGTCCCCAAACTGGTGGATGTGGAATCCATGGTTGCCAGGTTTTAGACCAGTGATGGAGCCAGTCACTTTAGTGTTACCATCCCCCTAATCAAAATAATAATTATAAATATATATATATATTATTCATTTGAAACAGGAGAATACCACAAGTCTGTTGGCTTAGTATTTACACGAGTGAAATCTCTGGTATCTTAATTACACTCCAAGATTTCCTTAGCTTTAGTTCCTGATGGTTATATGGTAAGTGTGCACGACTTTGAAGTTGATGGTCACAGGTTCAAACCAGAGATGGAAGTCTTTTTTCTTGTCAATTATAGAGTGTGTCAAACTTAATGCTTTTCCACTCAAGTAATGACAACGCTTAATCAACTCTGCTCAACTTGTGAATACACACATCGTTGTTGTCGTTACCGATACACAAGCATAATTATTATATAGAATTTTTTTTTCCGTATCTGATACTGGACTGCCTGTAGCTAATTGAGGGTCCAGTACTTCATCCTTTGCAAATCGTCACAACTGCTTTGTCTTCTTAAAGCTGAAGTAAAATGCCTGAATTCTTTCACAGAGCAACTCCCTGAATGACTTCTGTAGGCATAAACAATTTCTTCCCCTTCTGGTTTACTAGATTCACTGTATATAATGCCAAAGTTGCTATTAATCCAGGTCTACTACCTCAACAATTGACCGCCTGATCGCCATTTGCACTGTAGCCTTAGAGATGCCGCTGTAAGGAGTTTGAACATCACTTACTAACTATTGGGGTTAACTTCTGGACTATATAGACGAGAATAAAGAACAATTTTCCTGAGGCGTTACTTCAAACCACCGTACGGTGTCTAAGGGGTTAATAGGCAAGGGGCGCTCAGTGAGGTACCATGTGGTGAAAACAAGATAGTGGCAAGAAAGAGAAAAGAGACAGTGTAAGAGCTTAGCAGCAAGCAGTTGAGGCCATACCACAACACACCCTAATTTAGTTCCGAAATAAAGGGTTACCTGTAGGAGCTCCATTCCAGCTGCTTTGGTGGGTGGAGGGGTGGAGCAGTGTAGCCCCCCCCTAAGGTTGGGCGATATTGGGGTATATTGTATCACGATATTTTGGCAGGACAATATTGTGATATGACTATATATTGAATATTTTTTATATTATTAATTATTTAGGAAAAAAATTAACAGCAAGAATTTTTAATGATGATATCTAATGACAAGCCAAACTGTGAAAATTTAAATGATGAGGGGAAAAAAAAAAATTTACTGAAACTTTGAAGGATGGGAAAAGAAAATATTGAAACTTTGAAATGGAAAAGAAAATATTGAAACTTTGAATTATGAGGAAAAAATGGAGAATTATGGGTCCTATTACAAGTTTTTCGAAAGAAAGGTTAGCATCTCCCTGTACTCTATCCACTGACTCTGCAAGTGACAGTTCATCAGCAGGCCTCTTCCTTGAAGTTGACACTCCTAGTGTTGCTAGCGATTCTTTCATCATAGCCTCCTTTAAATTCAAGTGAAGATTGCTATGGGTAGTGCGCAAATGTGCAAGCAAGTTACTAGTGTTCCCATTCTCGGTTGCCACTCTTCGATAACAAGTGCGACAAATTGCAGTCCCCTTCTGAAACTCTCCATCCTTTTTTTCCAAGCCAAAATAGTTCCACACTTGACTCTTGCTTCCAGGCGTCTTGTGTAGCTCCGGTACTCTCGTCGCAGGGTCTGCCGTACTTACTTCTTGCAAGAGAACAAAAATACAGCGGCTCGACTATTGCGTGCGCGTCACTTCCCGCGCATTATGCGCGCGCAGGTAAGTTCGGCGGTTTTTCTAGATTTTCAATATTTCAATATTGCTAGCCAACACGATACCGCCAGACGGTTATTGACAGATACCGCGATCATGACTATATACCGGTATATCGCCCAACCTTACCCCCCCCCCCCCCCCCCCCCCCACACAAGCCCACCCAATAAAACTGAACAATAACAAGGTGGGCTTCCCCTAAAGGCATGGAAGCCAAACCTATTCTGCCATAGTGGTTATACCAGTGGGAAAGGGGACGGCAGTAAAGGGTCTTGCTATGCGAGACTACAACACTTAGGTGCTGGCAAAAGTGCGCAGACCTACAGGTCTCTGCCAGACCCACATAACATGCAGAGGGTCTGGGGCCATGGCCATACCAAATTTGTTCTAGAGGAATGTGGAAGTGGTCAGTGCCCAACCTCCCTTATACCTGAATTTCTACCGCAATGGAGATGCATTCTTTGACAATCTTTTTATTTATTTATTTATTATAAGTTTTTGTAGCTTTTCCTGACAGACTACTGGGCTATGACAAGTTTAAAGAGTTGCTGGTGGAAATGATCAGACATTTAGGGGTAGGTAGAGACGTATTTGGAAATTTTCCAATGGAATATACAGCAAAAACCTCTGCTTTATGCATCTCCCTTTTCTTAAAAACTATATTATAGCCATGTTTGCTGGCTTTGAAAGAGTGGCCAACATGTACAGGAATTTCTATTTGTGGTCGAGGAGTGCCATTCCCTATAATTTGCTAATGGTATTGACCAACGCATTTACGTGTGGCAGAACAACTTAGATATGGCCATGTCCCCAGCGTAGAGGTTCGGTAAAGGGTCCAGTGTGACATAGATTAAGATAAAAAAGTCATTTGAGATCTCCTCCAAAAGGAATTTCTAAATGCTCTCTACCAAATCCAATGCAACCTATCCTATGTGCCTAGTCCTTTGGGCTGAACGTCTTGAACTGCAGAATGAATTGAACAGAGCAATAACTGACCACACCAACTGCCTCCCATGATGGGAACAAAATGGTGTGTAAATATTTATTTCAGCCATTATCTTCTAAAAAAATTAAATTGGTTTTCTGTCGTACCATATCTTCAAATAAAACTGTGCCCTTGACGTCAGAGCTACCCTCCAAAATGCAAACAGCAATTGCAGCCATCCTACAAAAGAAAAATGTTAAATGTAGTCCTCCTAACATTTTTGTCTTACCTAGGATATAATGTTAAGACTTTTACTGAGTACCTATGTTTGTTAAGACAGCCCTGGTTGAGTGAAAATTCCAATGCAGCGACCGCGTGAACTCCGCACCGTGTTGGGGGTGTGGTGTAGGTGTAACCATTACATTCGCTTAATTAGAATGTGCACCGCCGATTTAAAAAAAAATAATATTCGTATTCTCCGTGTGCTGAATTATTTATCCGTGAAATGAAGTGTAGTCCGGGAGAATTTACATTCTGAAATGCGGAGATCGTAGGTAGTAGTTCTCTAGGTCTCTTGAAGTCATGAGGAGGAGGTTAATGGGGGACGTTGGTAAGCTCAAGAGGCTTCCAACAAAAAAATCTCGTGTTACTGAGCCCGTACAAACCAAGTAAGTCACACTTGTGTACGAGAGTATATTGTAAGAAATAAATAGCTATTTAAGTTCAAGATCTTCGGTTTTGTTTAAGTACAGGGAAAAACAAAACTATCATATTTAAATTGTTTCTATTCATAAAGGATGAGATTTGCTGGATTGAGAGTGGTAAAACAGTGGTGGGCTGCATATAGAATATACAGTCATTGCACAATGCACATTGTTGCTAGGTGAACTGTCTTGGCAGCTATGAGACTGTTACAGTCTGTGCATGAATTTTGCAGTCTTTTGCTGGTAGCGTACCAAAACTCATCTGAATCCAATCCATTTAAATACAATGTGTTAAATAATTACCCCAAAAAAGTATTACAGTTGTGATAACTCTTTTTTTGTTCCTCTTAGCTCCTATTTTCACTGGAAGCTGCTGATAGGTGGTCTGGTTTTGGTACTACTTGACTCCATTGTGAATTTTCGACTGGAGTACTTGTACCCTGTGATGATGTTTATCAGGAGTGTCTACGATTCCTACAAATACCAGGGCTTTGTGAGTTAACTATAAATAAATGACACTCCATGCTAGCCCAACTGCCCTTTTTGCTGATCACCTGTTTTTTTTCTTCAGTTGGTCAGAATTAGTCCTGACTTTAATGTAATCTTGTGTATTGTTATAGGGCTTCATAGTAAATTGGGTTACCATATATGGTTTGGTCCTACTTCGTTTGTTCAAAATGTATGGTATTGAGTGGTACTGAACGTGCATGCCAAGAAATGGTACTGGGTAGGTTCTAGTGAGACATGTGTTGGGATTTCTTGCTGAACTAGTCGCCCAATTATTATGTGTAATTGGTTCAATTAAATATACATAATTTGAGTTATGAACGCTGCAAGGTATGGAAGTTTACTGATGTGATTTAAGTGGTAATGTTAAGTGTCAGAAGCTGGTGGGACAGTAGGTTGATTCAGTGGAATTTTTTTATATTATTGTTTTTATTATTACAGTAAAACTTTAGTCTCCAAACTTCAATTATCCAGGCACTTCAGTTTACCGAACATCCAAAATCTATAGTAGCATGTGCAGACACAAAAAATAGCTTGACTATGCTTTTTCATTATAATACATATTCTATGGTGCTCAGTTATTTGAACATTTCAGTTATCCGAACACCTCTCAGTCCCAACAATCTTGGGATAACTGAAGTCGTACTGTATTATTTTTACTGCCATATCGAAATTGGCTCATTGCAGTAGTGGTATGAATGGGTTTAGAGGAAATGTGAGATTAGTCTGGATTTTAATGACAATACACACACAGTTTATCATATGTTACTGAGATTTATGTATTTGAATCTTGTTCTGGTTGAGTAATGGCTGTGGTAAATGTTTTTGTGTGCGTGTTTAGATTTTTTCACTTCTGTTTATCTCACTGGTTGTATATCTTGACCTCCTGTGTTGGACGGTGCTCACGGTGCCGTGGCTGTTCATAGGAGCAAGTACTTGTGTTTGGCTTGAAATAACTCGTACAATAGGTGAGTATGAGATCCATTGTAACCAGCTAGACCAGTTAGTTAGACTCCCTGGGTTGGTTTGGGCACAGAGTGTAGTCAGACATCTTTACAGCCACTAAACAACACCAGTGAGTTATAGAATTTTGACTTGTACCTGCTACTGACAATCAAAGTCTGCTGCAAAGAATTATTTTTAACGTTCTGCCTAGCATTAAGTATGTATTTTTTATAAATAAGATTCCAAGCCTCTTGTGTGAAAGAAGTCTGGCTTGTTCTTATGAAGTTCTGATTAGTCTGGATTGGTGGTAGTGCCTAGCCATTACAAGCCAGTATGTGGTGAAGTAACCAGAAAGAAAAGACTAAATGTTGCCATTGTTGTTGTATTTTTAGCTTTCAGGCTTCCTCTGTCAGTCAATTTCCTTGTTGCTGTGACCTGTTCTGCAGTGTTGCTGTGTCATCTTATTTTGACATGTATTGTGTTGCTGTGTGCAGATCATGGATTCACTTACTCTGCGCTGCTGCTTGCCATTCTATTTTTGTATATGGAAGTATCTCAGCGGCTCACTTCACTGCCTGTCAACATGGTTAACATTTCACGTCCATTTGCAGCTCACTGGTGAGAAATAGAGCCATTTCTTGACACTATGCTGTGCCACTGGCATTGTTACGTCAACAATGCTGGCAATCTATCCTAGCAATTGTTTGTTAGTCTATTCTATTTCTGTGTGATAATTAATTCATTTATTTTACTTGAGATTCACCAGCAGGAGCTGTGCAGGACCCTCCCTGTTTAACACAGCAAGTCCACACGAACTCTAGCAATGTCCCTCTCACATCAACCAGGTTGCCACACTCGTTTCAAGTTTTTAGCTAGCCCTCAGGGATTTTTAAAAACTTTATGTGGCATGATTCCACACTTTACTCTCATGAGGAACTGATACAGGTACCTGTGCTGTGCCATGTGTAGAGCCATTCCGGGGCTTGGTTATATCAAACATGTGGCCATAGTTCCTACTTTGTGGGGGATTGTAATATTAGTGACATGCCTTTTACTCAAGGTAGTTGTTATACATGAGTTTGTAGGATTGGTTAAATACGGTCAATAACATTGTTTTAAAAGAGTTAGGTTTTGAAGACTGCAAGTGATGGCACCTTGGTGTTTTGAAAGAGTTTTTCTTAATGGGTTTATGGCGCACGCACACGTACACACATTGCCAACTGCTGGGACAATAATAGGCCAATGATAAGATGAAGTATGACCCTCTGTTGTGTGCATGTATGCTGAGGGTTTGTAATGTGTTCACCCAGGCTTACAGATCCATGCACAGAACAGTCTTTGGATTACCCAGTCCTACAATTTTTTTTTTTTTTTTTTTTTTTAAGCATTCTTTTTGTAAATGATGTACAGACATTGTTTGAACATTTTTGTTCAATTTAGTGGAAGTTTCTCAAATTGCCCCACTCCTTAATGATTGTAGGTTTGGTTCACACTTCTATGATAAGTGGGAATTTATTTAACTGTCCCTGTATTGAGGTGAACTTTTGGTTTGTTTTACTTTATTTCTGCAGTATTGGATACCCGGTGGTGACCATGAGCTTTCTCATCAAACATCAGATCACTCACATTATTCGGCAGGTGAGTTGGCCTCATTGCAGGCTGAGTTTGCATGTGGTGTGTGCATGCATGTGATGTGGTATACGTATGCATACATGTAATTATACATTCAGTTTGGAATAGAATGGACATGAAGACAACTAAGTTCATCCATTTACGTGGTTGTCTTGCACAGTGGTAATAGTTCCCCCTTTTATGAATGTAAGGAGGGGAAATGGAACATAGGAAAGGGGGTTGGTCTCTGTAACGCTCAGTACTGGCTGGTTGTGGTAGATTTTAGCTCAGTTGGATGTGTTGTGTGTGTATTATCCTGAAGCTGTGGTTAACTATCAGTAGATATTGTACAGAGTTGATGTTTTTATTTTGGAGTAAATTGTGGTTGATCAGTGTTGAGTTTGTTAACAGGGACTGTTTCGTTTGTAAATGTGGTTGCTAAGTTGAAAGTATTACTCATCCGATGTGGAGATGTTGAATGAATGTTGTTGGTTGCCTGATGTATAGTGTTTAGTTATCCATGTCACCAATCTCCTTCAATGGCTGTGGTATTTAGATTTAGGGCCAGATTCAATACGAAACACAATCATGTACGGACTATTGCTCAATGTGTTGGTGAATATAAGACTAGGATTTGGTAGTAGGCACTGTTGTTACTCTGAATGGTATTACTGTGATGTGTAGTACAAGCTGAAGTCAGTTAGGCTAGTGTGTGTGTTAGGCTGGATGGTGTGTTAGTGGAGTGTGTGTGTTAGGCTGGATGGTGTGTTAGTGGAGTGTGTGTGTTAGGGTGGATGGTGTGTATTAGGGTGGGTGGTGTGTGTTAGGCTGGGTGGTGTGTTAGTGGAGTGTGTGTGTTAGGCTGGATGGTGTGTTAGTGGAGTGTGTGTGTTAGGCTGGATGGTGTGTATTAGGGTGGGTGGTGTGTGTTAGGCTGGGTGGTGTGTTAGTGGAGTGTGAGTGTGTTAGGCTGGATGTGTTGTGGAGTTAGTGTGTTAGGGTGGATGGTGTGTGTTAGGCTGGATGGTGTGTGTTAGGCTGGGTGGTGTGTTAGTGGAGTGTGAGTGTGTTAGGCTGGATGGTGTGTGTTAGGCTGGATGGTGTGTGTTAGGCTGGATGGTGTGTGTTAGGCTGGGTGGTGTGTTAGTGGAGTGTGAGTGTGTTAGGCTGGATGGTGTGTGTTAGGCTGGGTGTTGTGGGTTGATGTTGATGGTGTAGTTGGGGATGGATGTTAGAGGTGCCTCTAGTTGAATGCCATTGACTGATATACCTATTGTTCAGGCCACTATATTTTTTCCGGTTATGAAGTAATGTAGTAGTAGCAGTGTTACATAGGTTGGTAGTATTGGAGGGGGAGGGGGGGGGGGTGAGTTTTTTACCTGATGTTTGCCATTTTATCTCACAAGTACCAGTTTTCCTGGTGAAGTCAGTTGTCTCAAGAATTCAACGGTTACATGTAAATGCTCTATGTAGTGACTAGTAACTTGTTCGTACGTAGTTAGTGTTTGGTGGTTTTTCCCCTTACAGCGCCAGCAGAAGAAGGTTTCGGAAGAGAATTCTTTGTTTTTTGACATTCTCCAGAAGGCCCTGCCACGCTCTTCTTCAGAAGATGGTGATGAAGGAGGAACAGAGGACACGACAGTTGTGGATGGGGGAGTGACTGGAACAACCGTTGCTATGGGCAATGGTGTTGACAACTCCAGTGGCAAAAAGTAATTGTGTGTGCCTGTGCATACATGTGTTGGTTGTTATGAGGGTCTCTGTATTGCGGCTGGAGATTGTACTAAAGTATCACTGCTAATGAAGTTCAGCTAAAGCATTACGTACATTTCTCTACTTCTCTCACTTAGTATTTCCAGCCTGCAGGATAAAAAAATGATGTAAAGTAGTGCAATGGACATGCTAACTGTTGGTTACTGTGCATTTGCACCCTGAGGCTGTACATTTGAACGTGTACTGTAAGATTCTTGTGTATGTTTAGCAACACACACTATTTGTACACATTTTTTCTCGTCACTTCCATAAAAAATTTGATTTCGTACAGGAAGACAGTAAGCCAATTAATAATCAGTGAGTATGGATCAGCGTACGCTTTGAGTGGGTTATCTATTTGTATTGTTCATTGTATATTTTATGTACTTGTGACCATAACAGAGTGTCTCCGAAAAATTCAGTCTCATTGAATGGAGGTAGCAGTGGCAGTCACAAATCTTCTCACAAGTCTAACTCATCAACTTCCTCATCTAACTCATCTTCCTCTGCCACGACTTCTTCAGTGGCGGGCACTAATAGCAGCAGACACAGGATTAATGGCCTCAAATCACTCGTCCAACATGACCCCAAGATGACCAAGACATCACCTATAGACGTTTCTGGGACCAATGGATCAACCCTGGTCTCTACGGCAAACGGAGAGGTACCTCCCGAAGGAGCGAGACCTACGGCTGGAAACCACAAGGTCCACCCGTCTGGCAAGAAGCAGGCTCTGGTGAAGGCTATACCCAGGATGGATCAAGGAACGACTACCACATCAGAATTGGAACATAAAATGCACAAGGTGAGTGATAGGAAGGGGCGGAGGTTGTGGGAGTGTCATGCTGGAAAGAAGTTATTTTCCTATCATCACATGTATTTTGTTTGCAGACTGTGTGAATTTTTTAAAAAAAATATATATATATAATTTTTTCCTTGGTCAGGGGAGTTCCATTATTGATGTTGAAGAAAGTTGTATTTTAATTATTGTTTTGCTCGACTTACTTGCTTGTATTATAATATATTATATGATATAGAAGTTCAAGGACTTGTAAAACTAGCTTTAATATTCACCAGAAATGTTCTTATTACATTGTGCATTGTGAGGACTGCCAGAGACTCCTGTCATTGTTCACACGGCAGATGTGGAACTCACTCATATTTATTCTTATTTTGTCATTCTCCCTTTAGTTCTTGGAGTCCCTTGTGAAGTTGAGGTGTGCAAGGATTTAAAATGGAACAGAAGGCTAAGATTGTTTTTATTTTATTTTATTATTATTACAAAGGGATTCAGGGATTTTTTTAAAAGCCTTTTTGGGGTGTTTCGCCCCCCTGAAAATTATTATTATGACCTTCATGGTGACATTTGCCACAAGTTTTTCATTAATTTTCTGAAATTCCCAAATGTTGATTTAACCCAGGGCTCTCTCTAGTTTCATTCTAAAAATCTAGGATTAATTTGTTGTAGTCTCTTACATTCAACTTAGAGATTGTTTGTGTGTACATTATACATGCATGTGGTTTAAAGTGTACTGAAAGTAAAACAGGATAGAGTTTACATAAGGCCAGCGGCAAAGCAACCAGGAAATGCACTGATTGTTGGAGTGCTTACTAGAAATAGAGAGCAGATGATATCAATTGGCCTATCATTGTTTTAAATGTAGCATTTCCCTATCTGAGTGCATGTTTCAGAAATCCACCTGATTAGCCTTCTAAGTGTGCATGTGCGAGAGGGTTATAGTAGTCGTTCTGTCTGCTGTTTGTTCTCCTGTTGTCATGTCTTAATCATGTGAGCAAATCATTTCTGGCTGCCTGTGGTTGTTTTGATGCTGAGTAGTTTACCTGGTGCTGGAATTGGAGTTGAAACTAAGGTGAGCAATCAATCATTTGGGCATGCACACCAAAATGTGGGTGTGATATTTGTAAAAACAACAACAAAACCCCAGCACTCCTACAGCTTTCTAAGGGAATATAAGTATGACGTCTCCTTCAGTACAAAAGTTACAAGATATTCTTCTTAGTGTCTTACGACTCTCCAAAATCACAGCTTTCTGCAATGCCAGTCCTGGCTAGCAGTAGCTTGTACCACTCCTTTAGTGCAATAGAATTGGAGGCACTACGTGTGGTAGGGGAGTGGATTTTGTCACTATAATCAATTGTAGCTCTTTTAATTTGTAAGTAAGTTGAAAATTCATGCTCACTTCTTGATACCAATATTGAGTTCCAGGGTTGGGGTCAAATACTTGAGTATTTGTATGGAGAAAAAAAAGATCTTCTGGAACATATTTCTAATGGACAGTCATTCTATTGTGTGAAGTCCAGAATCAAGTGTTGATTGGTTCATGTTGGCAAAATTATATTGTAATAACAAAATAGCTCCATCTATTGTGAAAAGCTGCTGTTAAATGTACTGAGTGTATATGAATAAAGGGCATACTTGGGTCTAAGTTGCTTCAATGTAAATTCAACCCAGCTCCCTCAAGTAATAGAGACAGACCACTGAGCCTGCAGAATCATCCTGTCTACAACCACCACATACTTGGATAACTAGCTCCAAGTGTATTAATGCATTCCAATATCTTAAGCGCCAGTTCAAAGATTTTTTAGCATAGCAGGAAAGGTGGTGTTTCAACCCAGGTAGAACTAATGTTTGTCCGGTGTAATCTATATTCCATGTATGTACCGCTCACCTACTGTAATCATGATGCCATTCAAAAATATTTGTAATTGAAATACTTTTTCTAGGGAAGTATTTGTAATTGTATTTTGTATTTGAGTTCTTAAAAGTATTTGTATTTAAATACTATTAAAAGTATTTGACCCCAACCCTGTAATGAGTTCATAAGTCAGTCTGGCATTTTTGTCATTTTTCCCCCAATTTTCTTCCTACGGCTCTGTCTTGCATGTTTAGTTCCGGCTCTGTCTTGCATGTTTAGTTCCTCTTATGAAGAGCTTTTATTTCATTGCATGAGCTCCTGATTAGGTATATTCTAAGAAATTACTCTCCTGGTCTAAACATTTTTTTTTTTATTAATCAGCTCGCTGGTGTATACATGTAACAGTCCTGAGGGTTTGCAGCTTTGGTGCTTCATTGTAGTTTGCATAGTTCATTAATTCCTAAAATAAATAATAAGATTGTTCCTCTTCTTTTGAGTGTTTTATAGACATACTTTTGTGTATTAGTATTATAATTATAATTCTTTATTAAATTGCAGCATTTGTAGTATTAGTTGTTAGTTCAATTGTTTCAACCTCAAGAGGTCATCAATGGTAGTAGTTGGACTTCTTTATGCTAGCCTCATTTTATTGTTTGTAGTAAGTTGCACAACTTATCGAGGTGAATGTTTGTGTTTGTTAATTTGTAGACAAGATTAGCAATGGAATTAATGAGTATGGACTTGAAAGATGAGCGGCAGGCCAAATTGGACCTGCAATCCACAGTGGGCCAACTGGAGCTGGAAATCAAGAAACTCAAAGCTGACCTTCATGTGAGTGATTAGAGTAGGGTGAATTAACCGTAGCCAAGAACAGTGCAGTATTCATGAAGTCTTTGTGAGAAATTAAATAGATTAGACTGGAGATGTTCCTTCCTACAAGTGTTTTTAGGATCTTAATTTTGTAATAACTGACACACAATACCTATTAGTTCACAACTCAGTTATTGGGCTACAGCTGCTTGAAAAACCTCAAGACTTAGTTATAGTGGAGATTTAGGTAGTAAAAAATTTTCATGCTAAGATGAAAGGACTGAAACTGGTCTTGCCTCTTGTTGGACTGTTTGTGCTGATAAAGAAATGCTTGGCTGCTTGCAATAGTCTCAGTGTGAAATGATATTCAAACAATTCAGCACTACATTGTGAAGCTTTATAGGAATGTTCCATGGAGATGATCGCGTGTGTGTGTGTGTGTGTGTGTGCAGGCTAGTTGTCTACAAGAGGAGGAGACGTCTTCTCGAGTGGACCAGCTTGTGGGGTTAGAAAAAGTTCACAAGCAAGAGCTGCAAAGATTGAAAAATGAGAACGAAAATTTACAGAATAAGTGAGTTTGTTTATCTCAGCAAATTCCTGTGGTCTTTTGTCTTTCACTTCCATACTCTCTTGTTGTTTATCAATTTGAAAAACTGTAATTTTGTTGTTGTTGTTGTGAATAGACTCAACAAGTGCACATCGACCAGGCAACAAGAGCAGGCAGCAGTATCAGAACTGGAGAAGAAACTCAAGTCTGAGACAGAGCACCGGGTCAGGGTGGAGGCAGAACTCCGCAACTACCAGCACGTGTCTCGCAACACATATAGTGCTGAGGAAGTCAAGCAGCTCAACGAGAAACTTCGCAAGGTGGAGAAAGACTTGGAAGGTGCTTGCAAGGAAGTGGCCAAACGAGACAAGACTTGTGATGAACTGAGGAAAGAGCTAACCGGTCAGTGCATGTCGTTTAGAAATACCGAGGGGGAGAAGCAAGGGCTGAAAATAGCCCTTGCAGACGAGACCAGGGTCAAGATCGAGCTCTTCACTGCACTGAGCGAGGCCAGGAGGAAGCACCAGAGTCTGATGGACGAAAATCACAGGAAGAATCACGAGATCATTCAATTGAAGCAGAGACTGGCAGAGGTCATGGCCATCATTCAGTCTCACACGTCCACCCCCCAGCCACCTACGACGTCAGTGGGGTCCGGGCCTGTGCCTTACCCTCCTGCTAGTTCTCCACAACAACACTGAGTCCTGAAAGGTCGGCCAGGTGCTGGGACTGTTGGCTTTCATTTGTCCTCCTCTCAGACTACATATGTCATTTTTTTCCTCTTCCTTTTTTTTTGTTTTGACATAAAAACTGACCCACAAAATAAGAGACATTTCTTTTAGCAATGGAAGCTCTTAGCATGATTTGAATGTTTCTCAAAATTCCAATTAATAGAAGAAAAAACAAAAAAAAACCTCAATACAATATCTCGTAACCTTTCAATGAATGAAGGTTACAAGTGTGGCAATATTTAGAATAATCGGAGCTGACTAAGATCAGTAATCAACTGAACAATGCAAATTGAAGTGTTAATTGAAAGATAATCGAAAAGTGATTTTATTCCTGGAATGTCACGGTTGTCTGTCCTCTCTCCGGTGGCATCAAACGCAACACCTTCACCTGCCTGTCTTGATCCTGCATCTTGATGCCCATGGCACTGCAGACAGACACATACAAAACAAATGAGTAGCTAAACGCCAGTTGCCCTAGTTGTTGGGACACACACACCTCATATCCTGAGGAGTGAAGAAGATAAACTGTCGGTTGGACTGTGTTTTAGCATGTTCCAACATGAGCCCCATGCTTATTCTCCTGTTCATCATGTCCTACACACAAACACACTCACTGGTTAATAGGATGCACCCACAGTAAAGGGCACAAACACACATACCATGAAAACATCAAATTCATCCAAGCATCTAAAAGGAGATTCTATAACCTCCCATAGGGATATGATGAAACAGACTGTGGTGAATGACCTTTCACCTCCAGACAAGGCCTTTGGGTTCTTGGTGGACTTGGAGTGGGAGGTGTGTCTGTCTGTCTTCACGTTGATATCCAGTCTCTCCTTGTCGTGACTGAACCGTATACTTCCTGCATAGTCCCGCTGGTTCAGAAAGTAGGAGAAAAAGTACTTGACTCTGACGGACACTCGTTCTAGAAGGTCACAATACTTGTTTCTACGCAGATCCAGGCTCTCGAGAAGTTTCTGCAACAAACACACACACAATATTCCACTAAAACTGGCAGTTTCGTATTCTTTACCAGATTTTTTTTTTAATTTTATTGTGGGACTGTGCCAGTACTTGTCTAAACTAAATGAATGTTGCAACAACAACAACAACAACAACAGAAATGCTGTATAATATTAGTTGAGAGAGTAAAGCACACCAGCATGGAGGTTCCTCTGTACTGAGTCACAAAAGTAACTGAGAGCTCTTTCTTACAGTATACAAATTCAGAGGTGCAAGTGCCACTTGCTTTGGACGAAAACAACAAGAAACAACAACAACGCTTACCTTCAATGCATCTTCTTCTCCAGTTATAAGCTCTGCTGTTGACTTGTACTGATCCATAGCCTCCAGATATGCTTTCTCCACTGCCTCCCGCTCTGCCAACTGAGGCAGTTGCCGGTCAAGGTGCTTTTTCTTCTTATCTATCTCTGACTGGATGCTCTTTCTTGTGCGCTTGGTATCAATGGGCTGGCTGACCTCCTTGGCCTTCTCCTCGGCTCTGTTGGCATCTTGTCGCAGATGAGCTATCTGAGACTCCAAATTCCTCACATCACTCTGAATTCTGTCAATACGATCCTGAAAAAATTTTACCTTCTGTTCCGCCTCCCGTTTCTTATGGTTGCCATCTCCCATTTTAGCCTGGAAAAAAAATGTACGCCAACATAAATATAATGTACATTAAAACTCTATTTCAAAAGTACTAAAAATGCTATTAGAAATCTAACCACACACATTCAAATGCATTGACGATAAGGCAACATATACAAACATACTCGCAACGTGACCACTTTCTGCCGGACTTGATCTACTCTTCGCTCACAGTCACTAGTCTTCAAAGAACACTGCATTTTCTTCTCCTTCAGAGCACTCAGTTCTTGTTCGGCTGCTCGACGTTTCTCCTTCAGTTCTTTAATTTTTTCCTCAATTTCAGCAATCTCGTTATCCTGGAAGGACACCAACATTAAGGCAAAGTTTAATGACACATTCAGGAAACACTAAGTCTGAACCCCCTCATATTACAGGGACTAATGATAATTCTATTCACGTCAAAAATAAATACAAAGAAGCAAACATGCAAAAAATACACACACACATACACATACACGCACACACACACAGTTTTGACCTAACTCCATCAACCGAATGCTACACTCACCATCCATTAACATTCTACAAAGCACTCACGTAAGTGGCAATATCTTCCTCTGGCTCCTCCTCATCCTCTGCATTCTTAAGCTCCTCAATGGTACCCATCAGTTTCCTCTTCTCTTCATTCTTCTTCTTTATCTTACGCATCGCCTCTATCACAGACCTTTTGTTCCTCTCCACCAGGTCCTCCAGCTGTCTCCGCTCTCTCCCCAGCGTGTCCCTCTCGGCTCTCAGAGTGTCTAGATGGCTCCTCTCCTCCCTAATAGCTGACTCCACACTCTCCTGGATGACGTTCAACTTCCCATGTTTGTTGGAGTAGTGGGCATGCTGCAGGACTTGGTCCCCTTCCTTGGTATAGGCTGACTTGGCGCCCTTGGGTCGCTGGTGGGTGATGACCTGGGAGGCGGTCCTGCGTTCCTCAATGAGGAGGATGGCCTCAATGCCCACTTGGTCGATGAGCATGTTGACTACGTTGGGGTTGCACTGGTCCAGCATGTCCAATACGGTGGGATAGCTGCACTGTGGACGCTACAATACGAATACAACTAGTAAATGATTGGATGTAATTGGCAGGGACATCCTTCCCTCAGGATCGGGGACTGTCATTTACATATATCGTGAAACTCAAGATGCACTTAGGACGCTACAGTACAAACACAATAAGCAAGTTATTGGATGTAATTGGCAGGGACATCCTCCCCTCAGGATATGCAACTTTTACACCACTTGTGATAGCTCACGGGAAAAATAGACACAACACCGACACATCGAGGGGGAAAACCGACACATCGAGGGGGACAACCAACACCTAGTGATTTGTGTAGGCCATCTCCTTGCTCAGACATAGCATCAATCATAGATATTACCTGGTAACTTGAAGACAAAATTCCAGTTCGATGGCATGTAAAAGTTTCTATCTTTGTTCAGGCCTCGAACCCTGAAGGGATTTAAGGAACTTAGACGTTGACAGTATCGCGCAAGTCATGCACGCACACAGTCAATGGTTTCTGTAAAGGCGCACATCGTGCCTGCAAGCTATAATGCTATTTTATTATTTGTTTTGTTTTCTATATCAACCATTATTATAAGATTATTGTAGTGATTGTATTGGTACAGTTATCAGAGTAATTATTCATCAGTAGCGAACCAGTGACAGCCTGTGTGATACTAACTAGCTAGATCACAGGCCCACCGTCCACTCGACCTCAGATCTCCCGAGTTATTGTATCCTCCTTTCGTTGTTCTACTTGTTGTGGCATCCCTGCCCATTCATTTTCTTGGTCCTTCGAGTCGGATCTAAGGCCGAACTAACGGACTACTGGTGAATTGATTTAATCCATAAGTTGTACAGCTAATTCTAACTCCGACGCATCATTGCTGCCGAACGTCAAGGCCTTCTGTTTCAAGAGAAAGAGGCAGTTGTTCAGCCAGTTCCAGTCAGCTTCCTTGTCAAGTTAGATCTCTTGTATTTGTTTCCCTACTGATTTTCGAGATGACTGACTCAGTTACTAAAGTAGATGCTTTCCGAGATGAAGTCGCCCACATTGAAGACGTTGCTGATCTTAATCGAAAGCGAGGAACTAAAAAAACTACGATCACTAAGGCTCAGAGCTTCTTGGAGAAACTGGACACTAACCCTGACAGTTGGAATATTGCTGACCTAGTGAAAAAGTATGATGGACCCAATATAGCCTGCAACCAATACATAATCGTAGCAGAAAGAATTGCAGCCATTGAGAAGGTTGATTTTGATGCCGACTACGACCCCCAGATCGCTGATAATACAGCAGTTCAGTTAGATTTCGAAAAACGCCAAATTATCTACACAGCGCACCTTCGCTATGTTAACCTTATGGAACGCTTAGAATCTATCTATGCTCAGAGAGAGTTGTCACGGGTATGGCGACAATCAAGTCTTTCGATAGCCTCTCCGATGATATCGGGAATTTCAAGCAGGAAACGGTTGCGCTTCGATCAGTCGAGCAGATTCGAAATTGGAGAAATGAAATTGAGGATATTGTTGCACGCATTCGTTTGAGGATGGATGATCAGCCCAAGAGTCGTCCTACTTCTCCTGTATCATCTACTCCAACTTCCACTATTGTGAAATATCACTCCACTTTAAAGGTGGATCTTCCTAAGTTTGACGGCAACCCGGTGAATTGGAAAAACTTCTGGGCATTATTCGAGCCACGCATCGAGAGAGAGAAACATCTTGCAGACTCTGAGAAAATTAGTGCACTTCAAGCTGCAATGATTACTGATAAGTCCAAGCAAGAAGTTGCCAGAGCTGCAGTTGGAGGTAGTTACAAAGAAGTAGTACAAGAGCTCCAATTGTTGTATGATCGACCAAGACTTGTGTACGAGCATCACATCCAGCGATTCGACGGACTAGAAGATATACCCGATACTTTCGAAGGATTGAAACATTTTCTAGACGAGTTCAAGACCAGCATCCAGGGATTGAAGGCTAGTGGTGGCTGGACAGCAGGCCAACTTGCAACTGGCTTGAAGATACGAGGTCTAAAGGGAATGACCAGGGAAAGGTGGAATGACAAAATTTCAACTATGACCACGCCACCTACCGATGAAGACTTTATAGAGTTCCTGGAAGCCCGAATTGCTAGTAAAGAGAGTGCGTCACTAGCAAAATATAACCCTTACAACGATTCGTCGTCTAAGGACAATTGCAACCCAAGAAAGCCAAGGACAAGAAGATGCCGCATGTATCGCAATCACATTCTAACAGCTCCAATCTGTCTTGCAATGTGTGTCACAGATCACATTACACATACAAGTGTCCTACTCTCCTGTCCCAGACTGTGGATCAAAGGAGTGAAACTGTGAAACAGAATCGTCTATGTTTCAATTGTCTTGGAACTGATCATTCAGCATACAACTGCCCGAGCAAAAAGAACTGTCGTGAGTGTAATCGACGCCACAATTCGTTACTCCATAGAACTTCAACCAGCTACACCGCCCCCCTCCGCCCCTAACGATTCCTCCACTTCAGGATCGAATATAGCATCTGGAAACAGCGAAAGAACGGCGAGAGTAATGCATAAAGACCACAGAAACAATCGTCTAGTGCATACGGCTTTGGCATCTATAGCTAGTGACTAAATGAGCTACACCAGGAGAATTCTGATTGATAGTGGATCTGAAGCTACCTTGATCAGCCGACGCTTTGCAAACACTTTGAAAGCCAAGATGCATAAGCACCATACAAATCTTTCCGTGGGAGGAGAGTTTCCTCTAGAGTCTGACATGGTTGTTGACCTGACACTATTCTGTCCCAGAAAATATTCGACAAAGGAAATTACCATTCAAGCCTACGTTGTGGACAAGGTGTGCAAGGATTTACAAGGACAGGACACAAGCCAAATCCGACGAATGGATTTTATCCAGGGAAAGCAGTTAGCTGATCCACTTATGGGTGAACCTGGATAGGTGGATCTCCTGCTAGACATTGCTGACAGTTACCGCTGTTACCTCACCAACATGGCCAGTTCTGCCAGTGGAGAACTCAAGGCATTCGAGACTATCTTCGGTTGGATAGTTGGAGGTGGTACTCCTAGCACACCCAGTGAGGAAGCAGTTTGTCATCGCGTAGAAAAACACCAAGAGACTGCTGATGAGATATGTGAACGTTTGTGGAAAATCGACCAACTTCCAGGAGAGGAAGAATTACTCACCAGTGACGATCAAAGGGCTATCGATCTCTTCAATTCTACAACGACAAGAGAAGAAGATGGTAGATTGGTTGTTCAGCTTCCAAGGAAATATCCAACACCGCAGCTGGGTGAATCGCGTCCCATTGCTTTACAGAGGTTTTTGCAAAACGAGAGAGGTCTTCGTCGGAAGGAAAAGCTTGATGAGTATGTGGCACAAGTTCGAGACTATGCTGAAAGGGATCATGCTGAAAAAGTTCCCATTGAAGACTTAGCCAAACCCAATTCAGAGCAGTTTTATCTCCCTATGCACGGCGTAGAGAAAGCAATGTCCACTACTACCAAGTTGCGAGTTGTTAGTGACGCTTCAGCCAAATCATCAACAGGGATATCACTGAATGACACGCTTATCACTGGACCATTTCTCTATCCAGAACTCACAACGGTATTGAACAAGTTTCGCTTGTGGGATATTGCTTACTCTGCAGATATTTCCAAAATGTTTCGGGAGATTCTTCTTCAACCTGCCGAAAGAGATTACCATAGATACCTTGTGAGAAATTCTGTTGGCGAAATAGAAGATTGGCGAATGAAACGCCTAACATTTGGTGTGTCCTCGTCTCCATTTCTGGTCACGGCTGCACTGCGACGAATCGCCCAAGACCACAGTGAGGAGAATTTCACCGCACCCCTCGTCGAAAGAAACTTCTACGTAGATGACTTCTTGCACGGTTCAAATTCAGTAGAAGACGCAATAGCAGTTCAACAAGATCTTACTGCCCTGCTCGCCAAGGGAAAAATGAGTCTTAGGAAATGGAGGACAAACAGCCAAACCCTTCGAAATGCTATTCCAGCTGAACTGTTAGAGTCTGATCCTCTGCAAGTCAGCAACAGCATTGATGGATGTCCAAAAGCACTTGGTATTCATTGGCAAACCTCTAGTGATCAACTTTTCGTGGTAACTCTGCCTCCACTCAACACGGACCACCCCACGAAAAGACAAGTTTCCTCACAGCATTCAAAGGTTTATGATGTGCTAGGTTGGTTTTCTCCCATCAATGTTCCACCACGAAAGATCATGCAAGAGCTTTGGAAGAGGAAAATAGGATGGGATGAGAAAATTTCAGATGATTTGCTAGAAGTTTGGCGGAAATGGAGTTCTGAACTATCCTGCATCACAACTCACCCAGTCGACAGAAAGTATGTAGAAACGCAGTCTACCATTATCGCATTTCAATTACATGGGTTTAGCGATGCCAGCAAGTTAGCTTACGGAGCAGTCGTGCATGGGCGATTTCAACATCGAGACTCTACAGTGACGACAGCCTTGATAGCTGCCAAAGTAAAGATTTCTCCAATTAAGGATCTGTCAACTCCAAGATTAGAGCTGAATGGAGCTGAGCTGCTCCAGACTTTTGAAAGCTATTGCTAAGGACCTAGACATTCCACTTTCTCGGATTTTCGCGTGGTGCGATTCTACTGCAGTTTTGGGCTGGATCCGAAAACCACCAGAGAAAGGATCAGTGTATGTCAAGAACAGGGCTCTCAAAATTCAAGAGAATATCCCTTCATCCCATTGGAGATATGTTTCCACTGCTACAAACCCAGCAGACATTGTCTCCAGAGGATCATTTCCAAAGGAACTGCTAACGAATTCTTTGTGGTGGGAGGGTCCATCCTGGCTAAAATTCACACCATCAGAAGGCCTCTAAAAATTGAAATTGGTGACCTACCAATCGAGCAGCAACAAGAAGAGAACCAGATTCAAGCAGCAGTCAGAGCTATAGCTATTCAGAAGCCTGAACCAGAAGAGCTCTTCCATTACAATTCCCTATTCAAAATTGAGAGAGTCCTCACTATAGGACAAAAATGGAAGCAAAGAGCAAACTCCACTACCAAAACCTCCATAAGACCAGATTGTCAGGACCTGAAGTCAGCTAGGTGTCAGCTAATACGCCTTACTCAGGAATATTATTTTCCAGCTGAGAGAGAAGCTCTCCAGAAAAACAAATCATTACCTGCAAAATCTCCCATCATTCATTCTTAGATGAACATGGTTTGATTCGTCTCCAAGGTCGACTTCATAATGCTAACATGCCTATCAATGCCAAACAGCCTATCCTTCTTACAAAGAAAGCCAGAATAACTCACTTACTACTCATGGATCTACACAGAATCTACAAACATCCTACAGCAAGAACTATGATGGCGATTCTCTCTAATGGATATTTCGTATCAGGATTACGATCTCTTGCCAGAATGATCGCCAGAAACTGTGTTCTCTGCAGACAAGTGAATGCTATTCCTTGTGCACAGAAAATGGGACAATTGCCTTCTCAACGGGTAAATTTCAAGCCTGCATTCCAAGAAGTAGGAGTAGATTATGCTGGTCCTATCATGGTCAAAAGTGGCTCTAACAAAAGAAAACCGACATTAGAGAAAGGATATGTGGCAGTCTTCACTTGTATGGTCACGAGAGCTATTCACCTGGAGCCAGTGACAAGTCTTCATGCCGATTCCTTCATAGCTGCACTGGAACGCTTTGTCAATCGGAGAGGGTGTCCTACCACAATTTATTCCGATAATGGCACAAATTTTGTGGCTGCTGAGAAGGAAATTCGACTTATCTTCAATTCTATTGTGAAACAGGATGTTATTCGAACCTTTACTGAGACAAGACATATTTCATGGAAGTTCTCCCCAGTGCAGTCACCTCATCATGGAGGATTGTGGGAAGCAGGTGTAAAAGCGATGAAGCGAGCTCTGGCAAAGATTATTGGCTGTCAGAAACTTACCTTTGAAGAACTGGCTACTGCACTTACCCATGTCGAAGCTATTCTCAATTGTCGTCCAATCATTACTCTGGACTCACTCCCTGATGATGGAATTCCAGTTTTGACTCCAGCTCATTTCCTCAATGGTCGTCCCCTCCTAGCACTACCAACAGCTTTACCAGACTCAGTCCTCACCTGGTCTGCATTAAAGCATTGGAATCATGTGAAGAGATTACGAATTGAGCTTCAGCAGCGATGGTACCATGAGTACTTAAAACTACATCAACAGCAGTCCAAGAAATGGAAAAAACAGTATCCTAACCTACAAATTGGTGACATAGTGGGTATTCGAGGTGTTTTACTTGGACATCAAAGACTTCCATATGCAGTTGTGAGCAATACATTTCCAGGCCCTGATAGATTAGTGCGAGTAGTGGAGCTATATGATGGACATCGTTATGTGAAGAGAGCAGTGCAGAGACTGGTGTTACTTCTACCAAAGAAGCTTGAGGAAAATCAGCAAAACCAAGACGAGCCTTCCTGCCCCCTGGAGGATGTTCAGGCCTCGAACCCTGAAGGGATTTAAGGAACTTAGACGTTGACAGTATCGCGCAAGTCATGCACGCACACAGTCAATGGTTTCTGTAAAGGCGCACATCGTGCCTGCGAGCTATAATGCTATTTTATTATTTGTTTTGTTTTCCATATCAACCATTATTATAAGATTATTGTAGTGATTGTATTGGTACAGTTATCAGAGTAATTATTCATCAGTAGCGAACCAGTGACAACCTGTGTGATACTAACTAGCTAGATCACAGGCCCACCGTCCACTCGACCTCAGATCTCCCGAGTTATTGTATCCTCCTTTCGTTGTTCTACTTGTTGTGGTATCCCTGCCCATTCAATCTTCCTTGCTTACCTCTGTTCGCAACCAATAACTACTAGAGTTTAGGGGTGTGTTCCGCAAGTGAATGTAACATACGCAATGGATGCAAATACACATTAGCAATTCCTTCGTTGGCTCATATATAAAATATAAAATAAAATGGAAGAACTAACTGTGTTGCAAAAGATAAAGGTTTGATATTATATATATAATATAGTACTTATTACATGAGTCAGAGTGTGGTATGATGAAATATTTCACGAGCAGGCTAATTTATTTTCATGAGTGAAAATAAAGCCTGAGAGTGAAATATCTATCCTTATCACTCTGCTAAGGGTATTAATGGTTCATTCTAAGCTAGATATCTCCACTGCTGTAGTTCGTACTAGGGCTGGTAACTCACTATGTAAAGTTGGATAACTTCCTCATTAGTTGAGGTTGTCAGACAGCATGGGTGTGAAGTTAACTACCACTAAAGACTTAATTGGACTTGCCAAAGTTAAAATGAAGAAGAAAAAAAAAAAATTAAATAGTCCAGCACCAATACTACAACCAGTAAAGCCTAAATGCACTAAGATATACTGTTGATAAGGACAGCTTGGTAATACCATAACCCTCAACATGCAAGGACTGAGGGTGGACCTACTCACCTACTGGATAACAATTCTTGAACTAGTCCAATACAATTCTAATGCCAAACCTACCCAGCCTTTCTCTCTCCCATACTCTACATAACCATAACTACATCCATATGCTAAGTTAGTGAAATTACACAAGTGGTCTGTTGTCACAGGAGACCCATCTCACTCACATTTCTACTGACGTCATATACCGTGCTCTGGTAAGGGGAGCATATGATCTCTGGCTTGGAGCCCCTCTTGTAGACAGAGTTGATCATGTGTCTGAGCACCTCCTCGTCCTTGTGGTTATCGACAATGAAGCCATACAACATCCCCCGCTTGATGACCTGTTCTATGGCAGTGGCCCACGAGTAGTCCTTCAGCTTGACCTCTGACCCCAGAGGACCAATGGGCGGACGAGAGAATTTGCGAATGTTATGGTGGATGGTACGAACGAGAGCTTCCATGTCCGGCCCGAAGGTGGCCAGCCCGCGGCTGTGGCTGGAATCGAGCTGCTTCAATCTTCGATCGCTTGATTGGATATCATCGTTCAAGCGATCCATCTTCTGCCTGCGGACATATTAACACAAACATAAAAACAAACATGCTATTCCCTTCAGAGAAGATCCAGTCAGAAGAAAGGCACAATTTTATCTTTCCACATCATAACTAAACTCTCTCTCTCTCTTCCTTAATCACACTCAGATTCTAAACTACAGAGGCTAAAAGAAAGGACCCAGTCGGTCCTCTCAGTGCATGGATTCACCAATTTCCTTTTTTTTTCCCCTTCTTTTCATGTCAATACTATTATTAACCCTCAGCGCGCATGCGCCCAGAGGGTTACAGTAGTCCTAGTGTCATTCGTTCTGTCACTCTGTCTGTCAACAGGCACTTCTGGAAGGTAGGAACCAGCCAGGCTCTGAAAATGGCATCAAACAGCAGTATTTCACGAAGTAAGTTCCTTTAATATGCCAGAATTTTGATTTTGGACTTCATATTCCAGAAAAAAGCGAGACTTTCCAAAGCCGTGCGATCGTAGGCTTACAGCGGGAACCGCCCCTTTAAAAACTTGCTTGTCACGTGAGCCAGCTTGCAGGTTGCAAATCACTTTTAAATAGGTAACAATTACATCCATTCAACGTGAGGTGTTGCGTTGCGTAGTCGTTCAGTGAGCAAGTAACTAACCTAATAGTTGCTGGTTCGAATCCGCGTTGACAATTTTTTTTTTTCCCATCCTGTTTTTTTTTGTCTTCTTGCATTCCTTTCCTCTTTCTTCCTACTGTTATTATTTCTTTCCTACCTTTTCCTTTCTTTTTTCTAACTAGCGCTGAGGGTTTGCACTTCAGTGCTCTAGTTAAAACAGGAGATTAAAATGTATCCAGCAAACTTAAATCACATGTAGCACACATGTTGGTACACGTTTGTGTATTTGGGTGCCTAGCAACAAACCATTATTAACCCTCAGCGCGCATGCGCTAGAGGGTTACAGTAGTCCTAGTGTCATTCATTCATTCATTCATTCGTTCGTTCGTTCTGTCACTCTGTCTGTCAACATGCACTTCTGGAAGGTAGGAACCAGCCAGGCTCTGAAAGCGGCATCAAACAGCAGTATTTCACGAAGTAAGTTCCTTTAATATGCCAGAATTTTGATTTTGGACTTCATTTTCCAGAAAAAAGCGAGTCTTTCCAGAGCCGTGCGATCGTAGGCTTACAGCGGGAACCGCCCCTTAAAAAGCGTGCTTGTCACGTGAGCCAGCTTGCAGGTTGCAAATCACTTTTAAATAGCTAACAATTACATCCATTCAGCGTGAGGTGTTGAGTTGGGTAGTTGTTGAGTGAGCAAGCACCTAACCTAATAGTTGCTGGTTCGAATCCGCGTCAACAATATTTTTTTTTTTTTCATCCTGTTTTTTTTTCTTTTTTCTTTTGTCTTCTTGCCTTATTTTCCTCTTTCTTCCTACTGTTATTATTTCTTTCCTACCTTTTCCTTTCTTTTTTTCTAACTAGCGCTGAGGGTTTGCACTTCAGTGCTCTAGTTCATTCATTAACCCTCAGCGCGCATGCGCCCAGAGGGTTACAGATTCATTCTGTCACTCTGTCTGTCAACAGGCCACTTCTGGAAGGTAGGAACCAGCCAGGCTCTGAAAGCGGCATCAAACAGCAGTATTTCACGAAGTAATTCCTTTAATATGCCAGAATTTTGATTTTGGACTTCATTTTCCAGAAAAAAGCGAGTCTTTCCAGAGCCGTGCGATCGTAGGCTTACAGCGGGAACCACCCCTTAAAAACGTGCTTGTCACGTGAGCCAGCTTGCAGGTTGCAAATCACTTTTTAAATAGCTAACAATTACATGCACTTAGCGTGAGGTGATGCGTTGCGTAGTCGTTGAGTGAGCAAGTATTTAACCTACTAGTCTCTGGTTCGAATCAACCTGACGGTATTTTTTTTTTCATCTTTTTTTTTCATCCTGTTTTTTTTTTCTTTTTCCTTTTGTCTTCTTGCCTTATATTCCTCTTCCTACTGTTTTTATTTCTTTTCTACCTTTTCCTTTCATTTCATCTTTCTTTCCTGCATGTACTGTTTTTCTTTCTTTCTTCTTCCTTTTTCTTTTCTTCCTACCTATTTTCATTCATTCCTCTTCTTTATCATACTAGCTAACTAGCGCTGAGGGTTTGCACTTCAGTGCTCTAGTTATTATTATTATTATTATTATTATTATTATTATATTCACTGAAATAACAGACAGCCAACTCAACTCTCTTAAGATGATCAAGGAGATGCCTATTCATTGGCTTTAGTTGCCTTATGAATTGCTGTAAATAATCCCCGCTGTACCTGTCATAAAGTATTTCGTGCAATAATTAAAACAACAGTGGAATTTCTCTTATTTTGGCTGATTTTCTTTTCTGGTATGGCTACCACCAGCCTCTTAGGTTGCTATAGTTGGTATCGGTAAACGTCATTTCTTTAGGCATTTCTGTGTATGCTCTCTTGAGGTACCAAACAGATGAGGCTAGCTATTTAAAATGGCTCTAACTTTAAAAAAAAATATATATCACTTTGGTTGTCAGTAACTTGTAGGTAAAGGGTAGTCCCTATACCAACACGATTTTGACAATTAAAATATTCTCTCTATAATTTTATTATCTATTAGATTCAAACACACCCACTCATCCTCTCCCTCTTGTACAAGTCTCAAACTCACGCTATCTCGTTTCTCTGAGTCTGCCTTCTCTTCACTTCCGCATCAAACTGTCTCCTGTCATTATCGGCCGTGGCAATATCCCCATCCAGCCTGGCCACCATCTTCTGGCATTCCTCCAGTCTCTTGGCACGCTTCTCCCTCTCTCCCGCCGTGTCACGCTGGCTCCTGCCACACAAATTCACACACCAATGTATAAGGTAAAGGATAGCAACATCAATGCTCTTGAAACGAGCCCTCAGTGCGAGGACCAGTGGATCCACAGCACACTGAATGAGGTATTACAGGTGACTACACATTCAGAATTAATCACAACACAGTGATTTTCAACTCGGAACTAAGCAAGTTTGTATATGGGATCATTTAGATCATTTAAACAAACAAACTACTAGTGATGTGCTTGAGCACAAATGGCGAGCGAGCCTAAAACTACACTATTGTTAAACAATTAATTTTAACTTCAACACTCAAGCTACTAAAAAAGTCAAGTTTAAATTACGTGTATACGGTAAAGGGGATTCAATGCCATAGTAACCACTCCCTGCAACAGTTAGAATTGAAAAAAAAAAAGCAACAAAAACAATTAGCATTATTTACACGTTTTCTTTTTGGTATTCTTTAGCTAAGTAAAGGCACAATACTTTCACACAACTGAATATACCTACACAAGGCTTACCTTCGTAGTTACTCTAGGACAAAGAATTTTCAAGCAAATACTGTTTAGTAGGGCTTATAACTGTGACAAATAGCTATTAACTTACCACTGCCACTAACTCAAATAGAAATGGAACTCCGTTAAGTTTGATGATACGGGTAATGATTGCTAAACCGGAGGATTCCGTTTAGTGAAGTTTGGGACGGGGTCGAACAAAGAGCTAACACAAAAATACAAGAAGGAAAATGACACACGTACGTCCACACACATATATAAACAAACTCATATCCCCGATTTTCAAATTGTGTTACTCCTGTAAGTGTCTCGCTCGCTACGCTCGCTCGCCAATAAAACATTATGAAATAGACTTGTTCTTAATGTACCCAAAAGAGTGCTTTATTTTAATTCTGAATTGTAATTCTGAATTCTGTGATTGTAACTACAGTGAATCACTAAAGGTGCAAACCCTCAGTGCTACTATACACTAGCTAGCTGTAACAAAATCATTTCTCAGACTGAAAAATAATGTATTTGGCTATTTCTAATCAGGTATCACAAGGCAATGAAATCGGTACATGTAGCTAATTGCTGTCTAAAAGAAGTAGCTAAACATGTAGGAGACTCTCACCGGTATATAGTTTCAATGTGAAACTCCTGGATTCCAGCACTCATTTAACTTTTCAACATGAAGCAGAAACTAAAATTATTGCTCACGTGATTGTGACGTGACACTAGGGGGCATTACCTACACAAGCTTGAATCTACGCGGACGGAGCTGACAGCTGGCTTTTTCTAAAAATAAGCCCGAAATTTGAAAAAAGTAGCACAAAAGGTCTCAAATTATCGTTCTGAGCAAGTCCATACCTAAACCAGCAGTTAATTGTCTGTAATCTCCAAAATCAGAGCACGACAGACAGACAAGCAGGATGACTACTGTAACCCTCTCACGCATGCGTGCTGAAGGTTAATTAGCTCATATATAATATATATATATATATATATAACAACAACAAACAACAAACAAACAAAAAACATCAGCAACTAATGACATTATCAACAACTTTCATCTATTAGCCTGGGTGTAAATCACGTCATATATATTATGTTAGTTGGTTGAAGAATTACGGCAAATCAAGCTCAATATACATTCAATACAAGCCACACAAATTCTCATGTTTCAGAAGGCTCTTCATCACTACACTGATCGAGTCCTTCATTAATGGCCACTCTACAAGGAGACGTTAGCGGCGATGGCGCACATTCCTCTGGTGCTTCTTTCATTACCAATTTACAAGGAGACAGTAATCTAGATGCCACACCTTCCTGAGACTCTTTGGCATATCTTCTAGGAGTCAACGATCGTGATGCTGTATTCAAGATGAGGACCTTCCTCCACAAGCAAGCAGGATAAGCTTTTGGTATTTTCAACATTCCCTGAGACAAAGGATCTTTTGACTGGCTGTTAGGCTTCTTGGAGGATGTTTTACAAGTAGATTCCCTCATGTACTTCTCCATGACAGCAATGGCGTGAAGATGGGCTCTAGTAGTCTCTACCCACTCGGCATCCAGTGGCACACGCTGACTGGGCGGCTTGCTGTCATCAGGATTCATATTGCACTTCCTTTCAATCAGCCTCTGCACCACACTGTCTGGATCCAGCAGAGGGACGATGCTAAAGGCACTACTAGAAGACTTGCTAACAAAAGCTCCTTGAGCTTTACTTTCAGCAAACAGAGGCAAGGTGCGAGTTGCAGGAGGGCTCGCCAACCAACACGCCCCTTTACCAAGTGACGGAAATGATGAGGGACGCTTAACGGCGACCGAGTCTGGCGGTCTTTTATCTGATGCTGCCGCGGGCGCAGATTTACCTGCACGCACGTCAAGACTAAGCTGCCCTTTGATTGAATCAAAATACGACAACCCATTCCTGTGGTGTGGCAGAGTGCTGTGACCTCTGGTCCGAAACAGCCTCTCCGTGCACTCAACGTTCCCATGGATGATGGCCAAATCAAGTGGGGTGTGGCCATCCCTGTTCTGGACGTTGATGCTCATGGAGTATTGGAACATCTTTCCCAGCACAATGTCCATCACATCCACCGTGCTGTACCTGGCGCACACGTGCAAGAGAGTGTTGCCCTCGTCATCTTTGTTGTAGAAGCTGCAGATGAAGTTGTCTAAGACAAACTTCAGCTCCTTCTTCAGCTTCAAAGCACAGACGTACATGAGGCTATTGCATCCTCGCGAATCAGTCAATTCTGGATCCACCCGGTGCCGGAAAAGATGCCTGAATATGGCAATACGCCTGGCGCTGTTCTTGATGAAGCACGCCATCATTAAGGGTCGCATTCTTCGTTCTCCCACGGGTTTGTTGGCGTCAGCGCCTTTGTTTAACAAGAAGCTGACTTCGTTGACGTTTTCGAAATAGATGGCTCTAGCCAGCACTGATGTCTCGGTGAATGAAATATCCGGTACGGAGTGGAAGTCACCTGAGCTAGCTTCCTTGGAAGAGCTGGTAGATGGCAGGCACCAGGAAGCCATAGCAGTAACTGTACACAAGGACTCAACAATGCCACAAAAAATGTTTTCACTTATTGTTTTTCCCACAATGAAGTGCTAAAATTGACTATATTTTTACACCAGGAAATGGCGAATCTGTTTTTAAGGCTACTTTTTTCCCCCGAGGCTATTTATGCCATGAGTGTGATATTAGACATAAAAAAATTGAGTCAAAATTAGGCCTTGAAGCCATGGTCTAGAACCGTGGGACCCAAATCATGTGATCTTCCCAATTGTAGTTTCTGCTGAAACATCAAATAAAAAAGTGAGAAAATTTCTTGGTTGAAACATCAAGAATTTATCCTTATTCTCCTTTCAAACATCACATAAGAAACTAAATGATCAAACTTGCAAGACCCTGACATCAATAGTTCACTCTGAGGCAGCACCTAACCATTTTCAAACAAACATAGCTGGTGTAGTTCTGTATTGTGACAGAAGGATTTAGATCTCTCAGAGGGTAGGCCAATATTATATATATGTTACAGACCATTTCCAAACTACAAGACCATTTTAAAATGGTCTGGACCATTTTAAAACAGGCCAGCCCATTTTAAAACAGCCTGGCTCCAAACTAGCCACAAATGTTGCTGGCTGGCTTACAGTGGTGATGTACTATTAAAACCAAGAGCAGTTTCACCTGAAAGTCAGGCAGGCTCCTAACTAGCAACCAGATACAAAGTCTGATCTGGTATTAAAGAGAACACAAGAGCACAAATTATTAGTCTATTGTTTGTTGAATCCAGTTCCCCACAAATTGTAAGAGGGGAACATATTATGGGGTAATTAGGAAATCTCTGGGAGAAAACGTCATAGAAGTATTAACAACCTTAAAAAACAGTAAATAAAAACTTCAATAAAATGTTTTAGTGGTTCCAAAGTTTCAGATGCAAGCCTAGCTAATGTCAAATTCGTGTGTGGAAACACGTTCATGTCGAGCCTAAATGTTGCCTACTTAACCACATCTTACATGCATTGCATCCTTACATATTATAGCAGTGTTTCATTAATTACTAGTGACTGAGATTTATAAAGAACTATGAATGATTCAGTCATTCTTGGCTGAAATAATTATAATTTTCTCGTTCTTACAGCCAATAATATTGTTAATTAAAACTTAACCCGATGTTTCAACTTCTTGCCGAATATAGTAGGATATAGTAGACAGTAAGTGTACCCTCCAGAAATTTCGCTGTTTATATTGTGTTAGTATCAGAGAGTTCGATCACAGTTGACCCCTGAAGAGGACTTCGGCTAGAAGTTGAAACGTCGGGTTAAGTTTTAATTAACAATATTATTGGCTGTAAGAATGAGAAAATTTGCTAATATTAGAACTATGAAAAGTTGCAAGAGCTAACAACAACCGCTGAGACTATAACTACAGTTATCGTGGGAGGGGTGTGTGGCACCACCCCCGACCAGACCCATAGGAGGTGTGAATGTGAAGGAAAAAAAGGAAGAGACTAGAAGGAAATGAGAGAAACTCCAAGACAAACATGTTCTGTGTGTTACGTGTTAATTGGTGTATCAAATGTGTGTTAATTGAACTGTCTGTATATAATTTGTGTCATCATCATTTTGTCCAGTTGTGTGCTTTGGACTTTTGTTCTGTGGTAATAAAATCCTATCTCCTTTGCAAAGGGTGGGAGAGGAGAGATAGCCTTTAGCCACATCTCTGGTGGCAGTGTAACCCCAGGAGAAGCCCGCAAGAGCATCTGTGCGGAGTGGGACTTTCGGACCATGCTGGGAGCAACCGTTAAGACTCAGGCCCCACTCAAGTCTTCGTTCCGAGAAACAAGACATCATCCACAGACGTCAAAATACCTACCAAAAATAAAGGGAAAAAAACAACAAAAAAAAACTTATCCAGGAGACAGGTTGCGACTGCTCTTCTGGCTGGGATTTCCCCATACTTTTCTCTCTGTCCTTTCTCTTTATTATTATTTTTTCCCTGTATATCTGTGCAGGTCTCCAGGTGTTCGGGACATTGCGCTGCGCCACTGATTGGATGCCAACATCGAGGAGTCAGTCAGTCTACGGGAATACTGCGGCTACTATGAATTGCTCAGAAGAGGCACGCCAACAACTAGTCACCTCAGATGACGAGTCAGATGAGGAACAAGATCGAGTACAGCGGCAGTCAACTCTTGAAGCTAAATCCGCAGCAGCAACACAACAGTTCGCATCAGTTTCGACGGAGCAACTGATGAACGTGAAATGTTTGGTTTGAAAAAAAAACTCATTACATATTTATGCATTTCTCACATTGTAATTTGTGTACTTACCTGTCTTTTTTTTCCCTTTTTTGTCTGACCATGAGAACATAGCCATGTCTACTGAATGACCTTGCCTATCTTATAGGTTTTCACCCTAGATGACTGCGACCCACCTTACTCAGCTTTCATTAATGCTCTAATAAATTGATAAACTGTAGCCCTTCCTGTAATTATAATGGTATGACTACTCTGTATTCCTGCACTAGTTATTTGTGAGTGTGAGAGCTTTTTTTTAATTTTCATTTAAAAGAAGTTTATTGCGAGGTCTTTTCAGTTACATTCTTTTAAGAAGATGGACAAGTGACAGATGCATGCACAAACGATTAAGTGTGTTTTTAATAGGATTGGCATGCCCAAATTGCTTGGATTAGTGAAGTTTAGACTAACAAACTTTTTAAAAGACTATCCGTTTTATTTCAATATTTTAAAAAAAATAGTTCTATTCAGAAAAAATATTTACGAACACACAAGAGTTCTGTGTCTTGGGTCTGTTTGACAACTGCCCTATTTACATTTAGCAGTCTGTTTTTGTTTTTGTTTTTTGCCAGGTTTACTATCTGACGTGTTAATGATCTGATTCTTTTAAAAAGGGTTTGACACCCTTCAAAATGGTTTGAATAATTTGACCAGCCTGTTCTAAAATAGTCTGGCCAGTGGTCTGGCCTGTTTTTTTTTTAAACTATCTGGCCTGTTTTTTAAGATCTGGCCCGTTTTAAAATTGTCTGAGGTTTGGAAATGGTCTGGCACATTTTAAAACGGGCTAGACCATTTTAAAACAGTCAAAGTTTGTAATTGGTCTGTAGTCCCCACCTCGAGGGCAGATTATAGCTATACCACCTCATTTTATTTTTTACTCGATTATGTGAATGCTAAATTGGATGCCATTTTTTCTACTCTCTTATTAGGACTATATGTACTGTAGTGCATCTACAATTATAGACAAGTTCTAATGTTCTAAATTAGTTAGGCGTTGCAGAGCTGGCATGAACTACCATGTTTGGTGTCCCACCATGCCGCAAGTAGTGCCCCCACTGCTGCATTTGGAGCCAGCACCTAACTATCACAAAGAGACAGCCAGGTACTAAATAATCAGTGAATAAACTGATTCCTAATGTGATGGCTTGGCTAAACACCAGATATGAAGATGCAGGGTTACTTTCCCCACAATACTATCTGCTGCACACATTACAACTTAAAAGCCATGACAGTTTCAACACTCACGCCTGAATGCACGCCTCCCTGGTGTTCTCTAGACACTTCCTCTCGTTGATACTCTCGTCAATCTGCTTCTTGATGACCCTGAGTTTGTTAAGGCTCAAGTCTCTCTCCTCCTTCTCTATGTTCCTCTTCTCTATGGCACACTCTTCCCTCTCCTTGGTCAGGCTGTCAGCCTCTTTCACGACACCCTGCAGCTCCTGCTCCACTTTCTCCTCTTCCTTTCGGAACTTGTCCACATACTCCTGTTGGACAGAGAGAGAGAGAGAGAGAGAAAGAGAGAGAGAATATCAATGAAGAGGATGACTAGGAATAAATTCTCTCTAGGAGCTTTACATGACATGAATAGCCAACAAGTCTATGCTCAAGGAGTGCTACATGGACCAGGTAGAATTAGTGCCTGATGCTTCACACACACACACACACACACACACAC
>WLWD01002692.1_pt1 | contig 35429 bp, 33 predicted proteins | sample 6712731 | NCBI WGS metagenome assembly WLWD01 (sample SAMN12718690, study PRJNA576275) | sponge metagenome | isolation source: marine sponge | host: Mycale hentscheli | place: New Zealand: South Island, Marlborough, Capsize Point | collected 2014-11-01 | reverse complement strand
AGCCTGGAGAATATGAAGAGTGTGATCCACTCAGTAGCACCATCCAGCCTGGAGAATATGAAGAGTGTGATCCTACCGTAATGTCTGCTGCAGGGAGTATTGAATCTGAATATTCACTCATAAGTGAAGTGCAATCTATAGACCAGGAATATATAGAAATAGGTTCTCCCCCAACTCCTGGGACAGTGAACCAGGAGTCTGATCTTTATGAAGCTATGGCTGACAACTTGAACCAAGACATTTATGACTCTGTATCTGAAGTTACTAGTTATCCTCACACTACTAGCGGCCAGTCAGCCCAGCCTCTCCCTCAGAGAAACCCTGAAGCATCCAGCTCTCCTCCAGATGAACAAAATTTGATTCCTCCTTTACCAGAGAGAGAACCTCAGAAATCTGGAACATCTGAGGAAGACGCTCCACCATTACCAGATAAAGAAGAATATCCACCATTACCAGATAAAGAAGATTGTCCACCATTACCTGATAAAGAAGAGAATCCACCATTACCAGATAAAGAAAAGCGTCCACCATTACCGGATAAAGAAGAGAATCCACCATTACCAGATAAAGAAGAGCGTCCACCATTACCGGACAAAGATGAGTGTCCACCTTTACCGGATAAAGAAGAGCGTCCATCATTATCTGCTAAAGAAGAAAATCTTCCGTTGCCAGAAGTTGAAGATAGTGAAGATGATGCTTCTCTAATTCCTAAAAATTCTCCAGAGCATCACTCCCAAACTCCTGAAGAATTCCCTGACAAGACTCCAGATGATTCCGCACCACCACAGGGTGCAGAAGAAGAATCGACATCTACAGCACGCAGAGACTCGCGCCCTGTACCACGTCCTAGGACAAATACCAACCCAGGTAAGCCTAATGTAGCTACTCAACTGGTTAGCCTCAATGTATATTATAATGCTAATGTTAAACCAAGTTACTATAAACAGTATTATCTAGTAGCTACAATAGTGCACTATGCCATCATTTTACTAAACAATAGTAAAGTTAACAGTGTTGATTAATTCTACACTGCAATTCTATTAGTGTTGACAGTTGTATGTAGTAAGTGTGGAGTCCCTAGCAACAGTATTACTGCTGTGACTGTGGTGTGGCCCCTAAATTATATAGCTACTTACTTATATAGCACTATATACATGACATATTAAACTTAACATTTCTTAAATATTATTAGTGTAAGAAAAAAATATAATTGTAATGAGCTAAAACAAACAAACTTTTATTTACATCATTTGCTGACTGTGCAGCTGCTAAAATGTCTGCCATCCAGGAGCTTCATTCTGGAGCTATGTACAAGTGTGGAGGTAAAGTCAAGTCTTGGAACAAAAGGTCTTTTATCCTCAAGTCTGATTCCCACCTGTACTACTACAAAGGAATTTCTAGAATACCTGTAGGCAATATATCACTGCACGATCCGAAGTTCAAAGTTCGTAAGGGAGAACCTAATGACATTGTATGGCCTAAAATATCCAAGTCAAACTGCAGAATGGCTGTTGTGACAACCACCAGGACATACTTCATGTACACGGACTACTCTCACGAAATAGAAGAGTGGCTGGAGGTTCTCAGTAAAGCTGCCGTAGAGGCCAACAAAGACATCAGTGGAGGAAACAGTACTGGGTCATCAACTAGTGTGGAGACTGCTAATGATGATTCAGACAATCAGAACGTACAAAGCACAGACATATTGCCTCTCAATAATGAGGAATGTGAGACATATTTTGTCCCTGAAAGTTCAGAGAATCCTTTACCTACTGAAGAGCTATCTCTTACAGATTACGTGGATGTAAATTGCCCTGTGGCTTCAAGCACACTGCGAGAAGACCCTGTGCCAACTGATGAGCAGAACCAGGCTATCTATGACTCGGTGTCAGATGTCATAACTAACTATGCCGCTCCACTTCCAACTCACAAGAGTACTGAGCAAGAAGACCACCTTCCAATGCCCCCATTGCCAGATAAAGAAGAGAGACCACCATCACCAGATAGAGGAGTGAGTCCTCCATTACCTGATAAAGAAGAGAGTTCTCCATTACCCAATAGAGAAGAGAGGCCACCATTACCTGATAAAGATGAACCTTCACCTCTACAAGAGGATAGCCCACCCTCACCAGACAAAGAAGAGAAACCGCCATTACCAGACAAAGAAGATCCCTTGATGCCTGATGAACAGCAGCATTTTCACTTGCCTGAGTCGATGAAGCTTGTTCATGATGAAAACACGCAGTATTCTTCAAAAGATGACGAAAAGACACCTACTTCAAGCCCGCAAATTATTAAGAAGGAAACGCATATCTCTAGTCCTTCTAGTTCCGCCCACGGCTCTCCAAGAGGCTCTGGTCATTCAACTCCACAAGAACAACAGTCTCCCCAAACTTTACAAAAATCTTCTCTAGTAAGTTCATCAATGGATGAATTGCTTGAAACTACACCACCACCACAGAAGACAGCTGAAGAACCTATTCCCAGTGTGAGTAGTGAATCTCATCCAGTACCAAGACCCAGGAAGAACACAAGTCCAGGTAAACTTCATGTATAGCTAGCTATAGACCAAGTCATTTTGATGTGACTAAAACAGCCATAAGGGTAAAACAATGTAGGCATTAATGAGAAATTATTCCAATAATAATAATCAATGATTTCCCCACTATTTCTTAGCTAACTTCATGTCCAGCCTTCATTAGATGTATTTATAGGGAAAACTTCTTAGGCTTAATGCAATAACTTGGTAACATTAATGCATATAAATATATTATTCATTAGGACACGAGAATATTACAAGTCTGTTGGCTTCGGATTTACACTAAGTGCCTGCAGCACTCGTATAAATACAGCCAATCAGATGAGTGATAAATTGCGGTATTCAATGAATAATAAATTTATTATGTACTGTTCATGTGCGAATACTTCTTGTGCAATGAACACTCGTATAACCTGGGGGGACGTGATCCCAATATGATACTCTGAACACAGGTTATATGGGAAATTATTGCCTTAAGTCAAATCCTGTTTACTTCAACAAGTATTAGGGCCTGTTCAGTACATAATAAATATAAATGATTCATTGAATGCTGCAGAACATCACGAGTCTGTCGGCTAGTATTTACATGAGTGCCGCAGGCACAAGTGTAAATGCCACTGACAGACGAGTGATATTCCCGAGGTATCCAGTGATTTATCGATTTATTGTGTACTGGTCATGCACAAATGGCATAGAAACTGAGTGGCTAATGTAAAGGATGCTGCCACTGATAAATCCACAAGTAATTCACACACGGTACAATCTGTTAAAAGTTGATTACAAAGATGTAACAATAATGCTACATTTATTTAGATTGTCTTACATCCTGTTCACCTAGTTCTAGAAGGCATCATTCATCTATTTAGTCCTAAAGTAATTACAAGTAGCTACAGTTCGTCCAGCTTAAAGAGTAGAAAGTACAGATCTCAAAACTTAGACTAGTTGCAATCACAATAAGCTTAGCCATACCTTTTTTGTGTTGTTAGATCCCAATCCACTCGAAACTAAGTCATATAAAACAGCATAAGTATAAGAACTACGCTATCTCCATAGACATTCCATACATTAGGCGCCATTTTTTTTGACGTCACAAATTCGTCCGTCCTACGTCACAACTCGTAGTTAAACTGGAGCCGCGCCCCCTCACACGGCAGCTCCTATTCGGGAACTTCCCTTCGCAAATTGACTGTTTTTGCTATGTCTTTATATTTCTTTTTCTGTGTACTGTGGGCTTACTTTGTTGTTACAGGTGGAATGAGCACCAATAGAGGACTCCAGCAAGCCAAATTTGAAGAATGAAGACCCGCCTGGGACGGAGATACAGCTCTGCACATGGCTACTATTCAGAGTTATTTCGAAGCGGCCGAAAGAGCTACTGCGCTCATTTTTTTTCCAGAGGTAGCCTGAGGGCTTCTTCGCAACATTACAGAGCCATATTTCTAATATCTATATTCTTTTTTTTTTGTAAACAGTAAAATTTCATGCCGTTTTACTCGTGCGTTATTCTAAAAAAAACTCTCTGTAACTTTATTCTAGGGGGTATTTTGCTTGTGCGCAAAATTTGGATTCAATTCAGTGATCCAGTTCCACGAAATATCAATTTTTATTTTCAAGTTGACAACTGATTCGCAATTTCGCCCCGCCCCCCATAACGTTGAGCTCCGCGAACGCGCAATTTATTTGGTAAGATAATCAATTAACTTGTGACAGCTCTAAAAAGAGCCCATTTGTAAACAATAATAAGAAATACAAATGAGCCGTGAGATGGCCGTTGTAACTTTGGAAATAGTTAGTCCCTCGAGCAAAAGTGATGGCTTATTCCCGATGTTGCTTGGAGTTGGTTGCTCATTAGTGGGAGGGGTAGTTCAGCACAAGATTTAGACTTGTAGGCGATAGGGCTGAAGAGTATAGCGGTAGCAATCCCGTGGAAAGAACTGAAGTGATGATGATGGAGTCTATACGCAGGGGAGTCTCAATACAAGGTTGGTGGAATTGTCGGAGCTGGTACCAGTCAGGGTGGAGTTGGTCATGGTTGAGACAGAGTTTTAAGCTGCTCCAATGGCTTCCCCTGCAAGTATAATAGAAGGATGTTATTCTAAATGACTGTCTCAGACTAGTACACTACATACAAGTTATAGCTCGGAGACCGTTTGTGTCCACCTGCTTCGCGGTTTTTGGCGCCAAAGTTAATTGATTGTTTGCGTGGCTCGGTTACGGGCCATCTCCCGCGTTTTACCAGCGGTGTCCAACGTCCCCTGGTTTAGTTCACAAATGCGCAAGCGCAACACTCTGACATCACAAATACGTCGTCATTGAGATAAGCGCTTCCGCAAACGTCACAACTTACACCGAAAATACTAAAACTCTCACAAAAGCATTTTTATTTCCCTTAATTTTCAAGATAGGGGTTTCAAATTCATATGGATTAAAATACAACTATTTAGGTATTTTATATTAAATTCCCAAGACACTTACTTCAAAATTGCAAAATTACCAGCTTAAAGCATTTGGGGAGTTCAGTTTTTTATAAAAAATGAAATTAAAAATAAGTAAAATAGTATTAAAATTTAAAAATTTGGTACAAATCAAATTAATGAGCCATAGATTCAGTCTGCAAAATCTTTAGACACTCGAATTCAATTTACTCTTTTTCTGGCTTAAAAACATCAAAAATATCCTCCATTTATAGGGTCACTTCTTCTATCTATTACCACAGTTGTGACCACAAACCACAAATTTTTAAAACATAATCAATTTCAATATATATTAATTTGTGTGTGTGTGAAGTTTCAGCTTCCTGACATCAATCTGACTGCACATGTATACATTTAAAGAACAATTAACAAAAAACAGAACTTTCTACTCTTTAAGCTGGACGAACTGTATGTTATGTAGCCATTGACTACAGTAGCGATAGCTTACCCTAAATGACCTGTGTTTCTGACAAAAGGCACTCTAGCTATTTAAAAACGGCAGAGTTTTTAAATGACGTATGGTAAGGACTTTCAATGCCATAGTAACCACACTTGCAGCAACTATTTTTGACTTGAACCCCCCCCTGCATTTCTAAAGGTATTCCCGCACAGTTTATAGTCTTACTCTAAATGGTTTACTAGAGCTGTAGCCGAAAAAACTGTGTGAAGGCAGCTAATATGCTTATATGGTAGTTTTGGCTAAGCAGTAGCTGTAGCACTCTACACCTTCACACACATTTGTTTACTGGATATATCAACACAAGACTTACTTCGTGCTTTGACTATTGGAATGGATTTTCAAGTAAGCACGATATTGTTGAGTAGAGGGCTAAAACTATGACTAACAGAGCATTAGCCAAGATAACTTACCACGGCCGCTAGTTCAAATAAAAATGAACTCCTAAGTTTGTAAGACATAACTGCATCCGCACAATATCAGATGTCAGACCAGGCCCGTAGCCAGAGGTTCGCATTGGGGGGTTCGGATTTTAAGACGCAAAAAGCCACACTTACTTTTGTTTCCTCGTTAATTCTTCTACAATACTAAAAAACAAAAGATAAGTGCACTAAAGCTTATAATTTGTTCTAGGTATTCTACTTCAAACTATAATCTGTTGATATTCGAGAGAAAAGCGGTATTATTCTCGTGTAACCGATACAGTGCATCATTAATACGCCTTATTCGTACTACAAGTTATTTAATATACGGCGTGTAAACTGCCCGTTCAAATTGTATTGGAAAAATAGAACTAAGTGAAATAGAACGGGACAAAGTGAAATGCCACCGTAGCTTAATAAGAGTAAGTGCACAAGCATGCAGCTCTAGCCTTGGAATTGTAGAGTTGTAGTTTCTAGTTGGAGACAACGTCATTTTTTAGCGCAGAAGCTATACCCTTATAATTAGACAGAGTTTTTTCAACAGATTAGGAGGAGCCATCTATTAAAGCAAAATTCAAGAGAAAGTTTATCCTGATTTACAGAGATAGTGACTGCACTATACATAGTAGCCACACTGTAAATGATCTTTAGCTTACTGTAGTCTCGTGCAATTTTTATAAAGCTGGCCTACTATTAACCGTGCTATTCGGGATTAATAGCACGAACAACGCGATTAAAATAACACGAGGCAAATCGGAGTGCTATTTCAATTGCTTTGCGAGCCCTACTGATCCCTAATAGCACGAGTTACCCGTGCTATCACTCGCTAATAGTAGGCCAGTTTTTTTTTTGTTTTTTTTTTAAATCATTTGCAGTGTAGCTACAATTATCTGTGCATTTCAGGTTTAACTTTCTCAGATACTTCCGGATGGCTCCCTTTCTAATCTGTTGAAAAAATTCCGTTGCTTGTGCTATTAATATTGAACGCTTATTGGTGCTATTACTCTTACTAATTAATAAGTGCATTACGTTACGCTTTATAAAGAATAAATATAAAGTAGCAAGCTTTACTCATGCCGATGTGAGAACGAAATTTTGTATCCAAGGAGCTGAATGTTTATTAGGTCACTTGGACTCACACTAGGCCAGAAATGGCAGATAATTCAAGCGCTGGTTCAGCACGATTGAACAGATGACGATATTCCAATAGTTATATGTGGGGTGTGGCTAAAATATTTATTTCCGGTCACTCTAAAGGGGGGTTCGACCGAACCCCTCGAACCCCCCCTGGCTACGGGTATGCAGACACAACCTAATTCAAATGGGTAAATATTCAGGTAAAGATCGATAAACCAAAAGGATTCCGTTTAGTAGAGTCTGAGGAAGAGGTTGACCACCAAGTAAACACAAAATTGCGATGGCGTATGTACATCTAAACATCAAACAAACATCCCCAATTCTTGATTTGTTACCCCAGTATAATTTCTCGCTCGCTACGCTCGCCTATTATAATTATACTTACCACTACTACCCTGCCACACAGTGGCACTTGGTTTAGAATGCAATAGCATATGTGACCGTCTACAGGAAAACTGGGCACAACGCGGCGTGCGTAAATATCGAGAAAAGATCGATCAATTTCTTAAAAATGTATTGTTTCAAGCCGACGGAAGGGAACGGTTAGGTCTATTATAGTGGGAACGACTTAAGCTACGACGATAAAACTTGGAGAGCTCAATATCTGGACGCCGACAACTCTGTAAGTGCAAAAAAAATTTTTTCGAAGGGTGCCGCGTTGTGCCCGGTTTTCCTGTAGACGGTCACATAGTTATCCATTGTTATTATCCTCTACCACTTGTTCCCTCTACCACTTGGTTTAGTTACATCAGTCCATTTCATGAATGCACACACTACTATCACAGGCGGCATTACTGATGATACTTTACCATCCAGACTAAGTTGTTAAGATGCTTTACCAACCTGGCTCAAATGAATTAATACTCACTCTGTTGTCATTGACTCCTTGACACAATGTATTCATGAATACACACAAACACACATATTGTTGACACTACTAATGACACTTCACTTTTCCACCGACAATGCTTTACCAAACAAACACTGATGATGCTTAGCTAACTGAGCTCAGCTAATTAATTACTCTTGAACACACATGACGTCATTGTCACTGCTGACAGACAAGTGTATTACCATATAGATTGATATACTTGCTTACGTGTGGCAAGTCGTGATGGACTAATGACAATCACAGTTTGTTTATTAAACACTAAAGTCAACCCATTATAGCAGCTTTCAAATTCTCATAACATTATTGCTAAAAGAAAATATATTTTGCCTTCAGAGTAGCTATTGCTAGGGATCACACTTGAGCATTAAGAAACTACGGGTGAGAAACTATAGAAGAGCTAATATCCAGCGTCAATGCAGGCTCAACATGAATGCCACAACAAAAACTGTTTTCAATTCAGTCCTTTGGGAGATAGCGAGTTCTCTCTATTGATGAATTATTGCTCATAGAAATTTAATGTTCTTTTTGAAAATGTGAATGAAACTTCTATTGTATCAAGCCTTGTTTGTTCCCCATTTGTGCTAGAGCACACCACCAGTAGCTGGCTAGGTCATGGGGTGTGATCAGTATGTTATTATTTTTTCTTTCATTCCACAGCTGCAGTCAGTGTGCCCCTTCCACTGTCCAGTCTACATGAACTGTTCTCTGGAGTGATGTTTAAATGTGGTGGGAAAGTGAAGAGCTGGACTAAACGTTTCTTCATCCTCAAGTCTGATTTCTGTCTGTACTACTACAAAGACACTTCCAAAGGTCCATTAGGCACAATATCACTCCATGATCCCAAGTTCATGGCTCGCACAGGAGAAGCAGCTGACATTTCATGGCCTAAAGTGTCCAAGACAGAGTGTAGAATGAGTGTCATCACTACCCTCAGGACATACTTCATGTATAGCGACTCTTCAAGTGAGATAGAACAATGGATAGACATACTCACAAAAGCAGCTGCTAAAGCAAGGAAATCCAGGGAAGGACTAGGGATAGGGAAATGGAGATCAGCCAGCACTGTGACAAACGAAGAAACTGAAGAGAAAGAAGACAATTCTAAAACAGCAGCCATTGTTGATACTTCATTAGCTGAACACAAGGAAGATGGACCAGAGGAACTTGCTCTGGCACAAGGCACAGCTAGTCTCCCAAGTGATGAAAACCAACTAGATAACACTACTGGTGAAAACATGGAGGCTATATATGCACTGGCATCTGAAGCAACAGAGGACTACAATAACTCAACCACACCCGTAATGGAGGATACTGAATACAAACCAGTATCTGAATCTGAAGGGAAAGATGAGGCAGAGTCTTACGAACCAGAAGAAATATATGAGACTTTTGAAGAGAATAATGAAATAGTGTCCATTGAAACAGAAGAGAAAAAGGAGATGGTGTTTACTGGAACAGAAAAATTAAATGCACTTGCATCAGCTCAACCAGAAGAGATAAACGAGTCAGTGCCTACTGAACTAGAAGAGATAAATGAGTCAGTGCCTACTGAACTAGAAGAGACAGCCGAACAGACTACAGAATTAAATTCCAACATTTATGATGCAGTTGCTTTCGATGAGATAACTTCTAAAGAGGCACTTGCAAATGACATAAAAGCTGATAAAGAGCGTCCACCATTACCTGATAAAGAAGAGCGTCCACCATTACCTGATAAAGAACGTCCACCATTACCTGATAAAGATGAGCACCCCCCATTACCAGATAAAGATGAGCATCCACCATTACCTGATAAAGATGAGCATCCACCATTACCTGATAAAGATGAGCATCCACCATTACCTGATAAAGATGAGCATCCACCATTACCTGATAAAGATGAACGTCCACTATTACCTGATAAAGAAAATAATCCACCATTACCTGATAAAGAAGAACGTCCACCATTACCTGATAAAGAAGAGCGTCCACCATTACTTGATAAAGATGAGCGTCCACCATTACCTGATAAAGAAGAGCGTCCATTATCTGATAAAGAGGAAGTTCCTGAACCTCCTCCTAGAAACTTGCCCCCAGTACCAACTCGAAGAGAATCTCTTAGGTATATTGAAAGGCCTCAATATGAAGCTCAATCTGATTTGGAAGAAATCAAAGACAACTCTCCTCAATTAAGTGCCAGGAACAACCATCAAGACCCTGAGTCTCCTGTGCATGTCAACTCTTCTCAGATCCAAAACTCTCCTCCTCTGTCCAGCAGGAAACCTCCTGAGCACTCAGAAGCCAGTACTAATTCAAATATGTTGAGTGAACAACCTGTATTGGTTCAGCCTCAACACTCTCGTCCTGTACCAAGACCAAGAACCAACACAAATCCAAGTAAGATAGAGAAACACTAAGTAAGCATCGAGAAACACTAAGACAGAGGAACACTAAGACAGAGGAACACTAAGACAGAGAAACACTAAGACAGAGGAACACTAAGACAGAGGAACACTAAGACAGAGGAACACTAAGACAGAGGAACACTAAGACAGAGAAACACTAAGACAGAGAAACACTAAGACAGAGAAACACTAAGACAGAGGAACACTAAGACAGAGGAACACTAAGACAGAGGAACACTAAGACAGAGAAACACTAAGACAGAGGAACACTAAGACAGAGGAACACTAAGACAGAGGAACACTAAGACAGAGGAACACTAAGACAGAGAAACACTAAGACAGAGGAACACTAAGACAGAGGAACACTAAGGACAGAGGAACACTAAGACAGAGAAACACTAAGAACGAGGAACCTAAGACAAGGGAAACACTAAGACAGAAGAAACACTAAGACAGAGAAACACAAGACAGAGGAACACTAAGACAGAGGAAAACATAGACAGAGGAACAGACAGAGAAACCACTAAGACAGAGAACACTAAGACAGAGGAAACTAAGGAAAGAGGAACACTAACAGAGGAACACTAAGACAGAGGAAACACTAAGACAGAGGAACACTAAGCCCGCGAAACACTAAGGACAGAGGAACACTAAGACAGAGGAACATAAGACAGAGGAAACACTAGACAGAGGAACACTAAGACAGAGAAGCAACACTAAGACAGAAGGAACACTAAGACAGAGGAACACTAAGACAGAGGAAAACTAAGACAAGAGGAACAAGACAGAGAAACACTAAGACAGAGGAAACACTAAGACAGAGAACCACTAAGACAGAGAAACACTAAGACAGAGAAACACTAAGTAAGCATCGGAAACACTAAGAAGAGGACCACTAAGACAGAGGAACACTAAGACAGAGGGAACACTAAGACAGAGGAACACTAAGACAGAGGAAACACTAAGACAGAGGCACAATAAGACAGAGGAAACACTAAGAGCAGAGGAACACGAAGACGAGAAACACTAAGACAGAGGAACACTAAGACAGAGGAACACTAAGACAGAGAAACACTAAGACGAGAAACACTAAGACAGAGGAACACTAAGACAGAGAAACACTAAGACAGAGAAACACTAAGACAGAGAAACACTAAGTAAGCATCGAGAAACACTAAGACAGAGGAACACTAAGACAGAGGAACACTAAGACAGAGGAACACTAAGACAGAGGAACACTAAGACAGAGGAACACTAAGACAGAGGAACACTAAGACAGAGGAACACTAAGACAGAGGAACACTAAGACAGAGAAACACTAAGACAGAGGAACACTAAGACAGAGGAACACTAAGACAGAGAAACACTAAGACAGAGAAACACTAAGACAGAGGAACACTAAGACAGAGGAACACTAAGACAGAGGAACACTAAGACAGAGGAACACTAAGACAGAGAAACACTAAGACAGAGGAACACTAAGACAGAGGAACACTAAGACAGAGGAACACTAAGACAGAGGAACACTAAGACAGAGGAACACTAAGACAGAGAAACACTAAGACAGAGGAACACTAAGACAGAGGAACACTAAGACAGAGGAACACTAAGACAGAGGAACACTAAGACAGAGAAACACTAAGACAGAGGAACACTAAGACAGAGGAACACTAAGACAGAGAAACACTAAGACAGAGGAACACAAAGTAATAAATGACACAAATGGTGTGCAGTTATAGCTATTGAAAAGCATAAAAAAATAGTTTCTCTATTTGTGAAATAAATTTATATTTAAACTTATTATATCCTTTCTTTCTTGTGCTAGCTCAGACCAGTGTCACCAAACCCAGATCTGCTACAGAGTATCCGGTTAGGGAGGTCAGAGGTCGACTGAATGAGGAAGGTGAAACTGCGGGCCAGCAGATGTTTCTGAAAAGAAAGGAAAGAATCGAAGCTATTGGTTCAGAGAACAAGAAGACAGAGGTGCTTCAAAATACTCTTGAAGACATAAGGAGTGACTCATCAGTGCCTTCCAACCAGGTGGTCTCTATAGCGGAGACACTCAGAGAGGTATGTAGACTTAGCTACTCACCAATCCGCATATGGTGGGGAAGATACTCACAGTGAGAGGTATGTAGAGCTAATACTTGAGACTTTCTACTTATTCTGAGTTAAAAGAAACAAACACAGGGATATATATATATATATATATATATATATATATATATATATAAATATTGTAAGATGTCATTTCACTTGCTCTTGTATAATCTCTTTAACTAAACGTAGGTGAAGAAGATATTCATAGAATAACCACAGTACGCTTGTTTGAATGTAATGACAGGTTGAGCAAGAGCGACAGATAGCCAGCGAGGAAAGATTCCGATGGGAGAGAGAGCGTAAGAAGCTTGAAGAGGAGAGACTCAGGTTTGAAGAGGAAAGAGAGAGAATGAAGCTGGAAATGCAGAAGATGAAGAAAATGCAAGAGGAGTCTTGACTTGCCCAAAATATGATAGCCAAACTTTAGGTCTTGTAGATTATAAGCACTCATTCATGTTGAATAGTATTGTACTGTATTTTTCATGCTACCTTATTGATAAGTGATATGATTAAGTGAGATGTTAGAACATTTGTCCGCAGGAATGTCACGTGGGCGTGCCCCAGCGCGGTTGGTGTCAAGTTATTCACAGCTCTAGTTAAATTACCTGTGGAGGGTGTGCTATAGTAAGCGAAGGTTTGCCGCCCGCCGAGGCTAGTGATGATACAGTGTAAAGATATTCGCCCACCCTATTCTTCTGGTGTTCTGAATGGTCCTAGCCGTCAACCAGTTTAGAACTCCTTCTTTTAAGTTGTGGGCGTGTCTGTGAGCTCGGGTAACTGTGGCGATAGAGCGGTATTACTCTGTGTTGGTATGGCGGCGGCGGCGGTGGTTAGCGTAAGGTGGGAGCATGCTGCTGCTGCGGTCTGTGCTGCTTTCTGCATCTTACTGCACACTAACTCGCTTACTTGTGACTTTTGCTTCGATGATTTATCAGCCATTCTAGAGAATGGAGACTTGAGAGCAGAAACTCCATGGACCAGCCTGTTGTGGAATGACTTCTGGGGCACTCCCATGCATATAGAAGGAAGTCACAAATCCTACCGCCCTCTGTGTGTGGCTACCTTCAGACTCAACTACATGTGGCACGGGCTATCTCCCCTGGGCTACCATGTGGTGAATGTGTGTCTGCATGCAGTCGTCTGTTACCTGTACGTGCAGCTCTGTGCCCTCATCTTCAACAATGTCTGGCCAGCTCTCCTGGCTGGACTTCTCTTTGCAGCTCACCCCATCCACACTGAAGCTGTGAGTCCATGTTGGGTTTTAAACACGGGCAATGGTGGTGGGTAGTAGGCAGTTGTTAAGTGCAGAAAGTCAGAGAATGGAATGTACAAGTGAAGGTTGCGTGGGAGTAGAGGTGCGAGTTACATGTGGAACATTATCTAACCGTGTGTGTGTGTGGTCGTCAGCGTGTGTGCATGTGTGTATATCATGGGAGAACCGGGCAGTTAATGAGGTATCTTATTCTATCAAGTTACATAGCAGGCCGCACAAGATTGAACCTGCAGTTGGATTTAGTGGGTGTATTTGATAAACTTTATATGTGACCAGTTTTGGGAAATCAGCCAAAATGCGGCGAATAATTTTTTTTCAGTATCCACAGGTAAAGTCTTGTGAGTCAATTTTTTTTATGGCAGAAATGGATAAAGATCTGTTAGCTCTAGCTTCTGTGAGGCGAGGAACACGTGGTTAGACTCGTGTACGGAGAGTTGCTGAGAAATATTTTGGTAGGCTTTTCACTAACAGTGTGAAAATAACTTACTCATCTCCATAATCCGCAAACTCACACAATTCTCACCTATTAGCACGATTATTGTTTCTTGAAGAGGCCTAAATTGAGCCTATTTGACTTCTTTCAAACCGTCTGCAACTGGCTCTGTTCGTAGTGTTGTGGAGACACGCAGTAATAGTATATGAAATACAAGACACGCCCCTAGCCTTAGCAACTCCTTTATGTGGCTTTTTTTTTTTTAAATCAGCAAGAATAAATTAAACATATGCAGTGCATAGAGTGCAGACAGCTTGTGAGGCCTTGCTTCCAAATTGGGAGGATGCCATCCTAAGGTCCTATGCAACCTACTGGTAGGGGAAAAACAAATAAACAAAAAACAACAACAACAACAAACAAAAAAAAAGAACACCTCAGATGCTATGTTTAGGCAGATTCTCCAAACCAGTCACATATTAGTCAATCAATACCTCGGGGTCTAAGTGAAAACATACCAGCCCATATATTCATATCTTTTCTTTGTGTATGTATGTGTGTGCAGGTTGCAGGTGTGGTAGGAAGGGCGGAGCTTCTGTCATCACTGTTCTTTCTCCTGACATTTTACTTTTACAGACGTGCAGCTAATAGCCACACCCACCAGCATAGCCACACCCACCAGACTACCAACAGAGGTGAGGTGTTGGAAAGGCATCTTATATAGTCATACAAACACATACGTACACACACACGCACACTAGTCAATCAATCAGCCATCAGGTTATCAGAACTGGTCCATCACTGGATCTGTTTCTCCCTTACCAGAGGATGTGTGCTACATGAAGTCCAGGGATGAGGTACAGATTGAATAGAGGTCTGTCTACCTGGTGCTCCTAAGCTTTAGGACTGCTCATGTAGACTGACATTGTCTTGTGTTGGTACTCCAATTAATAGGACAGTACTAAGAGTGTGTTTGTGTTGATAAAATGGGTGCGTCCGTTGGTACGGTGAGTCTGTCAATGAATATCGTAGCACTACACGGTTTGCACAGGAAGTGAAATATGTATTCTGTTGGTCAGTGAGTCAGTCAGCAGGTGAGTGGGTGGGTGAGTGGGTGTGTCATGAGTGAGTGACAATGAGAATAAACTGCAGGAGACAATGGGTTACTACCATGTGTACACGTGTTTGTGTGTTACTTCATGACACTTCCAGCTCCCTCTCTCTCTACATCATATGAAGACGTAAGAGCTTCAAGCAAACCAAAGGTGCTAGCTGGTCCTATTATAGATCTAGTGCCCAAGTCCATTCCCTAGCTCTGGGTAATAATAATGACTAGATAGAGTTCCACTGAACCTATTCTGATGTGGACCCTGGTAAAGGACCCATAGCTAGATGTGGATCCATAACTAGATGTGGACCCCGGTAAAGGACCCATAGCTAGATGTGGACCCTGGTAAAGGACCCATAGCTAGATGTGGACCCCTGGTAAAGGACCCATAGCTAGGTGTGGACCCTGGTAATGGACCCATAGCTAGATGTGGACCCTAATGGACCCATAACTAGATGTGGACCCTGGTAAAGGACCTATAGCTAGATGTGGACCCTGGTAGTGGACCCATAGCTAGATGTGGACCCTGGTAGTGGACCCATAGCTAGGTGTGGACCCTGGTAGTAGACCCATAGCTAGGTGTGGACCCATAGCTAGATGTGGACCCTGGTAGTGGACCCATAGCTAGATGTGGACCCATAGCTAGATGTGGACCCATAGCTAGGTGTGGACCCTGGTAAAGGACCCATAGCTAGATGTGGACCCTGGTAGTGGACTCATAGCTAGATGTGGACCCTGGTAGTGGACCCATAGCTAGATGTGGACCCTGGTAGTGGACCCATAGCTAGATGTGGACCCTGGTAGTGGACCCATAGCTAGATGTGGACCCTGGTAGTGGACCCATAGCTAGATGTGGACCCTGGTAAAGGACCCATAGCTAGATGTGGACCCTGGTAAAGGACCCATAGCTAGATGTGGACCCTGGTAAAGGACCCATAGCTAGATGTGGACCCTGGTAAAGGACCCATAGCTAGGTGTGGACCCTGGTAATGGACCCATAGCTAGATGTGGACCCTAATGGACCCATAACTAGATGTGGACCCTGGTAAAGGACCTATAGCTAGATGTGGACCCTGGTAGTGGACCCATAGCTAGATGTGGACCCTGGTAGTGGACCCATAGCTAGGTGTGGACCCTGGTAGTGGACCCATAGCTAGGTGTGGACCCTGGTAGTGGACCCATAGCTAGATGTGGACCCTGGTAGTGGACCCATAGCTAGATGTGGACCCATAGCTAGGTGTGGACCCTGGTAAAGGACCCATAGCTAGATGTGGACCCTGGTAGTGGACTCATAGCTAGATGTGGACCCTGGTAGTGGACCCATAGCTAGATGTGGACCCTGGTAGTGGACCCATAGCTAGATGTGGACCCTGGTAGTGGACCCATAGCTAGATGTGGACCCTGGTAGTAGACCCATAGCTAGATGTGGACCCTGGTAAAGGACCCATAGCTAGATGTGGACCCTGGTAAAGGACCCATAGCTAGATGTGGACCCCTGGTAAAGGACCCATAGCTAGATGTGGACCCTGGTAGTGGACCCATAGCTAGATGTGGACCCTGGGTGTAGAGTGGACCCATAGCTAGATGTGGACCATGGTAGTAAAGGACCCAATATGAGCTAGATGTGGACCTGGTAGTGACCCATAGTAGATGTGGACCCTGGTATAGGGACCCATAGCTAGATGGGACCTGGTAAAGGACCCATAGCTAGATGTGGAACCCTGGTAGTGGACCCATAGTCTAGATGTGGACCCTGGGTCAAGGTAAAGGACCCATAGCGAGTATGTGGACCCTGGTAGTGGACCCAAGCTAGATGTGGGACATGGTAGTGACCCCCCATAGCTAGATGTGGACACTGGTTAAAGGACCCATCGTAGATTGGACCTGGTAGTGGACCCCATAGCTAGTGGACCCTGGTAGTGACATACGTAAGTGTTGGACCCTGGTAGTGGACCATGCTAGGTGTGGGACCCTGATAGTGGACCCATAACTAGATGTGGACCGGTAGGGTAGTGGACCCATAGCTGATGTGCGGACCCTGGTGTGGACCCATAAGCTAGATGTGGACCCATAGCTGGTGTGGACCCTGGTTAAAGGACCCATAGCTAGATGTGGACCCTGGTAGTGGACTCATAGCTAGATGTGGACCCTGGTAGTGGACCCATAGCTAGATGTGGACCCTGGTAGTGGACCCATAGCTAGATGTGGACCCTGGTAGTGGACCCATAGCTAGATGTGGACCCTGGTAGTGGACCCATAGCTAGGTGTGGACCCTGATAGTGGACCCATAACTAGATGTGGACCCTGGTAGTGGACCCATAGCTAGATGTGGACCCTGGTAAAGGACCCATAGCTAGATGTGGACCCTGGTAGTGGACCCATAGCTAGATGTGGACCCTGGTAAAGGACCCATAGCTAGATGTGGACCCTGGTAGTGGACCCATAGCTAGATGTGGACCCTGGTAGTGGACCCATAGCTAGGTGTGGACCCTGGTAGTGGACCCATAGCTAGATGTGGACCCCATAGCTTATAGCAGAAGTGTTTTTGGTTTGTTTGTTGTTCCTATAGACACACAGTCAGTCTTATTCTTCAGTTCAGTAAGCTCTTTGATGTGTTAGATGTTGATTGCAAAGAATATGCAGTGTTATAATTTTTGTCTCATGGCTACCAGTCTTGTGGGTAACCTTACAGCATCATACACTCTCTTCCTGCTCCATTGAAAATAGCTGTCTCATTCATCATTCATTCATTCATTCATCCATCTTTCCATCCATCCTGTTGTTTAATGTGCCCCTAGGGACAGTTGTGCAGAATTCCATGAATTACTTATGCATGTTGTTGTTTGTGTGTAGGTTGGCTGTATTTGTTTGTGTGTTTGTTGTTGTGTGTATGTTGTGTACTGTGCAAGGAGACGGGTGTCACAGTGCTGGCCGTGTGTCTGGTCTATGATATCTTCATCGTTCATAAGGTGGGTGGCATCAAATGTACTGTATTTGGTTGTAGGAATCTTAGTGGGTGTGGCTTTGGTAGGCATTGATAGTTACTATGGTAACAGAAGATTTGAGTAAGTAAAAAATCCTATAAGATCTTGTCAGATCTTACAGGATTAGTAGGATCCTACAAGAATGGATACGATTCTATTAGTGCTAACTAGATCCTACAAGAACTGCAAGTTTTCCTAAGAAATAAATCGTGTAAAATATCTTTTAAGTTTCTGTAAGTTCTTACACAGAATCCTTTGGTTTATAGATCTTTACCTGTATCATCAATAGGTTGTGTCTGACATCTGATATTGTGCGGATGCAGTTATGTTTTACAAACTTGGAGTTCATTTTTATTTGAACTAGTGGCCGGGCATATTTCTGAAAAATGTTTCCAGCATGAGTGGCACTAACCTGTCAGAGTTTCTCTTTGTTGGTATGCATGCTTGCTGGCAGTAGTGATGTGAGGGTATATTTACACTATTTCTATTCTCTTTGTTGGTATGCATGCTTGCTGGCAGTAGTGATGTGAGGGTATATTTACACTATTTCTATTCCATTTGTTGGTATGCATGCTTGCTGGCAGTAGTGATGTGAGGGTATATTTACACTATTTCTATTCTCTTTGTTGGTATGCATGCTTGCTGGCAGTAGTGATGTGAGGGTATATTTACACTATTTCTATTCCATTTGTTGGTATGCATGCTTGCTGGCAGTAGTGATGTGAGGGTATATTTACACTATTTCTATTCTCTTTGTTGGTATGCATGCTTGCTGGCAGTAGTGATGTGAGGGTATATTTACACTATTTCTATTCTCTTTGTTGGTATGCATGCTTGCTGGCAGTAGTGATGTGAGGGTATATTTACACTATTTCTATTCCATTTGTTGGTATGCATGCTTGCTGGCAGTAGTGATGTGAGGGTATATTTACACTATTTCTATTCTCTTTGTTGGTATGCATGCTTGCTGGCAGTAGTGATGTGAGGGTATATTTACACTATTTCTATTCCATTTGTTGGTATGCATGCTTGCTGGCAGTAGTGATGTGAGGGTATATTTACACTATTTCTATTCTCTTTGTTGGTATGCATGCATGCTTGCTGGCAGAGAAGAATGATGTGAAGGTATTTTTTATCTGCATTAATCCTATTTGTTATTTCAGGAAATTTAGTTGCTATAGATAGCAACTAAATTTCCTGATAAAGAATTTGTTTTGCATAACAAATATCTGAATTTACTATGCAATTTTATCTGTTGTCATGGTGATTTGTAGTTTACACTTCAGAGCATCTTTAAGAGCAAGAGTGTACCACGCCCTCTGCTAATCAGAACTGTTGCAGTGCTAGTATTTCTTGTGATGATCCTTTACCTGAGATGGCAGCTCATGCAGACTTCACTGCCAGTATTTACTGTGTAAGTCGATGGGGAAGTGGGAAGATTTGTGGGCATGGTCTGGGTGGGCTCCTAATAGAATCACATGGATGTTGGTTGGATCTAAAATATATCGTTAATTTGATTAACATAATGTTGACCTGTTCCTGTTATTTGTGTACCACTCTGTAGTCATGACAACCCAGCAGTGGGTCTGGCACAGCCCTACCGGCAGCTGCATTGGATGTATGTAGTGTGTGTGAACGTGTGGTTGTTGCTATGTCCAAGTGTTCTGTGTGCTGACTGGACGATGGGGTCCATCCCTCCCATCTCCTCTCTCACTGACCCCAGACACTTGGTCACTCTGGCATGTCTGCTAGCTCTCCTTCTGCTGGGTCTCTACTCCATTACCTCTACTGCACACAGAGCCAAGACTGTCCTTGTGGCTCTCTCCTTCATCGTCTTCCCCTTCCTCCCAGCCTCCAACCTGTTCTTCCCTGTCGGGTTTGTCATAGCTGAGAGAGTCTTGTACCTGCCCAGTATGGGCTTCTGTCTGCTGGTGGCCTATGGCCTGTGGCTGTTGTGTCAGAGGTATTGGCCCATCATTATTGCTGGTGGATTGGTTCTGGTTGCTTGTCATTCGACTAAAACTGTTCTCAGAAATTATGACTGGACAGATGACCACACCCTTTTTACAGCAGCTCTACGTGTGAATCCAAACAATGGGAAGTTGTACAACAATCTTGGACACGCGTATGAAAAGGAGAGGAATTTCACAGTTGCAGAGAAGTTGTTCAGGCAAGCATCAGTCGTGCAAGCAGATGATGTGGGGGCGTTCATCAACCTGGGCAGAATCCTCAAACAGCTCAATAGACTGGAAGAGGCTGAGGCGGTAAGATAATAGGTGTGGTCTGAATGATTGTTGTCATGACAACAGTGACTGTAACCATGACAAAGATATTCTGATCATGACAATAAGAATACATATGGTGGTGAAGGTGACCATGACAACTGAGTGTGACCATGACAACTGAGTTTGACCATAACTGAGTGTGACCATGACAACTGAGTGTGACCATAACTGAGTGTGACCATGACAACTGAGTGTGACCATGACAACTGAGTGTGACCATGACAACTGAGTGTGACCATGACAACTGAGTGGAGAGATATGGCTATGACAATAAGGTTTTGTAACTCTCCTCTGTTACAGGCGTACACACATGCTATTGATCTCATGCCGTCTGGCAAGTCATTTCGTGTCGCTCCAAGTCACATAAATGTCTACTACAACTTGGCTAATCTTATTAAGAATGACCCGGCCAGACTGGATCAAGCCATGGCCCTTTACCAACAGGCTATCGGCATGAGGCCAGACTTTGTTGAGGCTCACATGAACTTAGGGGACCTGTATCTACAGATGAACCAGACACTGGAGGCTAGAGATTCCTTCCTCAAAGCTCTGCACTACAATCCTGGCTACATAGACGCCCATTTCAACCTGGGGACAGCTCTCGTGAAGCTAGGGAGGAGAAAGGAAGCTGAAGAAAGCTACAGAAGAGCTCTGTCTCTGAACCCTTCCCACATCCATGCTTTATTGGGGCTTGCAATGCTACTACAGGATGAAGGCAGACAGAAACAAGCACTTCCATTGTAAGACAGCTAAGGAATGGGATTGATATAATGGGGATCAGGGTATAGGGAGAAAGGAGTTTGGGATAATGGAGAGTTGATATAGAAGAGATGGTGAAGAATCTATCTTATAGGTCCTTGTTTCTTTTACATAACTTAGTGTGCGTTCATATAATTACATGTGTGTATGTATGTGTGTGTATACATATACTGGTTAGCACATATTATAGTGGCTGTTAATAAATGCATACTTTAGAATATAAACAGATCACTGCAGTCAGAAATAACAAAACACCACAGAGAGACAGAGTTGACATAACATGACCAGTACAGCTAGCATTATCTTACGCTGTATTCATCCTCCTTCCTTCCCTCCCACCAACTCTACTCTCTCTCTCTCTGTCCATAGATACCAACAAGTAATATCCCTGGACCCACACAATGTGAGGGCCTATTCTAACCTAGCTCTACTGCACCTTGACCTCAGGGATTACCAGAAGGCAGAGGAAACATTTCTCCATGTTCTGACAGTGGATCCATCCTACAGGAGTGCCCTGTATAACCTGGGAGTCCTGTACAACCATCAGCAGAAGCTGGAACAGGCTGTTGGCTATCTAGAGCAGCTTGTACTCCACCACCCCAGTCATCTAAATGGAGCACAGCTACTAGCTGATTGCTATTTCAACTCCAGACAACTGGACAAGGCAGATCACTTCTATCACCATGTTCTCAAATATCACCCCTCCCACGTGGCCGCTCTGCACAACCTGGGTATGGCACACACAAACATACATATGTACCCAATACACTGCACACATACACACACACAAACAAACGTGTGCTGGTACACACATGTACATGTGTCATATGCTTTTCCAGGAGTGGTGATGGCTGAAAGGTCACAGTACACTGAAGCTATTGTCCTATTTCGGAAGGTGCTGGCGGTGGATCCCTCTCATGAAGGAGCGAGACGACACATAGAGCAAGCCAGGCAGCAGAAGGCAGAGAGACACACACAGGCTGACCAAGGCAGCCATAGAAACAGAGGCAAACACGGACAGAGACAGAAATGAATGAATTCACATGCGAAACACTCCTCGTTGTCCTCATTCTCGTGACTGTACACATTGTTACCATGGCAACCACCACGGCAATCCAACTGCCATACCCTCACAGCCAATCTCAAAGACAGACAAGCACCAACAGATGTCACATTTCAACTGAACACCAACTACATCACTGTCCCCTTACCTACCTTCCTCCCTCTCCACGACTCCCTCTCTCCACCACATGATCCTCCCTTGCATTGCAACAAGTTCCTCCAGAAGACTGTCAAGTGGCAAATTCTACCAACCATCACCATAGCAACTAGTTATTTTTACCTCAATATTCTCAAACTCAGCAGAAACCGACAAATGATTATTAATTTTTTTTATCACTAATTTATTCCTGTCATCTGTTCAGTTGAAATGTGAGAGCAGGCCACATACAGAAGTAAAGCTGGACTGAATGAAGGGGGTGGGGCTCTAATATGCAGCATATTAATAGATTGGGACAGTAAACTGAAGGGGATGGGGCTATTGCATACAGTACACTTCATATACTGAGTTCAACGCAGAGCACTACATGCCTGGCTTACTTGTACCCAAGAGACTACCTTAAAACTTCAAAGAGTTCGACAAGCAGCCACGGTAAAGGGTCGCATTTATTAGTACTGTCCCTTTACCTATAATGTGTTGGGAAGAAAAGGTAAAGAATCGCCGTACTATATAGCTGCTAGTTTATAGAAGACTATTTTTCTGTCCAGACTCCATGTATGCTTATACTAAAAGTGTGTGGTGGGCATGCGCATTAAGTGCATTGGTTGGTGGTCTGCTCTATTTCAACTCTTTGGGCAGTGAATTATGTTTCGACGATGAGGCGGCCATTATCAGTAACCTGGACCTCAGAGCCAATAGCTCCTGGTCTGGTCTCTTATGGCACGACTTTTGGGGCACTGATATTAGTGATAAGGACAGTCACAAATCCTACCGCCCTCTGTGTGTGGCTACCTTCAGACTCAACTACTTGTGGCACGGGCTATCTCCCCTGGGCTACCATGTGGTGAATGTGTGTCTGCATGCAGTCGTCTGTTACCTGTACGTGCAGCTCTGTGCCCTCATCTTCAACAATGTCTGGCCAGCTCTCCTGGCTGGACTTCTCTTTGCAGCTCACCCCATCCACACTGAAGCTGTGAGTCTGCAGTGTGGATTAAGGAGGCGGGGCTAGAAGGGCTGGTTAGTGTAATAGCTTGTTACACAATGTGAGTCTGCAGTGTGGAGCAAGGAGGCGGGGCTGGAAGGGCTGGTTAGTGTATAACTTCAATTCTCTTCATGTAGGTGTAGTGATGATTACTTGCACGTGTGGCCAGCTAGACATTGTTTGTGCAGAGACAGTTCTTGTAGAGGTCGGAACACACAAGTCGTGATGGTTGCTAATATTTTGTAATCGATAGTACAAATTAATCAGAAACCTTGAAGAATCTATTGGTGTCCTAGTAACCTCACATCAGTAATTATACCCTAGCGGGGTTTCATAGAGGGAAGGGGGACCTGGGATTTCCCATTCCAAGTGAAAGTTCTCCTTCTTTCCCTCCCCTTCTCCCCCTCCCCTAGTGTAATTGCTTAAATCAGCTACAATGTTCAAATAACTATAACAAAGAGTTAATAGGTGGGTGTGGTGTCTGTGTAGTGTAGCAGTGGTGTCTGTGTAGTGTAGCAGTGGTGTCTGTGTAGTGTAGCAGTGGTGTCTGTGTAGTGTAGCAGTGGTGTCTGTGTAGTGTAGCAGTGGTGTCTGTGTAGTGTAGCAGTGGTGTCTGTGTGGTGTAGCAGTGGCGTCTGTGTAGTGTAGCAGTGGCGTCTGTGTAGTGTAGCAGTGGCGTCTGTGTAGTGTAGCAGTGGTGTCGGTGTAGTGTAGCAGTGGTGTCGGTGTAGTGTAGCAGTGGTGTCGGTGTAGTGTAGCAGTGGTGTCTGTGTAGTGTAGCAGTGGTGTCGGTGTAGTGTAGCAGTGGTGTCTGTGTAGTGTAGCAGTGGTGTCTGTGTAGTGTAGCAGTGGTGTCTGTGTGGTGTAGCAGTGGTGTCTGTGTAGTGTAGCAGTGGTGTCTGTGTAGTGTAGCAGTGGTGTCTGTGTAGTGTAGCAGTGGTGTCTGTGTAGTGTAGCAGTGGTGTCTGTGTAGTGTAGCAGTGGTGTCGGTGTAGTGTAGCAGTGGTGTCTGTGTAGTGTAGCAGTGGTGTCGGTGTAGTGTAGCAGTGGTGTCTGTGTAGTGTAGCAGTGGTGTCTGTGTAGTGTAGCAGTGGTGTCTGTGTAGTGTAGCAGTGGTGTCTGTGTAGTGTAGCAGTGGTGTCTGTGTAGTGTAGCAGTGGTGTCGGTGTAGTGTAGCAGTGGTGTCTGTGTAGTGTAGCAGTGGTGTCGGTGTAGTGTAGCAGTGGTGTCTGTGTAGTGTAGCAGTGGTGTCTGTGTAGTGTAGCAGTGGTGTCTTTGGCTTAGAGCCTGTAGTTCAAGTCCCACTCTGATAACTTTCCATCTGGTTTTTCTTCCTTTGCCTCCTATTATGCCCACCAGTCCACCCAGCTGTGATTGGGGACCTGGCATTTGCTGGGGTACAAATTCAAGGCCTTTTCTCATGAAACAGCAATGGTCCAGGTGGGACTTCGGGTGCCCACACCACTTGCTGTGAGGAGAGGTCTGTCTCCTGTAAGTTCCTAGCCCAGTTTCATTAGCTTTGCTTGCACTGCTCACAGTGTCCGCTGAGTGCACTGGCATCCAGGCTCTATCAGGTGGGCGTGACCCGCTAGAGGTGCAAGAGAATTTTCATTAGAAGAATGTTGGTAATGTGGTAAGTATGTTTGTGTGTTTGTGATTAGGTGTCTGGAGTAGTGGGCAGAGCGGATGTGATGGCAGGCTTGCTATGTGTGTTGGCGATGCTCCTTCAAGGGTTCATCCGCAGTGGGAGTGGTCTCAGGCTGATGGTTACAGTGATGCTATGTATGGCCTCATCTCTCAGTAAAGAACTGGGCGTGGCCTCTTTCATCTTGTGTCCAATATTTGAGCTCCTCATCAGACGAAAAGTTAGTGATTATGTCATTGAAGGTGGATGATCTGTGGGTGTGTCTGGATGATGTCATATGATGTCATCAATGATAGTATGCAGTGTGGATTGAGCTAGGTCTGACGATGTTACTACTTCCATTGGTTCACAGACTAGTAGGACGTGTAGTGCACATCTTATTGCTTTATAGGCTTCAAAATGGGTAAAATTAATTCTTATCATTAGGCAAAGTTTTTAAGAATTGATTGCTAATTTCTATTGTTGTATCAATAGTTTTGAGATAAAAGTATATTGTGAAAAGTCTTGTTCATGGCCTTAGCTTGTTGTGAGTGCAGTAGGTCACTGAGAGGTTATGTTGAAGTGTATGTTGTGAGTGCAGTAGGTCACTGAGAGGTTATGTTGAAGTGTATGTTGTGAGTGCAGTAGGTCACTGAGAGGTTATGCTGAAGTGTATGTTGTGAGTGCAGTAGGTCACTGAGAGGTTAAGTTGAAGTGTATGTTGTGAGTGCAGTAGGTCACTGAGAGGTTGTGCTGAAGTGTATGTTGTGAGTGCAGTAGGTGACTGAGAGGTTAAGTTGAAGTGTATGTTGTGAGTGCAGTAGGTCACTGAGAGGTTGTGCTGAAGTGTATGTTGTGAGTGCAGTAGGTCACTAAGAGGTTATGTTGAAGTGTATGTTGTGAGTGCAGTAGGTCACTGAGAGGTTAAGTTGAAGTGTATGTTGTGAGTGCAGTAGGTCACTGAGAGGTTAAGTTGAAGTGTATGTTGTGAGTGCAGTAGGTCACTGAGAGGTTATGTTGAAGTGTATGTTGTGAGTGCAGTAGGTCACTGAGAGGTTATGCTGAAGTGTATGTTGTGAGTGCAGTAGGTCACTGAGAGGTTGTGCTGAAGTGTATGTTGTGAGTGCAGTAGGTGACTGAGAGGTTATGTTGAAGTGTATGTTGTGAGTGCAGTAGGTTACTGAGAGGTTATGTTGAAGTGTGTGTTGTGAGTGCAGTAGGTCACTGAGAGGTTATGCTGAAGTGTATGTTGTGAGTGCAGTAGGTCACTGAGAGGTTATGCTGAAGTGTATGTTGTGAGTGCAGTAGGTCACTGAGAGGTTATGTTGAAGTGTGTGTTGTGAGTGCAGTAGGTCACTGAGAGGTTATGCTGAAGTGTATGTTGTGAGTGCAGTAGGTCACTGAGAGGTTATGTTGAAGTGTGTTGTGAGTGCAGTAGGTCACTGAGAGGTTATGTTGAAGTGTATGTTGTGAGTGCAGTAGGTGACTGAGAGGTTATGTTGAAGTGTATGTTGTGAGTGCAGTAGGTCACTGAGAGGTTATGTTGAAGTGTGTGTTGTGAGTGCAGTAGGTGACTGAGAGGTTATGTTGAAGTGTATGTTGTGAGTGCAGTAGGTCACTGAGAGGTTATGTTGAAGTGTATGTTGTGAGTGCAGTAGGTGACTGAGAGGTTATGCTGAAGTGTATGTTGTGAGTGCAGTAGGTCACTGAGAGGTTATGTTGAAGTGTATGTTGTGAGTGCAGTAGGTCACTGAGAGGTTATGTTGAAGTGTATGTTGTGAGTGCAGTAGGCCACTGAGAGGTTATGCTGAAGTGTATGTTGTGAGTGCAGTAGGTCACTGAGAGGTTATGTTGAAGTGTGTGTTGTGAGTGCAGTAGGCCACTGAGAGGTTATGCTGAAGTGTATGTTGTGAGTGCAGTAGGTTACTGAGAGGTTATGTTGAAGTGTATGTTGTGAGTGCAGTAGGTGACTGAGAGGTTATGCTGAAGTGTATGTTGTGAGTGCAGTAGGTTACTGAGAGGTTATGTTGAAGTGTATGTTGTGAGTGCAGTAGGTTACTGAGAGGTTATGTTGAAGTGTATGTTGTGAGTGCAGTAGGTTACTGAGAGGTTATGTTGAAGTGTATGTTGTGAGTGCAGTAGGTGACTGAGAGGTTATGTTGAAGTGTATGTTGTGAGTGCAGTAGGTGACTGAGAGGTTATGCTGAAGTGTGTGTTGTGAGCGCAGTAGGTCACTGAGAGGTTATGTTGAAGTGTATGTTTGGGCTATGGGAAATGTAATAGCACCAAGTGTAGGATATCTTGTTATTGTGGACACTGGATCAAATTATAATTAGTCAAAATGTGAACTAATTTAGAGTTAGGTGCATCAATGTGCTGGGGAGAGTTAGGTGCATCAATGTGCTGGGGAGAGTTAGGTGCATCCATGTGCTGGGGAGAGTTAGGTGCATCCATGTGCTGGGGGAGTTAGGTGCATCAATGTGCTGGGGGAGTTAGGTGCATCAATGTGCTGGGGAGTTAGGGGCAACAATGTGATGGGGGAGTTAGGTGCATCAAGGTGCTGGGGGGTTAGTGCATCATTGCTGGGGTGGAGTTAGGGAATCAATGTGCTGGGGAGGAGAGTTAGGTGCATCCATGTGCTGATGGAGTTAGGTGCATCAATGTGCTGGGGGAGTTAGGTGCATCAATGTGCTGGGGAGAGTTAGGTGCATCAATGTGCTGGGGAGAGTTAGTTGCATCAATGTGCTGGGGGAGTTAGGTGCATCAATGTGCTGGGGGAGTTAGGTGCATCAATGTGCTGGGAGAGTTAGGTGCATCAATGTGCTGGGAGAGTTAGGTGCATCAATGTGCTGGGGGAGTTAGGTGCATCAATGTGCTGGGGAGAGTTAGGTGCATCAATGTGCTGGGGGAGTTAGGTGCATCAATGTGCTGGGAGAGTTAGGTGGCTGGGGAGTTAGTGCATTCAAGGCTGGGGGGAGTTAGGTGCATCAATGTGCTGGGGAGAGTTAGGTGCATCAATGTGCTGGGGAGAGTTAGGTGCATCAATGTGCTGGGGGAGTTAGGTGCATCAATGTGCTGGGGGGAGTTCAATGTGCTGGGGGAGTTAGGTGCATCAATGTGCTGGGGGAGTAGGTTAATCAATGTGCTGGGGGGGAGTTAGGTGCATCAATGTGCTAGGGGAGTTAGGTGCATCAATGGCTGGGGGAGTTAGGTTGCTTGCATCAATGTCTGGGGAGAGTAGGTGCATCAATGTGCTGGGGGAGAGTTAGGTGCATTCAATGTGCTGGGGGAGTTAGGTGCATCAATGTGATGGGGGCGTTCAAATGTGCTGGGGGGAGTTAGGTGCAATCAATGTGCTGGGGGAAGTAGGTGCATCAATGTGCTGGGGGGAGTTAGGTGCAGAATGTGCTGGGGGGAGTTCAATGTGCGGGGGAGTTAGGTGATCAATGTGCTGGGGGAGTTAGGTTCATCAATGGCTGGGGGGATGAGTTAGGTGCATCAATGTGCTGGGGTGGAGTTAGGTGCATCATGTGCTAGGGGGGTTAGGTGCATCAATGTGTGGGAGTTAGGTGCATCAATGTGCTGGGGGGAGTTAGGGTTAGTGGCCATCAATGTGCTGGGGGGGAGTTAGGTGCATCAAGTTCTGGGTGAGTAGGTGCATCATGGCTGGGAGAGTTAGGCTGCATACAATGTTGCTGGGTGGAGTTAGGTGACATTCAATGTGCTGGGGAGGAAGTTAGGTGCATCATGTGCTGGGGAGTTAGGTGCATCAAGGTGGGGGGAGTTAGGTGCATCAATGTGCTGGGGGGAGTTAGGTGCATCAATGTGCTGGGGGAGTTAGGTGCATCAATGTGCTGGGGAGAGTTAGGTGCATCAATGTGCTGGGGAGAGTAACTATAGAATAAAACGAAGAAATAAACAACAATGGAGAAATCATAAATTAAACTAGAAGTAAGAGTGTAAAGAGGAGAAAAGAAAATTGTAAAAGAAAGGAGAGAAGGGAGGCAAATAAAAATAAAAAGATAAGAAAAAAGTGCCCATTTTCGGCTAAATAGTCGACTGGTTAATGTTTGTTGGGATATGAAGCACTCTTGATTGGCAAATGTCCAATGACCGGGCGTAATGATCCACACTGATATGTTAGCATGGTCAAAGCAAATAATTTAAAATGGTGGTGAATGCACGACTTAGAATAAGATGGAATGAGGTATTGTCTGTGGAATTACAGATGACTCTGTGGAGAAGTCTGGAAATGCTACAGCAACTGTCCCAAGGCAAAGCTCCATCTTGGTTTGTGTCTTTTATGAAGAGAACCATATTTCTTGGAGTTTGCTGTGTGGCTTTCCTAGTGATCAGAGTTATTCTCAATCAAGGATCTCCAGTCTTCTCTGTGTATGTTTGTCTGCCTGTCTCTGTCTGTCTGTATGTCTCTCTGTCTCTCTGTCTGTCAGTCTGTCCGTCTGTCTGTATTTTCACTGACTAGTAATTTGTGCTGTGTTTGTTTCAGACACAATAATCCAGGATTAGCGATGGCCACTCCATACCGTCAGCTTCATTGGAGTTACCTTATGTTCTATAATATCATGTTACTTCTCTTTCCTTCGAGTTTGAGTGCAGAAGTCTCCCTCAATACCATCTCTCCCATCACTTCTGTCACTGATGCCAGAAATGGACTCACTCTGCTCACCTTCCTTTCTCTTGCTCTGCTCCTGTGGAAGTCCATCTCTAGCAAGGACACAAGGACTGCATTGGCTCTATTGTTGATGGCTATCCCCTTCCTCCCAGCCTCCAACCTGTTCTTCCCAGTGGGGTTTGTGATAGCAGAGAGAGTCTTGTACCTGCCCAGTATGGGCTTCTGTCTGCTGGTGGCTATTGGTCTGTCTAGACTACACAAGTTTTATCCAGTGTTGGTAAAGGTGGCGTTGGGATATCTCTTCCTGGTGCATTCATGTAAGACAGTAGCTAGGAACAGAGCCTGGCAGTCCAACTATGAATTATTTAGAGCTGCTGTAATAACATCTCCCAACAATGCTAAAATGTTCAACAATTTGGCAACAGAAGTGGATGAAACATTTGGGAACAAGTCTTTAGCAGTAGAATTGTTCAGACATGCTACGGAAGTGGAGCCCCTCTTCGTTACTGCCTATTTGAATCTGGGCTATAATTTGCGACAGATTAATAATATGGAGGAAGCTCTAAAAGTAAGTGATAAATTATAGACTGATAAACTGAGACACTATATATATACATACATATATATTGACAGCATTCTTCACGACTAAGAAAGATAGCCTTGTAAATGCTCTGTTGGACTATTTCCTGTTAAGTCTATCTCTTTCCCATTCTGTATATTGCAAGGGACATCTGGTTTGCACAGGTCTCTGACTGTATCTACATATAACTAGCAAGCAAGTAGATCTCTTTACTTATCCTTCAGTTGGTGTATGTGTTCATAGAGTGTTGTTAGGGATTGTTGTTAGGCTACACACAAGGCTGAGATACTATCAGATAGTGAATGACTTACTAACTGTTTATTTCACTACTTGTTAGTGGATATATTTTATTAGCTACCGATTGTTCTTCAGGTGTATCAGGAAGGAGCAGACCTAGTGACTCGAGGTCTGACAGTTGGTGATGTTCATGTGACACCAAAGAGTGTGAGGATGTATAATAGTTTATCCAACATGTTGAGGGAGCATGCTCAGGACCCACAAGGTGCACTGAAGTATGCCCTCAAGGCTATTGAAGTGGAGCCAGACTGGGAGAATGGCTACCACTCCAAGGCCAATGCTCTGATGGAGTTGGGTCGACTGGAGGAGGCACGACTGGCGTTTGATAAAGCTGTCACCATCAACCCGGACTTTGCTGTAGCTCAATCTAATTATGGAGATTGTCTTAGTAAACTCAATATGGTGGAAGAAGCTGAGAGACATTTACAGAAAGCTCTGCAGTTGGATAACAATCATACGCTTACCAAATTCAGAATTGCAGCTGTAATTGTTAAGCTGCCCAAGCCATCCAGGGAGCAGTTGTTGCAAGCTGAGCGGTTGTGAGTTCAGTAGCTTATCAGTAGAGGGTCACATGATCCCTCCATATAGGCTAGAAAATGATATACATTGAAGTTAGTGAAGCAAGTTAGGGAGCAACACTGACAAGAAAAACTTTAGCTACAGAATATTGTAAGTTAGCTAATATATAACTATGTGTGGTGTAAAAATAAAAACTTCTACACACCTTCACTGCTCTAAAGTAGCAGCTTTTGTTAGCTCTTCTTGAGCCCAGTCTTCTTCATTTCTTTTATATCCTCTTTAGTATATCTTCTGCTGTTTGGGCTGCTATGTGCATCCATTTCAATAGTGTAGGTCTGTACCAACTGAACAACAGAGCAGTGCAACCTACTTGTACCATAGCTGTAGGCTATAGGAAATCCACAAAAACTAATTTTGATGGAGGTGGGTATGAAACATATTCACTGCGAATTGAGCAATCTAATTGAACAGTTTGAATATGCCATGGTACAAATATATATCCTGGACTCAGTAGTACACAGCTTCACTTGCTTCGCTGAATTCATGGAATTGATATTTAGTGGATGTGTTCAAATATTGAAGATGTGTTGTGTTCTATGCAGATTGTTGGATGTTTTGGATGTGGAACCAGATAATGGGAATGCCACATTTAATCTAGCGATAGTGTACTTTGACCTTGGTAGGCATGGTGATGCAGAGACTTATTACAGGAAGGTGTTGTCTACTTCACCAAATGATAAAGGAACACTCTACAATCTGGGCATAATTCTTACTGAGAGACAGAGGTTAGTGAGGGCAGGGTTCACTGTGGAATGGTTAGTGAGAGCAGGGTTCACTGTGGAATGGTTAGTGAGGGCAGGGTTCACTGTGGAATGGTTAGTGAGTGCAGGGTTTACTGGAATGGTTAGTGAGGGCAAGGTTCACTGTAGAATGGTTAGTGAGGGCAGGGTTCACTGTGGGATGGTTAGTGAGGCAGGGTTCACTGCGGAATGGTTAGTGAGGGCCGGGTTCACTGTGGAATGGTTAGTGAGGGCAGGGTTCACCGTGGAATAGTTAGTGAGGGCTGGGTTCACTGTGGAATGGTTAGTGAGGGCAGGGTTCACTGTGGGATGGTTAGTGAGGGCAGGGTTCACCGTGGAATGGTTAGTGAGGGCAGGGTTCACTGTGGAATGGTTAGTGAGGGCAGGGTTCACTGTGGAATGGTTAGTGAGGGCAGGGTTCACTGTGGAATGGTTAGTGAGTGCAGGGTTTACTGGAATGGTTAGTGAGGGCAAGGTTCACTGTAGAATGGTTAGTGAGGGCAGGGTTCACTGTGGGATGGTTAGTGAGGCAGGGTTCACTGCGGCATGGTTAGTGAGGGCCGGGTTCACTGTGGAATGGTTAGTGAAGGCAGGGTTCACCGTGGAATAGTTAGTGAGGGCTGGGTTCACTGTGAAATGGTTAGTGAGGGCAGGGTTCACTGTGGAATGGTTAGTGAGGGCAGGGTTCACTGGAATGGTTAGTGAGGGCAGGGTTCACTGTGGAATGGTTAGTGAGGGCAGGGTTCACTGTGGGATGGTTGAAATGGTTAGTGAGGGCAGGGTTCACTGTGGAATGGTTAGTGAGGGCAGGGTTCACTGGAATGGTTAGTGAGGGCAGGGTTCACTGTGGAATGGTTAGTGAGGGAAGGGTTCACTGTGGGATGGTTAGTGAGGGCAGGGTTCACCGTGGAATCGTTAGTGAGGGCAGGGTTCACTGTGGAATGGTTAGTGAGGGCAGGGTTCACTGTGGAATAGTTAGTGAGGGCAGGGTTCACTGTGGAATGGTTAGTGAGGGCAGGGTTCACCGTGGGATGGTTAGTGAGGACAGGGTTCACCGTGGAATGGTTAGTGAGGGCAGGGTTCACTGTGGAATGGTTAGTGAGGGCAGGGTTCACCGTGGAATAGTTAGTGAGGGCAGGGTTCACCGTGGAATGGTTAGTGAGGGCAGGGTTCACTGTGGAATGGTTAGTGAGGGCAGGGTTCACCGTGGAATAGTTAGTGAGGGCAGGGTTCACCGTGGAATGGTTAGTGAGTAGTGAGGGCTGGGTTCACTGTGGAATGGTTAGTGAGGGCAGGGTTCACCGTGGAATGGTTAGTGAGGGCAGGGTTCACCGTGGAATGGTTAGTGAGGGCCGGGTTCACTGTGGAATGGTTAGTGAGGGCTGTGTTTACTGTGGAATGGTTAGTGAGGGCAGGGTTCACTGTGGAATGGTTAGTGAGGGCAGGGTTCACTGTGGAATGGTTAGTGAGTGCAGGGTTTACTGGAATGGTTAGTGAGGGCAAGGTTCACTGTAGAATGGTTAGTGAGGGCAGGGTTCACTGTGGGATGGTTAGTGAGGCAGGGTTCACTGCGGCATGGTTAGTGAGGGCCGGGTTCACTGTGGAATGGTTAGTGAGGGCAGGGTTCACCGTGGAATAGTTAGTGAGGGCTGGGTTCACTGTGAAATGGTTAGTGAGGGCAGGGTTCACTGTGGAATGGTTAGTGAGGGCAGGGTTCACTGGAATGGTTAGTGAGGGCAGGGTTCACTGTGGAATGGTTAGTGAGGGCAGGGTTCACTGTGGGATGGTTAGTGAGGGCAGGGTTCACCGTGGAATCATTAGTGAGGGCAGGGTTCACTGTGGAATGGTTAGTGAGGGCAGGGTTCACTGTGGAATAGTTAGTGAGGGCAGGGTTCACTGTGGAATGGTTAGTGAGGGCAGGGTTCACCGTGGGATGGTTAGTGAGGACAGGGTTCACCGTGGAATGGTTGAATGGTTAGTGAGGGCAGGGTTCACCGTGGAATAGTTAGTGAGGGCAGGGTTCACCGTGGAATGGTTAGTGAGTAGTGAGGGCTGGGTTCACTGTGGAATGGTTAGTGAGGGCAGGGTTCACCGTGGAATGGTTAGTGAGGGCAGGGTTCACCGTGGAATGGTTAGTGAGGGCCGGGTTCACTGTGGAATGGTTAGTGAGGGCTGTGTTTACTGTGGAATGGTTAGTAAGGGCAGGGTTCACTGTGGAATGGTTGACTGGTCTAAGTGTGTAGTTAAGTGCAATGCACCTTCTCATTCATGAATCAAACTGAATAATAAATCAATATGATGCCTAGAGATGCATGCTCTAACTAAAGTGTATGACAAGGGGAATGCGCGTGGTAAGGGGTCACTATAATAGGGAGCTGTGTGATACAGGGTGAGTGCATGGAATGAATAGTATAGATGGTTATTGTCTATCTCCCCCCAAGCCCTTCGTCAGGGGGCTGAAAAAAGTTAGAGAGCCCGTCTGTATCTCTGTGGGGGTTTTATGGTCCTTTTACTTCTACGTAGGGTCTGGTCGGGGTTGGTAGATTTGGGAGGGATTGGTGGGATCTTGGCCAGTTGATTGGGGGCTAGTGGTGGTAGGTTGTGTCGGGTGGCGGGGGTGCCTGCGACGGCTGCGTATGAGCGGGTGGTGGCCAGCGTGGTAGTTGGCTGCCTCTGGGTTGTTGAGTGGGCCCTGGTTGGTTGAGGTGGTTCCGGGGTGCCTGGTAATTGTTGGCTGGTTGGTGTGGCTGGGGTGCCTGGTGATGGTTGGCTGGTTGGTGTGGCTGGGGTGCCTGGTGATGGTTGGCTGGGTGGTGGGGCTGGATTGCCCGGTGATGGTTGGCTGGTTGGTGTGGCTGGGGTGCCTGGTGATGGTTGGCTGGTTGGTGTGGCTGGGGTGCCTGGTGATGGTTGGCTGGTTGGTGTGGCTGGGGTGCCTGGTGATGGTTGGCTGGGTGGTGGGGCTGGATTGCCTGGTGATGGTTGGCTGGGTTGTGGTGCCGGGGTGCCTGGTAATGGGTGGCTGTGTGGCGGTACCGGGGTGCCTGGTGATGTTTGTCGAGGTGGTGTCGCTGGTTGTGCTGTTGGTCTGGGCAGCCCTGGTGGCTGGGGATGGGGCAGGCGCCGCTGTAGGGGGTGGTCTGGTGGAGGGGTAGGGATGGTGTGCCTCCTTAGGTATTGGCGGTTGCGAGTGGTTAGTCTGCCGTTGCTGTCCATCCGGACCTGATACTGATGATACTGCATGACCTCGACCACAACGCCTGTGCTGTCCCATTTGGTTGGGTGGTGGCCTGTCTGGTTTTGCACCAGTACTCTGTCTCCGCGTTTGAGGGGGGATAGGCCCTTGGTGTGTTCTGTCCAGCGTTTCTTGCCCAGGGATTGGCGCTTCTTTAGTGCTGTCTGCCTCGCGTGCCATGTCGTACCGTCCTGGGTTGGCTGTTGAAGTTGTGTTGGGAGGGTGGGTAGTAGGTCTCTGATTGGTCGGCCAAAGAGGCACATAGCCGGTGACATCTGTGTGTCTGGGCATGGGCA
>WLWD01003207.1_pt1 | contig 35450 bp, 19 predicted proteins | sample 6712731 | NCBI WGS metagenome assembly WLWD01 (sample SAMN12718690, study PRJNA576275) | sponge metagenome | isolation source: marine sponge | host: Mycale hentscheli | place: New Zealand: South Island, Marlborough, Capsize Point | collected 2014-11-01 | reverse complement strand
ATTTGTCTTGCAACTTCTCAGTGCACTATCTGACATTCGCTTACAGCGAAAAGATGTCAAATGGCACTGTAAAATACATAATGTAAGATAATAAATATCAAGGTTCACTTAGATGTAATATTACCTCACAGGTGTTCCTTTTAATTTTTTTCCAGGTCTTTGTGCAACGTCTTTGCACAGTGGTTTGCACAATACGTCACAATGCCTTCAGGGTAATGTCTACAAAAAATGGAATTTATAGACGTATCCTTATCTGTGACAATTTCCTTGACGACCATTCCATCCCCCTTCGCTTTTCCAAGCAACTCGTCAAACATGTCTGCCTCGGCTCCTCCAGATGTCCCACTCCAGTTGTGACCTGGCCCTCTCTTGGTCCGATGGCAGAAGTATGCAATCTTCCCAGTGAGGTAATCATGCAAAGTGGCAGAGGAGTTGTTGGAGTAGTGGCCCCGGGTCAGGTAGAAACCATCAAACGATGCCATCCACTGTTCTGCATCTCCGCGGTCAGCGATTTCTCGTCTCACCTGACCACAGGACCACTCCGCAAGGTGAGTAACATGCTCCTCTAGCCTCTTTACCATCCTACCCCACTGGGTACTTGAACAGGAAGGTAGTCCTAATAGGCCACTGAGTCGGTTATAATCTGCATGCAGGTGGCCGCAGATTAAAAAAGAAATCACAGGGTACCACTGATGCCATGAGCAACGTGACTCGTGCATACAAAGTTTGTCGGCATGCTGAAAGTGCACTGCCCCACTGGATACGCATGATCTGAGGGAGTCAGACTCAAGTGGCACTCCGAGTTCCTCAGCAACAGTGGACACTCTGTCCATAATGTCATCTAAGACTGTGCTGCCGGATTCCTCGTCTATGTCCCAATCCTCACTGAGGAGGTTAGTTTCTTCCTCACATGCATAACCTGATTTTTAAAAAAAAATTGCACATTTTTTTCAAAATAATTGTATGCACATTGTATAATACCAAAGAAAGAAATTATTTTTATGTAATTAAAAAACCCTGTGAATTTGTTTTATTTCTAATGCCGTGACTTCGATGTTTTTAATCGAGTAAATTGGTGATTTTTAATCTATAGTACCTAAGTACATAATACCAAATTACAATGTACATACACTATTGAAATTATCCATTAATGGGTATTGATCATTTCTCGGCTAATTTCCCTAGTTATACCTTCCGGCTCAGTGCTGGGAACTGCCAAGCTGAGTGCAGGGGTACTCCAGACTGGACTAGGACTCCCATCACTGACTGGACGAGTGATGTCACTAGCTGGATCAGGGTTCCTGACTGGATGAGAGTCCACAGCAGTGACGTCCATACTAATAGGACCTATATATTTATTGTGTTTTTTAAAATATTTATTTCTTTTTCAGGACTGATTTGTGTTGATTGTTTCAGTTTCATGTTATATTGCATTTATTACCAGTTCCAGCTTCCACTGAGTGTATTGTTGGCTCAGGCAAAAGGAAACTCTGTACGTCAGGAGCATTGATGTGGACACCTGGTACATTTTGTTCAATAATTCTCAGCACAGCTGATAACAACAATAACAAATAATAAATTGTGGAACCTGATTAGCTAATATAGTACCTCTTGTAGAGTGGCTGAGAATTTTATTTCTCTCTCTTGCATCCATTAATTGTTGCTTTTTCTTGGTTTTAAGCCTCCTGCCCATGATGGCTGCTAAATGGCTTCCTAACTAGCTTCTATATTGAATAAACAGCTGTTACCCGCCAATTTGTTACACTACAATAACCACGCGAATTTACCACGGGCTGCCTAGCAGCTCTTATCTCTGCGCGGGTATTTAAGATACGCCTACTACCTTTACAACTCCGTGGTTTCGTGGTTTAAGGCTCAATTAAGCCTCGCGCGAGCGTTGCTATGTGTGAGCACCCTTAACGAGCTCTGAGAATCCTTAGTGGCGGTGGTAAGTCAATGCGCTCTTTGTCATGGTTATAAGCCGTGCGCAACAGTATTTACTTGAAAATACAGTGTCCACTAGACTACTGCGAAGGTAAGTCTGTGTAGGTGCATGTCCAGTTGTGTCAAAGCATTGTGTGTTACAACCACTACTTAGCTAAAGAATATCACAAAGAAAACTTTTAAATAACATGTATTGTTTTGTTGTTTTCCTTCCAAGCAGTTGCAGAGAGTTGTTACTATGGCACTGAAATCCCTTTACCTGATGTAAATTTAAAAAACTGGACCTTCTTTTCAGTAAGCGTCAGTGTTCAATAGAAGTCAAATCATTATCTCATTAACAATACGTATAGTCTTAGGCTCGCTCGCCATTTGTGCTAAAGCAAATCACTAGTACTATATAATATGTGCCCCAGTGGTTTAGGCCAAAGGGACCTTATGGCGCAAATCAAAAAAATTGAGTTTTTTATGCTAATAAAAAGATACAATTTATCTCAACTTAGTGCTAAAATACTGGAGGGTAAAACCTTCGACACGCAGAGAAACTGGCAGTTGAACTGGGCCCTATTCAGCAAAGCAATTGAGCTAGAAATCGAGATAACATAAATTGAATTTTCACTTCCGGTATAATTAACGTTTCCGTATACTTAACGGCGTACTCCGCATACGCAATTAAATTCGTACAGACGCTTTTAACGGGACGAACGAAGTTTGCGGAGAGTTCTTTTAAGCTTTCAAAAGCGTCTCACGGACGTCTTGTCGGCATCCTTGGCTACTTTATCGCTGTAGCGGTAAACTTTCAGCCAGAGGTAAGCTGTAGAGTGCATGCAATAGTCTTAAAGCTATGCCGTGTTTTTAGCTGCTTGTTTGAAACTCCGCCCACCCCCCGTTTATTGTACTTCGAGAACGAGAGAGAATAAAAAGTAGCTTGTCTTTCCACGGCACGCTTGGGGTCTTTTAAGTTGTTATGACATTTGAAATTTGGCATAGACGTAGAGTAAGGGTCACTAAAACTAATTCTGCAAAAAACAAAAGTAGGAGAAAGAAAGAATTTTTCCGATGACTTACTTCTGGAGCCTATATCTCAATTTCAATTTTTGCGCCGTAAGGTCCCTTTTCCCAGACCCGCTCACATATATGTATGTGTGTATGGATGGTACGTATGCTCTTTAAATGCGCGCGCTTCTAATTACGTAAGTTAGGTAAAGCGTTCACAGTTCCAGTTTTTTTCAATTAACGAGCGCGGAGTATCCTGCTGCAGACGCAACATTGTTTCAACCAAAAAGTTTACAGCTACTCTCTTCTTGAAACAATTGTGAAGTCTTTGTCAAGCTGCGCTTCTTTGCCACTGCTTTCGAAGTTTATTCAGGTAATTGTTAGTTTAGTCTGGGATCAGAGACTTTAGATTCTCTGATGCTAACTGAGAATGGAAAGTGTTACACTGTGCACTACAGTTAGATGTAATTTCTGTCCTATTTTTCTGTAAAAAGAGTCTGCTCGCTCGCCATGCATTTGCGCTATTCGAGCGCACCACTAGTTTGTATATATGTTTGGACGTACGTATGTCATTTTGTACTTTGACCCTCGCGTTTTTGTGTTAGTTATGTGGTCGACCCCGTCCCAAATTGCACTAAACAGAATCCTCTGGTTTATCGATCAGTACCCGTATCACCCTAGAAATTTAATTGTTCACCGTTTTGAATTCTTTTGCGGGTGCAGTTCAAACTTGAAAACTTAAAGGACTTCCATTTCTATTCGAGTTAGTGGCAGTGGTAAGTCAATGCGCTCTTTGTCATAGTTATAAGCCGTGCGCAACAGTATTTACTTGAAAATACATTGTCCACTAGACTACTGCGAAGGTAAGTCTGTGTAGGTGCATTTCCAGTTTTGTCAAAGCATTGTGTGTTACAACCACTACTTGGCTAAAGAATATCACAAAGAAAACTTTTAAATAACGTGCATTGTTTTGTTGTTGTTTTTTTTCCTTCAATTCAAGCAGTTGCAGAGAGTTGTTACTATGGCACTGAAATCCCTTTACCGTGTATGCGAAATTAAAAAAACTGGACCTGATCAGTAGCTTCAGTGTTAGAAGTCAAAATCATTCATATAAAAATATTATAGTCTTTAGGCTCGCTCGCCATTTGTGCTCAAGCACATCACTAGTTACGTAAGTTAGGTAAAGCTTTCACAGTTCCAGTATTTTTTCAATTAACGAGCACGGAGAATCCTGCTGCACTACCTTACGTAACATTGTTTCAACCAAAAAGTTTATAGCTACTCTCTTCTTGAAACAATTGTGAAGTATTTGTCAAGTTGCGCTTCTTTGCCACTGCTTTCGAAGTTTATTCAGGTAATTCTGTTATTGTTAACTCTTCATGCCTAATCATTGCTATTAATTAGCGATTTCCTTCACAAATCATCTTTACCTATACTCATATATTTACTCGCTCGCCATGCATTTGCGCTATTCGAGCGCACCACTAGTTATTGAATGGTTTAGCTGCTGCACATGAAATAAGGAAATGAGACTGGGCCAAGTAAGTCTGAAATAATTCCTGGTAGCTATCCACTTGTCTCTTTCGCATGATACATGCACATGATACTCTCTCTCTGCTAACACTTATTGTCATGAACAGCTTTCTGCTAACAGCTCTAATGGTGGCATTCCTGTAATAATTTGTGGCATAATTATGTACTGAAACAATATTTGCACAAGTCTATCTGTAATGTTTCCTTTCTTTCTCCTGAGCCTTTTTATTCATTATTAGCCCTTTCTGCCAAACCATTAAATGATTGGTGGTGCTGGATGTAATTTATTTATTCTTTTGTCACGAAACAATGGTATCTGGTAAACTGAGGATACTTTAGTATCTGTTGAATAGTAGCTGTGAGCATGTCTTCTTTCAATTTGGGGTGTGCATCTATATGCAATCTTTCCTTCAAATGATTCAGTATTATATTCGTGATCTGGACTGACTCCAAGGTTGTGGTGGGCTTGAAGGCAAATATGGTTGATTTAGATAACAAATATCGCAATGTCTTGCAATCTGTTCAATATTTTTATCCAATTTAAGCCACCAAACCAAACCATGTGCAAGTGTTTTCATTCATGATACTCCAGGATGGCCAGCATGTTGGTTCTGTCACTTACACTGAGTCTTCTTTGAGGTATGATTACTCTTCCACTCCAAATGAAGCATCTCATCCAGTTTAGATAGAGCATTTATGAGCACCCAGCTTAGGTTAGAATTTTCAGAACTATCAAAGCATCTACATTACTTCATTGAGTTGTATTTCCTTAGGATATACACGAAGGAGGAGAGAATCAAGCCAGTGTTGAAGTCAATTCGTCTCATACTTGAAAGCACCAAGACAGTCCCAGATTTATTACTTAACCACTGTACCACATTATGGACCAAAAAGATGCAAATACATTGCTAGTCACAGCACTAGAAAATATTATAGGAAAATGTATATTTAAGGTTACAAAATTGGATTGCATTATATATTTAGGGTAAATTTTCCCACTTGTCAGAATACACTGCATACTGTTCCTTGGGATATATGTACTTCATGATGGAAAGCAATCTATTTGCATCTATATTGTCCACAATGTGCATGTATCTAAGTGCAGGTGACATAGAAATATCAGCCATTCCTACCACACTCATATACTTCCTGAATAGTAGAGCATTCACTGTCATAGGGAACATTAAGTGTGCATCTACTATCAGTTCACCTTTAAGAGTTACTGCTAGTGTCTTTCCTTTGATTTATAACCATTCACGTCTCTATAATTTTATTCCTACTATAAAACCACCTCAAGGACACACCGAGAAACCAGAATTTTTGTAACCTCTGGCATTCCCATCCACTGATCAAAATTATTTTACTCCTACTGGTAAAGTAAGTAAGGGCTACTTCCCAGCTGTAAAAATTAAGGGATTTTCACTTCGCAACAGTAAAAATAATGGTGGCATTGGAGCAAGGTTATGTTTACTAGCTCCCTATTGCTTAGATGCATTGTTGTTGTTTTTGTACATTTTCATATTTTTAATGAGGAAAATGATTTAGATTAAGGCAGTAATTAGTTCAGGAGGAGGTAGTAGTAAAATGGACTGCTTCCCCCTCCACACACCCCCCCCCCCCCCCCCTCTCCCCTTCTCCCCATCAAATTTTTTTTTAATAATTCCATATTAGTTCTTTCCTGTGGAAATATTGATTACTGACTTTAAATAGACCTGTGTTGCTAGGTATGTTTATATCATTAATATTTAGAACTTCACTAGCCATTTTTAATAGAATTTATAACATAAACGTTTCGACACACTATACAGTGGCCTTCTTCAGTATGAATATGAAAAAGATACAATGCATTAACCCTAAGGGTGACAGAAAATAAATAAACAGCTTTAACAATAACTAAGGAAACAAGCCCTTAAGAGTAGTTAGAATTGTGAATGAGGCAGTTGTACACTGTAGGCAATAAACCCTCATCTCTGTTCATTGAACTATTTCTCTTTTTTATTTGCCAAGATTCCAGATAACATCTTTGGTATAGATTAGAATGAGAATCTATGACCTTTGCATTATTCCAATCTATGACATGGTTGGACTTTACTGCATGTTCTGCAACAGCTGAGGTGAAGTAGGTGCTATCCGGTATAATGGCTCTCTTATGTTCTTTTAGTCTGTCTTCCAGTGTTCTCCCTGACTGTCCAATATAAGTGTGATTGCATGAACCACAAGGTATTTGGTATACAATGCCTCTCTTCTCTGACATGGGCACCTTATCCTTTGCATGAACCAATATTGTCTTCAGTGTCTGATGTGGTCTGAAACATGTCCTGATGTTAAGTGGTGTTAATATTCTTTTGATGCTCTCTGAAACATGCCTGATATAAGGTAGCACTACTGTCGCAATGGGTTCGTTATTATCACTTGACTTCACATTCGTTGACACAGAATAATTCATTTTGATGACACTGGATGGATAACCATTGGTTTTTAGAGCATCCACAATATGATTTTTCTCCTTCTTTTGGTCGTGAGGACTTGTACAAATGTTGTTAGCTCTAATAAAAAGCGTCTTGGCAACTGCTACTTTATGAGCTAGAGGGTGGTGTGAGTCGAAACTCAAGTACTTATCCGTGTGTGTCTTCTTTCTATACACACTAGTTGAGAAGGAACCATCAGAGTGATGTGTAATATTGGTATCTAAAAAGGCCAACTGGTGATCTTCTTCCATTTCAAATGTAAATTTGATTGAGTCCTCAATAGTATTGAGATGTTCATGGAATGAGAGGACCAAGTCTTCAGGTAATGCTGTAAAGACGTCATCGACATACCGTTTCCAGAAAGATGGTGGTGAGTGGAAGGTAGACAGTGCTCTTTGTTCAATATCTTCCATAATCAGGTTTGCAACAGTTACAGAGACAGGAGAGCCCATCGCTGTACCGAACACTTGTTGGTATACTTCACCACAGTATGTCAAATATGTTGCGCTAAGACAAAATTCGAGCAATCTGACAATCTCCTGTGCTGTTAGAATAGTTCTCTCTTCTAGTGTCGAATCATCTATCAACCGTTGATAGGCTATCTCTGTAGCACGTTTCACTGGAACACTGAAAATTAGGCATGACATGATTGGCACTACAATTACTATTAATGATTAGCTAATTGGCTTACCTAAACCTGACTTGTAAAGCTATAGCTTTATCTAAGCTACAGTCTGCATGTTAACATTTGGGTACTGCATGAAAGGATCTTGTTGAGCTGCACGTAGGTTAGTCTATCCTCATCCAATCCCAGTCTCTATACTTAGAACAAACAGGCCTTCTAATAAGTCCATATCAAAGTTTCTGCACTTATTGATATTGTTCCTAGCAACGGCAGATTGTATAAACGAATTATGCATTATTTATTGATTGTGTGTTAATTCTGTAGTAAGCAGGAGTTAATACATAATATACAGTTATTACATGATTTGCCAGTAGTGTAACATGGGGGGGGGGGAATTGGGGAGGGTTGTATTGGTAGAAACCGACTAACTACCAATTTAAAAGAAAAAATAATGAAAAAATATTTGAAGTAATTTACTGGGCATTTGGTAAAGTATAATCTGGCAGTATCCACCAAGAAAGCCTACAATGTAACAACTTCAGGGTCAGGCTGTAGGGTGTCATGTATAGTTCATCTAAATTCAATGGAGATATCTATTAAATTCACTTTTGAACTGGAGTCTAACAACAAGTTGGCTTTTCTTGATACCTCAGTAATTCATAATCCAGGAGGAAGAATCACAACCAAAGTGTTCAGGAAATCAATAAACAATAATAACTTACCTTTCAGTTCTCACTATCCCATTCAAAATAAGATTGCTGTAGTAAAGACATTGTCTGGCAGAGCCAACAACATCTGTACTAATGAGAAAGAAAAGAAAGATGAACTCTCTTATATTTAAACAGCTTTGAGACTGAATGGGCATCCATTTCATATCTTCAAAAAGGAATTCACAACCAAAGAAGAAGAAAAAAGAGAATCAGAACATCAAAGGAACTGTAATAATCCCTTATTATTAAGAACACTTCAGAAAGTATATGAAGGATGCTAAGAACAGTGAACATCAGAACATGCTTCCAGCCACACTTAACTGGACTTTGAAGAGAATTTTAGTCCTGCATCTAAAGGACACTATTGATTCTTTGAAACAGAATGGCGTGGTTTATGGAATTTCATGTTCTAGTTGTGAAGAATTGTATGTAGGATAAAGAGAACTGCATTAGACAGGTCAAGAGAGCATAGATACACATTGACATCAGGACTTCCAATGAATTTGGCAGTGACAGAGCATGCAATGAAGACACGTCACAACATCAATTGGAAGGACATTAAGGTTTTGTCTCTTTGTAAACGTAAAAGCAAGCGTTGTGCATTGGAATCCTGGTTCATTGAAATGCTGGATTTAAGAATGAACAGAGACCAGGGCACTCTGTCCAGTGATTATGATTGCAGAATGAAGAGGGACCAGGGCACTCTGTCAAGTGATTATGATTGCAGAATGAACAGGGACCAGGGCACTCTGTCAAGTGATTATGATTGCAGAATGAACAGGGACCAGGGCACTCTGTCAAGTGATTATGATTGCAGAATGAACAGGGACCAGGCCACTCTGTCAAGTGATTATGATTGCCTGGTCAGGAAATCAGAAAGCATCAGAACAGCTAACAGTCAACTTACACAATTATTCTTGCCCCAAGACAATTGCATTTACATCCACCCTCTAGCACAAACATGTTCTTTCTTTTTTGTTTATTCTCTAGGAATAACAAAAACGTACACAATTATTCTTGTCCCAAGACATTATCTTACTTATGCATCCACTCTCTAGCACAAACATGTTGTTGTTTTTTTGTTCATTCCCTAGACATTTTCACGTATTTGTACTATTCTCAGTGATTATGACATCTGCATATAGGTGTCGAAACGTCTGTATTGTTTCATTGTTATATGCTAGTGGTAACGGTTGTTGGTATTTACACTGTCATTATTGTTAAAGTTGGTCTTTATGTACACAGAAAAGAATTGATAGTCATGGTAACAGTGAGCACTTTGTGATGAAGTTTTGGTATTTTAGAATTAACTTTTATAGCTACATTCTGTCTGAATCCTCTTATGTTGCTACATCTATATTTTTATTATGTGACCCGCTATGAGAAAACCGACCACTTGTAAAATTAATTCAAAATTGCGTGCGGGTACTGAAAGTCAAAAAGTCCGATTTTTTTCAATTTTTTTTCTTTCATTTTCTTAAACAAATGCCTTGGATCTATCTATCTACCAAATTTTAGTTCAATTGGACGGACTTTTAAGGCACAAAACTTAAAAGCAAAAACTGACTCTATTTACCGCGAGTCCATGTACGGAGTCCTGTGGAATAATTCCTGCTGGTTACTATAGATACTCCCGCGCCCGGCATGCAGAACTTGACATTGACTGAAAGATAAGAGCTCTTACCTTTTTTGGGAATGGACAGCGACCTTGTGAATGCTGGGACTGAAGGTATTCTCGACCTGATCGCTGTGTGCTAGGCTGATATTTCCGACTCGAATAGGAAGTAAGGTAGAGCTTATAGCCATACAGGACAAACTTTTACTCTCTTACATTTACTCTTATTCTAAACCCTTCTGCTTACCTAGAACACCGCTGTGTACTCGTTCTCCTCCCTGGTAGCTAGCTATGCAAACAAACTTGGCTTTATCCACGTGTCAATAATTGGCGAGCGAGCGAAGCGAGCGAGCAACTCTAAGATGTAGTCTATGGAAAACCTGAATACGTCGTCCTTTAAACGCGAGCGTCGTCGTTTAAACGCCCGCGCGCATTCCAGAACTTCGCTCGTTATTTACGTTTGGACTAGGGTCGTCAACTCTAAGATGTAGTCTATGGAAAACCTGAATACGTCGTCCTTTAAACGCGAGCGTCGTCGTTTAAACGCGCGCGCATTCCAGAACTTCGCTCGCTCGCCCAACCAATGCTACACGAGCATTTTCTAGTTTACCCGCAAAAATGCTGAGCTGTAGTAACACGGACCATATGCGCACGGCTCCAATTTTCAATTGCGGCGTTAAAACTCAATATAATATTGTTGGACGGTATATCAAAACACCTCGAAGCGTTTTAGGCCGTATCTTCTCCCGTAAGCAACGGAATGTTCAAAATGAGGTATCACCGCGCTCAGCATAAAATTCTCTCTTGTTTAAGACTAAAATCTCAATTTTCAATTTTTTTCACAAGTGGTTGGTTTTCTCATAGCTGGTCCACTGCAAACATTAGAATTAACTTTTATAGCTACATTCTGTCTGAATCCTCTTATGTTGCTACATCTATATTTTTATTATAGTCCAAATTATTATTCAAGACCAAAATCTCCAATGAGCACTATTTCAGGGATGGAAAATGATCAATTAATTATACATATGCAATGTGATGACCTGGAAACGCAAGATGCAAGTAGTTACTCTATATCTCCTGAAAGCCACTCAGTGCTGATATCCATGGTTATATTTTTTGTCAACATAATAATAATGATCTGCAGTCTGTATATTATATATAAAGTTGAAATGGCATCAAATTCCTTTTGGACTTACGTTAAATCAATTAAAACTGCAAACATTATTTTATTGAAATCATTTGCAATTGTTAGTTTCATGCTGAATGCTGTTTATTTAGGAGTTATAGTCATCGCCATAAATGTAAATTATGACAAAACTTATATCTATGAATACCTCGTTTACCTTTGTTTTTACACAGGATTGTTTTCTTTAATTGAGATTGTTGCTATACACATTATCACCAAGAAAAGTATGCCTCAGACAAAACTATGCTCTCGCATTTTATTAAACTTTGGCATTTGCAACATTGTATGGATTTTTCATCGTGTTGGAAACTGTTGCATTGTATCTCTGTATTTCATAGCCATTGCTCCTGCTCAGACTCTAGCAGCTATCACTTTATGTCTGAGTTCAGTAATGATGTTAGTTGTCGCTACAGCTATGATATTACACATTTGCTATTCCGGTTTCTTCATTAAGAAGAAGAGGTGCATTACAACTTGTAAAATTATACTGCTCCTAATTCTTTTCACTTGTGTAGTCACTGTTATTGTGAGTTTCAGTTTAATTTTTGTGGACCTAACTCAACATGGTCTAACTGGATCAGATATGGGAAGTATATTACTCTCATTGATTATTCCTATTCTGACATTGATAGTCAGTGTAATAGTTAAGAAGGAGTTAAAAAAGAATTCTGAGAATAATGAAGTAAGACGTGAAGACTTTGAGCCTCTTGATGATGGTCATATTGTGGAGAATATTGCAGTAAATCATTAGTTGAAAACCTATACCCTGGTATTTGAATGCTGCGGAACTTTTAATAAATTAATAGTTTTATTGTATTTTGTTATTATCCACTACTTCATTAATAATTATAGATATTAGGTACTGAACAGAGCCTGATAACTGTTGCCACATAGAAAATGCATTAAAGTAAACAGGATGTGGCTTAGGGCAATATTTTTCCATATCACCTGTGTTCATAGTTATTACGTTGGGTTATTACGTCCCCCTAGGTTATAGCATTGTTACCAAGGTATTCGCGCATGAGCAGTACCTAATAAATTTATTATCCATTGGATACCCGAGAATATCACTCGTTTGATTGGCGGTATTTACACTCGTGCCTGCGGCACTCGCGTAAATACTAAGCCAACAGACTCGTGATATTCTCCTGTATCAAATGAATAATATATATATATACTTTTGTTAAATCCTTACATAGAATATAAACATATGACAGTTTATAAAAATTTCAGATTTTGTTTTGTAAAACAGTAATTAGCCTTTTTTTACTAATCAGCACGAGTTTTCATTGATCTGGAAGATCTAGTAATGGAAGTGGCTTGGTTGGGCCTATGTAACTGTTCTGTGCACTAACCAGGTAATGGGAGGTAAGACTCATAGATATATGAATGCTCATAAAAATTTATACATTATAATAATTCTAATAAATTCTATACAGCTAGATCTCATATGAACATAAATCTATAGGATAATTTGCCAATGCTAAAATCAAAATAAAAAATCATTACAATTCCACCTTGCTTACTTGACTGTACCACTATGGTTGATTACAATTAGGCAGACGGGGGATATTGTACTCTACCTTTAAATGAATATCACTATTATTCTATTTTATGTGTCCTAGAGGACTCATCTATTCCATAACAGGAAGAAAAAGTACTATTAATATAGGAGATAATTATAATTATAGGAGAGGACATAATAGCTACAATATTTAAAAACTGTATTTTTAAGTGACAATTTCATAGAATTTTTAAAGCATAACATGCGTGCATCCAAGTGAGCAATAAAAATTTATTCTATTTCCTATAGCCTTTTAATGTAAATTAAAAAAAAATTAGTTTAAGAAAAATAATAGTTACATCTTATAATACAAAATGGATGAGAAAGAAATTGTGAAGTGATAAATTTGGCAGAAAATTCAGTTACTGGTCTGTTTGAGAATGAGATTAAGCATCTATCTGGCCCTGAAGCATAAGAAATATAATATACATATACACCACAAAAAAAAATGCAAAGATATAAATAATGACATGATTGTCTGTATACTATACCTTTTCTTTCCTGAATAACAATGAACCACAAACAAATTAATGATATTGGAAAGTGAGAGTGATACCAGTCTGATTGACTTCTATTTTGATAAGGTATGTTACTCTCATCAGTGGTGTATCTGTCTGAGTTAAACTTCAGTTGTTCTGAATTGAATTGACCTAAGTATTTAATCTACTGGAGATAGGCTCTGTGATTCATCTGGCACTTGGCTTTATGGTTCACTTGTGTGCACTGCGTGTCTGTGGTTGTACTCGTGACTTGAATTGGTCTTAATTATTGAATGATTTAGCTGCTGCACATGAAATAAGGAAATCAGACTGGGCCAGGTAAGTCTGAACTATATTCCTGGTAGCTATCCACTTGTCTCTTTCAGCATGATACATGCACATGACACTCTCTCTCTGCTAACACTTATTGTAATGAACAGCTTTCTGCTAACAGCTCTAATGGTGGCATTCCTGTAATAATTTGTGGCATAATTGTGTACTGAAATAATATTTGCACAAGCACTGTTGGGTCAAGCCCAGGTTTGTCAAGGGTTTGAAGAGGCTTAAAGCCCATTTCATAAAAATGGTCAAGAGCTTGAGCTTGGACTTAAGCTCTATCATAAAATATTGGGCTTGAGCTTAAGCTCAATTGATAGATAGTTGTTTGCTAATGGAAGCAAAGAATCAATATTAGTAGCCAATAACACTTTCCTATTTTACCTAATAGGCTATTAGCCACAACCAATATTAGTAACTTTTATTAATAAAGTCATTTTCTTTGTTTATTGAATTATGTAATTTTCAAAGTTCTTTCACAACAAAATGATTAATAAAGAATTTCAACTTCTGAATAGAGCTTGAGCTTGGACTTAAGTCCGATTTGAAATTGATGGGCTTGGTTGAGCTTAAGCTCTAAAAATCTATAAAGGCTTGAGCTTGGACTTAAGCTCTTAATTACAGGGCTTGACCCAACACTGTGCGCAAGTCTATCTGTAATATTTCCTCTCTTTCTCCTGAGCCCTTTTATTCATTATTAGCCCTTTCTGCCAAACCATTAGATGATTGGTGGTGCTGGATGTAATTTATTCATTATTTTGCCACGAAGTGCACATAGATGGCATTATACAGCACAAAGTAGCTGTGAATAAGTTGCATTGTCTGAGACAATGGTGTCTAGTAAACTGAGAATGTTTTAGTATGTTGAATAGTAGCTGTGGGCATGGCTTCTATCAATTTGGGGTGTGCATCTATTATTGCATTAATGCAGTGTCTCTCATTTCAATGATCCAGTATATTCTATGCGCAAGTGGGATCTGGACTGACTCCAAGGTTGTGGTGGGCTTGAAGGCAAATATGGTTGATGACAAATATCGCAATGTTTCACAATCTTTTAAGCCACCATACCAAACCGTGTGCAAGTGCTTTCATTCAAGATACTCCAGGATGGCCAGCATGTTAGTTCTGTCACTTACACTGAGTCTTCTTTGAGGTATGATCACTCTTCCACTCCAAATGAAGCATCGCATCCAGTTTAGATAGAGCATTTATGAGCACCCAGCTTAGGTTAGAATTTTCAGAACTATCAAAGCATCTACATTACTTCACATTGAGTTGTATTTCTTTAGGATATACACAAAGGAGGAGAGAATCAAGCCAGTGTTGAAGTCAATTTGTCTCATACTTGCCAACTGTCCTGGAAAGCACCAAGACAGTCCCAGATTTATTACTTAACCACTGTACCACATTGTGGACCAAAAAGATGCAAATACATTGCTAGTCACAGCACTAGAAAATATTATAAGAAAATGTATATTTAAGGGATTGCATATATACTTAAGGGTAAATCTTACCACTTGTCAGAATACACTGTTATTCCTTGGGATATGATGGAAAGCAATCTATTTGCATCTTTATTGTCCACAATGTGCATGTATCCAAGTGCAGGTGACTTAGAAGTATCAGCCATTCCTACCACACTCATATACTTCCTGAATAGTAGAGCATTTGCTGTCATAGGGAGCATTAAGTGATGATAGAACGCATGAAGCAAGAGTGGTCTCAAAATCTAAGCTTTTTATGGCTTCTTAACATCAGTAGTAAAATAATGTGTGCATCTACTGTCAGTTCACCTTTAAAAGTTACTGCTTGTCTTGCCTTCGATTTATAACCATTCACATCTCTATAAATTTCTTCCTTTCAGAACTGCTATAAAACCACCTCAAGGACACACCGAGAAACCAGAATTTTTGTAACCTCGGCATTCCCATCCACTGAGCAAAATTCTGTTACTCCTAGTGGTAAAATAAGTAAGGGCTACTTCCCAGCTGTAAAAAATAAGGGTTACTTCGCAATAGTAAAAATAATGGTGGTATTGGAGCAAGGTTATGTTTACTAGCTCCCTATTGCTTAGATGCATGCATTGTTGTTGTTTTTTACATTTTTATATTTTTTAATGAGGAAATTGATTTAGATTTAGGCAGTAATTAGTTCTGGAGGAGGTTAGTAGTAAAATTGACTGCTTCCCCCCCCCCCCCCCCCCCCCCCCCCCCCCCCCCCCTTCTCCCCAAGCCTTTAAATTTTTTTTTTAATAATTCCAGTATTAGTTCTTTCCTGTGGAAATATTGATTACTGACTTATAAAAAATTAGGCATGACATGATTGGCACTAAAATTACTATTAATGATTAGCTAATTGGCTTACCTAAACCTGACTTGAAAAGCTATAGCTTTATCTAAGATACAGTTTTCATGTTAACATTTGGGTACTGCATAAGGATCTTGTTGAGCTGCACGTATAGGTTAGTCTATCCTCATCCAATCCCAGTCTCTATACTAAGAACAAACAGGCCTTCTAATAAGTCCATATCAAAGTTTCTGCACTTATTGATATTGTTCCTAGCAACAGCAGATTGTATAAACGAATTATGCATTATTTATTGATTGTGTGTTAATTCTGTAGTAAGCAGGAGTTACTACATAATATACAGTTATTACATGATTTGCCAGTAGTGTAACATGGGGGGGGGGGGGAATTGGGGAGGGTTGTATTGGTAGAAACCGACTAACTACCAATTTAAAAGAAAAAATAATGAAAAAATATTCGAAATAATTTACTGGGCATTTGGTAAAGTATTATCTGGCAGTATCCACCAAGAAAGCCTACAATGTAATAACTTCAGGGTCAGGCTGTAGGGTGTCATGTATAGTTCATCTAAATTCGATTGAGATATCTATTAAATTCACTTTTGAACTGGAGTCTAACAACAAGTTGGCTTTTCTTGATACCTTAGTAATTCATAATCCAGGAGGAAGAATCACAACAAAAGTGTTCAGGAAATCAATAAACAATAAGAATAACTTACCTTTCAGTTCTCACTATCCCATTCAAAATAAGATTGCTGTAGTAAAGACATTGTCCGGGAGAGCCAACAACATCTGTACTGATGAGAAAGAAAAGAAAGATGAACTCTCTTATATTTAAACAGCTTTGAGAATGAATGGGCATCCATTTCACATCTTCAAAAAGGAATTCACAACCAAAGAAGAAGAAAAAAGAGAATCAGAACATCAAAGGAACTGTAATAATCCCTTATTATTAAGAACACTTCAGAAAGTATATGAAGGATGCTAAGAACAGTGAACATCAGAACATGCTTCCAGCCACACTTAACTGGACTTTGAAGAGAAATTTAGTCCATCTAAAAGACACTATTGATTCTTTGAAACAGAATGGCGTGGTTTATGGAATTTCATGTTCTAGTTGTGAAGAATTGTATGTAGGATAAAGAGAACTGCATTAGACAGGTCAAGAGAGCATATATACACATTGACATCAGGACTTCCAATGAATTCGGCAGTGACAGAGCATGCAATGAAGACACGTCACAACATCAATTGGAAGGACATTAAGGTTTTGTCTCTTTGTAAAAGTAAAAGCAAGCGTTGTGCATTGGAATCCTGGTTCATTGAAATGCTGGATTTAAGAAAGAACAGAGTCCAGGGCACTCTGTCCAGTGATTATGATTGCAGAATGAACAAGGACCAGGGCACTCTGTCAAGTGATTATGATTGCAGAATGAACAGGGACCAGGGCACTCTGTCAAGTGATTATGATTGCAGAATGAACAGGGACCAGGGCACTCTGTCAAGTGATTATGATTGCCTGGTCAGGAAATCAGAAAGCATCAGAACAGCTAACAGTCAACTTACACAATTATTCTTGCCCCAAGACAATTGCATTTACATCCAACCTCTAGCACAAACATGTTCTTTCTTTTTTTTTTGTTTATTCTCTAGGAATAACAAAAACTTACACAATTATTCTTGTCCCAAGACATTATCTTACTTATGCATCCACTCTCTAGCACAAACATGTTGTTGTTTTTTTGTTCATTCCCTAGACATTTTCACGTATTTGTACTATTCTCAGTGATTATGACATCTGCATATAGGTGTCGAAACGTCTGTATTGTTTCATTGTTATATGCTAGTGGTAACAGTTGTTGGTATTTACACTGTCATTATGGTTAAAGTTGTCTTTATGTACACAGAAAAGAATTGATAGTCATGGTAAAAGTGAGCACTTTGTGATGAAGTTTTGGTACATATTCATTAGGACACAGCAGACAACATTGAACTGATAGAGATTGAAGGAATTCCAAATATATAGAAAAGAAAGAATAAAAGTGAGAAACAAATTAGCTAATAAATCTTAAACTTTTACATCATACAATTTTCCTTCCCATTTTCACGAAGATTTTATAAAATATTTTACTTAGTTCAGTCATAGTTGTGTTCTGTTGTCAGAGAGTTAGAATTACCCCCTGAGTCAGATGACTCCCAGTCATTTTACACTAGAGTACATTGACCCAGTCATTGAACATTAGTGTGCATTGGCCTCCTGGTCAACTAACACTAGCCCACAATGACCAGAATGACCCTTCCTCTACTCACATTTTTTGGGATGTTTACAATGGTGGCTGAACAGGATTGCTAACATATACCTTTGTTCAGTATTATACATCCAGGTTATTTGATTGGCCACTAGAGATAGTGCAAAAGTTAAAAACTACAACAATTATACCATCCACTATTGAGTTTTGTTCTTTTGTACTGAGGAGAATAAGGATTATTGGGCACAACGAAAAAGAGTGTTTGAGTCTGTTTAGAACTTTCTCATCGTTTTCTTCAATTTAACTAATCAGGTTCTGAGCTTATATGCCACTGGCTAAACTATTCTCAAAATTAGAATGTTCTGTCCAAGGCACCATTATAGAGGTAAAGTAGAAGAGAGCTGCTAAAGTGACTATAGTTTCTATGCTGTGACAAAGAAGTACCGCAGGTCAATCCTTAGGCGGTTCAGCTCGCGGTCCGCGGTCAGTCTGTCTGCCGACCTGTGATTCCGGATGGCTTGGTCGGTACAGTAAAGACAAGGAAATGGAGTTTGACTGGGGCGTAGCTCTGCTCTGTCACTAGTAGGTTGTGCTCTCTTGTGTCTAAACAGAGCACAAGACACTTTAAAAAGATAGCGCTAATTTTTTGTTCTACTCCAGAAAGATAGAAAGTTTACTGGTGTTTTATCACAGGTATTGGTTTCAGCAAAGAAGGAAGTAAAATTATAACTGATCATAACTGAAGTAAGTACGTTTTGCAGTTACAATATTAATTTCAGAGATAACTATTATAGTGTGTTTAGTGATGATATGGCTTAAAAGGGAGTAATTGCTTGCAGATTGCAATGTCCCGAGTTGTTTGTGTTTCCTGTTGTACTTCCTGATTTTATTGGAACTGCTGCTAATATGCCTATTGGTTACAAGCTGTTGAAAAATACAACACATAATAATATGATGAACAGATAAACACTTGCACATTTATAACTCAAAGGGTGTTAAATAAAAAGACAATGAATAATAATAAAAAATAATTAAGTCACAAAGTAAAGTCCTCAACAAGAAACTAGGGCAATTTATAATCTCATTCCACGACTGCATCTTCTGGAATTGAGTCTGGAATAATGTTGTTTATAAAAGGGCACTTAATTCATAATCATGACTATTTTACTTATAATTAGCAATTATTTCGAGGTGACTATTATTACAACTTGTGCATATTTTATCATTTTCAGTGATGTACAAATCCATATCACTGACTTGACAAAAATGATATTTAATGGTAACAGTGTTAGGCCAGTGCCTGTGCGACCCCTTTATGTTAGCACTACATGTGAGGGTTGATTGTGCACTACAACTTGAGGGGGGTTGATTGTGCGATGCACTTGTTTATAATGAACCTGGCACAGTGGAACTAGCTTCCCATTATCAGTGTTATGTTTTCTTTGTTCTGTAATGTCCAGCCTGGTACATAGTCACCTGAATTAATTTTTCTTTCTATGTCTTTTTCACATGCATGACAAATACAGCTGTCACCTGTGATTGTTTTCTCCATGGCCCGGAGTAGTTTTGTTGAAAGTTCAGGATCCCAAGTGGACAGGTGATATGTAATAAGAAGCAGATTTGCAACATAACTGGCAAGGACCACATTTTCTGCCTAGATGGATCGTCATCTTTGGACCTCTTCTCCTTAGCACTGAACTCTTTGATTGTACATACAAAGTATTATCATAATACATTCAATATCACTTAAAAAATTTTCTTTGTTTTGCAGTTACAATAATTTAGTATTTATCATAAATACATGAATCACTATGACATATCACTAATTACTTTAGTCTAATTTGGTTGCAGATTGCTATGTCCCGAATTAATAAGAAATATAACTTGCCATATTAAAATGTGTTCTGATGCTACAATGGTCTGGTTTTTTCCTCACTCTATGCTGTTAGCTTGACTGAGCAGCACACCACAGTATTAAGACAAACACATGGTGTGGCTTCCTTGCAAACTAAAAAAAAAAAATATTGAACGCCCACGCACAAGCGTCATTTTAATGAGGTGACCTTTTGAAAGGAATTGTACGCGTTTCTATTACTTCCGGTACGGGTGGCTACGAGACGGTTACACATAACTACGGGGGCTATCCTCAGTGAGTTTGTGAGATTCCGAGATAAGAAATCTTCACGGCTTGGCCTTTAGTCTTGCGTTGCGGGGTTTGCGCAAGACCTCACTGCTTGATCAGAGGATCTGCGTACGTACGCTTGGACCGCTGTGTGAATCTTTAACTGTTGAATATCCAATCTTCGATCTTCAACCTCTAAGCCTTCAAAATTGCTAGCTTCGTTCAACACTTCATTTGAAAACTCGAGTATCATGCCTCCTCTGCTGGGATGGTGGGTTGCTTATGCTCTTCTCCATGCGTTGGTTGGTGTGGGACATAGCGAGAGTGCCGATAATTTGACATCTCTTCACCACGCTCTAAAGGAAGCTTTGCTGACTGAAGACAATTTATTTCATCTCCAATATCTCCTGTTTCCTCCAGAGGGTACAACCAATGGTGTATTTCGAATTGTGATATGCAAAGAAGATTTTCAAGTACTGGATATTGAATACTTATCAGATGGAGCATTCATAAATAATAGTGATTCTGATCATTATGAAAGAAATTACAATTGTTCTCATTATGAATATCCTTGTGCAGGTGAAGGATTAGCTGATGTATTTGTAGTGTCATCACAATCCAAGTATTCACTAATTAGTTATATCATTACAAGTCTCAGTGGTACTATCAGGAATGCAGATGAAGCCTTTTTTGAGTTACTCACTCACTTATTAGGTCCTTCTACAGTTGTCAATGCACAACAGTCACGTAACTATTACTCTCCTATACCAACAGCTAATATCACTATGGTTGTGAAAAAACTGCAAAACAATCCAGAGGAAAGTGATTTGGAGAATGTCCTGTCATTATTGCTATCATGGGTAAGATTTTTTGTGTTCTGCATGTAAGTGTGTATGAATGTTTTTGTTAGTGCGTGTTAATATGTGTGTGTACAGAATTGATGTATGTATGTGTATTTGTAGTGGCTGTGTGGTAGGGTCCCTGGCATTTGCTGGGGTGCAAATTGAAGGCCTTTTCTCATGAAAAAGCAATGGTGTAGGTGGGACTTCGGGTGCCCACACCACTTGCTGTGAGGAGAGGCCTGTTATCCTGCGAGTTCCTAGCCTGGCTCCAGGAGCTTTGCTTGCACTGCTGACTGTGCTTAATTAGAACCCGTTGCTATATTGTTACTAGGTGTACTAACTTGGTAAGTGTGCACTATTTTTTGCCTTTAGGTATATGAACTGTGCATACTAACCACCCTTGGGGTATTGCTATTTTTGAGTTTTAGTTTAATAGAATAGGCCAGATAAAGCAGGGAGCAGGTTATGTGAGGCCCGGATATGGAGGGTCTACTACTCTCTCATATCTGACCTTTACGGACCAGGGACCAGCCCTATCATATAACTCTCCTGCAGCACTTGCAGAAATTTACCTTAACATAGCTAGCTGCTTTACTGCTTACTGCAGAGCAGCCCACGGTAGAGTTAGATCTGGAGATAACAGAACTTGCCGTGTGCCTCAATGGAATTATAATTGAATTTTAATTTTGGGCCGGAAACACAGAAGAATTCGCTTGACACCGAAAATGCTGATAAACAAAGTTGCTAGTGGAAACTGGGCAGGCGTGGGTAAACGGGATGGGATCTAAAATAGTTAGAGCATGCCGCTTAGGTACTGGTGGATTTAGTGCACAAAGCCCTCGGGCCTACAGCCCTTGGGCTTCAGTGCACTAAATGTACCAGTACCCAAGCGCTTATGCTCTAACTATTACTTAGTGCACAGGCATCCTGGCTCTACTATGTGTGCATTACCACCTAGTTGCAGCAGGAGAATTTGTATGTGTGTGCATGTATATGAGTATGAGCATGTGTGTTCACTTCTGTATAAAAGTGCTGGATGCAGCTCTGCTTTAAAATGGTCAGGGTTGTCCATGCTTTCTTTTGTTATGTGTGGGTATGTGCTCGATAACTCAGTTGACAAACCTAATTGACGAGCAAGCAAAGCGGGTGAGACACTATCTGGGGTAACAGAATGCAAAATCGGGGATCAAAATTCTTTAGACATAATGTCATACTATACTTTTGACCCTTGCAGTTTTGTGTTCGCTTTAGTTGACCCCATCCTATACTCTATTAAACAGAATTCTTTATTGTATAATCCTTACCTTTATTGTCCAACAAAATTTCGGTACACCATTGAATTAGATATTTTTTGACATGATCTGAATATTGAAAGATCAACTAGGTCTTACACACTTACTAGAGTTAATTTCTAGTCAAATTAGTGGCTGGTACATGGTAAGTTATCTTAGTTTCATAATAATCGTTTTCTTATTTGAAATTTTATTGTCCAATGGCAAATCCACAAGAGAATACAATGTAAGTCTTGTACTAGTGTGTGTGTGTATGTGTGTGTGTGTGACAACCCACTACCACGTAAGTCACATAGAAAGCTACTAATTGAGAACATAGTCATTATTTCTTTACTCATCCTATTTAGACCAATTAATTTGCTAATTACCATTCATTCACCCATACATTTCAGCATTACCTTTTACCATATAACTGACCTGTTTAATTTCTAATTCAGTCTGTCCTGTCCTTATAGCTCAAACTTAGACTTGCCTTTTGCAATATCTGTTCCATCAAGTTGTTAACTCTGGTGGCAGCGACCTAACAGAAAAAGAGTCAATCTAAATCAACACTAGCTCTGGCTAGATGTCAATAGGAGGCTAGGGTAACCTGGGTTATAAATAAATCCACAAGGAAATTTGTAGCTAAATTTGGTCATAATTGAATGTGGCTTTTGGGCTCTTCCTGTATCTTCATAATTGTACTGTTTTGGACTGCTGGCTTTTAGACTGGATATATTGTGGTGTGATTGCAGCTTGGCATAGGCTCAGTACACCCACTTGTAACAGGAGAGACTATTAGGTCGCTGCCACTCTACAGTTGCAGCACACCAATGTTTGGACGTACTTGTGTCATTTTGTACTTTGACCCTCTCGTACTTTCGAGTTAGCTCAGTGTTTGACCCCGAGGAGCTTAAGTATAAAGTAAGGCATATAACATATACCCGATTTTGCATTATCCACCCCTAATACTGTCTCGCTCGCAACGCTCGCTCGCCAATAAACAAACATCCCCGATTTTTTCATTTTTACCCCTGTAAGTGTCTCGCTCGCCGATTATTTTGAAATGCTAGTGCATTAAAGCTCTTTTTAAAAAAATGAAGATGGCTTACGAAATGATAGGTGGGGGCACTGCAAACATTAGAATTAACTTTTATAGCTACATTCTGTCTGAATCCTCTTATGTTGCTACATCTATATTTTTACTATAGTCCAAATATTATTCAAGACCAACATCTCCAATGAGCACCATTTCAGGAATGGAAAATGATCAATTAATTGTACATATGCAATGTGATGACCAGCTAACGCAAGATGCTAGTTACTCTATATCTCTTATAAGCCACTCATTGCTGATATTAATGGTTTTATTTTTTGTCAACGTAATAATTATGATCTGCAGTCTGTATATTATATATAAAGTTGAAATGGCATCAAATTCCTTTTGGACTTACGTTAAATCGATTAAAACTGCAAACATTATTTTATGGAAATCATTTGCAATTGTTAGTTTCATACTGAATGCTGTTTATTTAGGATTTATAGTCATCGCCTTAAGTGTGGATTATAACAATACTTATATCTATGCATACCTCACTTACGTTTGTTTTTACACAGGATTGTTTTCTTTAATTGAGATTGCTGCTATACATAATATCACTAAGAAAAGCATGCCTCAGCCAAAACTATGCTCTCGTATTTTATTAAACTTTGGCATTTGTAATATTGTATGGATTTTTCATCGTGTTGGAAACTGTTGCATTGTATCTCTGTATTTCATAGCCATTGCTCCAGCTCAGACTCTAGCAGCTATCACTTTATGTCTGAGTTCAGTAATGATGTTAGTTGTCACTACAGCTATGATGTTACACGTTTGCTATTCTGGTTTCTGTATTAAGAAGAAGAGGTGCATTACAACTTGTAAAATTATACTACTCCTAATTCTTTTAATTGGTGTAATCGCGGTTATTGCGAGCTTCAGTTTAATTTTTGTGGACCTGACTCAACATGGACTAACTGGATCAGACATGGGAAGTATATTACTCTCATTGATTATTCCTATTCTGACATTGATAGTCAGTCTTGTAGTGAAACAGGAGTTAAAAAAGAATTATGAGAACAATGAAGTTAGACGTGAAGACTATGAGCCTCTGGACGATGCTCATAACGTGGAGAATATTGCAATAAACCATTAGTTGAAACTTTTAGTATATACGCTGTTATTTGAATGCTGCTGAACTTTTAACTAAAGTATATTTATTACTTACTATTGAAATACAACATCATTTTATCTTTAGTTTTTGTACTTTTGTTATAATAGAATTATGTAATTATACTATTGTTGTTGTTTTTAATAAATTTAAAAAAATAGTTTTTTTAAAGAATGTTAACCATCTACATCTCAGGAATAGCTAAGAAGACCGAGAAAGTAGTTTGAAGTGATAGCTAATATATTTGGTAGAAACTATATTGAGCTGTTAAGAAAGAGTATAGACATCATTATAATGGTAAACTTACAGCTAATTGGTTAACTTATAAGAGTGAAGCAGTCCACAATTCTAGCTGGAAAATATTAATAGGAGATTTTCTCGTTCTGACAGACCAATATTATGTAAATAAAAAAACAACAACTAATAACCAGACATTTCCACTTCTTGCCTAAGTCCTCTTCAGGGGTCAACAGAGGTCAAACTCTCCCCATTAAATGGGAAGAGGTAAGAGTTGTAGACAAAGCCAGTAAGAATCTGTGAGTTAAAGAGCAAGGAAGCTCTACACATACAAATGACACCATACAACAATAAGTTTAACAGAGCATAACTTTAGAGCTTCAAGGATGCTGGCTGTCTATGCTGCATGCAAATCACCTTCAGGATATTGTGATGTATGATCTGTCTCACGAACATTGAACAAGGCTGAAAAGAATTACGCCCAAATTGAAAAAGAGGGGCTGGCCATAGTGTTCAGTATCAAGAAATTTTATAAATGTGTGTATGGTAGATCTTTCACACTAGTAATGAACCATAAGCCTCTTGTATCTCTCTTTGGTCTGAAGCAAAATTTACCTACACTAGCTGCTGCCAGATTATAGCGTTAGGCTGTATTATTTATTGTTAGGTTACCAATATGATCTAAGGAACTAAGTACACCACAGTAATGCTGAAGGTTGGCCCAACAATATTACTGCAAGTGAATTACATGAGCTTGATAAAGGTGGAGGTTTATTCTCGGGAACAAGGGTCATTGCACCCCCTTTGTTACAAAATGCTGTCTTAGCCGAATTATATGCTAGCCACCCTGGTATTGTGAGAATGTAGGGGGTTGCCCATGCTTATGTGTGAAAGCCAGGGTTAAATGATGATATTGAATGTACTGTTAACGATTGCGCAGCATGTCAAGGCAATTGGTGCCAGCCACCTCCTGTTCCCTTGCATTCATGGCCTTGGCTAACCGAGCCTTGGGAACATGTGTATGTCGACTACTCTGGCCCATTCTTAGATCATATGTTCTTGGTAGTGGTAGACATTCCAAGAGGTTGGAGGTAGTATTAGTACAAAGCACTAATACTGAGAAGACATTAGAGGCTCTGAGGTACCTCTTTACTAAACAGTTGGTGTCTGACAATGGACCTCAATTTGTTTCAAATGAGTTATGCTAGCCAATGAAATAAAGCACACGAGAAGAGCTCCTTATCATCCTGCCTCAAATATGGAGGCTGTACGATGTGCAAACTTTTAAGAGCTCACTATGCCAAGGGAAGGAAGATTCCGGAACCTTCCAGCAGAATTTGTCACAGTTTCTGTTACGATATTGGACACTCCACATGCAACTATGGGAGTCTCACCAGCTTGAGTTGTTTTTTAAGCGAAAGTTAAAGGACACAGCTATAATTAGCTATGGCTTATCGTGGAAGTCAGATCATATTGGTGTGGCCATTATAACTAAACCCACCTAACCACACCCACTCATTACAATACAGTGATTTTTTTATTAAATCAACCAAAAAGTTTAATTCAATGCTCATGCGCATCTAATAAATTCAAGTGCCACTGTAATCACACCAAAGAAAGTCAGTACAAGCAATTATTGTATTATATTACAAATAAAATGATTTTTATAACAATCAGTAGGTTCATGTCAAATAAAATAATGATGAATTGAAGTTATAGATATTATGTAGAGTGTTTATATTGTATAGCTAATTAGCTATTTGGACATACAAAGCAAACAACAAAAATAAACTTAAATTGAAATTACTTTTAGAGCCTCCATATCTTTATTTTCTTCAAGCATTTTCAAGTATGTGTGGCAAATAACTTAATGGAAAGACTCCTAGTACTGCAATAATGGCCATTTTGCAGACCAACAATGCTGGAAAGACCTCCAAACTACATTCGTTTTTCCAAAAGATCGCTTTGGAATAGTAAACGAAGGACCAGGCAGGTCTAGAGTTTCCCAAAGTCTTCTAAAAGGCTTGATATTAGCTATTTAATCCCGGCAGAAGTCATTTCGAGATGCTCAATTTCGACAGCACTAGTCCGACAATGACCACGAGATTGGGTAAAGAGTAGAAAAAATAGACATGCCCCTTATTGTTAAAATATTGATGTGGAACACCGCCCACTGAATGAACTGACAATTTGTTATTAGTGCACTTGACACTATAACTTGTTTTAGAACATTTTATTCTCCCATTTATTGAGAGTGTTCTAGAACATTCTATTCACACTTGTGTTTATTGAGCGTGTGCAGTGTAGCACATTTTATTTATGTATCACCCATGGGTGGACTGGCTATATATATTGCATAGCTTGGTCCACTCCCAATTAGTCAGTCTCACCTTACATTCTCCTGCATCATTGCACATGCCCCTGGGTGGTTAGGAGGAGCTATTAGTTAAATGATCAAGAGGCAGGGGATTGGTTATAGACCGACTCTGGTGGCAGTCTACCACGCTTAAAGAAGAGTCAACTTAAATCCCCACAATTGGTGCAGATGGCCTCTCAGCCGCACCTTACTTGGGTATTCTATTCATTAATAATTAATTATCATAGGTTTAGATAACTGGCTAGCAAGCAGTGCATGCACACATACACAAAAGAGAATAACACTTTCACTTTCTATCCATGTAGTACTAAGGCCCATGAATAGCCTAAGCAGAGCAGCATTCAGCACTTTTCACAAGAAGTAAAATCCATATATACATATACATACATACACAAATACGCACACAATACACACATACACACACAAGCATACAACACATAAATCTTACCCATGACAGTAGTAAGAACAAGACACTCTCCAAATCAATATAAGCATATGTGATATAATAAACACAATACAGTAAGATTGATACTGGAGGGTACACTTACTGTTTATTATATTTTTTAGGTATTCAAAGAGTTGTTTCATCAGTTGGAAAAGAATCGTTACAACATGCATGAATCACGTGATGATTAGTGAATGGTATATAACGTGACATCTGCATTATATAACGTCTCAGTAGCTATATGGAAGTGACTTGTACAATAATGTTTTAGTCAATATATCACACCCCTCCTCACAATTAATAGGAGGGTTTGTACTAGTCTGGCTTCTGCCTAGCTTGAAATTGACAAATCTTGGGACTCTTCAATGATAAATTCTTAGTAGGTGATCCTTCAGCGATGGAGAATTCCATTGTACGGCTTGCAGCCGATGTTCTACTTTCCTCAGTAGCATAATTGCACTGATTCCCTACTTCGGGAGTACTGATCACTGGCTCTGATGTGACCGGAATACTGACTGTTGGGTCTCTGGGGATCACTGGAACATCAACAACCGACGACTTAGTCGCTCCCGATATTTCTGGAACTTTGGACCCCTGTATTCCAGAAGTTGGTCAGCATGGCATTTTCATACTTGATCGTTTACTCCAACTTCATAGCTATGTCACTGGCCCAATTTTATGTAAGAGCACACCCACACACAAGCAAGGGCCTTCCCTCATGTTCCTGGCAAGTATGATCAGTCCTACTCTAAACTGTGCATGTGGTCAGCCCCTCCTCCTGACATCCCATCTGTCCGTCTTCCTGGCTATTCACATTGTTCTTTACTGAGGGTCGTATCAAGTCCAACTGTGAGCTGGATGAGTTAAAATTGATATTTATAAAAAGAACAAAAATATTACTGTTTTAAGCCGAAATTTAAAAACTTTGTTGTTCAGCTGTGTGGGCTTGGTTGGGCGCTTGGTAGAAGATTAGGCTCAAAGGTGGGCTGATATCAGGATGAGGTAGCTGCCACCAGAGTCAACGAGTGAGTGTGGCTTGGTTGTCCTAACTACTCAAGCTACGTATAACCAAAGGTAAGTTGGATTAAGCTTTTAATGCAGGGAGTACCCTGACACACACAATGAAGCACACAAGCACAGGATAGAATGTTGACTGACTTGACACATGACAATTACAACTCCTACGCATGGTGCATAGTTCCTGCTTTGCAGCAGGACATTCACACCTATACACAAGCTAACACAAAACTCGATACCATGAGAAACTACAACCTGCTAGTAATCAACACATATTCTGACGTTACATGATACACAAATAACAAAGACTAAAGACTAATTATGCTAATAATAAAAGTTATATGAATGACAGAGAGTTTATGTGGGCTGGCCCACAAGCTGTAGTGACTTTTTTTGGCAAGTTATGCATTTTTTTTTTACTAATGCGGATGGTTTTACACTCTTAGTGCTCTAGTCACTAAATTCGTTTACAAAACAATTTCATCCATTCTTGGCAGAGGAGTTATTTAAAAGTTTTCTTTGTGATATTCATTAATTAAGTAGTAGTTGTAACAAACAATACTTTCACACTTAACTGAACATGCCTACACAAGTTTTATCTTTGTGGTTAGTCTAGTGAACAATGAATTTTCAAGTAAATACTGTTGCATAGGGCTTATAACAACTAGCTATGAACTTACCCCCACCACTAACTCGAATAGAAATGGAACTCCCGTAAGTTTTTTAGTTCTAACTGCACCTGCAAAAGAATTCAAAGTGGTAAACAATTCAATTTCCGTTTAGTGAAGTTTAGGATGGGGTCGAACACCAAGTAACGCCAAGTAACACCAAGTAACGCAAAAATATGTGAGGGTCAAAGTACAAAAGACATACGTCCAAACATATTTATATAAACAAACAAACATCTCCGATTTTTAATTGTGTTACCCCTGTAAGTGTCTCGCTCACTTCGCCCACTTGCCAATTGTTATGACTATATTTCAGTTAGAAAATGTGTATTAGTGCACCTATAGTACTCAGGGTAACTTTTATTGTACTCTCCTCTTCCTGCCCCCCCCCCATTCCTAAATATTATCCCCCTGTGTTTGTTGTTAAGAATAAATTATTTTCTCATACATGTATATGTGGCATTCACATTGAAACTACAATTTACAGTATCAATGTTCAAGCATGTGCTTTAACAATGACTTAATCACTTTCGTTTCTGAACTTTTGTTGTTAGGGTCATTAATATACATTTAAAGCTGTCATCGATTATGGCAATGTTAGTCCAATACTTGCATTTTATTGTTTTATGCTGTCATCATTCATATTTAATTTTTGCATACTTTTTACATCTAGTTATCACTGTTATATCCAACTTAGACAGTCCCTAATCTCAATAGTTCAGTTACCAGCTATGTCTACTTCAGGGTAATTGTAACTGAAATTTGTCTTGAAGGCAAAACATGTCATACACATAGAGTCTCTGGATTGTTGTAGAATACATGAGGCTTTGCAACCCTTGCTAAGTCTATTGATTTGGGAAGAAGTGTAGTATATACAGCAACCTGTTGATTGTTGCTTCGTCAAGTAATCTGTCAGACAAATACCTGCCAGTAAGTCTTACAATATTTAATAATCTACTTGAAAGTTGGCCGTGGATAACTTGCTTTATGGACAGATAGTTCCACTTACTAGGCAGTCCCAAGCAAACTATAATATTAGTTTGAAATTGTTGCTCAATATTTAACCCTGCAAATTTTTTATGGCTAGAGTAAGCATATAGCTAGCTATATCTTTGAAATATTGCTGTATATACTACACTTCTTCCCAGAAGCATTAATTATACGAAGCACCAACACCACGTCAAATTTAGACAAAGGCCTCGAGCTCAACTCCACTTGGACTCCGTTCCTATCAGAACTTTAGTGTCAATTTTGGCCCAGGCTAAGTGCATTTTTCTTGTTGACAATTTTGTTTATTTTATTTTAAACTGAAGAAAGCTTACGAGCCAAAACGTATAATTGATTTGTTAGAAAGTGCTGTGCATGTTGCAAAAATCAATGAGGCATAACTGTGAACAAAGCAGCAATAAACCAGCTGAATCCAAAGTTCAAAGTTCACATGTATACACCTCACAACTGAAGAAGGCTTACGAGCCAAAACTTATCGTGAATTTATATATCAAATTTTAATGCTACTAAGCTAAAAATATTGAATTACCTTGAATTACTAGAATAAAGTAGCAATGAAAATCTACGACATTGGCTAATAGATATTGCTTGTTCTTTGAGTCTGATCAGATTATTCAGCGAAGCGAGCGAAGCGAGCGGAGCTGACTCTCTAATGAGTTCGCGATATATTATATATATTTGGCGAGCGAGCGTAGCGAGCGAGACACTTACAGGGGTAACACAATTGAAAATCGGGGATGTTTGTTTATTTATTTATATGTATGGACGTACGTATGTCATTTTGTACTTTGACCCTCCGTATTTTTGTGTTCGCTCCGCGTTCGACCCCGTCCCAAAATTCACTAAACCGAATCCTCCGGTTTAGCGACCATTACCCGTATCACCTTAGAAATTGAATTGTTTACGGCTTTGAATTGTTTTGCGGGTGCAGTTAAAACTCAAAATCTTATGGGAGCTCCATTTCTATTCGAGTTAGTTGCGGTGGTAAGTTAATGCGCTATTTGTCACAGTTATAAGTCCTACTCAACAGTATTTACTTAAAAATGCATTGTCCACTAGACGCTATTTGTCACAGTTATAAGCCCTACTCAACAGTATTTACTTAAAAATGCATTGTCCACTAGACGAACCACGAAGGTAAGTCTTGCGTAGGTTTGTTCAGTTGTGTGAAAGTATTGTGCGTTACAACTACTATTAAGAATATCACAAAGAAAATTTTAAATAACGTGATTTGATTTTGTTGCTTCTTTTTCAATTCAAACTGTTGCGGGAGCGGTTACTATGACATTGAAACCCCTTTACCTCATACGTAATTTAAAAACTCGACTTTATTTTAATAGCTTGAGTGTTAGTTGTTAAAATCAAATTTAACAATAGTGTAGTTTAAGGCTCGCTCGCCATTTGTGCTCAAGCACACCACTAGTTAGGTCTAGAAATTGTTTTTGTTCTTGCGTGGGCGTACGTGTGTACCCTTTCTCCTATGCGCTTGCGCGGGCCGGGTAACCTTCTTAGCAACATTTTGTTTTGTTTACCCGCCGTACGAAGTAGCGATGCCCAGTAGACAAAACGTTAGAAACACTCGGTCAAGAGCTATGAGGGCGTTAGGAACTCCAGTAAAAAAAATAGTAAGGAGAGAGATAAGAAATGAAAAGGACAGGGCAAGGAGGAGGAGAGCTAAAATGAAACAGAAACAGGTAGCAAAGTAAAGAATCTTTCTTTTTGAAAAGCCATTAAATGTTCCTAATTTATTTATTAGACTATTCCTGAGGATTACTGTACCAATCAACTTTACTCAACTACTCTTGAAGACACTGAAAATGCAGCCACACCATCTGAACAAGAAGCTAATATCCCCACTACTTGTTGTACTGCAAGAGGAAGGAAAAGACATCTATCAGAGGACATCCATTCTCATATACACCCAAAGCAGCAAAAAAAGTTGCAGAAAATATAACTCAAACAATTTCGATACCGCAAAGCCTTTCAGCTTATCAGCAACGAATGCAAGAGGTAAATATAAAATATAATATATACTTCAATAAGTTCATACGAGACATATTTTCGTTTAGGAAACCATTATGCAGAGAGCAATGTCTACAACTAATGTCACAAAAACAGCAAGTCACACATTTGTTTGAAAGTGATAGTGAAAGAGATCACAGGCTCCACTGTTTGTTCACTAACCAACTGTTGAGAACAGCAAATGAATCTTCATTACAAAATTCCTCTAGATTAGAGCAGTTGTCAACTAACCAACAGCAGAGATTGGCTGATGAAACACCACTTCAACGGGAGACTAGATTGTCTCAAGTTAGGGGGAACAGGTCAAGACAACATCCCCAGCTTCCATTGCACCATATTATTCCAGCATTTGATGATCCTCAAGTTCACACAGCAATGCGTAATTTTCATGCTAAAATCTCATCGATTACTATCCCAGTGCATAACGTGTATGGAGAAGTTTCCAGGCACCAAAATGAAATTTAAGTCATTGGAATGTTGTCGATGTAGCCGGGATAAACATATCCCTAAGCTCTATTCAGCTCAAAATAACATGCATCCTGGAAACATTCCTCCACTTGCTGGTTAAATTTAATGTAAAACTATAAAAATTAACCTAACTCTATTATCAAACTATGTAGTCTAAGATCTACATCCATTTAACATACTCTGCTCTCCCTCTGAATATGTTATAGTACCCAAACAAACTCATTTTTTTAATTTTATTAAACCACAAAGTTTACATCAGCTATAACTGTAATGATGTATGACATTTTTAATTAAATAGCGGTATATTCTGTCTAAAACACCAGCCAATATCTTTGATGGTAAAATAATTCATTATTCTTATATTATCACAAATAATATAACATTTAAACTTTATTATATAAAGCAATACTATGTAGCTGATTACGAATTACATTAATAAAATAAATAATAAAATAATTCATTACTCTTGTTTTACCACAAAAAGTATAACATTTAAACTTTATTATACATAGCCTAAATTTTATAACCTTCATCACACAGTGGTATAGAATAGAAGCACCGATGAATCTATATGAAACAACAGACTGACATAACATTAACAACATCAAAAAAAATAACTGTATCTATAGCTGCAATTACAGGGAACATGCATTGCTCGCTTCGCTATTTTGCGCTATTCCAGCGCACCACTAGTATTATAGTACATTCTTAGCCCACACAAACATAGCTTTGTTGGCGAGCGAGCGAAGCGAGCGAGCAACTCTAAGATGTAGTCTATGGAAATCCTGAATACGTCTTTTTTGAATACGTTCATTTTTTTTTTTGAATACGTACGTCGTCGTTTAAACGCGCGCGCATTCCAGAACTTCGCACGCTCGCCTATGGAAATCCTGAATACGTGGTCGTTTAAATACTGGTCGTTTAAATACGTGGTCGTTTAAAAGCGCGCGCTCATTCCAGAACTTCGCTCGCTCGCCCAACCAATGCAATTGAAAGTGTCAACATTTCTCCAGAAGGAGTACCATTCTTTACCCTTTACCAATTGTTACTTTATCATGAGGAGTACCATTCTTTACCCTTTACCAATCATCATTTCCCCCTTTACATGTCATTACATATTCTACTACTAATAATGAGATGTGAATTCAGATTTGGCAACCTGCAGGAAGAAAACCAATGCAAATTCAAATCAAACGACCCCAATGCAATTGAAAGTGTCAACATTTCCCCAGAACCTCGCTCGCCCAACCAATGCTACACGAGCATTTTCTAGTATATACGAAATAATTGGCGAGCGAGCGAAGCGAGCGAGCAACTCTAAGATGTAGTCTATGGAAATCCTGAATACGTCGTCTTTTAAACGCGAGCGTCGTCGTTTAAACGCGCGTGCGCATTCCAGAACTTCGCTCGTTATTTACGTTTGGACTAGGGTCGTCATGCACAAATGGCTATCCGAATGCGATCACTTACCCACGGAAGAAGAGCTTCTCGAGCAAGCGAAGCGAGCGAGCAACTCTAAGATGTACAGTGCTTCCAGCTTAAAGAGTGGAAACTTGGGAGATTTGGTCATTGCTACTTAGTCCACTATAATTTATAAAGTTTATAAAATAAATACTTTAAACTTGGAAGACTTATACATGAATATCACATCAACCTTCCCACAAAATAATTTTGTGGTTAAGTGGTTATTATTGTGGTGAGAGGTACTTGAAGTTCAAGTTCAGAAATAGTGAATTTAAAAGTGTTTAAGCCAGTAAATAAGCAAATATTAATATGAATCTTTCTAAGTTTGCGAACTGGTGATATATTGGCTAAAGTTTCAGTGCACCAATTTTATTGTATTAATAAGCATCTATATTTTAGTGAAAATTTGCCAATTTATAAAAAAATGTGTTTAAGCCAGAAAAAGAGTAAATATTGATATGAAGGTCTAAAATTTTGGTATGACATAGTCATATATGTCAATATTATTATATAAAATTTTCATAATTTGATCTCAAATTTTGAGCCAATTAGCAGCTTTTTTGTCAAAAATTTACTTTTGTATGTTACGGGTCGTCAATTTGTGACGTTTACCAATATTTTAGGAGTGCTGTATACGTAAACGTGACGTCAAACAATGCGCATGCACAAAACGGTCAGCCCGTGGGGTAACTCGCGGTCCTGTTTGGCGCCACTTTACCGCCAGGCTAAATATGGCTTCTATCGAGTTGGCAACTTTTTTTTCTCAGGCGAGAGGGATTCTTTTCTATGATTGTGCTAGTCGCGTGGGGTTGGCCTTCACATGCATTTTAGAGGCGTGGAATCTCTACGACCCCAACTGCGTTGCTCTGATGGTGACTGCTGCAACCCGAATGCTTGGTCATCTAGCTCGGGAAGCGGCACAAATGTTGGCTCCTCTCCTCAGGGCTGGATTCCAGGCAAACGGGTAAGTAAATGTGCTGCATTCTGTTGTGACACAGCTACAAAATGCCTTCCACTCAAGGTTTTTATACCTATTGTACAACAACACTATAGCGTACAAATTCAATCATGTCCAAACATTTTTTTTTTGACAGGCAAGTTATCTCCGCACCCTTCACCCGATTGGGCTACTCTGGATCCTATGGAAATAGAGTGTGCTCAATCAGGGTGACTATCTGTGGCTACCAGAGTAGGGTAGGAGAGGTAATGAGTGCTCTGTGTTGTACTAACTTGACATACAGTTGTGCAACATTACCAGACAATCACGCTGACGTTAACTCAAGCACCA
>WLWD01001592.1_pt1 | contig 35450 bp, 40 predicted proteins | sample 6712731 | NCBI WGS metagenome assembly WLWD01 (sample SAMN12718690, study PRJNA576275) | sponge metagenome | isolation source: marine sponge | host: Mycale hentscheli | place: New Zealand: South Island, Marlborough, Capsize Point | collected 2014-11-01 | reverse complement strand
TACTATGTCTGCTAGTCCTACACTACATGGACTCATACTACAGTACATGTAGTCCTACTATGTCTGCTAGTCCTACACTACATGGACTCATACTACAGTACATGTAGTCCTACTATGTCTAGCTAGTCCTACACTACATGGACTCATACTACAGTACATGTAGTCCTACTATGTCTGCTAGTCCTACACTACATGGACTCATACTACAGTACATGTATGTAGTCTCATAACAAACTGCCTGATTTACTACTTTCCACAAGTATAACCAAATAAAGAATAGTTTTTTTTTTTTTGTTTTTTCTTTCTTTCAGCTGCCTTCCATACAGAGGTTTTTAGGTAGAGTCCTATAAGTCTAATGTATCTTAACCTCATTCGTCCCAGCCGTGGGACCATACAATGGAATGATAAATACTTCTATAATCTTGCATATTTTGAGAGCACAAGTCCATAGCTACTATAGTAGTGTATTCAGAGCTAGTCAGGTCAGAGTACACAGTATTCATACCAACAATTAGGCCTGGGCCAATTCTGCTCCATTTTTCACCTATTATGCTCTGCTCCAATGCTTGTCAAATTTACCTATTATGCTCCTATTATGCCCAATCAAATACTCCAATAACGATGGTAATTAGAGTCATAATAATAGTGAACTTGGATGTTCAAAGAAAATGTACTATGAATCAGTATATTGCTTGGTAGACACTACCTACCACAGAGTCTAAATGTAACTATGTGCTTTCACATGTGTCGAGCCTCTTCTCTCATATACAGTACCGATGCAAGCTTAGACAACTATTTAATTCTTTGCATTTCAAAACTAAAAAAAAAAAAGTCCTCAAAAACCACCCATTATGCTGGCATTATGCTCGATGCTTTGGCACACCTATTATGCCCAAAATTATGCCGGCATAATTGGCTCAGGTATACCAACAATGCCATTGTCTAATAGTGACCTCAACAATGACTTGCTTATAGGAGATTCCTTCATGAGGTAATCCATGTCTACCCTTCAATTATCTAAATTAGCGAATCCACACTATATCCCAGAGTAAAAACATCCACTTGAATGAAAATAGGAATTCCACATGAAGCTATGAAATCAAAGAGAAATAATTCAAGCCAGATTAAGTGGTCCATATAAGACGGTTAATGTATCTGGTGTAGTTTTTGTATAATGACAGAAGGACTCTAAACCGCACATGTCCTAGGGAGGGACTCTAAACCCCACAGGTCCTAGGGAGGGACTCTAAACCCCACAGGTCCTAGGGAGGGACTCTAAATCCCCACAGGTCCTAGGGAGGGACTCTAAACCCCACAGGTCCTAGGGAGAGACTCTAAACCTCACAGATCCTAGGGAGGGACTCTAAACCCCCATAGGTCCTAGGGAGGGACTCTAAACCCCACAGGTCCTAGGGAGGGACTCTAAACCCCACAGGTCCTAGGGAGGGACTCTAAATCCCCACAGGTCCTAGGGAGGGACTCTAAACCACACAGGTCCTAGGGAGGGATACTATACATATAGTGTCCATACCTAGAGTAGGGTTACTGTATGTAATGTTCTCCCATTAGGAACAATCATTACATTCTAAATTAGTTGCGCTGCGCAGTCGTCGTGAATTATACCCTCAGGCCCTAAGTAGTGCACTAGATACACTCAGCATTACAGTTTAGGGCCTTTATAGACAATCATTATGGTCGGCTTGAAGTAATTGTCACATGCTGACATACAAACATGACCATGAATATTCCTCACTCTGGTGCATCAGCAAATCCAAGCCTCAATCAGCATTGCCACACCCTCTCAATCAGCATTGCCACACCCTCTCAATCAGCATTGCCACACCATCTCAACTAACAACAGCAACTAACCAAAACTCTCTTCGGCTAATTTAGAGGAAAAATAGAGGAGGGGCTCAACTTTTAACCTCTACCCCTAAATTCTATTCAGCACTAACACTACATCATAAACTGGAATCATGTTTCAGGAAAAAATGCTTTCAACTGGTTAGCTGAGGGTTCCTTCACTGAAATCTAAAATATGCTAAATGCCCTGGTAGAAGGACCACCAATAATTGACGATGGCCCTTCCACTGTTGATGGGGAAATGCAATTGTTTATTTACTGATGCCAAGCTCAGAAACGTTTGCATTCTTACTGGATATTCACAGGGTGGAGGAGACATAACACATGAACAAACTATGACTTGGGCATTCATGCCACTTTCACATCAGTTGCAATAAGATACAGCAAAGAGAGTGAGAGGGCATGGTGTACCACCTGTGAGAAGAGATTGGATGCTGGTGCTAGTATCGGCAAGGAGTCAAAAGTTCCAAGTGTTCCCCCCCCCCCCCCCCGAACATCATTAGATGTAATTTCCCCCCGAGAATGTATCACCATATTATGTTTCCACAGATTTATCTCCCCAAACCAGATGTGAATTGTGGATATTGTAAAAAGGGTAAATAAAATGCTTTATTTTTCCAACAGTCCTGTTATTAACTACAGGCAGTCAGCAGCCTCCCAGAATAAGACCTCTTTCCCTCCCCCATCTCTGCTAGCTCATCTACTAAAATCTTATACATACTTTACTCAAAGTTCTATTTAGGCACACACACACACACACACACACACACACACACACACACACACACACACACACACACCTGTCAATACAATGACATCCTCAAGTCAGTCGAGCAGTGACACAACCAGACCTCAGTGGTACTCGCTGAGCTGGCACACTGACCATGTGTCATGTGACATGCACAACAACTAACTACAGCCATAACAACACACACACATACTCCTACACATGTACACACATTATGACTGCATGTCTAGAATCCCATCTGCCCAGCCCCAACTCAGTAAGGTTTACTGTACAACTGAAACAAGTCTACTTTACTCCAAGGCTTTTAGCTCATTGTTCATGTATACATGTTGAATGAGCTAGAATGAAACTGTACCTCTGACCCTGCATAATACACTTGCTTGTGCATCTAATCTTATTAGATTATTACAAGTCCCAAAAGTCACCTCCCAAGTTTTTGGCACTGCAAGTGTCAAAGTGTATGTTACATTCATCAATATTTCACGAGAGATGACTCAAGTTTTTCCTGTGGAGTATGTTTGCTGTTTTAAAGATACTGTGAACTTATCAAGTGTGAAAAAAACTGTCGTATCCATAAACCCACACAGTTCCTCCCTTCTCTCCTCTATATTAACTTACATAATAACAACTACCGACCCGCTCAACCCACCCCCTAACACAGAGAGTTTATTGGCATATTCTAAGTAACATGTGCACACACATACGTACATGTGGTTTGCTTGCATGGCACAAATACATGTGCTGGCTCAATTTATCACCTTCCCCACACCCACTATATCTCACTGTTCCTATCCTCCAGTGACCCCCACTAAGCCATGTAGCTCAATAAGCAACTCACCCCAGAATAGGGGCCGGGCCACGAACAGGTTCTGGGTGATGTTATGAGGCACACACAGACCTTTGAGACAATGGAACCCAGCCCAATCCGGCCACGAACAGGTTCTGGGTGATGTTATGAGGCACACACAGACCTTTGAGACAATGGAACCCAGCCCAATCCAGGCCCACAAGCTATGAGCTCACCCATAAAAGTAGATTTATGAGCATGGCAGGACTTGCTATGGGTAGTGTATGCAAACAACAGTCTCCCAGAGAATACCAAGTCCGTTGATAGCCCGTGCTACATTACCACATCTATACTAAATAAACACTGGATGCCCATCACAATTCAGCACCTTTGGGTGCTACTCTATCAGCCTGCCCACCTGCCAACTATACATTGATTGCTATATAGGAGCAACATGGTGGATCTCGCATACTTGACTAAAAAAGGGGCTCACAGAGAGAGAGAGCATGCCAAGTAGTGGACAAAGCACTTTGCCAAGACAAAATATAGAACTCCAGAGACGCTGCAAATATAGAATTGAGCGATCGACTGAACGCAGTGAGCATGCAATAAATATAGTACCAACTAGAGAAATTCTTGAAGGACCTGGCGATGCTGCGGGCGTTGGTAAGGTGCTTCATGTTGCTACACTTGATCTTCTCTTGTGAGAGCCACTTCTGTGTGTCTCGTTGCTAGCGCTCGTTAACACAATGCGCTCGCGCCTGCCAAACTTCCCAAATGAACACGTTCCTTGAACAAAACAATACAAGACAACATGTACATACATACATACGTACCTGCACGAAAAAAAAAAAATCAAACTCAACCTCATCTCAAAAACATACATAGACAGAAAAACAAAAAGGAGTGAATTTGAATCTACCTTCCTTGGCCGGTGTACACACCCATCTACCTCCCTCGGCCGGTGCACACACCCATCTACCTCGCTTGGCTGGTGCGCCATGAATCTTCCACCCACACTCAACGCTAAAATATCACAAAGACACACCTTTCACGTTAGTGTCACTGAGCATCTCCAGAAGACTGTCCAGCTCCGAGAGACCTGCTGACGCGCTCATTGAGTCACGAGGAGGCTTGGAGGGAGGGGGAGAGATGGGCTGGGCAGGAGACGGGGTGTGTGGAGCAGGAGGGGAAGATATGCTCCCCCCAGAGTTCTGTGCTGACCCTTTCCTAACTTCACTGTACTGGATACTGTCGTCAAATGGCTGCACATGGCGTAGTGGAGGAAGTGTGAGGAAGTGTGGGCAGAGAAAGGAAGAAAAGACACACAAACATCGATAAAATAACAACTACAACATATCATCAAAGCCTTTTTAAGTTAATGGAGATGAGCAGTCACATGAGCAGGACTTACAGAATCTGCATTTTTATTTCCTTCTTGCCCTCCTGCATAGCGGACTACTATGGACTAGCCACACATATAAACAAACACAAACACAAGCCAAAAACAACAACTATATAACAACACCAGATGAGAATTGGAAGCTACTGAGTCCTCCTCCACTTTCCGAAAGAAAACTGGTCAAATAAACTCACTGAAATAACAATGGCGACTGAAGGAGATGAACCTCAAACAAACATCAAATGCACACACGCACACATCACATGCCTAACACTTTAACACACTACATGCATACACTACATGCATACACTACATGCATACAATACATGCAACTGGATAAATAAACAGCAACTTTCATAGCTTTCAAGCAGCCACATGACCAGATTCTCATTCACCTTTCACCTCTTACCGTGCTAGCCACTGATGCCCGAGCCACCTGCCTGTCCTCCATCTGATCGTACAGCCGCTCTTCCATCTGGGCATGCCCATTGTCCCAATGCACTCCAGCCTGTGGAGGAGGTGTTTCTACGTTGAGTTCAGGTGGGAGGGCAGACTGCAAGTCAGCCAGGAGGTCATCTGGTGGATTGATCATAATGCAGGCATAAACTAGAAATTGGTGCTCCTAAATATACTCTAAGCTAACGCAAAGAAAACTGTAGTACTGCTACCACTAAACACCTCCAAACTGTGGACTGACAACTAAGCTACTCTGACTAAAGAGCACCAAAACTTTAGCATTTAAAAAAGTGGCAAACTCCTTGAGTTCACACTTGCTGTGTACCAAATGAATTGGCTCATCATGATTTGACCACAGGTAGCTCATACACTGGACAGGCTTTTGAGGTTTGGCAAGAATGCATTCCTTTGGGGACAGAAATACCATATAGGGAAGCAAATAGAGACTCGCCAGGAAGCGCCCTCAGACGTCACCTCTCGGCTCAACTTGGCTGGGCTCCAGCCTGTTCATTGGGGTACACAAACCGCCTTGAAACTCGACAACAAAGGTGCCAGTATAATCTTTACATTTTCTTCTCTCAAACTAGTACAAATAGACTATTTAAAACAAACCTAGATCACCACTAGCCATTGTAATAAGATCTTCAACTCGTCAGACCGTCGAAGGTGTCCGCATAACTTCGCGGTTTCTAAGACATTGCTTTGTTATGACGTACACAACCTTACCTACTTTTCTTTAATTTCTCATGACGAAATGAAGGTTACGTAAGACCACACCTACCTTGGCCAGAGAACGTTGTAAAGTAAAAACGCACCTACCTGAACACTTTGCTAGCTATTGATATTTTTGTCACGATCTTTAGGAGGTTAACCGTGGAGAATCATCAGACAGTACTAATCTAGGCCCTCTAATTTAACTGGAGGTGGGAACCATTAGAAAGTCTTTGGTCATCGGGAAGTAATGGCCACCTTCTCAGATTTGGACAGGTAAGAAGGAAAGTGTGTGGTATTGCGCGCTAATTATATAGTTGTACTATCAGACAAATAGAGCAACTTCGGCGCTGTGAAATAATCAAGGAGCATGAAGTCAAGACTCTTTGTATCAAGGCTAGGTAAGTTTGCTAGCCTTTGCAGGTGATAAAACACACTTTCAGGTGTCATTTAATACAGGGAAATATTTATAGAAGAAAGCAATGTCCAACGGATCGATCCACCTGTCACTGTGAGTTACTTTCTTCTGTAATATTTAGTAGTTATAATCAGTCCACCATTTGCGTGTTGGCAGATATGTGGGGATATCCATGGACAGTATTATGACCTCCAGGAGCTCTTCAAAGTGGGAGGGGATGTCCCTGAGTCTAATTACCTTTTTCTAGGTGACTTTGTTGACCGTGGATTCTACAGTGTTGAAACGTTCCTCCTCCTCCTAGCACTCAAAGTATGTGTAAGGTGTTTCTTGTACTTTCTTTGTGTGTGAAAGTTGGACACTGAAATGAAAACTTTCTAATTCAGTACAATGTTCAGTGCACACCAGTGGAGGTATGTGGCGGTAAATAATTGTGCAAAATTACTTTTTGTTGCTTAATTACATTCCTCCGACACATTTTATGTGTGATCCATTATAAAGTTGGTGGATCACATAGTTGACAGGAGAAGAATTTATTACTGACTGATGTTGTGATCACTACATGTCTTGTTTGCATGCATGCTGACATGATGCGATGTAAATGCATTGGATCTGCCACTAAGCACAATGTACTATAGCTAGTGATGTGCTGTAGCAAGAGTGTCAGTTACACATTAGGTTATCGTTTATTTCATCTGTCACAGGTGCGATATCCCGATAGAATAGCTCTCATCAGAGGGAATCACGAGAGCAGGCAGATTACCCAGGTAAGTGTGCATGTATAGTGGTTGAAGGATTGATCTTCATGTAGTATTTTATACTGGCACGTAGCGAACAGTCATAGACAGCAGAATTTGATTAATTGATCTGGTTTATCAGCACCATCATCATCATCATCATCATCATCATCGTCATCCCAATGACATTCTGTATTCATCCTAGCCTATTATTTTACCCGTACTCATAGGTGTATGGATTTTATGACGAGTGCAAGAGAAAATATGGCTCCGTCAATGTGTGGCGATACTGCACGGAAGTCTTTGACTACCTTAGCCTCTCAGCCATTGTGGACGGAGAGGTAAATTGATGATGGATGTTTTTGTTGTTGTTGTTGTTCTTTTTCTTGACCATTAGCTTGTTGTATTGTCACGTGATGTTATTGGTGCAGATATTCTGTGTACACGGTGGTCTGTCTCCTTCTATTACAACTCTGGATCAGATTCGTTCCATAGACCGCAAGCAAGAGGTGCCCCACGATGGACCGATGTGTGATCTGCTGTGGTCAGATCCAGAAGGTAATGGATATCACAGGTTTAAGTTAGAGATATAGTACATGAGTGTATATTAGTACTGGATGGGATGCTGTGCTCTATGGGATATTGCTGTGTGGCTTAAACGTGAAGGTCGTGTAAGGGCGTAGCCAGGGACTTATTTCGCGATAGTGGAAAATGGCGGCTGACAGTTTTTGTCACTGACTTCCTGAGACCATTTTAGTAGCTTTACAGCAACTTAGTGCACACAAAACTTGGAAACAATGTCACATATAAGTCGTGAGCATCTTAACAAGAGGCAAAACAATTAACAAACAAGAAAAAAACAAAAACAAATGGCGGGCTCTAAATAGAGAATGAACAAAAATACTGTTTGCCGTTGACGCAGCTAAATTCAACTGCAAAAGATATACAGCGTGCTATTAGAGTTCTGCAAGATACTATCCTGAGGGTTCATCTTCAATCAAGAAATACTTTAGTACGTACACAGGGCATTGATAGATGGACTTGAGTATTGCTCACAAAAATGATTACATATAGCTGTTTTTTTTTTGTTGTTTTTTTGTTGTTGTTGTTTTTTGTTTTTGTTTTAGTTAGGGCACTCGTTGTAAACATGGTGTGGATCGACTAGAAAGGGTAGTGAGCTATAATGGAGGGTTCTCTTTGCGCGGCTACTTTTTTGAATTTGAATAGAAGGAGCTAGAGGTCAAAGGGCATGCTGGGGATTCTTCCTTTTATACCCGGACTTCCAGAAGGAGTTCAGAATGTGGTAAATGAGGCCACAGATTTCGCGTATGGAGAATAGCATAGAATTATAAACGCGACCTCTATGTTTAACCCAATTGCCAGCTGTCTGTAGGGCTGGGATTGTTGCCTGGGAATAGTGGCAAGGGATTTCTACCTTTCTCTGTGATGGGAAAGAGAGCGTTGTTGTATGGCTAGCAAAGGGATGGTTGGAGGAGAGAAGTGAGATTGAGTGTCGTATTTATTCTCTTGGGTTGCCTCTTGCTTGGTAAAGGGTGGATGAGATGTTTAATTTATGGTCATCAATTGGAGTATGTGAGTGTTCTTCTCTTCTCTTACTAGATATCAATGACTGGAACATTAGTCCTAGAGGAGCTGGGTTCTTATTTGGAGGTAACATAGTGGACGAGGTAAGTCGCAATGGGGCACTCTTAGGTCAGCATTTTAGTAGTTTGTTGTTGTTTCCTTGGTTATGTGTTGGACAAATATAAGTTGTTTAGGTTTATTATGGTTGCAGCTAAAAGTGGTTCTTCTTTGCATTTCGGGGGGGAGGGGGCATTGTGCTGACAGACAGATTAAGAGATGCTATTGTGACTCACTGGGCATGTGCACTGAGCTTTAATTTGGTCGGCCTAAAAAATCCTCATTATTATTTACATTTTCATGTATAGTCGAAGTTGGCTCAGTATAATGCTTTATTAATTAGTGGGGGGGGGGTTTGTTTTGTTTTTTGTTGTTGTTGTTTTTAAAGTCTTATTTCATATTCTCTTACATCCCCAGTCGCGTTCATCAGCATGGGAGCTGTAGTACATTATAAACTACTCAGACCCCCACTAGCCTGTTTGTAGTGTGAAGTCAAATGGTCCCAGTACACCGTGATATTTGTATCCTAACATCATCTTGTTTCTCCTAGTTTCGAAGTGTGAACAACATCTCCATGATGTGCCGAGCTCACCAGCTTGTCATGGAGGGATTCAAGTGGCACTTCAACCAAACAGTACTCACAGTCTGGTCTGCTCCTAACTACTGCTACAGGTCATTAATGGAGGTGGTCATTACTGGAGGTGTGGGGGGAACGGTTGTATATTAGTTACTAAATAGACCAGAATAATTATCAGAATAGGACAAAGTGACATTTTCTCTTATGCCATGGTAATTGTCAATGCCAGGTTGGGGATTAGGTGTGGTTGAGTTGAATTGAAGTACTTGTGTTAGCAATAGAAGGTGATAATGAAACAAATACTGACTTCAGAATAACTTATCTAAGCTTTAGAGTGTGTTTGAAAGAGGGAAACAAAGGTGGGTATATATGAGGGAAGGATGTGTGTGAGGAGAGGGCATGTATGAGGGAAGGATGTGTGTGGTGAGGAGAGGGCATGTATGAGGGAAGGATGTGTGTGAGGATAGTTTAATTCACGGATCTTATGTGCTTGTATGTAGGTGTGGTAATGTGGCTGCCATTTTTGAACTGGACGAGCATCTCATGAAATCTTATCCTATATTTGAAGCAGCGCCAAATGTAAGTTTGTGCATGTAGTGAGTGTGGGTGGGTCTGGAATACAGACATGGTAACTTTACTTCCATTACGACCTTGCTCATTTGAGCTTTGGAATTATATATAACGTATACAACATTTTGTGTGTGAAAAAAAAAAAAAAAGGCTAGCAACATGACTTGGTTGCCAAAAGAACAGTAATAGTAATAATCCAAATTACAAAGAACTTTAAATTTCAGTTTTGGCTTTGCTGCCTGAGAACAATCACGAAAGGAAGTGAATTAGAGCTATTTTGCTCTGCTGTAAAGCTTGCCAGCTGTACTGTAGATGGTAACTATGTAAGTAGGTCAAGCCTCATGGGCATGTGGGGGTTGAAGGGCCCCTCCCCTCTTGCCAATAGATGTACTACATAATAGTTAGGGGCCTGAGGAACCCTAAAAACAGTAGCGCCTAACTAATTTAGAACCTAGCAACAGTTCCTAACAACACAATTGGGGGTGGGCACTACATATAGAATCCCTCCCTGAAGGACCTAAGAGATTTAAAGAGTCCCTCTGTCACAATACAAAAGACACCAGCTATGTTCTAATGTAAAGCACAGATTGAGCGATCAATAGTATGGGTAGTTTCCAAACAGTGAATGATTTTCATTGTATCATAATAATGGAGATTTCTATGGTCACATTAATAGCAGCACTGGCTGGCTGATGTCAGCCTTCATCTCAAGTTCAGTTGTGGTGATGGTTGTGTGTGTGTGTGTGTGTGTGGGTGGGTGTGTGTGGGTGACATTTCACTTATTCTTTGTTGTTTCAGGATGTGAGAGGAGTCCCCACCAGGAAGCCTATACCCGAGTACTTTTTGTGACCCTAACTACAAGTTTTACACATCATATGGTCTTCTCTCCGCCACTTGGAATTATTTGGAAAAAGAAAAACTTCATGCATAATTCATATTGCACAATTCTTCCCAAGCTGTCAGCACAACTTCAGACACTTTTAATACGTATTTTACGAGACTGCCACTGTTAATGTGGCCTCATGTGTAAGTACTGCTGTACATGCTGGACTCTCACTTATTTCTTTGTCTTCTTCCTTGCTTTTGTATTGATAAATTTCATTATTGTATTATAATAACATTGATCTTTTTGCTTGACTGTGATGAGCTGTGGGAGTGGCTGTGTTCTTTCAGAGTGTTCTGGTTAGTGTAATCCAAGAACCATGTCCTGCCTCTTGATCTCATTGGTGATGTCCAGGAGATCCTGAATGAATACCTGCACCTGTTCAAAAGGATTAGTTGAGTATATGAGGCCTGGCACAAGAATGTTAAAAGAGCAATGTAAGTTGATAGCCTGATTTCTGTAAGGAGTAGGCTAAAGAAAACTCTCGTTAAATAGACCCTTTACCAACTTCATTGGGAAATTGCTTATAACACTGATGACCCTTATCCTGTAAGTTTATGACTGGGCCTTGCATCACAACAATTGAAACCCAGTGACGGAGCTTTTATCTTGTACCCAACAGATTTGATTGGTTGGATCATGGTATAAACAAAAGGGGAGTGTGTATAGGCAAAGGAATATATTTGTGACCCCGTTACAGGAAATAGAGAGTATACCTACCCTGTCCAGTTGTAGGCAAGTATCTTCTGCCTCAGAGACAGTAACTTTTCTTTGTAAATGTTTGTACATGATAGTATACAAGTTGTGAGTAGCCATCTTGATCTGGCCCAGCAATAAGGTCTTCCTGGCAGCTGTGGTCTGGATTCTGTTCCATTCACTGTCCCTGTGGACAGAACAGTGTACATTGAGTGGCAATTTTCTATGTAGCTGAAGTCATACCATTTCATGGCAGAAGCTTTCACTTCATCCAGTTTTGTCTGTAGACGTGCCAGTTCATTATTGAGCCCAAGGATTTCATTGTTCTTGTCTTCTGTGTATTTAGCTAGTCCGGCTCTCTCTGTTTCAATTACATCTTGTGTGGTGGTCTCTGCCATCAGCAGATCCTATTCATCAAGTCAATAAATATTCAATTGATGTAGCAATATGCAATCCACTATTTAATAAAATATATAAATTAAAAAAAACACCTCGTATACTGCATGTGATTGAACATAGTTTATCTAGATAAAATTTACACCTAAGCTCAGAGTGAATGTTCCAGACAACTTTCTCCCTCAATTAACTGAACATCTAAATGACTTGAATTCAAATATAGACTTAATTAATTTACCATTTTTGTGTCATTTAGTGTTTCATATCGAGATATGATGGCACCTGCTTCTTCAAACTGGAAAATACAGGGTGATACACTTCAAAATTAAAATTTCCATTTCATGCCCTCTCTGTTACCTCATCAGTATGCTCCAGCACTTTGTCCATGAACTTCTGGTATATTTTGAGCCTGTTTATTGTAGCTTTCTGTGAGGTCACTTCATCTTTCATTTCATCAATTTTCATCTCAAGCTGTTCTATTTCTCTTTCTTTTTGCTCTCCCATTTCCTGCTCTGCATGAATCTTCTTCTTGGCTCTGGCTTGCTTCAAATCATTCTCCTAAAATAGACTGTCAACTATCACTACCTTATGATCTGCAATGATTGAAAGCTTGTGTTACTTGCCTTCAAAAACTTGTCAAACTTTAAAAGTGACTCCTTCAGTTCTTGTTCTTTTCTATCCAGTTCATCTCTTCTTTGCTGTAGAGTCTCCATTTTCATTTGAAACTCCTACAATTAATGTAAACGAATTACAACTTGCTTTTACCCCTTACAAGTATTAAGTACTTCTTTCTGCTGAGAAAGTGCAGTTTCAACCTCAGCCATTTCTCTTCTCTTTTCCAACAGTCTTGTAGCTGGAGTTAAATGGTCAGATTCTTTCTCTGGCATTTTCCTAAAGTAATTTACCAATTTCCAGATTATCTTTTGTACATCTCTGAGCTGCTATTTGCTTTAAAAGTTTTCTAAAGATCTTCATTGACCTGATGAATACACACAGTGACTGCATTGACTTACACCATTAATTTGTCTTCAAATGATGACTTGAAGTATTGGTCAAAAGGACCTGACGACGCGCTGTTCCTCGACATTTAGAAGAGATGGCTTGCTAGAGTTTGACGATGTGCTTTATTACGTTGTATTTATTAAGAAACCGGTTGCCATGAGCGCCAGCTCCGCCCCTTTATAAATTCTCTGCGCGTCGAGCATATCGGCGCCAGCTATGTCCGTCAGAGCACAACACCTTGCTAAAGTGAGAGCCCACCGCTGGCAAGTGTCGTCTCTGGCCTTTAGAAGCGATGGAGCGAAGCTTGCATCCGCGGGGTGGGACAAAGAAGTTCACATCTGGGACCTGAGCGACATGAAAGTAAATACCACTTTAAAAGACGTCCACGAAGTTCCAGTGACTTGCTTGAGCTGGCAGCACCAGGAGCCCCACCTCTTGTGCGCGGGATCTGCTGACAACACGGCTGTCTTATGGAATCCAGAAACTGGAAAGCTTCTGCATATCCTAAGGGGGCATACCAGCTGGGTACTGGACACCAACTTCTGTCCTGAATGTTCTGCACTGGCCACAGCTTCTTGGGATAACACAGTGCAGCTATGGGACGTGGAGACTGGAGTGTCCCTGTGCACTCTAGAAGGTCACTCTGCTGGTGTCTGGTCTGTGGACTTCCACCCACAGCTCCCTCATGTCCTGTGTTCCTCTGGAGAAGATGGAGTGGTAAGGGTGTGGGATACAAGAGAAGAGAAAGAAGTTCAAAGTCTCATTGTGGATGGCGGTAGTGAAGGCATCAACTGTTGCAAGTGGTCTCCAGATGGTTCTATGATAGCTTGTGGATCATCAGACAATAAGGTATTATGAGCGAGTGAATATGAGAAAAGAAAGGGGTGGGTGGGCGTGGAGTTGGATGAGAAAATTATTTTTTTCTTAGTCACCCTCTGGTATTTTTTTAAATGAATTTATGTTTACAGAATAGGCTATTCACTTGATATAATAATACTAGCAAGTACCCCGCCACACAGTAGCGCTTGACATATTGCACAGTAAGAATGCAGTAGCATAAGTTACTTTTATTCATGGCTACAGTTGGTTAAGGTTACAATCAGTTTCACTCTCCTGCTCTATTTATTCCTGAACTATCTAATTTTTGTATCCCCCACCTTTCTTTTTTTTCTTCAGCTCTTCCTTCTTGAATCAAGGAGTCCTTTCTCCTCCTTTATCTACCTCTCCTGCTTGTGAATCTTTCTGTCCTTCTATCATGATTGTGGACTTAGGCTAAGTGAAACTTTTAACTTCTGCTTTTCTACTTTCACTTTTCTTTTTGAAACTTACGCTTCCACCTGCTTTTTAGTACAATATTAATTGTTCCTTTTTGCCTTCTCTTTCGTAATTTCTCCTTTTTACCACACCACCTTTCCTCGTCGATTCCACCGATTAACCGCTTTTGCCTTCTTTTTCACATTTTAACGTTCCTTTTTTAAGCTTACGCTGCCTATCCTCGTCTGTTCCACCCGCTTTTTGTTGCAATTATAGTAATCACGTGCTACCGATCGTGCCGACACTTTTACCCACTCTCTGGTTTGTCTGCCACTCTCGTCTTCTTCCACTTAATCGTTGTACCAGGTTAGGTAGCAAACAAATTCGCCTACCGGTAGTCTAGCGTAGCCAACCCCTTCACTTCTTTATAACTGCATTCTTGGTTTACTCGGTAGGTCACGAAAACCACGCTCCTGTTTTTCTGCCACTCCCGCCTACTGTCCATTTATTTTGTGCTGGGTTTGGTTGCTAACCAGTTCTGCGTTGCGCTCTAGTAATTTAGCACGAGTTCACGAGTATTGTGCGTCTGCGCGTTCTAGCTCATTAGCTCATGAATTATTCATGAATACGTACGTCGTCGTCGTCGGTCACAGGTAGTATTATATAGATAATAATAATATGTTGACCATGATCTTGTAGTCTATGATCGCTAGTTTTATAGCATCATTTATTGACACATTGTCTCTGCCACAGGTATACATCTGGGATATAGATTCTGCTAAGTTGATCAACACCATATGCAGCCACGAGGACAGTGTTAAGTCGGTTGCTTTTAACACGGACCACAACTCACTCATCCCAGTGCTGGCATCTTCCGGAGGTACAAACGTTGTTTTGTCTGATCCCAGACCAGACTTTGACACTCGGTTGCTGTCAATCTCTCCCCATGGCAACATGGAAGCAGATGCCATTGCAGTTTCTCCAGAAGGTTCGGTGCTGGCAACAGGCGGGAGGGATGGGTTTCTGGTGCTCACCACACTGCATGTGCCCGCTGTGAAACCTCACAACCAATCCATTTCAGAGAGGCTACGAAACAGTGGTGCAGTTCTCGATCAGCCAGGGGCTTTTGGATCGCTGGAGTCACTAGCATCTCTGTCTTCATCAGATATCGTTACAAATACAGAGGATTCTGTGTCTCTACGAACTACTACTGAAGATTCTGTTTCACTGCAAGCAACGGAAGATTTGCTGTCATTAAGAGACTTGCCTGCAGTGATGCTCAAGGGACAAGACGTACTGGATTCTCCATCTTTGCCAGGGAGACACAGCAAAAATAACCCAAAGAGAGCAGTACGGCTACAAAATGCTAGGGAGTCCAGGAAGAAGAGAACTGAAAACAAGATTACTGATCTTCCCAATATGTTTGCTCATTTCAACACTTCAGTGAGAGGCTCTATCATACCGGAGATGTCGAGTAGCAGCTGTGAATCATCTGACGAAGAGGAGGAGGAGGAGGAGCCAAGCTCTGCCCACCAATCTCTCAGCAATCTTATTAATGTTACACAAAAAGTGTCCGCTTTCTCCCATGCTGATTCTGAGCCAGACGTGAAAGCTCCAAGTCAGAGACTGTCACTGCTACAAGATGGAGTTCCCAGTGCAATCCAAGAAAGAAGAAAGTATTTTCAAGCTAAGACTGGTCAGGAGGAGCTGGATGAAGACAAGTATTTTCCTGAAGACAGCATGTCTAAGCTTCTATCAGATTACTATTCTTTCATGCCAGCTGAACCATTAACGGATGACACAGAAAGTGATGGTGACTCTGATGATGAGCAATTAAGTATGATATGATTAACACTGTCAATATCACAGCCTGTCTTTTTATTCATTTATCCAATATAATTACTTCTAGCAGGTACTTTATAATTATTTTGTTTTAACTATATCTCACTTCAAATTGATGTATAGACCAGCCATTGCTTATATAAGCATATTCATCCAACAGACGATATTAACCCTCAGACAGACGATATTAACCCTCAGACAGACGATATTAACCCTCAGACAGATTCTATACTTTAAACCAGATTACTCAAACTTCAATTTAAAATTACGTGAATCATGCAATCATTCCAATTCAAGAGTTTCTGGACGCCAATCTGATGGGAGGAAATTATTAGGGCCTGCCGGATTATGCTCGAAATTTTTAGAATTGTTCTTTTTATTCTAAAAAATCGAGTTAGCTATTATTCCAAAAGAATAGTATATTATTCTAAAAATTTTTGAATTAGAAATATGTGAAATTGTGATGACTGCATTATAGCTAGTTGTATAGAGTTGGTATGTTATGAAATGAGTGAGTAAAACTATCAGTCTCTTACTGAATTACTCAATATGAAGGATTGTACATAGCTAGCTAATCTTTCAGTGAAACCTTGAACATCCCGTAAAAATGTTCAACGAAATGGAAAAATGCAGCTGAAAAAAGTTTAATTGTGAGAATCTTACCAAACATTAGGGGAAATGTGAATTACGGCATTAAAGAATTTTAATATGCTCGGCAGTGGATCCACATTCTCTTCACTTCACATTCGTAGGTCGGCTGGTAATAATATACATATTATATTTTGTCAATTCTAATGCAGTAAGATTTTTTAGTTGCTAAAGAAGAGAATCCATTTAGCATAATTCTCAATATCACTTGCTGACTCTGAGCCTGACTGACAGCTCTCCCAGTATTTCAAATATTCTTCTTCTTTTTTTTCATTTTGGAAATACAATAACAGAGTGGCCAACTCTAATTAACCTAGCTGCTTTAATCAAGTAATGAAGATCTACCTCATAACCAAATGTCTACACATGTTTATTTCCTTTGTTGTAAAACAAAAAGAGAAAAAAAAACTATTGATTTTCTTTTATAATTAAGGATTATATGGACAGATTATTCTCATTTCCCTTTATTATTCTAGAATTATTCCACAATGCTATTACATGTCTATTATTCCAGAAAAATGCTAGCATAATCTAGCAGGGCCTAGAAGAAACCCTGAAACAGACAATTCATGTTGTTGTTTTTTAGCTACTTTTAGAGTTTGACTCAGAAATATGAGACTGCTTTGCATATCAGTCTAGTCTCAGTTCTGCCTAGTGTACACAGAACTTGAGCTGCTTATTCTCTTCTATCAATTCTAGTAAAACCTGTCAGGACATCAGCAGTTATGGAGGAATGTCTTACTACACTGTAAAAAAAATAATTCCCTATATTACTCCCCACCAACTCCATACCTCTCATCCTTGAAACAACCACATTCACCTCCTTTGTATAAATATCCCCATTGGATAGTTCTGATTTGCATACATAAACACCATCATTTTGTTCTGTTACAGACATAAGTTGTAATACAGAATCATCTTTTAGAAGCTGGTCTATACGAAATGGTCCAGACCACAATTGTTGAGTTCCTTTAGAGCAGGTCAGTTTTAGGTAATCCCCAATACGAACCAAAGCTTCCTCTTTTATCAACGTTCTTGATTTAAGTGGCTCATTGTATCCTGATAAAAATAAAAACAACAATAACAACAAATGCTCAGAGAGTAATAGGTAAGGTAGGTATTGAGGAACAAACTCTAAGATCCGTCATTCTTTCAAGCTATCAATGCACTAGTGGCAACTCAGAAACAACGTAGCAAAAATCCAGTTAGTCAATCATTACCTAGGTACAATAGAATTACTTAACCATGATGCAATAGTTCTTATAAATATTAATTTTATTGTAGCTAATCATTACTCCACAGATTTTTATTAGCTGTTTCTCAGTTTCATTCTCATCCTTCTAATATTCAATATATTCTCTCTCTTTTCCAGGCATTCTTAAACAATGCAGAATTAAACAAAAGTTTGGCTGCCATTGGGTTGAATCCAGGACCACATGCTAAGTACACAAGCTAATGGTCCCAAGAGTTTGATCCCTATATATATATATTCCACCCAGATATCTTCACAATGATATTTTTAGGTACATGACCCATGTGAAACAACTCAAGCCCATTATAGCAACTGGTCAAATTCACCACTTTTCCTGGTTTTTACAGCTACCTTCCTAGGGAGGGGGAGGGGGGGGGGGGGGGGGTTTGTAGCTTACCCAACCAGCTTAGAGCTGCTGCTAAAATAAAGGCTGGGGGGTTGGGGAACTCCTACAGACAACTTTATACAGTGTGAGGTTAGGTGTAGTACAAACTACTGTAGTAAAGATATCTAGGGTAGAACAAACCACTTATGTGATATGGCAAGATATTTCACTCTCAGGGTGAAAATAAATTAGCCTGCTCTTGAAATCTAGTGAAATATTTTGCCACACCACACTCTGACTCATGTAATAAGTACTATATATATATATTCCATGCTAGATACCTTCATAATGTTACCTTACCCATATCTCACCACCTTATCACATAGTGTCATCTCATAGCTGTACTGTGCAAGCTCATTACCCTAGTAGTTATATATAGCAACCTGCCTGGTTTACCGGTTCAGGGTTTTTACAGCTACATGTACCTTACTTTAGTGGAGCCTACCCAAGCAGGTTAGAGCAGCTGCTAAAATATCAGCTGGGGGTGTGGGGAGCTCCTAGAGGGTTTTAGACCAACTTTACACCAAGAGTTACAAACAAACTACTTCAGTGAAGATATATCTAGCGTGGAATAAACCACTTATTACACTTGTCAGAGTGATATGGCTAGATATTTCACTCTCAGGCTTTATTTTCATATTTCACCATATCACACTCTGATATATATATACATATATATATATATATGCTGTTTGAAAAAGCCTGTGGAAGTGGGAGAGAATAAAACTTATATCATTTCTTTCATTTGAATAATATTATGAATTAATATTTCCTACCAATAACCACTATTTTAGCCCTGGCTTTATAAATCCTGCCATTTAATTCCTCATTGCATTCATAGTAGCCGTTGTTACTTCCCTGTACATTTGACAAGGTAAGGTACTTCGGAATGTATGCATGTTGGTGTGCGTTACGAGGAAGGATTTTATGATTAAAAGTCCATGTGATAGTGCCAGTACCCTTGCACGACAGTGTAATATCACTACCTTGTTGCAGCGTTATCTCTTCTGGGTTAATTCTAGTCTGATCTAGAATAAAAAAAGATTTGATTATTAACATCTTCATATTGCATTCTCAGGTCCATTTTTAAAGTACAATCAGACATACCTTGTGTTAATTCATACAAGATACACTCGGCCAACAATTGAACCAGTCATTATTGAGAAATAATATGGGGTATTAGCAAATGAAAAATACCAACGAAGCAATGAATGACTATACTTTAAGTGTAGTGACGTCACTTAAACATTGATACATTAATTAGTGCATATTTGTGGTTCTTTGTATAAATACCTCTGTCAATTCCTGTTATTTCAGTCGAGTTTTAATCTTGTATGAAGTTGCAATTACAATTAACTATTATAAAATTAATCCCAAGTTATTACATTAAGTAGTTGAGTGCTACTTACCATATACATTTATACGGCCATAAGACACTACATTCTGTGTTCTGGTTGTTCCTGCTAATGAAACTTCTCGCCCTCCATAGCAATTGTAAATACCATCATTCTCTGCCTGAGCTGACATTATTGTCAAGAGATTGCTTACCACTTTTGCATTGTCTGGTAATGGGCCCTTATTAAAGAACCATTTTGGCTCAGTTAAATCAGTGCACATTACAGTGATAGACTTGCCTATATCCACATCACTGACAAGAGGAAATATGTATTGGTCCTCTCGAGCTGCACAAATAACGGGGATGACAAAATAAATGATCAGAATTGCGCAATTATAGAAAAGATTTGTGAATTGTATCATAATAAATTAATATTTCTAAATAATTCAGTCATTCTCAGCTGAAATAATTATAATAATAGCAAAATTTTCTCTTTTTAACAGCCAATATGTATGAGTAATAGCACGGGTAACCGTGCTATTCGTGATTAATAGCACGGGTAGCGCGATTGAAATAGCACGAGGCGAAGCCGAGTGTTATTTCAATCGCTTTACGAGTGCTCGCTAATAGTAGGTCAGCCGGCCAGCCGAGTGTTATTTCAATTGCTTTACGAGTGCTCGCTAATAGTAGGCCAGCCGAGTGTTATTTCAATTGCTTTACGAGTGCTCGCTAATAGTAGGCCAGCCGAGTGTTATTTCAATTGCTTTACGAGTGCTCGCTAATAGTAGGCCAGCTTTTTAAAAAGTCTTTTGCTATTGTAGCTACACTGTATTGTTCAGTCACTATCTCCTTATTTCAGGATTAGCTTCCGCTGGAACTTTCTTTTCATCTTACGACTCCTCCTAATCTGTTGTAAAACATTCCGTCTAATACGGGTAGTTCACTACCGAGGTATTTCACTTAGTTTCCACTTAGTTACCGAGGTATTTCAATTAGTTTCCACTTAGTTACCGAGGTATTTCAATTAGTTACGCATTATTTCACTTTCCCCCGTGCGATTTCAATTGAACAGAGATTTTTTTTTAATGGGCAACACACACAGTTATTAGGTAGTGGTGTTAAACATAAAATAAAGTAATTTTGAAAATAAATTAAAGTAGCACATTATAATAAAAGAAATACAAATTTGAAGGATAGGAAAGCAAAATATGCACTATTCTACTGCAAGCCAATAAAAACAAAAATAACAACAAAAACAAACAAAAACTATAAAAAACAAAACAAAACAAAACAAAACAAAAAACTAATTAAAAACAATTTCTTCATTTGAGTTTAATGTGGTCCAATTTGAGGAGGAGGGTTGGAGAGGGTGTGGTGGGGAGGGAGGGGTGGGGAAAGAAGATAGCATAGTTGATGATAAGGACATAAGGGTATGACTAGCAAGCTGACTGCTGACAACAAGGACATCGATAAAGTAAAAAACAACAACAACAAAACAACAACAACAACAAACAACAGCAACAACGACAAAAAAAAGCAACAACGACAAAAAAAAAAGGCTGGGAACTAGTTATTTTGAGTTTAATTTTTCTCCTCCTCCCCCCCCCCCCCCCCCCCCCCCCTCAATCAAAGGTGACATCATTGGGATTATGCCAGTGAATAGGATGCCAGGGGGCAAGCACATGTCGTCTGAACTATTTGTCAAATGCACCACACTTGTATCATTGACTTGTTTGGGTCTTGTTCAGCGAGTTAGTACTGTGGATTGGGAATATGGAATACTCTTAAATTACATTACAGAAGGGGTGGGTTGGGGGGGGGGGGGAGTTGGGGGGAGCCTCCTCATAATTTTTGGACAGAGGTGATTTCTCAAATGAACTACAAAGCACATGCTTTTAGAGTCCTAACTCCACCCCCTGCCCCTCCCACAACCAACCATATTTTACGCATTGAATACTGGTGGTCCATGCTAAGGGAGTCTTGTTATTATATTTATATATTCTTTCTTTAGTTTGGTCAGATGTGAAGATAAAGAAGCTATCAATAAAAGCACTAATCTTTCTTAAATTAGCAAAAGGTGTTCATTGTAGACTTAATTTGCAACTTTACAAATGGTGAAACATCAATAGCCCATTGAAATGAAATCCACACCTGATCAACACCCCAGAATGCTGAATAGGATAGCTGATGGTAGCTATATAAGTTAAGACATTCTTAATCAGGGCACATTTTCAGCTTTGTGAAAAGTGAACTTGCATCTATATTTGTGAGTGAAAGATGTTTTGGCTTAGTTGGGCGGAGCCCGACCGCTGCTGGGGAGAGGTCGGGTAACAAGCCTATACCCGGGTTTGTTCCCTGCTGCAACGTACGTTGCAGTCCAATCAGATTGAAGTGTGGTTAAGGAAATTAGCTGACTCAGCAGAACAAACCCCGGTATAGGCTTGTTACCCGACCTCTCCCTTCAGAAGAGGTCGGGCTCCGCCCAACTAGTTTTGGCTGTTCAAAATTTAATACTCAGAAAACAAAAAAGTGAGCCTAAGATTGTTGTGAGTGTGTATATGTAAGTAGATGGGTTTCCTCACACACGAGGCACATTTTATTTACTCACCAAAATACCTTATTTATAGAGCTGGTGGTGGAGGATGAAGATGAAGAAGACTCAAATCAGAGAGAATGGTCATGTAGACAGGAGAAGGACATTTGGTCAAAACCCAAGACCTCTGCTGTGCAATGTTGATCCTGGAGTGGAGTTCTTTGAGAGTTAATCAATGTGGCAATAGTAAGTTATTCAAGTTTTTAAATAGCCATTTTGGCAATCAAATGTTTCCTTCATATTAGCACTACTTTTATACATTTCCCTCTCTTATTATAGGTAATACAATCCCAGACCGTAAGAATTTGTGTGTGACCCAAGCAGTGCTAGAATAAGAATAGAGTTGTGCAGAAAGTAGAAGAGAATTCAGTCAAAGTCACTATTTTCTGCTGCTGGTTGAACCTATAAGTGCCTGTTTTTTTTTGTATCCTTCGCTATTGATAAATCATATTTGTTTGCTAAACCAGTTAATTGGAGATTGTGATATGACAGCGTCTCAAATAGCAACAATTATTAACATACATTAGTTAAAATAATCACGATAGCTAACAGTAAATCTTTACTTAACCATTCAAATAGAAGTGTAACTACTGAAAATTAAATTTAGCCTTTTGCAATCATTAGATGTCAATACAGTAGACTGGAAGTAAATATTTTAGCCATACCCCACATATAACTTCTGGAATATCATCATTATTGTTCGATCGTGCTGAACCTGTGATTGAATTCTCTGCTGTTTCCCTAGATATACTTCATACTCTGTATATGGACGGCCTAGTCTGAGTCCAAGTGACCTAATAAACATTCAGCTCCTTGGCTACAAAATTTCGCTCCCATATCGGCATGAATAAAACTTGCTACATTACATCTATTCTTTATAAAGTGTACCGTAATGCACTTATTAATTAGTAAGAGTAATAGCATGGGTAAGCGTGCTATACGATATTAATAGCACGAGCTACAGAATTTTTTTAAACAGATTAGGAGGGGAGCCAACGGGAAGTATCTGAGAAAGTTAATACTGAAATGCACAGATTGTGAGTGCAATATATAGTGTAGCTACACTGCAAATGATTAAAAAAAAAAGCTGGTCTACTATTAGCGAGTGATAGCACGGGTAACTTGTGCTATTAGGGATCAATAGCGCTCGTAAAGCTATTGAAATAGCACTCCGATTATTTTAATCGAGTTGTTCGTGCTATTAATCCCGTCAGGATAAGCTTTCTCTGGAACTTTGCTTTTAACCGATGGCTCCTCCTAAGCTGTTGAAAAAATTCCGTCTAATATGGGTAGAGCTTCTGCGCTAAAGAATGACGTTGTCTCCAACTAGAAACTACTTGAACTGTACATTTCCAAGGCTAGAGCTGAATGCTTGCGCACTTACCCTTACTATTTCACTTAAGCTACCGTGGTATTTTACTTTGTTCCCGTGCTATTTCACTTAGTTATAGCGATACTTCCAATACATTTTTGAACAAGAAGTTTACACACCGTTCTATTAAACAACTTGTAGAGTATAAAAAGACGTATTAATGTTGCACTGTTTATATACAGCTCACCGCAGTGGTTAGAACTGGTTACTCGAGAATAATACCTGTTTAATGAACTTATATTTGATGTAGAATACATAGAACAAATTATAAGCTTTAGTGCAGTTACTTTTTGTCTTTTAATAATTATAGAAGAAGTAACATGGAAACAAAAGTAGGTGTGGCTTTTCGCGTCTTCAAAATCGGAACCCCCCAATGCGAACTTCTGGCTACGGGCCTGTCTCCCAATAGTCAAGTCACACGAAGAGAATACAATGTAGGTCTTGTGTTGGTATTTCCAATGAACAAATATGTTAAAGGGTTGTGTGTTACAGGTAGCTACTGCTTAGCTAAAAAAAAAAGCTTTAAAATGACTAACAAATAAATATTAGCTGCTTTTTTCTTTTCTTAAAAAAAGAAAAAGCCATTTAGGTTTTCCTCCAGTTACTACAGGTCTTATGTTAGCTCAAAGCTATGCAATAAATGCTTCTTCTTTTTTTCAAGTCAAAAAGTTGGGGCAAGTGGTTACTATGGCAATGAAGCATTCAAAGGTGCAAACCCTCAGCGATACTATACACTAGCTAGAATTTACAAAGTCATCTCAGACAAAAATAATAACTTATTGGCTGTTCTAATCAGGTATCAATATAGCTCAAGCAATGAAAATGGCCAGAGACACCCACTGGTATTTTCAACGCAAAACTTCACTTCTGCACTTGGTAAAAAACTTCCCAAAACTACAGCGGGCAGTAAGAAATTTTGATCACGTGATTACAACGTGCAGATAGGCGGCATCCCACAAAAGCTGGTACCTAAGCTTCACATTTTTTCAAAAATCAGCCTGAATAAAAGTAACACAATAAAAGGTCTTAAATCGGCATTCTGAGAAAGTTCATACCTAAATCAATTGTCAGTAATCTCCAAAATCAGAGCGTGACAGACAGACAGGACTACTACTATAACCCTCTCGTGATATAACCTTTTACCATATGTAATTTCAAAAACTCAAGTCGTATTTTTATGGCTTCATTATTTATTCCCAAACCAACCTGGTTTTGGCTGGAAAATAACTCACTTCCAACATAAATGTTCACTGCTGCTTTATAAACTCCTCCATCTCCTTTACAGGCGTACAAACCAGCGTTCTCTTCTGCTATGTAAATGATCTCTAGGGCACGACGTTCTTGAATTACCTGATCTCCTGAGAATGGTCCAGTCCATATTGCTTCAATTATAGAGGGGCAGTCCAATCTTAGGCTGTCTCCAACTTCAACAACTACTTCCTCAAATGTTCTGGGTTTATTGGGTAGAGTGAAAGCTGGTCATAGAAAGCCAACAGAGACAAACAATAAAGTGAACAGAATTATATTTAGCCTTAGCTACATCAATTATTATACCATTGTGACTCAGCAAAATGACTGTAATGATGGACAACATCCGAGATCTCTAAGCGTCGCTGGAACTGTAGGCGCAAGCCTCTTCTACAAATAATGCGTGTGTAAGCGTAGTAGCCAAGCCTCTATAAATGCGTCACTCAGTGGCTGTGTGTGTACTTGACCAAGTATGACTACGTAGCATTGATAGTTTGCTTGCTATTATCGTCTTTGGCGGTGCAGTTGGCGGAACTACCGTTGAAAGGTTGGCGATTCGCGTAGCCAGACCCTTTACCAAGCATCTTGAGAGGGTTATAGTTTGTCCTGTCTGTCTGTCACGCTCTGATTTTGGAGATTACTGACAATTAACAGTTGATTTAGGTATGAACTTACTCAGATTTAAGACCTTTTATTGTGCTACATTTTTGAGCAGCATTTTTGTTTGGGGGGGGGGGGGGGAAATTGCTTAGAGACTAACTGACCCTTTTCAGGACGCTTTGATGGCAAGAAATCATGACCAATAATTGTCACCAACACTTTATGGCAGTTGCAACACGCGCAGCTCTCTATGTGCGTATCCATTCTAGCTCTGTATATATTATTAGTGGTGTGGGCGATACCGAGTAGTTGGTATCGATACTTCGATACTTCCAGAGGAAAGTGTCCGGTATCGATACCGGAGTGGTATCGAACAGACTTCGATATCAAATATTTAACACTTGGTAAAGGTGGTTAATTTAATATGGTTAATTTAATGTGGTTAATCTCTAGCGGTTTCTACCAGAGCTGAATAGAAATAAATAATCAAAATAGCGAACTTTTTCATCCGTAGTAGTTGTTTTGCTATTACTCTTCCAAATCATTTTTTTGACAATTCATCTAAATTCAAAAGAATAATTTAATTAATTAGTGCGCATGCGTGGTATCGATACAGCAGATACCACCAGGTTCGAAAGTACTTGGTATCGATATCGAAAACATAAATCCGGTATCGCCCACCACTACACATATTATTGCACCAGCGGCAGAATGCACGTGGTACCACCACACCACAGGGTTGTTATAAAGTTGGTTTAAATAACATTTCCTTAGATCAAACTGATAGATAATAGAAATAAGAAATAAAAAATTGGCGCTGTCATCTTCCTACATGTAGGAGGAAAAAAAAGGGTAAAAAGGAGAGTACCAGTCATGAATACAACAATTCTGAAAGAAGCACACCATGGACCAACATGCTGAGTAGGTGCACTATCGGCTACAAACAAAAGTTAAAAAAAGAAAAAACAACAACAACAACTGTAGCAACATATCAAGTAGCACATGATCTCTATAAGTCACATGACATGTAGGGAAGTCAACCCCTAGAATCACATGATCCTCTTAACTACTCTGTGAATGGTGCCATGAAAGTTCTTCGACGACTTCCAGCAAATCTCTACAATAGTCCTCCATGTGGCCGGTGCCAGTCGGAGCCACCCCAGGGGAGCTAATGGCATTGGCACCTACCCCACCCACTCCTCCTTCGTGGTCTTGCAAACTGGTGGCTCCAAAGGAGGTCATAGAGGTGGGTGAGTTGGAACCTCCTCGGAGAGAACTAGAACTGTCGTCTTCGAGGGGAAGTGGGAGGTATTTCTTAATGAGGTTACTTTTGCCCTGCATGAATTGAGAGAGGATGACTTGAGCGTCGAGGTCAGGGTCCAATGGGTCGCGCCAGTCTCCAATGGTGATACCTTTGTGACACTGGCTGCATCCTGGAGCTAGAGGAGGAGGAGGAGGAGGAGGTGCGTGGGTGTGTATGTAGATAAAGCAGACAAAAAGCATAAAACAAGCAAACTAGGCAAACTCAATTGTTCCAATTTTCTTTTTGGGAAGAAAAGAACTTATAAGACAAGCTAGTTCTTACTTAGTTATCTGATATTTCACACTAGTCCAATTATTAGCAATACAAATATTCATATTTTGCCAGTTTTGACCGCACTGTGTTGGTCTTTGTCTTAAGCAGCACAGCATTACTAAGTTCATTGCCTGACAATGATAGGAGGTTGAACCGTCGGCAAAATATAAAGAATTGCTGCTAATAATTGGACAAGTGTGAAAAATTAATAACATGAAAATATAATGTTCTGTCCAGTACATTACTATGATGTAACCACCAACTACAAGTTGACATCTGGTAAGGACAGAACAATGTGTAGGTAAACAAGTTCAATGATGAAGGAAGCCTTTTGACCCAGTGTTGTGACACACGCACACACACAGGTTGACTCACCCAACACTGAGGCAGTTCTGCAACAGGTCCACTTATTCTTCTTAAAAGCTCCAGGATGGTACACTGGGCGCATTTCCCTATTGCCAAGACACGCCTTCCTGATAGCCGATACCCAACGATTCTGTTCATTTACATCCTACAATAATCAACAACATATAAGTCTCACAACAATATCCACACAAGTCAAGCACATGCAGTAACTGCACTCACTGCTGCTTGTAAATATAGGGTTATTTCTTCATCTGCCTTGGAGCCTTGACTGGCAACCTGAGGGTACATCACCACCTGGAACATGTGCTTCCTCTGAAATGCAGACTCATCAAGCTTCTCTACCAGCTTGATACACTGCACCGAATAACTCTTCACATCCTGAAACAAACAAACAACAACGAGTTGACTTCAACATGGCCGTCTAAAGAAAGTTTCTACTTAGACTGTACTGCCCACATCACTTCAGGCCACACCTACCCCAGTCTTCTTCTCATTCTGAGCATACAAAATGGACGCATTGCTCAATTCGAAGTATCGTTTCCTATACTGGAAGTTGCTCGCCACAGCTGCACCATGAGTCCTCTTGAATAGCCAGCCTCGATGGAGGACCACGTTGTGAATGTAGCCTCCATCCTTGGCTCCCACCTCTGCTGTTACTATAGACACAGAAGGTGTGCGTGTGGTGAGCATGTGTGGTGTGTGTGTGTGTGTGTATAAAAAATAAAATTAATCCGGTTACATACAGACGTGGCTTAAAATAATGATTCTGTCTGAGAATGGTATGGGTTTTTTTCTTCAAGAAAGAAATTTCAATTTCCTAACAGATTCAACAATAGAGTAGAGTGGACTTTATTAAAACACAAACAATCAAACAAATAAACACAAGCAACAATTCAGTGTAACCCGGGAACAAGGCGTTCTGATTCTCACCTTCTTTCTGGTCAATCTGCACAAGTTGTTGTATGAAATCCTTGATTCTCTCCACGCTGCGAGGCAAGATGTAGCCAAGGGGTTGCATGTAAGGCTCCTTGGCATCCATCTCTGGGGACAGATTGCTGATGTTCTGAAGGACCTGGACACACAAGGATATGGTAAAGGGTTTCATTCTAGTATGGCTGGATCCAGTTATTACCTTGGCAACAAGCTTGAGTGTTCTCTCGGTCTTCTGGTCAGGGTGCTCATCTTTTACGGCAAACAGCTTGGGTCCTAAGATGGCAGGATTGAAGAACCTTAGGAAGAGGAACCCAGACACTGCCAAGTAAGGTACATCCTACACAAACACACACATGAACACACAGAACTAGCTAGCAGTTTTCCAGATGATACCCCACTCCCTTCCCCCCACTCTCTCCATTCCTATTCTTCCCTCCTTTCTACATCTTCCTTCTACTACTCACCGCATTTTCACCGTCTTTGAACCTCTCCGCCACTCTGAGCCAGAGTTGCCTGAGGGCGAGACGAAGAAGACTGGGGCACTTGTTCACGGAGCCAAATATGGCGTCCATCAGACTCTCTGCATATGCGGCTACCGTTGATACGGAGCTTTCCACCGTCTTTTGGGCCGTGTGCTCAGACTTCACTCTGGATCGGGTATCAACACAGGAATGGAATAATTGGACTATTGCAGCATGTGGAATGGGAATGAGTCTTAATTGGAATGAAATAGGACATCAACACTGAATGTGAAAAATGAGAATCAGACACAAGTGGAACCAGATAGTAGCTAGCAGACCACTTCGACCACAATATACATGTAAGTGAAGTAACACTTCCCTCTGAAGTAGACACTTTACCTTTTACTAAACATCCCAAAAAGCATGCCAAAAATATAATTTCAATCACTTCCAATCAAATTAACACAGTTTATCTTATTCTATGTATGTATGTATGTATGTATGCATGTATGTATGTATGCATGTATGTATGCATGTATGTATGTATGAAGAACCAGCACAAGAATACTTTATCGGAATAAATAAGAATAATAGTTATTTGGGAATAGATAATAGAACTTAACAACACAGAGAAAACAAAATAATATTGTTTAATAACTGTCTAGGTGATAACACATGTGCAATAAAAATAAGCCTCAATGATAGTGTTCAGTACATAGCCTCAGGTAACATAATGTGATAGTGTAATAGTATGTATTGTTATTTCCACAGTATGTATGTATATATATATATTATGTAAGCATGCATGTATGTATGTATGCGTGTATGTATGCATGTGTAACCACTTACTTAGATGCTTGCTTCAGTGCTTCAATATCTAACTCCACAGTCTTCTTCTCACTATAAATTGAGTCTATGATGCCAGAGATGGTCTCATGCAGGTAAGGCAAGCCAACAATCTACCCAACAAACATCACATGACTGTCACATGACCCAACCCTACATTTCCCCTCTCACCTTCATGAACTGGTCAAATGACTTGGACGCTAGAGAGTTGCCTCTGAAGAGAGTGCGAGGATTAGCTGAGGAGGAAGGAAAGAGAAGAGACAGGTCAAATAAAGATCAAAGAAGGAGGAAAAAAGGAAAATGGCAAGTGAACCATGTGTGTGCGTGTGTGTGTGCGTGCGTGAATTTGAATGGACATACATACACATAGGTTTATTGCATGAAAGAGCGAGCACTCACTGGTCAGGTGTACTTCTCTGACGGTGAGGGCGTCTAGAAGAGGAATCACGTATCCATGAGCCAGGTAGAACCGCACCAGGGTGTGGCCCAAATCATTCCTGTCCATTGTCATCACATCCTCCAGCATCACCAGCAGAGGACTGCCCTCAGGCTAAAAGACAGGAAAGAGAGAGAGAGAGAGAGACAGAGAAAAAATAAAAAGTTTTCTTAAGATAGATAATAATCACAAGTTGCCATGACACATGGTCTTTGCGACCATGGAGAGTGTTGTTTATATAAAGAGGACATCCTGAGTGGCTTTATTCCAGTCTGCCCTCACACTTACAGCAGCTGGATTTTGTGTACAGAGTTCAGTTCCCACTGCTTACACAATAATTCACCCCAACACAAACAAACATGGCCTCCACTGTTTCACTTTCCTCTGCCAGGAAGAGAGTGACAGCTAGACTCCATGTTGAATCACAAGCCATTATAGAACCAATTACACTGATTGTAATGCTTCACAATTCAGTTCATTAAAATGAAAACTAATATTAGTCTGCAAGCATCCAAGAGTCTGAAATAAGAATAAGAATTCATGACATATTAGTATGTATGCACTCCAGAAACAGCCTGGGGCAAGGTAGCTAGCTCAGCTAATTAAATCACTCATGTTATACTGTATATAGGGATGCATGCCATGTGCAATCTTAGACCATTTCAAGTAATTTTTTTAAAGAAGAGAGTTTATTGTTTGACCTACTATAGTAGATTACTGATATTCTGGATTAGATTACTGACTTACTGTTGGGTTCTCCACTGCCTCCAACATCATCTTCACAAATGATGTGTACAAAGATGGATGAAGTATTCTCTCTAACCGACACTGGACCTTCAGTCTCAAAGAGCCAAGCTCTTTCCTAGAAAAGAAGACACACACATTCATTTCTTGCACACACACACACACACATGCACACACACACGCACACACACAGACAGTAAGATGTGCTTGCACATGTATGCTGCACTTTTGAAGTATTAAAAGTGTATGCAAATTTTTAGGATTTTCAACTGTTTTCTTTTTTTCTTTTCTTCCTCCATGTCAATGAATGCTAGTATAAGACGCTAGACAATAGCAACCCAGTGTCCCTCAAACCACACGTTTGCTGCAAATAAATACATGTAGAGATGTGACTTGACTTGTTTACAGATAATTGAAGTACATAAACCAACAATGTTGTAGTAATAGTGAACAGATGTGTCCAGTACATCACTATAGCGTGAGGCTGTTGCCTCTAGCCTATGGAATACAGACCACAAGAGAAAAACAAAACAAAAAACAAAACAACAACAACAACAAACCCTGCAAACAAAGTATTGCTAAACGAGTCTTTATGTGTGTATGCACGTGTGGGCACGGTAGTGTAAGTGTGCGAGTATGTATGTGTGTGCGTGGGTGTAATTTAATTTCAAGGTGTCACCAGATCAAGTGCAATGTGCTGCTAGTCAAGCGTAGGTCACTCAGAGACGTACTTTTTGTCCTTGTGCTTAGGCTCGTGGTGCTGCAGTCTGTACCAGGTCTGGTATAACTGGCCTTGCTGTAGGTCTATTAGTTCTAACTCCACCTACACACACACACACCACACACACAAACACCACGTCACAAGACCATAGCCAGAGGGTGAATTAATTCATCCATAGCACACACAAATATTGCCATATGTAGTTGAAAAGGTTATGTAGCTTAGCACATCCCTTTACCAGGTGATTCAGACTGATGTTCCAGTCAGAAACAAGAATAAAGATAAAAACAACAACAACAACAAACAACAACAACAACAACAACCAACAAATAAAACAAAAAGTCTAAGATTTAAATAAAACACACACACGTGTGGGGTTCTTCATTAAAAGTGAACTCTTATTATTCCTCCTTGGTGACCTCAGCTCTTGAGATAATGCAATACACAAATATGCACAAGTGCCTCAAGCCTAATGATTCAGGACAATGAAGCTTTAATTTTGGGTCCTTGAGAAGAAAGTGAACAAAAGATGTAAAGTTGGTGCTTTTATCAGCTACTACCCCACTCTTTATCCTAGCTACTACCCCACTCTTTATCCTAGCTACTACCCCACTCTTTATCCTAGCTATTCCATTGAGAGAGAGAGAGAGGGGAGGGAGGGAAGAGTCAGATGCTGAGGATGTGATAGAAACCCTCTTGCATTCCAATGTACAGAGCATGTGCAACAATACGGGCAGTCCAGATCTCAATTGTGTCTGCACGCACATGTAATGCTGGCAAAATAGAACAACCTGGCATGCCAAGCCAGCTAATGGCCGCCTCTCATTCATACAACCAACTGATGACCATACATGGACTTTCACTCTGCCTGAAGCAATGATAGCCACACCCAGCAATTGAACATAGACCACACCCACACCCACACACCCCCCAAACACACCCACAGAGCCAGTTACTACGAAGATTTGTTTCTCTGATGTGACAAATTGTCCATCCTCCCTTTCTGGCCTTTGATCTGATATCAATAATTAAAATTCATGTCTTTACCAACTTCAATGTTGTAGCTGTTATCACACGTTACAGTCAAAACTATAAAGAAGTGAAGCGCATTCCATTTTTACATTAATTGATGAGGTGTCATGCACTTTATTTATATACAAGTTCTACCTAACTTTAAAAATCACTTGTTTCTGACATACTCTCCTCTTTCATGACCAGGCACAAGATATTGGACAAAGTGAGGGACTACTGGAATAGTTACAACATCTTTCCACAACACACACACACACACACATACCACACACACACATACACACACACACACACACACACACACACACACACACACACACAGCCTCACCTGGCCCATGAATTTATCTTGTGAGAACTTGTCTTTGTCATAGACTACTATCTTGAGAGGTTCGGATGTATCTTTGCTCATGTTCAAATCAAACGTCTTCCGCCATCTTGGGAATCTTGTTCTAGGCATAACCTGCGAGGGGAGGTATGTAGTGAGGAAGATAAAAATAAGGTGGGAAATGAATCAAGACATGCAAGAAATGGTAAGTGAACAAAGGTGATACCAGAAACCAACTAATTCCTCGATACTCACGCATACACACACAACAACAACAACAACAACAACAGCTGGTGGACTTACGGGAGTTGTGTGCTGTTCGCCACTGTAATAAATAGTGGCGAAAGGATCCCCAACGTGCCCCACCCCCCGGGCAGCCAGATCTCTGTAGAAGTAAATGAGAAGATGGAGTGAGCCAGACTGAGTTGGTTACAGCGGCCAGTGTGTGTGCGTGTGACATGTGACAACCCTTTACCTACCTGGCCTCCACAAGCGTGACGATCACCTTGTTGCCTTCCTACACACACAAACACACAAACAGCATTCTGATATATACTAACAGCGAATTTCACACAGCAGCCTATAAACTGCATTAGCCACGCCCACCATCACTATAGCCACGCCCCATCACACTGACTCGGTGTTATAATTTCATACGGATTACTACATCCCCAAATACGTATATTCCACAATGGAGTAACCATAGAAACAAACAGTTGTGGTAAATTAAACAAAATAAACTGAAATAAAAAGCAATTACCACCACATAACTTCCTGAAGAATGGAAAGAGGAGAAGGAGGAGAAGTACTAAGGCAAGGGAGATAAAGAGAATGGATGACCAACTCAACAAACATGTGGGCCAATTAAAATATTCTGAAACCTTACATCAGTTAAGACAAGAAAAACATTCACACGCACACACACAATGCAAAAAAAAAAAAAAGAAAGAAAGAAAGAAGAAGCAAATTCTCTTGCTGTCGCTAGGTGGTCACGCGCACCTGGCAGAGCCAGGATGCCTGTGCACGAAGCAGGCACTGTGAGCCGTGCCCAGGACACAACCACTACACCACACACCCACACACCCGAGTCACCTGATAACCAGCAATTTTGTCTAATAACTCCTCCCACCAACACATCTAGTCTTGCGTAGCGAAGTCCTTTACCAATCGCTATGTGGGAACAGGGTCTGGTCAACTGATGCAGTGCAAGTTTATATTTACTCCATCAGCAAGATGGGACAATACGGTAAGGTTTCTGTGTATGAGGTATAATTAATGAGTATGATATTTTAGCAACTTCTTGTTGGCTCTTATTTCCTGTCATGGAATTCAATAACTCGCATACTTTAAGCCTTGGTTAAATATCTCCATCTACACATTAGCGGCTCTCTATTGTCTCAACTATTGCTCTTCCCAGCCCAGTTAGCAGAAGAAGCTGCACTGCTCACTCTGCGTCAGTTGACCAGACCCTTTCCCCACTTAGTGATTGGTAAAGGGTTCATCTACACGAGACTAAAACCAAACCACACTCAAACAAACAAACCAATATGTGGCATGAATACTAAATTAACATTTAAACCATTTTCATAACTGCCGAATCTAAAATAATCCCTTGTTCAATTATTGAAGCGAAGAGATAGAGTTTGGCAATAACGGGTTGGGCACGGCCGAGTGACTAGGAGGTTGGGCTGAGTCTAGCCCCTGTAATCATAAGCACGCTCTATACTTACTTCTCCATACGATTCCAGTCTCGTCTCTACCAGGACTTCACCTTGCACTTGGTCGTCCCTGGAGATGGGTGTTAGGGGAAGCCACTTGTCCAAACCTAAGGTTACATGCAAACAAACAAACAAACGATAATATACATAGGATATATAATATACATTATTGTGAGCGCTGTCCATGAATGCCATAAATGGTCCCCTGGGTTAATTAGGCAATGTGACTTTCAAACACTCTCACATAGGTGGGAGGAGGGGCTTGTAATTTTGATGAATATGTGACAACACACAAACAAACCCACATCCAGAGGAAGGAAGGAAGGAAGAGTGCGTATGTGTGCAGTCATCTCACCTCTGGGAGACTTCACAATCATGGATCTGTCCAGCAGGACCTTCCCTAGAGGCTCTTTCGACCTGTGAGCATCATACACACACACATACACACATACACCATGTACACACACATACATACACGATATGCACACAAGTACACACACATACCATGTACACACATATACACACATGTATGCATTACACCACGTAACACACACATACCCGCACACACACATGTACACAATGTAGTAAGGAATGTCAGAAGTTCATTCACCATCACACTACTCCTGTTCACTACTCCTGTTCGCTACTCCATCACACTACTCCTGTTCACTACTCCATCACACTACTCCTGTTCACTACTCCATCACACTACTCCTGTTCACTACTCCATCACACTACTCCATCACACTACTCCTGTTCACTACTCCATCACACTACTCCTGTTCGCTACTCCATCACACTACTCCTGTTCACTACTCCATCACACTACTCCTGTTCGCTACTCCATCACACTACTCCTGTTCACTACTCCATCACAC